>Ga0335070_10000340_pt1 | contig 54902 bp, 56 predicted proteins | sample Lox_Sample_13_FD_206722 | JGI IMG/M metagenome (GOLD analysis project Ga0335070, IMG submission 206722) | Soil microbial communities from Loxahatchee National Wildlife Refuge, Florida, United States - Lox_Sample_1.3 | ecosystem: Environmental > Terrestrial > Soil > Wetlands | place: USA...
GGGCGCTGGAGCGAGGCCGGGTGCTGAAGGCCGCGGACGCCGTGGAGGGAGTGAGCGCGCGCGCCGAGGGCGACGGGCGGCTTCGACGGGTGGTGCTGACGCCAGACAAGGTGGTGCCGATGCCGCGGCAGCGCCTGCCGGTGGATGATCTGCCGGACGAGGAGTGAGTCCAGGGAGGGCCCGCGGTGGGAAAGCCGAAGGCGCTGAAGAACAGGCTGTTCGGGGCCGCGGTGCTGAAGATGAGCTTCCGGCTCCGCGGCGACGAGCAGTCGCCGGCGTTCAAGGGCATCTACCCGGGCCTGCTTCGGGACCTCGAGATCGAGGACGAGGCCGTCGAGAAGTACATCGAGCAGAACCGAGTCGCGGTGGAGGCGGCGGCCAGGGGAAAGCTCTCGTCCTGACCGGCGGCATGCCGTCCCATCCTCGCGCTCGGGGATCCACGACCGGGACGTCGTCGCCGCGGGATGCCGGGACTTCTATCCGACGGGGGCCATCGGGCGCCGTCTCCTCGGCAACGACAGAAGCGTGAGTCGCGAAATCATCGGCGTGGTCCGGCACGTCGCGGCGTGCGGGGTGGTTGGGCCCGGAACGGGCGAGGCACCAGTTCTCCCTGGCGGCCGATCAACAGTCGCCCGACACCGACATCCGGAACCTCCGCTCGGTGGACGTGGCGGTACGCAGCACCCTCTCATAGGAGGCGCTGCGGCCGCTCCTGGTCAAGACGGTTGCGCGGCTGCATCCGGAGCTGCCGGGCCACGAGCTGCGCACGCCGGAGCAGCTGCTCGGCGAATCGGTCGATGCCCATCCGTGTGCAGCGCTCCAGCTGGTGCTCTCCGCGCTGCTCGCCCTGGTCCGGTCCTGCGGAGCGTGGTGGGCCAGGGGCTCAGCCGGTCCGCCGTGGGCCTCGGGGTCGTGCTGGTGGGTGCACTCGCCACGACGCGCCTGCTCCGGGGAATCCTCGAGCGCGTGCGGCCGCTCGACCCCGCCGTGTGCTGACCGCTGCTTGGGTGCGCGGCGCTCGCGGCGTGGATCCCGACGCGTCGTGCGGTGCGCGTGGACGCGTCGGTCGCGCTCCGCGACGAGGGCTAGGTCCCGGGCCTGCGGTAACTCAGGAGGGTTCGTCCATCCCCGCTCAGGGGCAAGCGGAGGGGGTCGACCGCCGGGCCAGTCCAGCCGGGCAGCGGGCCGCCTGTTGCATCCGCACCCGCCATCACCACCAGGGTGCCTCCGGGCCGGACGTAGGGCAGCGCCAGGGCGGCCCAGCGCGGTGGGTCCATCAGGGCACGGGAGACGGCGACGTCGAAGGGCTCGAGGCCTTCGCGGGTCGGATCGCCCTCGAGCGTCAGGTGGATGGCCCGCACGCGCGGCGCGAGGCCCAGGTGGGCAATGGCGTGCTTGAGGAACCCGACCTTCTTGGCGACGGAGTCCACGAGCGTGACCGCGAGGTCGTCGCGGGCGATGGCGAGCGGGAGGCCCGGGAAGCCCGCGCCCGAGCCCGCGTCGAGAACGGTGAGCGGCCCCGCGGGGAGCGTTCGGAGGACGGTCAGGGAGTCGAGAATGTGCTTGTCCGCCATCTCGATCGGATCGAGGATGGCGGTGAGGTTGATGCGGGAGCTCCACCGACCGAGCTCGCCCGCCAGCCACGACAGCGCGTCCACCTGGACGTGGGTCAGAGGCAGCCCGAGCATGCGGCTTCCCTCCGCCACCATTCCAGAAATCGCTGGTTTCTCCACAGGCACGGGCAAAGCCACCGTCCGCAAGTCCATGAAATCAATCGTGGAAGCCGCTGGCACGTTGTTTTCCCCAGGTCTCCCACAGCACGGCCGCGGGCTCCCTCAGAGAGGTGCTGCAGGTCGCGGCGGAGGTGGCGAGCGGCTGACCACCTGCCTGCACTAGACGTGAGAGGTTGTGGGCCCCCGGCCGAAGGACTGTCTCTGCCAGAAGTCGCCACGAAACACCAGCGCCCGTGTTATGGGGCCGACATTGGCGCACGCGCGCCGCAAGGGCCCTCCGTCGGATGGCGGTGTTCCACGTGGAACCCCCTGCCGACGCCAGGCGAGCGACCGGATTGGCTCGAAGTTGCCCTGTCATCCCACCGTGCTACGCCCGCATCCAGCTGCACTGAACGCACCGGAGGCAATCTCGTGGGACGGGTCATCTGCATCTCCAACCAAAAGGGCGGGGTCGGAAAGACGACGACCGCCATCAACCTCGCGGCGAGCCTCGCCTCGGCCGAGCGGAGGGTCCTGCTGGTCGACATGGACCCCCAGGGGAACGCCGGGAGCGGTCTCGGGCTCAAGCGGGATGCCCTCAACGGGACCGTCTATGACGCCCTCCTGGGCGAGCGTCCAATGGCTGAACTGGTCCACCCCACCGAGCTTCGGTACCTCCAGGTCGTTCCCTCCACCCCCGACCTGACCGGCGCGGAGATCGAGCTGGTCAACCTGCCCCGACGCGAGTACCGCCTTCGTGAGGCGCTCCGGCCGGTGGTGGCGGAGTACGACTACATCGTCCTGGACTGCCCGCCCTCGCTCGGACTGCTGACCCTCAACGCCCTCACGGCGGCGGATTCGGTCTTGATTCCGCTCCAGTGCGAGTACTACGCGCTCGAGGGTCTCTCCCAGCTGATGCAGACCGTCGAGCTGGTCCGCCGCGGACTGAACCCGTCGCTGGCCACGGAGGGCATCCTGCTGACGATGTTCGACGGGCGGGCAAACATCGCCCATCAGGTGGCGAGCGACGTCCGGGGCTACTTTAAGGACCTCGTGTTCGAGTCGGTGGTTCCCCGGAACGTTCGTCTCTCGGAGTGCCCGAGCTTCGGCAAGCCCATCTTGCTGTACGACATCAAGTCGAAGGGCTGCGAGAGCTACCTCGCGCTCGGCCATGAGATCTTGCGGCGCGACCAGGGTCCGACCGATCGGCGGGCCGCCTGATGACGGTTCCTGCCATGCCCACCGACCCCTCGGAACGAACCCCGAAGCGCGCGCTTGGACGCGGACTTTCGGCCCTGATTCCGCAGGCCTCGGTCCCGGTTCAGGGGGACCTGCCACCCTCGACGGGCATCGTCCGGCTGCCCGTTGAGCGCATCCTCCGCGACCCCGAACAGCCGCGGAAGACCTTCGACGAGGCAAAGCTCCGTGAGCTCGCCGAGTCAATCCGGACCCAGGGGGTCATCCAGCCAGTCCTGGTCCGGCGAGACGGGGCCGACTACCGCCTCATCGCAGGTGAGCGGCGCTGGCGGGCCGCGCAGCTCGCCGGGCTCCATGAGGTCCCGTCCGTCGTTCGCGACGTCACCGCAGCAGAAGCGTTCGAGCTCGCCCTGGTGGAGAACCTCCAGCGGACCGACCTCAACCCGCTGGAGGAAGCCAATGGGTATCGCCGGCTCATCCAGGAGTTCGGGCTCACGCAGGAGCAGGTGGGCGAACGGGTGGGACGGGAGCGCGCCAGCGTGGCCAACGCGCTCCGGCTCCTGCAGTTGCCGGACGGGGTGAAAGAGATGCTGGCCTCTGGAGCGCTCGGGATGGGCCACGCACGTGCGCTGCTCGGGATGGGCACCGGCCCCGAGCTGGTCACCACCGCCCAGCGGATCGTCCGCGAGCAGCTCTCGGTGCGCGAGACCGAGCGCCTCGTCCGGACCGGGCGCGCACCGTCCACCTCGCCCTCCCGGAAGGCGGGCACGGGCAGCACTGCCGCACGGGCCGTGGTGGAGGACCTGCAGCGACGGCTGGGGACGAAGGTGCGACTCGAGGACCGAGGCGGGAAGGGAACGCTGGAGATCGACTTCTTCTCGTACGAGGACCTGGAGCGTATTCTCGCACTGCTGCGGCGGTGAGGCCGCGGCGCTCAGGAGGCCCGCGCCGCCGCTCGTCGCTCGAGCGTCTTCCCGGGCTTCGCCTCCAGGACACGGAATGAGGAACCCGATGGCGGTGCTGAAGCGCGAGGAGGAGAACGTGGTGGTTCGCGGTGGTGACGTGCACACGCTGCTCGGCAAGGGAAGCGAGTTCGAGGGAAAGCTCACCTTCGAAGGACAGGTGCGGATCGACGGGAAGTTCTCCGGACAGATCTTCACCAAGGACACCCTGGTCATCGGCGAGGGCGCACGGGTGAACGCCGAGATCAACGCGGGCACTGTCATCGTCAACGGAGTGGTGGAGGGGAACATCCACGCCACCCAGATGATCGAGCTCCACACGCCAGGCCGGGTGAAGGGCAACCTCGAGTGCCCGGCGCTGAGCGTGGACAAGGGCGTCATGTTCGAGGGCGCGTGCAAGATGGAGAGCGCGAAGGGCAGCCCCACCCCCACCCCCCTCGCTCCGGCACTGCCCTCCGAGCTACCCAAGCGGTGAATCGGTGCCAGGTCGCCGCGGGGCGCTGATCTGCTGCGCGGTGGCCGCTGGGGCCTTCGGCGGCTGCACGCGGACGCACCCCCTGGTGGCGCAGCCCGAGGACGGGGGTGTTCCCCTCGTCCGTCCGTCGGGACTGCTGCAGGTCCCGTCCGGCTGGTCGGTGGCGACCGGGGGTGACGGGACGCTCCGCGTGTCGGACTCGCCGGGTCACCCGGTGCTGAGGGCGGAGATCCGGAGCGGCATGGGACTCCCGACGCCCGAGACGCTGCGCAGCGGCTTCACCGAGGGACTCCACCGCTGGCGGGTGCGGAAGACCCAGGCGGTGGAGGAGCCTGGCTTCGTCGCGGTTCGCCTTCTCGTCACGGAGCCGCCCGACGCCGGCACCGAGCAGGAAGTCCTCCTCTCCGCGACGGCGCTCGGGACCGACACGTTGCTCTGTGCCTCGCTCCGCGGTGCCTCCGCGACGGCACTCGATGTCATCGAGCACATCTGCCGGGGCGCTGGCGAGCACCCCGACGGCGGCTGACCCCGTCTGCCAAGCCACGAGACCTCCGGAGCTTTCCGAGGTGCCCCTTCGGAGGTGCCAAACACTTCGTGACGGACACCTCGTGACGGGGCACCTCGTCCAGGCTCCGCCCTCGCCGTCTGCCCGTCTGGCCCGTTCAGTCCCGCACGGCCAGGGTCACGGCGAAGTCGCCGGCGCGGTCAGTCCAGCGGGCTTCTGTCCGCATGCCCGAGGCCTCCAGCTCGCGGTCGATCTGCGACCGGGTGAACTTGGCGCTGATCTCGGTGCGCATCAGCTCGCCCTCGCCGAACTCCACCCGCAGATCGAGATCCCCGACGGTCACCGGCTGCCGGACGGTGGACCGGAGCAGCATCTCGATCCACCCCTGCCGCGCGTCGTAGCGTGCGAGATGCTCGAAGCGAGCGAGGTCGAAGTCGGCGTTGAGCTCTGTGTTCAGTACCGAGAGCACGTTCTTGTTGAACTCGGCCGTCACGCCCTGCGCGTCGTTGTAGGCCGCCTCCAGGCGCGGGATGTCCTTCACCAGATCGGTTCCGAGAAGGAACGCGTCGCCCACGCCCAGCTGGCCGGCGATGTCGTCGAGGAAGCGCGCGCGCGGCCCTGGGGCGAGATTGCCGATGGTTCCGCCGAGGAAGGCGATCAGCCGGCGGCCACCGCGCGGGAGGAGCGGGACGTGCCGCTCGAAGTCGCCCACCACCGCGTGCACCGTGAGCGAGGGGAACTCGCTGGCGATCCGCAGCGCCGAACCCCGGAGCGTCACCGCGTCCACGTCGAAGGGGATGAAGCGCCGGAGCGACCCGCCCGCCGAGAGCGCCTGGAGCAAGAGTCGGGTCTTGTCCGAGGTGCCGCTGCCGAGCTCGACCAGCGCGTCCGCCCCCGACCGGGCGGCGATCTCCGCGGCCTGTGCGGCCAGGATCTCCCGCTCGCGGCGGGTGGGGTAGTACTCGGGTAGACGGGTGATTGCGTCGAACAGCCTCGAGCCGCGCGCGTCGTAGAAGTACTTCGGCGGCAGCTCGCGTGGGCGGTGAGACAGTCCGTGGCGCACGTCCTGCTCGAGAGCCCGCCGCAGATCGCGGGGCCCGAGCAGCACGTCCCAGGTCACCCGTGGGTGCGGACGCCAGTCGTGCGCGAGAGGGTCGACGTGCATGTCGGCTCCAGAGTCGTGGGCCCGCTCAGGCGTCTCGAGCGCACCGAAAGCCGGCAAAGATCTGCCGCCGGATGGGGTAATCCCAGTTCCGGAAGGTGTTCCTGACTGCGTCCGGGGCGACGGCCCAGGACCCACCGCGCAAAACCTTGTACTCGGCGCCAAAGAAGACCTCCGAATACTCCGGGTACGGGAAGGCGCGAAACCCCGGATACGGCCGGAAATCAGACGCCGTCCACTCCCAGACGTCCCCGAGGAGCTGCTCGACACCCCACGCGCTGGCCCCGGAGGGGAACGCGCCCGCCCGGGCCGGACGCCCCCCGGCCGGCCAGAGGTTCGCGCGCGTGAGGTCCGGCGTCGCGTCTCCCCACGGAAAGCGTCGGACGGCCCCCCCGGGGGTCGCCGCGGCCGCCTTCTCCCATTCAGCCTCGGTCGGCAGCCGCCGTCCCGACCAGCGCGCGTAGGCATCCGCCTCGTACCAGGAGAGGTGACACACGGGCTCGTCCGGCCGAAGCGCCTCCCAGGTGCCGAAACGCCGCCGCTCCCAGCCCTCCCGGGAGCGCCGCCAGAAGAGCGGGTGCTGGAGCTGCTCGCCCTCCCGGAACGCCCAGCCCTCGGCGGACCAGTGCGCTCGATTCCTGTATCCACCGTCCTCCATGAAGGCGAGGAACCGCCCGTTGGTGACCGGGAAGCGGTCGATGAGGAACGCGGGGACGTCCACCCGGTGGCGCGGTCGCTCGTTGTCGTAGGCCCAGGCCTCGTCGCTTCCCATCTCGAACGGGCCGCCCCGCACCAGCACCTCGCGCGGGAGGACCGCTCGGGCCGGCAAAGGAAGCTGGCAGGGAAGTGGGTCGAGGGTGGTGGAAGTGACGAGCTGGAGCGTGGCCACCAGCGTCTCGACGTGCTGCTGCTCGTGCTGCGCGACCATCCCGTAGACGAAGCCGCCGTCCAGGAGCGGACCCGCGCGGGCCACGGTCTCGGGGTCCGCCGCGTCGAGGCGGCGGAGAACGCGCCGGCGGACCTGCTCGGCGTAAGCGAACGCCTCCTCCACCCCGAGCAGCGGCAGGGCGCCCCGGGTGCGCCTCGGGTTCCGGAAGGCGTCGTACAGCCGGTCGGTCTCGGGACCCGTCAGACCGGGCTCGCCGAGAGCCCGGAGGAGCCACTGCTCCTCGTAGTTTGCCACGTGCGCCACGTCCCACACCGGCGGCGACATCAGCGGCGAGTGCTGCGCCGTGAGGACCTCGGCCGGCAGGGGGCCGAGCAACTCCAGCAAGCGGCGGCGAGAGGCCCCGAGCGCCTCGCGCGCGCGGCTCTTCCAGGCGAGGGTTCCCCCGAACTCGCGCGCGTCCATGGACCGTGTCATTCCTCGGGGGGCTGCCCGGCGCAACCCCCGGGCGCACAGTGACCGCATGGCCAACATCCGGACCCCGGACCCCGGGCTGACACTCGACCTCGCCGGAAAGACGACGTACGGCGATTACTTGCGGTTGGACCGGCTGCTGTCCGCCCAGGAGCCGAGGAGCCAGCCCCAGCACCACGACGAGCTGCTCTTCATCATCCAGCACCAGACGTCCGAGCTGTGGATGAAGCTGCTCATCCACGAGCTCACCGCGGCGCGGGCGCTCGTTCGGGAGGACCGGCTCGAGCCTGCGTTCAAGATCCTCGCCCGGGCCGGACAGATCCAGCGGATGCTCTTCGAGCAGTGGAGCGTGCTCGAGACGCTCACCCCCTCGGAATACCTGGAGTTTCGGTCCGTGCTGGGCCCGGCGAGCGGCTTCCAGTCTGCCCAGTATCGAGCGCTGGAGTTCCTGCTCGGGAACAAGGACGCGAGCGCGCTCCTGGTCCACCGCCAGAGCCCCGAGGTGCATGCCTGGCTGGACCGGTTCCTCCGCGAGCCGAGCTTGTACGACGAGTTCCTCCGGCACCTCTCTCGCCGGGGCCTCCCGGTGCCGCCCGAGCGGCTGAATCGAGACTTCTCGGGACCTTACGAGCCGCACCCAGAGGTGGTGGCGGTCTTCCGGACGATCTATGCCGACCCGGAGCGGTGGTGGGACGGGTACGAGATGGCCGAGAAGCTCGTGGATGTGGAGGAGCGATTCCAGCTCTGGCGGTTCCGCCACATGATGACGGTGCACCGCATCATCGGGTTCAAGACGGGCACGGGGGGCAGCTCGGGTGTGCCCTTCCTGAAGCGGGCGCTGGACGTCCGCTTCTTTCCTGAACTGTGGGACGTCCGAACCGAGCTGGAGCCCCACCACTGATCCCCCGAACGTCCGCCATCGCGCATACACTGGTCGCCTCCACCCGAGCTCGCGCTCCCTGGGGGTGCCCTTGGACGCACCGACGTACGCGGAGTCGGAGCTGATCATGAACCGTGCCCCCGTGTTGCTGTCGGGTGGCGCGCCGCCGGACCGGGCGCTCTGGGCGCAGGAAGCCGCGGAGATTGGCGGCCGGCCTCTGGTGACGGTGACCCGCCCCGAGCAGCTCGGGTCCGCGCTGCTGGTGCGCAGCGCGGTGCTCTTCGTGCCTGACGTGGTGGCGCTCGGAGATGGCGGTCAGCAGCTGCTGGTGCGCACCCTGACCTCGCTGGACGAGCGGCCGAAGCTGGTGCTGGGCCTGAACCGCTCGGAGGCGAGCGCGCGACAGGCGGGAGTCCTGCGCGAGGACCTTCACTACCGTGTCCGGATGGGGCTCCTGAACCTGGACACGCCCGGGATGCGCGAGGCCATCGCCGCCCGCCGCGCACAGGCCTCGCGCCGCGCCGCGATGCCTTCCCCCCGCCCCGCCTCTCCCGCGCGGATCCAGAGTGGGCCCAAGGTCGCTGCGCACCCGGCGCCGTCGCGCGTGGCCGCGCCCGTGCGCCCAAGCCCGAAGGCAAAGGCGCGGCCGGCGCAACGAAGCCGTGCCGTCGCGCGCGTGAAATCCGCGCGGACGTCGAAGGCGGTGAAGAAGGCCCGGCCCGCGAAGAAGGGGTCGAAGCGCCGGTAACGCGTGGGTTGCGGGGCAGCAGACTGCAGCCGGCGCAGTGGCTGTTCGGTTCACCGGGCGCGGTTCCGGGATGGTGGAGCGGCGCGCGCGGTGCGGATCGGGCCGGTCCCCGCGGTGCTCCTGCTCAGGCGCCCGGTCGGCCCGCCAGCCGCCCCGCGTCCGTCACCAGCCGGTCGAGCGCATCGGTGTCGTTCGAGTCGTAGTAGCCGCGGATGCGTCCGCGTCCATCCACCAGGACCACGTGGACCCCGTGGGTGATGCTCGCGATGTCGTCCGAGTCCCGGCTGAAGGCGATCTTGAATCCACGCAGCACTGCCTCCTGCACCTGCCGGCTGTCCCCGGTGAGGAAGTGCCAGCGCGGGGAGTCGGCGCCGTGGGCGCGGGCGAAGGCGGCGAGCCGCTCCGGGGTGTCGTATGCGGGATCGACGCTGACCGAGACCACGTCCGCCCGATCTCCGAGCGCCCGTTGCACGCCGGCCAGGCGCTCGGTCATCCGCGGGCACACGTCCGGACAGCGAGTGAACACGAAGTCCGCGACCCACACCCGGCCTGCCAGGCGCTCGGGCCCGAACGGCGCCCCGGTCTGGTCGACGAGCCGGAAATGCGGCACCGTGCCGAGCACCGGGGGTGGCGGGACGGGGGTGGGCAGCGCTGAGCGAAGCACCGGCAGCGCCATCACCAGGGCGAGGAAGCCGGTCCAGAGCCACGGCTGGAGGCTCGGGCGAGCAATGGAGGCGGGGGCAGGGCGTGCGTCCATGAGGATGTGCGGCGGCAGTGCTAACTCGCGCGGCGGAGGACTTCATCCGATGCACCGGGAGTCGACGCGGAATCGACGGCACGCGCCCCGCTCGGAATCTCGTCACGGGGCCAGGGGGCGATGCGCCGGGCACTGAGGAGCGGACCTCACCGCGAAGTGGTGTTCGCCACGGCCTGGGCGGTGTTGTTCGCCCTGCTGCTCGCGCTGCGGGTGGTGTTCCAGCGCGCGGAGGGCTCTCCGGCGGACCCCCAGAGCTGGCTGCGCGTGGGGGCTGTGGCCCTGCTCGCGCTGCTCGTCCTCGCCGCGGCGCTGGGAAGCCGGGCGCCGGTCGTGGGCACCGTGGTGCTCCGGGTGGAGCAGGCGGCGGTGTTCGTTGCCATCACCCGGCTGCTCGGGCTCGGCGCCCATCCGGACCCAGGTCGGGCCGAGCAGCTGCTCATCGCGCTGCTCGGGGTGCACGGTGTGGGCGCCATCGTCGTCTCGGACGAGCTCTCGACTGGAACTCCCCCCTGGCGCCTGGGGTTGTGGGCCCTCGCCCTCAGCTTCGGGGTGCTGACGATCAGCGTGCTTGCGCGGTGATCCGCCGGTGGCGTTCTGCCCGCCCTTGCCTACACTTCTGACGCGCTGCGCGCTTGAGGTTGACAGGAGCGAGCGCGGGCAGCAGAACCAGCGGTGGGGAAGGGGAGTCCTGAATGAAGCTCGATTACAATCGCCACGCCCGGACCAGAATGTTCCAGAACGATTTTCTGGAATTCTGCTCGAACATCCACCCGGTGGTGCCGTTTGTCGTCTACGTCCCGCTGGTCATCGGGCTCCTCGCCTGGGGACTCGTGCAGGGTCTGACCTCGTGGGCCGCGCTGGCGGTGTGTTTTCCGCTCGGCTGGGTGGCGTGGGACCTCGCCGAGTACGGCATCCACCGCTGGTGGTTCCACTGGGAGGGCAACGGGCCCCTCACCCGAAAGTTCCATGAGATCATCCACGGGTACCACCACAAGTACCCGGACGACGCCCTCCGGCTGGTGATGCCGCTCGGCGCGAGCATCCCCTTGGCGCTTCTCATCGCCGGGGGGCTGTACCTGGTCCACGCGCCGGGAGTGACCATCCCGGGCTTTGCGGGGTTCGTCTCCGGATACCTGTTCTACGACTTCACCCACTGGTCGACCCACGCCCGGACGCCGATCACCGCGTGGGGAAAGGCGATCCGCGGCCACCACATGGCGCATCACTTCGCCGACCCGAGCAGGAACTTCGGGATCAGCCACCGGTGGATCGACGCGGTGGTGGGCACCCTCCGGCGTCGTGAGCAGCGCGACACGGACACCCAGGGGTCGCGCGAGGCGGCCTGACCTCGTCTCAGCTGCTGCGCCCATCGAGCAGGCGTCATTCTGAGAGCTCGCACCCAGGGCTCCGGTGAGCTGCAGCGCAAGGCGAGCCGGGCGACCTCCCACGTTCTCGGTGCGCCTGAACGCCGGCCGCCGCCAGAGGGCGGCGGGCTCATCGTGCAGGGGCCTCGGAGAGGCGGGAGTAGAGCCGCTGATCGGTGATCTGCCCGTCCTTGATCGCCGAGCGCCGGAGCGTCGCCTCGAGGGTGAACCCGGCCTTCTCCAGCGCCCGGCACGACGCCGTGTTGTACGCGAAGGGGAGCGCGAAGATGCGGATGAGCGAGAAGCGTTCGAAGGAATCCTCGGTGAAGGCGCGGATCGCCTCGCTCATCACTCCGCGGCCACGGTAGGGCGCGCCGAGCCAGTAGCCCAGCTCGGCCGAGATGCGCTCCACGTCGCTCCCGAGCTTGAGGCCGATGCTTCCCACCGCCTGTCCCTCGATGGCGATGGCCATGTGGCACCCGGGCGGTTGCCGCTCGGTGTGCGCGAGGAAGGTGATCGCGTGCTCGAGCGAGTACGGGCTCGGGAACGCATCGCGCAGGTTCCGCCAGACGGTGACGTCGTTCGCGAGGCGCGCGAGGGAGGTCGCATCCTCCGCCCGGAACGGTCGCAGCTCGCACCGCTCGAGCACCCGTCGCATCCCGCACAGTCTACCGCCGTCCGGCTGGGCAGCGGCGGGTCCGAAGCCGCGGTCGGCTTTCGCTGCGGACGCTTCCCGGAGCCGGAGCGGCGCGCTGCCGGTGCCCGAATGCTGTTCGACGGGGCCTGGGACCTCCCGACCCGCCTCGACCAGTCAGCCCTCGACGACCGGCGCTAGCCCTTTGCCGGCGTGGCCTGGAACAGGCCGTTGAACTCGGTCAGCGCGGCGTTGAGCTTGCCCTTGAGCTCGTTGGAGAGCTCCTTCTTCTCCCGGATCTCCTTGGGGATCTGCGGATACTTCGAGTCCACGAAGTCGAGGAACTCCCTGGACCACCGCTGCACGTCCGGGGTCGGCACGTCGCGCAGCCAGCCGCGCTTCTTCTCGTCGTCGCGGTTGGTGGCGGCGTAAATCTGCAACACTTGCCGTTCGACCGGCATTGGCTCGTACTGGCCCTGCTTCAGGATCTCCGTCAGGCGCTCGCCGTTGGCCAGCGTCTCCTGGGTCGCCTTGTCGAGGTCCGAGCCGAACTGGGCGAACGCCGCGAGCTCGCGATACTGGGCGAGCGCGAGCTTCATGCCGCCGGCCACCTGCTTCATCGCCTTGATCTGCGCCGCCGAGCCCACCCGGCTCACCGAGAGGCCCACGTTGATGGCCGGCCGGACGCCCGCGTAGAACAGGTCGGTCTCTAGGAAGATCTGCCCGTCGGTGATGGAGATGACGTTGGTCGGGATGTACGCCGACACGTCACCGGCCTGGGTCTCGATGATCGGGAGCGCGGTGAGCGAGCCCGCGCCCTCGGCGTCGGACAGTTTCGCGGCGCGCTCCAGCAGCCGGCTGTGGATGTAGAACACGTCGCCTGGGTAGGCCTCGCGCCCCGGCGGCCGGCGGAGGAGCAGCGACAGCTGCCGGTACGCGACCGCCTGCTTCGACAGGTCGTCGTAGATGATCAGGGCGTGCATCTTGTTGTCGCGGAAGTACTCGCCCATGGTGCAGCCCGTGTAGGGGGCGAAGAACTGCAGCGGCGCTGCGTCCGAGGCGTTGGCCGCGACCACGGTGGTGTACTCCATCGCCCCGAAGCGGGTCAGCTTCTCCACCACCTGCGCCACCGTGGACTGCTTCTGACCGACCGCGACGTAGATGCAGAAGACGTCCTTGCCCTTCTGGTTGATGATCGCGTCGATCGCCACCGCGGTCTTGCCGGTCTGACGGTCGCCGATGATCAGCTCGCGCTGACCGCGTCCGATCGGCACCAGCGCGTCGAGCGCCTTGATGCCGGTGTCCATCGGCTCGTGCACGCTCTTCCGCTTGACGATGCCCGGCGCCTTGATCTCCAGCCGCCGGGTCTCGGTGGCGTTGATCGGACCCTTGCCGTCGATGGGCTCGCCGAGGGCGTTCACCACCCTGCCGAGCAGCGCCTTGCCCACCGGCACCGAGGCGATCTGCTGGGTGCGGCGGACGGTGTCGCCCTCGCGGATCTCGCTGAACTCGCCCATGATCGCGACGCCGACGTTGTCCTCCTCGAGGTTCAGAACGAGGCCCTTCACCCCGTTCTTGAACTCCACCAGCTCGCCGGAGAGCACACCTTCCAGGCCGTAGACCCGGGCGATGCCGTCGCCCTGGCTGAGCACCGTCCCGGTCTCGGTAACGGTGACCTTCTTGCCGTAGTCCTGGATCTGCTCGCGGAGGATTCTGCTGATCTCGTCGGCACGGATGTCCATGGGCGGCGGGGGCTCTACCATCGGGCGAGGGGCGCTCGCAACGCTGGTGCGGGCGCCGTCAGGCCTCCTGATGGGCTCCCCCGTCTCGCCCTGCTGGCACCCCCGGGCCGGCCCGGCCCTGGCCTGCTACCTGGGCAGGGTGAGGCGGACCGAGAAGTTGTACCCGACCGAGACCGGCTTGCCCTGGTAGGTGACGGGCTGGAACCGCTGGGACTGGAGGTGCTCGACCACCGCCTCGTCCATGAAGGGCAGCGGCTTGATCACCTTGCACCGCTCGACGGCGCCCTCGGCGGTGATGACGCAGCGGACGATGCTCACTCCCTCCACCCGGGCGGCGAGCGCCTCCCGGGTGTAGGTGATGGGCCGCCCCGGCTGGACCAGCGCCGGCCGGGTCATCCCCTCGCCGAAGGGCACCACGTCACGAGGAGCCTCCGGGGTCGGAGCCGGAGCGGCAGCGGCGACGGGCCTGGTGAGGGTCGCGCCGGGTGCGGCGGGCTGGGGGGCGGGCTGGGTGGTCCCACCACGGGCCACCGCCGCGACGGCCTCGGGCCGGACCGGGACCGGGGCCTTTCCCTCCTCGCGCTCCCGCTCCTCTTCGCGCCTGCTGAGCGGAACCGGCTTCTCCACCCGCATCACCACCTTCTTCTGAAGCCGGGCATTCACCACCACGTCGCCAGAGCCGCCCGAGGTGATGGCCTGGGTCGGGTAGCCGTCGAGCACCAGCACCATCTCGGCGCTCGCCATGCCGTCGGAGCCGGACGGCACCTCGAACACCGTGGGCGTGGCGCCCATGTCGTGGCGGCCGATGAAGACGTGCGCCCCCGCCGGGTCGGTCGAGACGTGGAAGCGGACCATCTTCCTCTCCGGCGCCGGCGGCGGCTCGGCTGGCTTCGGTGGTGCCAACACCACCGGGGCCGGGGCGGGCACCGGCGGGGGCGGCGTGGTGACGAGCTGGGCCTGCTCGCCCTTGGGCAGGAGCAGCCAGACCACCACGAAGCCGAGCAGCACGGCGCTGACGAAGAGGAGCGCGGGCAGCAGCTTGCCGCCCTTCTTCGGCTCGCCGGCGTCCTCGATCTCGATCTCCCGTTCGACCTGGGCACGCGGCGCCGTGACCGGACCCGAGATGCTGCGTGCGTGCAGGCCGGAGGTGGACATCGGCCCGGAACCGGGGCGGGAGTGCAGCCCCGAGGTGGACATCGGGCCGGAGGCGGTCGTGGTCTTCCGGTCGGGGAAGATGCCGCTCATCCCGGTGAGCTGGGCGGTCTCGCGGAGCGCCTCGAGCACCTCGTCCATCGACTGGTAGCGGGCTACCGGGTCCTTCTGGAGGCAGCGGGCCACCACCGCCTCGACCTCGGGAGGCACCTCGGTGGACGGATTCACCTCGCGCACCGGGCGCGCGGCCTCCTTCATGTGCTGGAAGATGACCTCGAGGTAGTCCTTGCCCTGGAACGGCGGGCGCCCGGAGAGCATCTGGTAGACCAGGATGCCGAGCGAGTAGACGTCGCTCCGCGGGTCGGCCACGTTCCGGGCCTGCTCGGGTGCCATGTACTGCGGGCTGCCGAGGAAGACGCCGTTCTGGGTCACCTCGGGATCGCCGCTCTGGCCGTCGGCGGCGACGAACGACTTTACCAGGCCGAAGTCGAGGACCTTGACCATGTCGTGGTCGGCCTCGTTGAGCAGCATCACGTTCGCCGGCTTGAGATCGCGGTGGATGACGCCCAGCTTGTGCGCCTCGCGGAGCGAGCGGCAGATCTGCTGGGCGATGTCGAGGACCCGGCGCCAGGGAAGGGTCTTTTCGTGCGCCAGCACCTCGGCCAGCGTCTGCCCCTCCATGTACTCCATGGCGATGAAGTAGATGCCGTCCTCGGTCTGGCCGTAATCGATGACCGTGACCGTGTTCGGGTGGCGGAGCTTCGAGGTGAGGCTCGCCTCGAGGAAGAAGCGCCGCTTGAACGCCGGATCCTTCTCCGCCGGGAAGTTGGGGTTGAGGATCTTCAGCGCGACCACGCGGTCGAGCGGAGTCTGGACCGCCTTGTAGACCTTGCCCATCCCTCCCGAGCCGAGCGGCGAGAGGATGCGGAACCGGTCGTTCAAAATGCGGCCGATCAGCGGATCGGCGGCGCCGACGACGGATGGAATGGGGCCTTGGGGATCGCCCTCGAGCATGCGCACGGGCTCCGGGAGGAGGTGTCCTGCTCGCGCGATGAAACCACAACTCCCTGCGCTCCGGGGCAACCGGTCGCGACGGAAAACGCTGCCTACATCGGCGCCGATCTAGCTCTGGAGTGCGCGCTTCAGGTCGTCGAGCTGCGTGCGGAGCGTTCCATCGTAGACCACCGATCCGACCTGGGTGCTCACCCCGCCCAGGACGTCGCGATCCACGCGGGTGTCGAGAACCACCTGCTTCTGCACGAGGCGTGACAGTGTTTGCTCGAGCTGCTGGATGGACTGGGGTTCCAACGCGACGGCGCTCACCACCGTTCCTCGGATCCGCCCGGCCTTCTCGTCCGCCATGTCCCGGAAGAGCCGGGCGACGTCGGGAAGCATCGCCAGACGATGCCGGTCCACCAGCAGACGCAGGAAGTTGGGGAGCGTGGGGGCCTGGGGCCCGAGGAGCTGAATCAGCTCCTCGATGACGGCATGGCGCTGTGCGCGGGAGTACGCGGGGTTCCGCAAGACGTCCGCCAGGGCCGGATTCGCCGCCGCCAGCCCGGAGAGGGCGGTCAGCTGTTCGGCGACGGCGACCACGGCGCCGGGCGCGCTCGCCTCGAGGAGCGCGCGGGCGTAACGGCGGGCGACGGACACGTTCACCATGACGGACGGGGCGCTTAGCACCCGGCCGCGGCGCCTCGCAACGCCCATGCGCGCCCTTGCTCCCACCGGCACTCGGCGTGGGACGCTTCTGCACCTCTCCCATGCGCGAACCGGTGGTGGGCATCGACCTCGGCACTTCCACGAGCGCCGTGGCCACGGTGGAGAATGGCAAGCCGCAGGTGCTGTCGAACCGGGGCGGCAGGTCGCTGACTCCCTCCCTGGTGGGCTTCACGCCGGATGGGAAGCGCGTCGTCGGCGAGGAGGCCCGGCTGCTCGCGGTCTCGAGGCCCGCGGACGTGGCCGCGGCCACCAAGCGATTCATCGGGCGGAGGTGGAGCCCGAAGCTGGTGCACGAGGCACGCTCGCTCGTGCCCTACCCGCTGGTGGAGGGCCCGAGCGGCGAGGTGCGAGCGAAGATCGCCGGCCGCGTTCTCCCCCTCACTCAGATCTCGGCAATGGTGCTCGGCGAGCTGAAGCTCGACGCCGAGGCTCACTTCGGCCGGCCGGTTCACAAGTGCGTCATCACCGTACCCGCCAACTTCGACGACAACCAGCGCGCGGCGACGAAGCAGGCGGCGCAGATCGCCGGGCTGCACGTGCTGCGGATCGTGAATGAGCCGACCGCGGCGGCGGTGGCCTACGGGCTCACCTCGAAGTTCGAGGGCAAGGCGCTGGTCTTCGACCTCGGAGGCGGCACCTTCGACGTGTCGATCCTCGAGGTCGAGTCGGGCGTGTTCCAGGTGCAGGCCACGGGCGGCGACCCGGTTCTGGGCGGCGAGGACTTCGACGCGGCGGTGGTGCGCTGCCTCCTGGAGCAGCTGCCGCTCCCCCACCGAGAGACGGCGGCGCGGGACATGCTCTCCATGCAGCGGCTCAAGGTGGCAGCCGAGCAGGCCAAGCGCGAGCTGTCGCAGAGCGACGAGGCCCGCGTCACCGCCTCGGGGCTGGGCGACCACGGGCCCGGCGGGGCGCTGATGGACCTGGAGGTGACGCTCACCCGGACCGAGTTCGAGCGCCGGGCGGAGCCGCTGGTCACCCGCTGCATCGACGTCACCCGGCAGATGATGGAGGAGGCGAAGGCGACGACGAAGGACATCCAGATCATCCTGCTGGTCGGCGGGATGACCCGGGTGCCGCTGGTCCGAAAGCGCGTGGCCGAGCTCTTCGGCAAGCCGCCGGTGGTGGGGGTGAATCCTGACGAGGTGGTGGCGCTCGGGGCGGCAGTACACGCCTCGGAGATCGTCGCCCAGCACGGGGAGACGCTGCTCATCGACGTGGCCAGCCACTCGCTCGGGGTGGGGGTCTACGGTGGCGGCGTCCGGAAGGTGGTGAGGAAGAACACCGCCATCCCGGTGGTGTCACGCGAGGTGTTCCTGCCCTCGGCTGGTGGGCAGAACAAGGCGCGCATCGTCATCTACCAGGGCGAGTCGGACCAGACCGAGGAGAACGTGAGGCTCGGCGAGGTGCTGCTGAGCGACCTGCGGGTGAAGCACCGCGCGGACACGCCGCTCGAGGTGACGTTCGAGCTGTCCAGCGAGGGGACGGTGAGCGTCCGCTGCATGGACCTCACCACCGGGCTCTCCGAGGCGCTGCGGATCACCCAGCGGACCGAGCTTTCCGCCGAGGAGGTGAAGGTGCTGCGGGCCGAACAGGCCGCCTACCACGCCGACCGGGCGGACCCCGAGACGCGCGAGCTGGCCACGTTCGAGGACCTGCTCGAGCAGGGGGACACGCTCCGGCGTGCGCTGGAGGCCGGGGCCCGTCGGAGCGAGGACGAGAAGGAGCGGGCCGCCACGGTGAAGCTGGTCGACGACCTGCGCGGTTTGGTGCACCTGGGGCGGACCGCCGCGCTGGCGAAGAACCGCGCCCAGATGCGGGACGTCACGGTGCGCCTCGGGACGCTGGTCGCCGAGGCCACCGCCGGACGCTCCGCGGCGGCCGCCCCGCGCCCGGCCGCGCAGGGCGCCGGCGAGTCGACCGAGGCCGCGTAGGCGCCCGCTCCCGACGAGGTGCCCTCCGGACGAGGTGCCGGACGAGGTGCCAGACACCTCGTTACGGGCCCCGCAAGCGTCGGACGGCCCACGACGCCAAGCGCTTCGGGGTGAAGCATCCCGGCACCCGGATGACCGTGACCGAGCGCGCGTACCCCTCGCCCACCCGGTACACGCCGCAGAGCGTCAGGAGCTCGCGGGGCGGCTGCTGCCCTCGTCGGTCGCACCCGGAATCGGGCTCTCGCCTTCCTCGGCCCGCTCTGGGCTCTCCAGCAGCTTGTAGAGCGTCTTGCGGTCCACCTCGAGCAGCCGCGCGGCCTCGCTCTTGTTCCCGCCCACCATCGTCAGCACGTGCTGGGCGTAGCGACGGTTCAGCTCGGCGAGCGTGGGCATGTCCGCGGCGAGGCCGGCGAGCTTCTTCGGCGCATCGCCGATGGGCGCGGGGAAGTCCGCCGGACCGAGCACGCCGGTGGTGTTGAGGGCGAGCGCCCGCGCCACCACGTTCTCCAGCTGCCGCACGTTCCCCGGCCAGTCGTAGGCCAGAAGCCGCGCCATCGCCTCCTCGGTCACCACCGGGCGCGCTCCGCCCCGGGCGTGCAGCGCAGCGAAGTGGTCCACCAGCGCCGGGATGTCCTCGCGCCGCTCGCGGAGAGGGGGGAGATGGAGGTGCACCACGTCCAGGCGGTACAGCAGATCCTCTCGGAACTTTCCCTCGGCCACCCGCTGCTTGAGGTCCTTGTTGGTGGCGGCGACGATGCGCACGTCCACCTTGACGGGCGTGCTCTCGCCCACCCGCCGGATCTCGCCCTCCTGCAGCGCCCGCAACAGCTGGCTCTGGATCTTCGGCCCGATGTCGCCGATCTCGTCGAGGAACATCGTTCCTCCGGTCGCCTCCTCGAAGAGCCCGCGCCGGGTCCCCGACGCGCCGGTGAACGCGCCCCGGGCGTGGCCGAACAGCTCGCTCTCCATCAGCGACTCGGCGATGGCGCCACAGTCCACCGCGACGAAGCGCCCGGCGCTCCGGGGCGAGCGCTGGTGGAGGCTCCGCGCCACCTGCTCCTTCCCGGTTCCCGTCTCGCCGGTGATCAGCACCGGCACGTTGGTCGCCGCCGCGCGGGCCACCTGCTTGTACACTTCGAGGATGGCCGCGCTCCGGCCGACGAGCTCCTGCTGCTTCACCCGTGCCCGCAGGCTCTTGTTCTCCTCGACCAGCCGGCGCTGCTCGAGCGCCCGCCGCACCACCCGGACGATGGCGTCCACGTCGAAGGGCTTGGCCAGGTAGTCGAAGGCCCCCTTCTGGATGGTGTCCAGCGCGCCCTCGATGTTGCCGAAGGCGGTGAGGACGATGACCGGCGTGTCCGGGTTCCGGGCGAGCGACGCGCGCAGCACCCGGAGCCCGTCGTCAGGGTCGGGCATCGCCATGTCGGTGAGCACCACGTCCACCGCCGCGGTGCCCTTCAGCAGCTCCTCTGCGGCCGACGCCGAAGCGGCCTCCGAGACCTCCCCCAGCGGCTTGAGCAGACGCCGGAGCAGCCCGCGGGCGTGCGGGTCGTCGTCGACCACGAGGATGCCCGGGCCGCTCATCGCGCCGAGGCCAGCGCTCCGGACGGCTGGGGGACCCGGCTGGTCGAGGCGGCCGCTCCGGTGTCCGTCCTCGGATGATCGACGCAGGGGAAGCGGACCGTCGCGGTGGTGCCACTCCCGGGAGTGCTCCGGATGCGGAGCGTGCCCCCGTGCGCGTCGACCAGCCGCTTGGTGGTCGCCAGCCCCAGGCCCTGCCCGGGCAGGCCGCGTGCCTCGGGGGCCCGGAAGAACGGCTGGTAGAGGCGTGCGAGGACCGCCTCGGTCATCCCGGGCCCGTTGTCGGACACCTCCAGCACCGCCTCGTCACCCTCGCGCCCGGCGTACACCACCACCCGCGCTCCGGGCCGACCGGCCGAGTACTTCACGGCGTTGGAGATGAGGTTCTGGGCGATCGACTGCACCAGCTGCGCCGGGACGTCCACGCCGACCTGTCGCGCGAGCTTCCGCTCGATGACCACGCCGTTGAGGGCCGCCACCTGGTCCTGCTCGAGGAGGATGGCGCTCACCGCCGTGTCCAGCTCGCAGGGTGGCCCCTCGCTGCGCTTGCCGGCGCGACAGAAGCGGAGAAGCGCCTCCACCAGGTCGGCCATCCGCGTGGCGCTCGACTCGGCGTCGGCCAGCATCTCCCTCACGTCCGGGTCGGTGACGGACTCGGATCTCCGGATGAGCGTCAGGTAGCCCCGGAGCGGGCTGAGCGGGGAGACGAGGTCGTGCGCCACGCGGCTGGCGAAGGCGTCGAGCTCGTGGTTGCGGCGGTCGAGCTCCGCCAGCTGCTCCTGGATGGTGTGCTCCTGCCTGCGGAGCACCCGGACCATCGAGGTCCCCACGGCGACCGCGAGCGCCACCGCAGACAGCGCGACCAGCGCACCGACGAAGGTGGTCTTGGTCCGCAGGCTCTCGCGCTGGTGCAGGAGCGCCCGGGTCTCCTGGGCGTCCTTGTGCGCCAGCTCACCGGCGAGCGCGTTCAGCTGCTCGGCGATGGGGCGGAGCTCGGCCTCGAGATGCTGGCGGGCCCGCTCGGCCTCGCGGCGGTTGCTGAACCGCAGGGCCACCCGCGCCGACTGGGCGAGCGCCCGCGCGGTCTCGTCGAAGCGCTTCCACAGCTCCTTCTCGCCCTCCGGAAGCCCTTGCGTGTACGCGAGCCGGGCCTCCTTGGCGTCGGCGAGCGTCTCCTCCATCTGCGCGTCGGCCAGCTGCCGGGCATCGTCGTCGGTGGCCCGGATGTGGTCGTCGACCGTGTTCTCCAGCACCGCGGCGTCCACGCGGATGCGAGCGATGAGGGCCTCACGTTCGAGCGCTGCGCCGAACAGCTCGTCGATGCGCGCGTTGGTCCGGAGCTCGTTCCAGAGCGTGAACGCCGTCACGGCAGCCAGCAGGCCGACGACGAAGAAGAACGCCGCCCGGTAGCGGCGAAACGACAGCGGTCCATTCAAGGCGGGGGCGGCATCCTCTCACAGCCGAGGGGCATCTCGGCCCGTGGTTGCAAGATCACTGTAACGCAACCGGTGGGGAAAAACTCCCCAGCTTGGGACACCGTCCTGCGGAGTCCCTCCCCACAGGAGTGGACAGTCGGGGAAGAGTCGCGCGGTTGCGCAGTGTGGCACGGCAGGTGCTGTGCACCGACCCGCTGTTCAAACCCTCAAGGAGCAAATTCCATGAAGAAGCTGATCGCCGCCCTCGTCCTCGCCACCTCTTTCGCGGCCCTGGCCGACGACGCTGCCAAGACCACTGCCCCGGCGAAGACCGAGAAGAAGACCACCGAGAAGAAGACCACCGAGACCAAGACCCAGACCACGAAGCCGGCGGCCGAGAAGGCTCCCGAGAAGAAGTAGGCGTTTTCGCAGTCCTGTTGCACCCGGCGGGGTGGGTCTGCGAGAGCGGGCTCACCCCGCTGGCACGTTCGGTGCTCTGATCTGTCGCTGACGCAGCATCTCGCTGCTGTCGTGACGTCATCGCCGCAGGAGTTCCCACAACCATGAAGAAGCTGATCGCCGCGCTGATCCTCGCCACCTCGTTCGCTGCTTTCGCCGACGACGCTGCCAAGATGGACGCGCCGAAGTCCGCGAAGAAGTCCAGCAAGAAGGCCAAGAAGTCCTCGAAGGAGGCTCCGGCCGCCGAGAAGGCTGCCGAGCCGGCCCCCGCGAAGTAAGCCGTTCGCCTCAACTCCCGAAGAGAACGATGGGGCGTGTTGCACGCGTGAAGCGCGTGCGGCGCGCTCCATCGTCGTTTTTCGGGCGCTCGGGCGCTGCTCGGGGGCTTCTCGCCCGGCTCCACGGGCCCCTCGTCGGGACGCGGGCGGCGGGCCGCGGATGGTGGGCGGACAAGGTCAGCCGGCCAGGGGGCTCGCGGCCGGGAGCGGCGGCCTGGGATGCACCCAGGCATCCACCAGGGCGAGCGGCCGGGCCAGCAGCTCCCGCCAGACGTAGAGGGCGCGCCAGCGTCCCCCGCCCGCTCGGACTCCCACCGCGTCGATGCCGGCCGAGCGCGCGAGGAACACCGCCCGTGGCAGATGGAAGGCCTGGGTGACCAGGATGGCCCGCTGCACGCCGAAGACGCCGCGGGCGCGCCAGCAGCTGTCGAAGGTCGAGACGCCCTCCAGGTCCACCGAGATGGCCCGCTCGGGGACCCCGCCCTTGGTGAGGTAGCGGCGCATCGAGCGGATCTCGTCGTGGTACGGGTCGGCGTTCCCGGTGAGGAGCAGCCGCTCCACCCGTCCATTCCGCCAGAGGAGCAGAGCGGTGTCCAGGCGTTCCGCGAGGATGGGCGAGGGCTCCCCGCCCGGGGCGAGCCCCGCGCCGAAGACGATGCCCCAGGGCACCGCCGGCGCGGCCTCCGGCGGAACGAGGTGCCGCCGGGTGGTCAGCTCGATGTACGTGGTCGGTGCCACCGCGACGACGAGCAGCACGGCGAATCCGAGGGCCACGGTTCTGCTCATGCGGCGCAGGGGCGCCTCCGGGGTGCGCGGTGGTTGATTCTGCGGCCACCGGGCAGTAAGGGGCCCCCCCGACCTCCCATGGCCAGCCTTCGAGACATACGGAAGCGCATCCGGTCCGTGAAGAGCACCCAGCAGATCACCAAGGCGATGAAGATGGTCTCCGCGGCCAAGCTCCGTCGGGCTCAGGACGCCATCGTCGCCGCGCGTCCGTACGCGCGCGCCCTGGACCAGATGATCGCGGATCTCGTCTCTCGGAGCGAGGGGCTCTCACACCCGCTGCTCACCTCCCGGCCGGTTCGCCGCGTGGAGATCCTCGCGCTCACCTCTGACCGTGGCCTCGCCGGAGGCTTCAACGCCAACGTCATCCGGCGGGTGGGGCGCTACGCCTACGAGCGAGACCGCTCCACCAGCCTCCGCGTCACCACCGTGGGCCGGAAGGGGCTGGAGGCGTTCCGGCGCCGCCATCTGGAGGTCCGCAAGGACCACGTCGGACTCTACGCGCGCCTGAGCTACGCGACCGCGCGGTCGCTCGCCGAGGAGCTGACCACCGAGTTTCTCGAGGACCGGGTCGACCAGGTGCTGCTCGTGTACAACGAGTTCGTGTCCGCCATCACCCAGCGCGTGGTGCTCACCCCGCTCTTGCCCTTCGAGCGGCCCGCGGTCGAGGAGGGTCAGCCCAGCGGCCTGCGCTCGATGATCGACTTCGAGTACGAGTCGTCGAAGGAGGCGGTGCTCGACAAGCTGGTGCCGCAGGCCGTGGCCACCCGCGTCTACCGGGCGCTGCTCGAGTCGGTGGCCAGCGAGCACGGCGCGCGGATGAGCGCGATGGAGAACGCGACCAGCAATGCCTCGGACGCCATCTCCAAGCTGACCCTGACCTACAACCGTACCCGCCAGGCGGCGATCACCAAGGAGCTGATGGAGATCGTCTCCGGCGCCGAGGCGCTGAAGTAGCGCCCTTTCCGTCCAGCGAAGAGAGCAACGAGCGAAAATGACCGCGACCGTACAGAGCCAAGGCAAGGTGACCCAGGTCCTCGGACCGGTGGTGGACGTGGAGTTCCCGCCTGGCGATCTCCCGGAGATCTACACCGCCCTCAAGGTCACCAACCCCTCGCTGGGAAAGGGTGAGGGCAATCTGGTGCTCGAGGTGGCGCAGCACCTGGGCGAGAACACCGTCCGCACCATCGCCATGGACTCGACCGACGGGCTGGCGCGCGGGGTCCCGGTGCGCAACACCGGCTCACCCATCGTGATGCCGGTCGGCAAGGCTACCCTGGGCCGCATCCTGAACGTCATCGGCGAGCCGGTGGACGAGAAGGGCCCGGTGAAGGCGACGGAGCACTGGCCGATTCACCGTCCGGCGCCGTCGTTCACCGACCAGGATGTCCGGGTGCAGATCTTCGAGACCGGCATCAAGGTCGTCGACCTGCTCTGCCCCTACACCCGCGGCGGGAAGACCGGCCTCTTCGGCGGCGCGGGCGTGGGCAAGACGGTGCTCCTCACCGAGCTCATCCGGAACGCCGCCATCGAGAAGGGAGGGTTCAGCGTGTTCGCCGGCGTGGGCGAGCGGACCCGCGAGGGGAACGACCTGTACAAGGAGTTCCGCGAGGGCGGAGTCATCAACCTCGATGAGCTGGAGAAGTCGCAAGCGGTGCTGGTGTACGGCCAGATGAACGAGCCGCCCGGCGCCCGCGCCCGCGTGGGCCTGTCGGCGCTCACGGTCGCCGAGTACTTCCGCGACGTCGAGGGACGTGACGTGCTCCTCTTCGTCGACAACATCTTCCGCTTCACCCAGGCGGGCTCAGAGGTGTCGGCGCTCCTCGGCCGCATCCCTAGCGCGGTCGGTTATCAGCCCACGCTCTCCACCGAGATGGGCGACCTCCAGGAGCGCATCACCTCCACTGCCAAGGGCGCGGTCACCTCGGTGCAGGCCATCTACGTGCCCGCCGACGACCTCACCGACCCGGCGCCGGCCACCACCTTCGCTCACCTGGACGCGACCACGGTGCTCAGCCGGCCCATCTCCGAGCTGGGCATCTACCCGGCGGTGGACCCGCTCGACTCGACCAGCCGCATCCTCGACCCGAACATCGTCGGCGCCGACCACTACGCCGTGGCCCGCAAGGTCCAGGGCATCCTCCAGCGGTACAAGGAGCTGCAGGACATCATCGCCATCCTCGGCATGGACGAGCTCTCCGAGGACGACAAGCTCATCGTGGCCCGGGCGCGGAAGATCCAGCGCTTCCTCAGCCAGCCGTTCTTCACCGCCGAGGTGTTCACCGGCAAGCCGGGCCGCTACGTGAAGCTCACCGACACCATCCGCGGTTTCCAGGAGATCGCAGAGGGCCTTCACGACGACATCCCGGAACAGTACTTCTTCTATGCCGGGGGCATCGAGGAGGTCGTGGAGGCGGCGAAGAAGGCGGCAGCCTGACCTTGCCGCCCCGCGCGCGCCCGTGAGGATCGGCCGGTGCGAGACCACCCTGCTCCTGTTTCTCCAGGCGATGGTGGCCGCGCGCTCGGCCGCCGAGGAGTCCGGGCAGAGCCGGGCCCGCGCCTCGTCGAACGCCGAGTACGGCATCGTGATGCGCGTCGAGGCCGAGGGGAAATGCCGGGTCGAGGTGACGCGGGACACGGACGTCGCCTGGACGCTGCCCCGCTGCGTGGGGTCGGTGGACGATCTGTACTTCGTCAGCAACTCGGGCGAGCGGTTCTGGGTCTTCGCGGCGCTGCCGAAGGCCCTCCCCCCGCCACGGGGCTCGGCGCCGGTGGGCGAGACCGCGAAGCGGGCCGCGAAGAAGAAGCCACCCTTCGATCCATACGGTTCGGTGGTGGTGGCGGTGCTGTACGACCGGCTGGGGAACGTCGTCGGGGAGCGGCGGCTGTCGGAGCTGCTGCCCTCCGCCGCGCACCGAAAGCTGCGGGTGCTGGACCGGCGCTTCGTCTGGCTCGAGGGCGTGCTCGGTGTCCCGGGCAAGGAGCCTCGGGTGAACGACCGGAACCAGGTGGAGTTCGAGAGCGTCGAGCCGCGGACCTGGCGGCTCGACTTCCAGGAGTGAGCGCATGGCCAAGCTGAACGTCGACATCGTCACCCCCGAGCGGCGGCTGATCTCCACCCACGCCGACGAGGTGGTCGCTCCCGCCGCCGAAGGTCTCTACGGCGTCCGGCCCGGCCACAGCCCGTTCCTCTCCAGCCTCTCGCCCGGGCCGCTCACGGTGCGCGAGGGGAGCAGCACCCAGGCGTGGTTCGTCGCCGGGGGCTTCGTCGAGGTGCAGAACGACACGGTGCTGGTGCTGGCCGATCAAGCCGAGCCGGCCGCCTCCATCGATCTCGAGACCGCGACCGCGGCGCTGCGCGAGGCGGAGCAGCGGCTGGCGGCACTCGGCCCGGGCGACCCGAAGGCCGCAGCCGAGAGCGCCCGCGTGCAGCGCGAGCGCGCCCGGGTGGCGGCGGCGCGTGCCGGCGGGCGCTGAGCCCGAGCCTCTCGAGCTGTTCCACCGCCTCGAGGAGCCCCGCTCCGCGCGGGTCCGCCGGTGGGTGGTGGACCATGGCCTGCTCGAAGCAGTGCGGTTCCGGAACGTCGTGTACCCCGAGGCAGCCGCCGACTTCGCGGCCCGCGGGGGACAGGAGACGCCCGCGCTCTGGGACGGGCAGCGGCTCTTCACCGGCGCTGACCTGGTGATCGCCCGGCTGCAGGCCGTCCTCGACCTGGGCCGGTCCTGAGCAGGGACCTCCCTCGCACGATGCTCTCCAGGCCCCGGCTCACTGATTGGGCGGGCGAATTCCCAGCTGGCGAGCGAGCAGCGCGAGCTGTGTCCGGTTGTTCTGCCGCAGCTTGCGGTAGAGGCTCGAGACGTGGGCCTTCACCGTGCGCTCGGTGATCTGCAGGCTCGCCGCGATGTCCCCGTTGTCCGCGCCCGCGGAGACCCAGGCGAGGACCTGCCGCTCGCGCGCGGAGAGCGGCCGGAGTTGCTCGTGCTCCGGCGCCCGGGTGGCCTGAAAGACCGTGCTCAGCATGTGGGCGGAGACGGCGCGCTCCCCCCGGGCCAGCAGCCCGAGCGTATGGAGCACGTCGTTGCAGAGGCTGGTGCGCGCGTCGAGGTAGGCAGCCGCCCCCGCGGCGATGCAGCGGTCGAGCGCGCCCGTGCCGTCGCCCAGGGCAAGCACCTGGAGGTTGGGGTGGAACTGACGGGCTTCGGCGAGCGCTCCCACCCCTTCGTCGTCGTCCAGGGTGACGTCCACGCAGGCGAACTGCGGCTGCTCCTGCGCCAGCGCCGAGAGGAAGGAGTCCGCACCGGTGTGTCGGCCCACGACCAGGTAGCCCGCCTCCGAGAGTACCCGGGCCAGCGCATCGCCCCGGAGCAGCTGGCCATCGAGGAGCGAGACCCGCACGCCCTCGCCCTGTTCCGTCGTCACCACCCCGTCCTCCGGACTCATCGGGGGCCGCCACCCCGGGTCGCCGGGTCAGAAGTCAGCACGGCGGCTGGAAGATCAACCGCCGGTCAGGGCCCGGTGTCCGGAGTCCGTCAGCGGAGGCAGGCAAGCGTCCGACCGAGGTCGGCGGTGAACCCACATGGGGGGGTGCGGTACTGAACAAGCAAACCGTGGACAGGTCCGCATCCTTCCTCCTCCTGGCGGTCTTGCTTCTCTCCGTCCCCGTCCTTGCCGAATCGGGGATTTCAGGTTTGCCAAGCGCGCCGACCGGGCCGCAGGCCGACCTTCCACTTCCGCTCCACCCACCCGAGGTCGGCGTCCCGTTCGGCTGCGGGATGACCTTCCCCGTGAGCCAGGTGCACAACGTCGGCAGCCACACCGGCAACGACACCTGGGCCTGGGACTTCCGGATGCCCGAGGGCACGGCGGTGGTCGCCGCGCTCGACGGGGTGGTGCGGCTCGCCCGCGGAGACAGCGACGAGGGCGGGTGCGATCCGGCCATGGCGCGCAAGACGAACTACGTGGTCATCGAATCGGCGGGGAACATCGAGACCCAGTACCTGCACTTCTCGGCGGTGAGCGTGACGCCGGGACAGTACGTGCGGCGCGGCGATCTGCTCGGCTACTCCGGCAAGACCGGCTGGGCCTGTGGCGCACACCTGCACTTCAAGGTCGCGACGCCGGTCTCGGCGGGCTGGAACAATCCCTCGGTCGAGGCACGGATCTCCGGTTTCGGCGACCCGGCGCTCGACTCGTGGATCTCGAGCCCGCCGTGCACCGCGCCGCTGGAGGTCGCATCGCCGCAGCCACCGCCAGCGGTCCGTCAGGCCGATCCCGGCGCGCATTCCGCCGGAGACGTCCAGCCTGCTGCACTCTCGGCGGCCGGGAGCGCGGGAGAGGCGGCGATCAGCGTGGCCGGACCGTCGACGCCAGAGACACGGACGGCGGCCTCGGGTCTGCCGTCGGGAGCTGCCGTGCCGAGGAGCTCGGCTCCGCCGATCGAGCATCCGCTGTCCTCGGGAGGCTCGTCGTTCCCGCCTCCGACACCGCCCGCCGCGGAAGCGGGCCCCCTCGGGCTCCGGACCGCCTTGCCTGCGCCACCGAACGTCGCGTCGCCCGCGCCGGGAACGTCGGCGGCACCGGTCGTGCCGCATGACACGGAAGCAGCGCTCCTCGCCGGCCCCGAGCCCGCTCCGGTGCATCGCTGACCGGGGTCGAGCCTGCGAGAAGGCCTCGATGGGCGCCCGCGCTGCTTCGGTAGAGGCGCCCCGGGGGGCAGGAGCAGGGTTCGAGCGGATCAGCCGCCGTCGACCAGCTGGACGAGCTGCTTCGCCGCCTCGCGCGGCCCGGCGAGCGCCCGCTCCACCTCCGCGCGGAGGTCCCCGTTCACCCCGTCGACCGCGCGGAGGAACGCCGCCTCGCCCGAGCGCGCCACCCCCGCCGCCACGCCCGCGAGCGTGAGGGTGGCGACGACCGTCCCGGCCACCGTCCAGAGCAGCGCCAGCACCCCGGCGTTCAGGAAGTAGCCCCCGGGCAGCCACCGCCCCTCCCAGTAGGCGCGCGCCACCCGGTAGCCCACGTGGCCGACCAGCCCGAGCAGGGGGAGCTGTACCAGCGGCACGAGCAGGAGCCGCGCCCAGCGCCACCAGCCCTGCACTCCGCCGTCGAGCATCGGCCCGGTCACCTCGCGCCAGGCGAGCCCGCGCGCACCGGCGAGCCGCGCCACCCAGGCCGGATGGTCCGGAAGACCGGTCACCTCGGCCGGGAGCCCGCGCTCGGCAGCGACCGCCCGGGCCGGAGCCAGCGCTTGCCGCGCGAGCGAGTCGAGGACCCCGTCGAGGGTGGCGACCATCCGCTCCGCCGCCGCCTGGCGCCCGCGCGACTGCACCTCGTCCAGCACCACGCCGGTGGCCGCGACCAGGAGCCCTGCCGGGAGGCTCGCCTGCGACGCGAGCGCCGCGCCCGCGAGGCCTCCCGAGCCCCACCCCGAGAGACGGAGGCCCCAGCCGATGGGTCCGGTGAGTCGCCCGGCCGCATGCCGCCGCACGCTCTGGCGCAAGAAGCCCCCGGCGCCACCGAGCCGCACCCGGAAGTCCTCGCCGAGCGGCGCACGGACCTCGACCAGCCCCGCCTCGAGCGCCTTCCTCACCTCGCCCCTCGCCTCCTCCGTCGTCCGCAGCGCCTCCGCCACGCGGGTGCGGATCTGCCCGAGCAGGGCCTCGGCGTTGCGGCGCCGCAGCTCCGTGGCCACGCCGGCCTCGGCCAGGGTGCGCAGCTGCGCTTGCAGGGCCTGCCAGTCGTCGTCGAGCGGCTCTCCGAGCCGCGCCTTCAGCGCGCTCACCACGAAGACCGGCGGCGGCTCGGACAGCCCCAGCTCCGCCTGGAGCACGCGTCCCACCTGCTCCCGGAGCGTCTGCCGCGCCTCGGCCCCGAGCTGGTCAGCGAAGTTCACCACCCCGAGCAGCGCCCGCCGCCGGGCGAAGGGACGCAGCGCCTCGGTTGGCCGGGCCTCCGCCACCGAGCCGCGGTGGAAGGTGACCAGCGCGGCGTCCACCTGATCGAGCACCGCGAGCGCAGCATCGGCGTTCGTCCGGGCGACCGAGTTGAGGTCGGGTGTGTCCACGAACACCTGACCCGACCAGGCGCTCCCGGCCTCGGTCAGGTACCGCACCACCCGCGGCACCACCTCGCCCAGCGTTCCCAGCTCCGCGTCCGACGGCGCGTAGGCCACCGGCTCGGAGGAGGTGGGCCGGTCCAGGCCCTCGCGCGCGAGCACCGTGCCGGCGAGCGCGTTCAGCAGGGTGGACTTGCCGGCGCCGGTCGAGCCGACCAGCGCCACGCGGAGCGGCCGTTCGGCGAGCGCCCGCGTCCGGGCGTAGTCCTCGGCGAGCCGCCCGAGCAAGGGCCGGGTGTCCGCCAGCGCCGGGAGCCCGCACGCGACCTCCAGCCGCGAGCGGATCAGCTCGGGCTCGGGGAGCACCGGTGGGGGCGCCTGGTCCTGCTTCGTGCGTCGGAACCACCTCATGCGTCGCCTCCCTCGAGCTGCTCGGCTGCCCCGGAGAACGTGGCAGCCGCGTCCTCCGCGGCGGCGACCTGCGCGTCGAGCCGCTGGAGCAGCGACCGGAATAGCCTCCCCTCGAGCGCCCGGCCGAGGGAGCCGCCATGCTTCTCCGACCAGGTGCGGACCACCTCTCCGCGGACCCCGGTGCCGAGCAGGTCCACGAAGCGCTCCAGGAGCGGAGTGGTGAGCAGCGTCCCGACCCACACCACCGCGTCGTGGCCGATGCCGCCGGTGGCCACCGTGACCACCGCCGCCGCGCTCGCCGGGACCGAGTAGACCAGCGTGGCCATCGCCTGGATCGCGCCCTCCTCGACGCCGCCGGGCAGATGTGCCCGCACCAGCTCGCGGCACCGTGCCAGGAGCTGCGCCCGGTCCTCCCGGAGCGACGCGTCCTCCACCAGCGGGCCGGGAGCCTGGAGCGCCGACAGCGTCGGGAGGCCGAGCGCCTCGGCCATCGCCTCGCGCGTGCCGGTGTCGCCCCGCCAGGCGGCGAGCTCGGGCCCGAGCGCCTCCACGAGCTGCCGCACGCCGTCGCGCAGCGCGGTGTCCGTCGCCGCCGCCGCGGTCGTCTCCAGCGCCTCGGGCCGGGGAGGGCTGAACGAGGCCCGGAGCTTCCGGCCGACCGCGCCGAGCACCGCGGCCAGTCCCCGGAACGGCCGGCGGATCCACCGGTGCACCGGGCTGCGTGCGTCCAGCTCGTCGCGAAATGCCTCGACCAGCACGTCCGCCGGCACCGCGCGCAGCGCCGCCCTGGCGCCCACCTCCGCCAGGCCGTGCCGGAGGCGGGTGCGCAGCCGCTCGGGCTCATCCACCAGCGCGTGCACCCCTGTGGCCAGGGTGCGCAGCTCGGCGGCGGCGTCCCGGAGCGCCGCGGCCCGCGCCCGGGACCGGAGCGCCGCCCCGCGCTCGGGATCGCCCAGGAGCTCGGCCAACCCCGGCCCTCCGTCCAGCGGCTCGATGGACAGCCCGCGCCGCCCCGCCTCGACCTGCGGGTCGTGCGGGCTCCGGTAGCGGGCGAACGGCGGGGCCCCCACGTCGTCGGCGAGCTTGTCCAGGTGCGCGCGCACGGTCTCCGGCTCCGGCGCCTCGTTGTAGACCACGACCCAGGGCCGGCCGCGGCCCACCGCCTGCTGCACGACGTCCACCAGCGCGGCGTTCTGGTACGTGTGGCGTGAGACGACGAACACCACCACGTCCACCGTCACCAGCAGCGCCTCGCTTCGCAGCCGGTTCTCGCGCACCACGCTGTCGAAGTCGGGCGTGTCGACGAGGACCAGGCCCGCCGGCAGGGTGGTGGTCGAGGTGAGGAACAGCCGTCCTGGAGGACCCGGCTCGGTCACCGGCGCCCGGGCACCGGGTGCCAGGAGCACCACCTCGTACCGGGCCGAGAGCGCCTCGCGTCCGGGGCCGCTCGCGGTGTCGGGCGTGGCCGCGGCGAGGCACTGCTGGGTGAGACCGCCCTGGGCGTGCGCGGGTGAGAGGGCCGCGCCCACCAGGGTGTTGAACAAGGTGGATTTCCCGACGTTGTTGGGCCCGGCCAACGCCACGAGCAGCAGCGGAGCCTCGCTTCCCAGACGGGGGAGCAGGTCCCGGAGGATGCGGGTGCGTACCCGCTGCGCCAGGCCCCGGGTGGCCGTGTCTGCCGCATCGGGCAGCCGGTCGGTCGCGGCCGCCACCGCGCTCAGCGCGTGCACCAGCGTGGGGGTGTGGGAGTCGGCGGTCACGGCAGCTTTGGTGCTAGCATCCCCGAGGGTGTCGATGGCGCCTCCTTCGGGCCTGGTCCTCCTGCCGGACAGCTCCGGCGCGCGGGAGCGGGTGACCGCTGCACTCCTCGGAAGCGATGTCGCGCTCTGGCCCGCGGGTCAGCTCGCCGAGGCGAGCTACGTCCTGGTGGACCTGACCGCTCCGGGCGGTGACGCGGCACTGCGCTTGCTGGACCACGGGCGCGGGTCGCAGGCGGTGTTGGCGCTCGTGGACCAGGGCGTGCTGCGGAGCCGCTCGGCGGCGAGTGTGCCGGCCGATTCGCTCCTCGGCATCGGCCAGCTGGAGGCGGAGCTCGGCTGGCGCCTGCAGAAGGCCCGCGAGCGGCACGCGCTGGAGACCCAGTCGCGCGCGCAGCAGCGCAACCTCGACATGCTGCTGGAGCTCACCGCGCGCTACGCCGAGTCCACCGACGTCGACGCGCTCCTCCACGACGTGACCCGGCGGCTGGCAGAGATGCTGGACATCGCTCGTGCGAGCTTGCTGCTCGCCGACGGCGCCGGCTCGGCGGTGGTGGTCGCGGCGAGCGACGCGCCGGACATCAAGAATCTGAGAATCGACCTGGAGCGCTACCCCGAGGTGCGCCAGTGCCTGCGCACCGGGCAGCCCACGGTGGTGGAGGATGTCCCGAGCCACCCCCTGCTCGAGGGAATGCACGAGCGGGTCGTCGCGGCCGGCGTGCGCTCCCTCGCCGCGCTGCCCTTGAGCGTCCAGGGGAAGGTGCTCGGCGTCCTCCTGGTCCGCGGCTTCGGGGAGCGGCCGGCGTTCACCCCGGCCGAGGTGGACTTCCTCGCCACCGTGGGCCACGCCACCGCGGTGGCGCTGCGGAACGCCCGGCTGCTCGAGTCGGTGCGCGGCGAGTCGGAGCGCGAGAAGTCGGCCCGCCTCGTCGCCGAGCGCAAGGCGGAGGAGCTGGAGCGCTACCAGGCCTTCTTCGCCCATGTCTCGGAGGGCATCGCCATCCTCGACGGGAAGGGTCGGGTGCTGCTGCTCAACCCGGCGGGCGCGGCGATCCTCGACGTGGACCCAGCCCACCTCGAGGGCCGACACGTGGAGGATCTGACCGGCGCGCTCGGCGCCGAGGCGCTCACCACGCTGCTCTGCGCGGTGGCCCGCGGCGAGGTCCAGCGCGACGTCGACGTGCAGGCCCGCACGCCCACCGAGCGGCACCTCACGCTGTCGGTCAGCGGGGCTCCCCTGCGCGAGGGCGACGCGGCGGCAATCCTCAGTTTCCGCGACGTCACCGAGCCGCGGCGCATCGAGAACGAGCTTCGCCGCACCAAGGAGTTTCTCGAGAAGCTGGTGGACAACACCGTGGACGCGGTGGTGGCCCTCGACATGGAGGGGCGCTTCATCCTCTTCAACAAGGGCGCCGAGGCCCTCACCGGCTACACCGCGCAGGAGGCGCTGGGGAAGCTCACCGCCATGCAGTTCTTCGTCGGCGAGGACGTGGGGCCCGACCTCATGGCCAGGATGCGCTCGCCGGAGCACGGCGGTCCCGGGCGCCTGGCGCTCACCCGGCAGGAGATCGTCTCCAAGTCCGGGGAGAAGGTGCCGGTGAACATGACCGGCTCCATCCTCTACGAGGGCAACCGCGAGGTGGCCACGGTGGGCATCCTCCGCGACCTCCGCGACCGGGTGCAGCTGGAGCGCAGGCTCTCGGACGCCACCCTGCGTCTCGAGCGCAGCGAGCGGAGCGCGGAGATGATCGCCCTGGCGGGCACCGCGGCCCACGAGCTCAACCAGCCCCTGACCTCGGTCCTCGGGTACGCCGAGCTGCTCAAGCGCAAGCTCGGGCCCGACGACTACGCCTGGGCCAAGGTGGACATCATCCACAAGGAGGCCGAGCGGATGAAGGAGATCGTCCGGAAGATCGGCCGCATCACCCGCTTCGAGACCAAGGCCTACGTGGGTGAGGCCCGCATCCTGGATCTCGAACTGGCCACGGACGAGGACGGCGCCCCGGCATCCAAGGGGTAGGACGCCGTTGTCCCGCGGACCGAAAATACTGCAGAGGTTGCGCGTACTTCCCTACCTTGGATTCTTGACAGGTTGCTCAGTGCGGGACGTAGGATGCAACTTCACGTCCACCCCCCTGAATTATCCAGGGTTCCAGCGTGATCCGCCGGTCTTCCGGCCGCGGAGTCGCTGGCCAGTACGGAGGCATCGATGAGCGTGGGGTTCCTGTCCCGTCTGACGCTGCTCGCCGCGGAGGCGACCGCCTCGGGCTCCTTCTTCGACCAGATGGCTGCCCGGTTCCGCGCCGGCAAGAGCGGGATGTATCCCATCGCCATCTGCGCAGTCATCGCGCTGGCGATCATCATCGAGCGCGTGGTGGTGCTGTTCTTCTCCGCGCCGATCAACAAGGACGGCTTCCTGCGCGGCCTGAAGAAGCACATCTACGCCGGCGACCTGGACAAGGCCATCAACTACGTGGCCGGCCAGAAGAGCACCCCGCTCACCAACGTGGTGAAGGCCGGCCTGATGAACGTCCCCAAGGGTGAGGACGAGGTCCAGGCCGCGCTCGACGAGGCCAGCCTCCGCGAGACGCCCAAGCTCGAGGCCCGCACCGGCTACCTGGCGATGCTCGGGAACGCGGCGATGCTCGCCGGACTGCTCGGGACGGTGAACGGGCTCATCCAGTGCTTCGAGGCCGTGGCCCACGTGAACCCGGCCGACAAGGCCACCATCCTCTCCCAGGGCATCTCCGAGGCGATGAACTGCACCTTCTTCGGGCTGCTCGTCGCCATCCCGTCGCTGATCATGTTCTCGGTCCTCAACGGTCGGACCCAGAGCCTGATCAACGACATCAACGAGAGCAGCGTCTCGGTGCTGAACCTGGTGGTGAACAACAAGGACAAGTTCAGGAACCTCACCGTCTCCGCTGGTCGGGACGACGAGTAGGCATCCCCGGCAGTCGCCGAGACCCCTAGAGACGGAGAGAGCGCGCACATGGCTGGCGGGATGGACCTGGGTGACAGCAAGGGCAAGAAGAAGGCCCTCGATGCCACCATCAACCTGGTCCCCTTCATTGACCTGATGGCGGTGACCATCAGCTTCCTCATCATGACCGCGGTCTGGACGCAGATCGGCCGGCTGCAAGTCAGCGGCGGCGGGGGCGACGGCGACCCCACGCCGGACAAGGACGACAAGACCGTCCCGGTGACTCTGCTCCTCTCGGAGAAGGACCTGCGGCTGACGGTGGGCACCAGCACCTTCGACCCCATCCCGATCATCCGCGACGCGAAGCAGCAGATCGACCTCACCAAGCTCGCCGACCGCTTCAAGGACGTGAAGGAGAAGCTCGGGCCCGACCAGACGGCGATCACCGTCCAGACCGAGGACGCGGTCCGCTACGAGGATCTGGTGCACGTGATCGACGAGTGCATCGGAGACGGCTTCCCCTCGGTGTCGGTGGCACCCGTGAGCACCTGACCATGGCCATCGAGACACCAGGCAAGCGCTGGGGAAAGCGGCTGCGCAAGTCGAAGGTCTTCGGACACGGTTACGCCGCGCACAAGTCCACCAACGCGGATCTGCTGATCACCCCGCTGGTCGACATGTTCGTCATCATCGTGCTCTTCCTCATCGCCAACTTCTCGGCGACGGGCGAGATCCTGAACATGACCAAGGACATCCAGCTGCCCACCGCCACGCACGTGGACGAGCTGGAGCTGGCGCCGGTGATCATGATCAGCAACGACGACATCATCATCAACGGCGTCTCGGTGGCCCGGGTGGCGGACCTGTCGCGCGACGACTACGTCACCATCCCCGCCCTGGAGGAGAAGCTCCGCGAGCAAAAGAAGGAGACCGAGGAGCTCCACCAGCTGGCCAACGACGGAACGGCCTTCAAGGGCGTGGTGAACGTCCAGGGGCACAAGGACGTGCCCTTCCGGATCATCAAGCGGGTGATGTTCAGCTGCCAGGGCGGCGGATACGGGAACATCAACTTCGCGGTGCTCCGTGGCTCCACCGGCCAGCCCGGCGAGAAGACCGCGTCGCTCCCCTGACTCCTGGCTCCGCTACAGCGAGCGCCAGTCGAGGCGTGTCGCGCGGCGGGGCAGCCCGTCTTGCAGCTCGGCGCGGTGGTACGCCGTGGCCGCCGAGATGAGGTGGACGATCCACCCGAACACGCCGGCACTCCCGATCCACAGCGCCGGGGTGACGATCAGCCAGAACAGCCCCCGCAGCACCTCGCGGTTGTAGATCTGCCCGACCCCGGGAATCAGGAACGAGAGCAGGGCGGCAACGGCGGGACGAGACATGGTGTCGGCTTCCTCCGACCCCGAAGACGCTCGGGGCGTCCGCCGATTGCACTCGGCTTCAGTGACAGCGGAATGCCCTGCTCAGGTCTCGAGCGGGCGGGAGCCGGTGGCCGGCGGGGGATGGGCGTGGGCGTGCTTGAGGAGCCAGCTCCGGACCGGCGGCCCCCCGAACCGGGCCAGGCCCGCGGCCACCCCGAAGCGGACCAGGCGGGCAATGCCCGCGGCCGCGAGGAAGGCGGGGATGGACACGCCCACCAGGCCGCTGCCGATGGTGGCCAGCTTGAATGCCGGGACCACCATGCAGACCACCGCCAGCGACCACCAGTTCTGACTCAGTAGCTCGGCCAGCGTCCCGTGCACGCCGAACCATCCGGTCCGCGTCGAGGTGATGGCGAAGGCGAGCGTCAGGGCGCAGGTGGCACCTGCCCGCAGCCAGGCGAACGGGCGCTGCTTGAGGCCCTGCAGCGCCGAGACGAGGGTCACCGCCCCTGCCACGCCGGCCAGGACCAGCAGCACCTTGCGCAGCCAGTCCGGTCCGAGGTCCAGGCGGATGTTGGGGTCGATGTGGATCAGGCTCAATCCGCCGCGCATCGCCGCCCCGATGCCGTAGCCGAGGAGACTTCCGGCGATGGACGCCACGGTGCCCCAGAGCATCAGGCGCAGCCACTTCTCCGGTGCGGCGATCACCATGGGGATGAGGAGGACGAACGGCGGCACGGGGAAGAACGCCGAGTCGATCGCCGCCACGACCAGCAGAGCGCTGAACGCCGCCGGGCTGTTGGCGTACGACTCGACGCGGGCGTACATCCGTCCGGACCAGGCCCGGGCCCGTCCCCACGGCGTGGTCGGGCGATGAGGAATGGCGTCGAGAGTCATCGAGGAATGGCCGCGCACCCTATCAGGAACCCCCCGGAGGGAGCCCCCGCAGTTCGTGGCAGAGGTGTGTCCGGATGTTAGGTTGCCCGGCATGACGGCCCTGGAACGGGTGGAGCGCGCCGCGGCAGCGCTCAAGGTCTTCCCCCTGCCATCCGCCGTGCTGTTTCCGCACACCGTCCTCCCCTTGCACATCTTCGAAGCGCGCTACCGGTCCCTGGTGAAGTCGGCGCTGGCCGGCGACAAGGTGATGGCCATGGCGCAGCTCGAGCCGGGCTACGAGGGCAGCTACTCGGGCCGGCCCCGGATGCGCCCGATGGTCTGCGCCGGCATCATCGCCTGGCACGAGGACCTGGACGGAGGCCGCTACAACATCATCGTCCAGGGGACGGTGCGGGCGCGCATCCTCGAGGAGCTCCCGCCGGATCAGCTGTACCGCGAGGTCCGAGCCGCCATCCTCCCGGACACCGAGTACCACGGCACCGAGGAGGAACAGCTCCGCCAGGCGATGCTCGAGCTCGCCGCCCGCCTTCCGCCGCCGGTCGCCCAGGGCCTGCTCCAGGCCTCGGCGCGGGCCTCCGGCGGCGCGCTGGCCGACGTGGTGGCCTCCAGCGTGGTGGCGGACGTGGAGCGGCGGCAGGATCTGCTCTGCGAGCTGGACGTGGGCGCCCGGCTGCGCTCGGTGCTGGCCGAGGTCAGCGAGGTGCTGGCCCGGCTCGCCCCGGCGAAGCCCGACGGGCCGGTGAACTGAGGACCTCGCGATGCGGCTGGTGAAGATCGGCCTCGCCTCGGTGAACACCACGGTCGGGGCGACCCACGCCAACGTCGAGCGGGCGCTGCGCTTTGCGCGCGAGATGGCCGCGGCCGAGGTGACGCTCGCCGCATACCCGGAGCAGATGATCGGTGGGTACCCGCCCGAGGACCTCATCCAGTGGCAGGGGTTCGTCGAGGACCAGTGGCGGGCGCTGGAGCACTTCGCGAAGGAGACCCGCGGTCAGGCCACGGTGCACGTCCTGGGTGTGGCGGTCATCCACCAGGGGCTCCGGTACAACTGCGCCGCCGTGGTCGCCGGCGGTCTCATCCGCGGGCTGGTGCCCAAGGAGAAGCTCCCCACCTACAGCATCTACTACGAGGGCCGCACCTTCGACCGGGGCTTCCCCTACCAGCTCGACGAGCACCGGGACGTCCCGTTCGGGGATCTGATCTTCCAGTTCGACTTTGGGGTCATTGCCCCGGAGGTGTGCGAGGACGCGTGGACCGCCGAGTGCCCGATGCGCCGGCGGACATACTCGGGCGCGGAGCTGGTGGTGAACATCTCCGGGTCGGCGTTCCGGGTGGGCACGGACCAGACGCGGCGAGAGATGCTCATCACCCGCGCCGCGGACCACCAGTGCACGCTGGCCTACGTGAACCTGGTGGGCGGCAACGACGGGCTGCTCTTCGACGGAGGCGGCTTCGTCTTCCAGAACGGCAAGCCCATGCTGGACGCGCCCCGCTGGCGCGAGGGCTGGGAGGCGACGACGGTCGATCTCGACCGGACCATGCGGCTCCGGAGCGAGAACACTACCTGGCGGCAGGATCACGCCGCCTGGGCGACCGCGCACGAGGCGGTTCCCACCATCGAGATCCGGGAGAAGGAGTTCCGGACCCGCCGCGAGAAGCTCTCCTACCCGCTCCCGGCGCACGGGAGCTTCTTCCTCCCCGGTCCCGAGAGCCACGTCCCGGCGCGGACGCGGTACTGCGAGGACGTGCTTGACGCCCTGGCGATGGGAGTCGGCGACTACTTCGAGAAGAACCGCGTCTTCAAGACCATCGGCGTGGCGCTGTCGGGCGGGCGGGACTCGCTGCTCACCCTGCTCGTCGCCCACCGCTGGGCCTCGCGGAAGAAGCCCGAGGCGCCGGGAAGCCTGCTCCGGGCGTTCTTCATGCCGAGCCGCTTCTCCTCGCCCGAGACGGAGAAGGCGGCGCGCACGGTGTGCGAGGAGCTCGGCGTTCCGCTCCGGGTGGTGAGCATCGACGCCGCCTTCGAGCGCGAGCTGGAGGCGGTGCGGGCCATGCTCCAGCCCGGCGAGACGGTGACCCCGCTCACCGAGCAGAACGTGCAGGCCCGGCTCCGCGGGCAGCGGATGTGGAGCTGGAGCAACTCGTCCGGCGGCCTGTTCCTCCAGACCGGGAACATGAGCGAGCGTGCGGTGGGCTACACCACCGTTGGCGGTGACCTGGAGGGCGCGCTGGCGGTCATCGCCAACGTGCCCAAGACGGTGGTGATGGTGCTGCTCGACTACCTCCAGGAGGTCCACCCGCTGGAGGGCATCCGGCTGGTGCTCCAGAAGCCTCCGGGCCCGGAGCTCGCGCCGAACCAGGTGGGCGAGGAGGAGCTGATGCCCTTCCGGGTGCTCGACGCCTGCTTCCACCTCTTCGCCGACGAGAAGCTGCTCCCGGAGGAGGTTGAGCAGGTGGTGGGCGCCATGTTCCCCGACCTCTCGAGGGAGGCGGTGCAGGGGTACGTCACCCGGTTCGTGAAGCTGTTCCTCGGCAGCATCTACAAGTGGGTGCAGGCGCCGCTGTCGCTGCACATCGGGAACCTTGACCTGGACCGCGAGCGGGCGCTGCAGCTGCCGGTGGTGACCCATGCCGAGTGGGCGCTGAAGAAGAAGTGAGCGCGGTGATCGAGGCAGGACCGGTGGAGCGCGAGGAGGAGCTGGAGCAGATCCTGGCTCTGCAGCGGGCGAACCTCGCTCACCAGCTGACCCCGGAGGAGATCGCCGCAGAGGGATTCGTCACCGTCGAGCACACGCTCGATCTCCTGAAGCGCATGCACACGATCGCCCCGAGCATCGTCGCCCGCGAAGGCGGCAGCCTCGCAGGCTATGCCCTGGTGATGCCGGTCGAGTGCCGCTCGCTGATCCCCATCCTCGAGCCGATGTTCCAGCGCCTCGAGGCGCTGGGGATGGCCGGGCAGCGATTCTACGTGATGGGGCAGATCTGCGTGGACAGGCGCTGGCGCGGGAAGGGCGTGTTCGATCTTCTCTACCAGGCGCACCGCCGGCATCTGCGGGCCAGGTTCGACTCCTCGGTCACCGAGGTCGCGACGCGCAACACGCGCTCCGTGCGCGCACACGCGCGGGTGGGGTTCACCGTGATCGACTGCTACCGAGACGCCACCGAGGAGTGGGTCCTGTTGCGCTGGGACTGGTCCCGGCCGCAATCCCGCTGACCCCGGGGAACGCATCACTGCCCAGGTGCGCGGGCTGACTGTATGCGCGCATGCGTCACCCTCGCAGATCCACATCGCACGACCCGAGGATCACCGGACGCCCGGAAGGCGCCTGGCCGCCGCGACACACGGGTGGCGGGCCCCCCGCCTCCCGAGCGGGTCGATCGGCGCGCCGGTCGACGCCGGACTGCGGGTAGAGATCCTCGATGCGCTGGCCGAATCGATGGAGCGGGTCCACCTCTCGGTGCGGGCCGAGGCGGACGGGAGCGTGGTGGGGGAGCTCTACCGCCGGCAGCGGGAGCGGGTCTGGGGGACCCTCGGCGACGAGATCGAAGGCATGGTGAACCGGGTGGCGGAGGGCCTCCTTCCCGCGGTGGACGAGTGGCAGTCGTGGTTCTCGGTGCGGCGGTGCATGGATGCGCTCGATGGTGCCGACGCGGCCTCCGCGCTGGCCGAGCTGGACGGCCCGCTGACCAAGGTCGCGGCCGGGCTTTACAACCAGTACGGCGAGCGCGCGCTGGCCCGCGCGGTGTTCCGAAGGCTCGCCGAGCACGCCGAGCGCTTCGGGTTCAGCGAGCTCCACCGGGTGAACGCGAACAACTGCCAGATCGCCGCCTGAGACGGTTCCTCGGCATCGAGGCTCGAGGGGGCGCCGCGGGCTCGCTGCGAACCAGCGGTGCCCCGGACGTCGCTCACTCCTCGACGATCGAGGTCACCTTCGTCAGGACCTCGTCGAGCACGGTGCGGAGCTTCCGCATGGTGGACGGGGTGAGCCGCCCCCGGCGTGCGGCACGGCGGAGCACCCGAAAGAGCTGGGCCCCGCGCTGCATGAGGTCCGCAAGGTCCTCGGCGCTCTCGGCCCAACCGGAGACGCCCGAGCGCTCATAGAACTCCTCCACCTCGGCGCGGTGCTCGGCGAGGTCACGCTGCCCCTCCGGGGTGATGGCGTAGATGCGGCGTCCGTCGTCCTCGGTGCCGCGGACGTGCCGCAGCTCCTCCAGCATCTGCAACGTGGGGTAGATGACCCCTGGGCTCGGGCGGTACGTCTGGCCGCTCCGCTCCTCGATGGTCTGCATGATCTCGTAGCCGTGCCGGGGCTGCTTCTCCAGCGCGTCGAGCACGAGGTACCGGACGGCGCCTCGCTCTGCCCGCGGCGGCGGACCACCGAACATGTCCCACCACTCCGGTCGTCCACCCGGTCCGCGGCGTCCCCACGGACCGCGTCCCATGAACATCGCCGTGTCGAACCCCCAGCCATTCCCTGATCGCATCGCGCACACTCCTCGCCGGACTTCCCGGCAGTCATCGACACATCGACGCGATGTGTCGGCTCGATATGTCTATAGATAGCGCGATCTCCGGCCGGGCGCACGCCATTCGGAGGGGCCGACCAGTGACTCGGACCGATCCGCGACCCCAGGCTCGGCGTCAGGCGACCTCGCCGGAGCGTAGGCCAGGGGTGGGTCCGACGTGCGGGATCAGCCCCGGTGGACGCTGCGGTCGCGTCCCGCCTGCTTCGCGCGGGTGCAGGCCGCCTCCGCTGCGTCGAGCAGGTTGCCCCACGGCTCCGAGGGCCGGAGCGCCGCCACGCCCACGCTCACCGTGGCCATGACGCAGGGATCGGCCCGCGCCGCGCTGCGGAGCCGGTCGGCGAGCGCGCACGCCCGCGGCAGCGCCCAGCCGGGGAGCAACAGCCCGAAGGTGTCCCCCCCGAGCCGGCCGATGGGCCCGGCGCCGCTGCTCTCGGCCGAGATGCGCTGGGCCAGCGCCTCGAGACAGGTGTCCGCGGCGAGGTCCCCCCGCACGTCCTGCAGCGCCTGGAACTCGTCCACGTCCACCACCAGCAGGCTGCACGGCTGCGCTGCCCGCCGGGCCACCTGGACCGCGAACGCCACCTCGCGCTCGAACGCCTGACGCGTGTAGACGCCGGTCTCGAGGTCCAGCTCGGCGACCCGCGCGCTCATGGTGCGTTCGATCCCGACGCTGCCCGCGTCTTGGCCGAGGCGCGGACGAAGCCGTCGTACTGACGGAGCGCCGCTTCACCGACCAGCTGGATGTGGTGGTTGTTGAGCCAGGCGGTGAGCGGCGCGGCCACCAGCGGCATGACGCGGCCGACCGAGGCGAACCCTCCACGCTCGGCAAGGACCGCGGCCACCTTGCCCAGCACCTTCGGTCCGGAACGCTGGAGCGGCCCGACCCCGTTCGCCTCGCCCAGGACGCCGAGCAGCTCGGTCCGCGCCCGCCGGAACCGGAGGTCGACCCCGTAAGCGGTCGCGATGTCGGCGAGCATGCGGATCTGCAGCCAGGCCATCACCACCAGGTCTGCCGGCACGCTCACCAGCCCGAAGACGCCGCTGATCGACCCGCTGAGCGAAGCCAGGCCCTTCGCCGAGTCGATGACGTGATGCCCCAGCTCCCGCGGACCGGCCGACGGATACCGGGTCTGGAGCGCCTTGACGCGCGTCCGCGCCCGCTTGGCCTCCAGCCCGACCACGTCCTCCATCCGCAGCGACGCCAGCCGCTTCACGGACGCCGGGCGGAGCTTCTTCAAGAAGGCGAGCCGTTCGTTGTCGAGCAGTCCCACGGGAAGCGATCCTGGCAGCGGCGCCGTCTCCCCGGCAACGGCCGAGCGAGCATGCCGCGCCGATCGATCAACGCTCGACTGCCCGGCGCCATTTCGCGCGGGGGTGCGCTGGGCTACGACTGCCCCAGACGTGAGGCCACCCGGGTCGCTTCCTCGACTGCCCGGGCGAGGACGGAACGAATCCGCCCGTCCTCCAAGGTGAGCAGCCCGGCGATGGTACAGCCGGCCGGGGTGGTGACCTGGTCCTTGAGCGCAGCCGGGTGCATGCCCGTCTGGAGCACCATGCGCGCGGACCCCTGGAGCATCTGGGCGGCAATTTCCATCGCCACGTCCCGGCGCAACCCCATCATCACGCCACCTTCTGCGAGCGCCTCGATGATCAGGTAGGCGAAGGCGGGCCCGCTGCTGTTCAGCGCGGTGACTACGTCCATCGACTTCTCCTCGAGCTCGAGGCACCGGCCGACCGCCCGGAACAGCTGGATGGCGGTGTGTACGTGTGCGTCCGTTGCCAGCGGCCCGCGGGAGACCACCGTCATCCCCTCGCCGATGAGGGCAGGAGTGTTCGGCATCGCCCGGACCAGCGGGCTCTCGGGCAGCCAGCGGCGGATCTGCTCCAGCCGAACGCCGGCGGCGACGCTCACCACCAGCTTGCCCCGGAGCGCGGCCCGCATCTCGTCGGTGTCCAGCACCGTCGCCAGCTGCTGCGGCTTGAGGCTCACCAGCAGCGCGCTGGCCTCGCGCGCGACCGCCAGGTTGTCCAGCGTGGCCCGGACGCCGTGCTTCCTGCCGAGCTCCTCGGCCGCCTCCGTCCTCCGCGTGGAGACCACCAGGCGGGCGGGGACGAGCGAGCCCGAGTGAATCAGCCCGCGCACGATCGCCTCGCCCACCGTTCCACAACCCAGGACGCCCAGGGTACCGTCGTTGTCCAGCATGCCCTCGGACCTAGCACAGCCGGGCACACGGCCTCCGCTCGGGGGCGCGCAGCGCATCGTGGTGAAGCTGGGCACCCAGGTGGTGACCCACGACGGACGGTCGCTCGCCCTGGGCCGGCTGATGTCCCTGGTGGAGGAGATGGCCCTGCTGCGCCAGGAGGGGCGGCAGATCCTCCTCGTCTCCAGCGGGGCGGTGGCGCTGGGGATGAAGCAGCTGGGCCTCACCGAGCGCCCACGCTCGCTCGGTCTGCGGCAGGCCTGCGCAGCGGTGGGGCAGGGGCACCTGGTCGGGCTCTACACTCAGGCGTTCGCCCAGTTCGGGGTGACCGCGGCGCAGGTGCTCCTCACCGAGAGCGACCTCGGCGACCGTGACCGCGCTCTGTGCGTCCGGACGACCCTGATGCGGCTGCTGGAGCTGCGCGCGGTGCCGGTGCTGAACGAGAACGACAGCGTGAGCATTCGGGAGCTGGTGGAGCACCGCCGTGCCCAGGGCGCAGAGACGGGTGCGGCGGCGTTCGGCGACAACGACGGGCTGAGCGCCCGAGTCGCGGTCGGCGTGGACGCGGACCTCCTGGTGCTCCTCACCGACGTGGACGGGCTGTACACCGCCGACCCTCGGACCGACCCCGACGCGCGGCGCATCGAGGTGCTGGATGCCGAGACGCCGCGGCTCGGCGCGGTGAGCGCCGGCGGAACGGGGGGCATGTCGACCAAGCTCGAGGCGGCGCGGCTGGCGAGCCGGTCCGGGGTGACGGTGGTCATCGCCTCGGGGGCGGAGCCGAACGTGCTGCGGCGGCTCCTCTCCGGAGAGGCGGTGGGCACCTGCGTCCCTCCGGCGGAGCGCCGGGCGGTGCGTCGGCAGCGCATCGCCCTCGCCCCACACGCCGGCGCACTGGTGGCCAACGACGGGGCGCTCTCGGCCCTGGAGGGCGGCCGGGCGTCGCTCCTGCCCATCGGGGTGGTCGCGGTCGAGGGCGACTTCCGCGAGGGCGAGGTGGTGGAGATCCGGGACGCCTCCGGCCGGGTGCGTGGGCGGGGCCTCGCCAACTACGACGCCCGGGCCTGCCGGGCGCTGCTCGGGCGCCACAGCGAGGAGATCGAGGACGTGCTCGGCTGGCGCGGGTACGACGCGCTCGTCACCCGCGACAACCTGGTGCTCGGGTCATGAGCGCAGTGACCGAGCGGGTGGAGCGCGCGGTCCAGGCTGGCGGTCGGCTGGCACGGGCTCCGGCCGAGGCACGCACCCGGGCGCTCGAGGCGCTGGCGGCGGCCCTGGTGGACCCCGGTATTCGAGCGCGCGTGCTCGAGGCCAACGGGCGCGACCTCAACGCTGCCGCGGGCCTCGCCCCGCCCCTGGTGAAGCGGCTGAAGCTGGATGCGGCGAAGCTCGAGACGCTCGCCGACGGCGCACGGCAGCTCGCCGCGAGGGCTGACCCGCTGGGGACGGTGCTGGCCCGGCGCACGCTCGACGAGGGCCTGGTCCTCGAGCAGGTCCGCTGTCCGCTGGGCGTCCTCGCGGTGGTGTTCGAGTCGCGTCCCGATGCGCTGGTGCAGATCGCCTCGCTCGCTCTCCGCTCGGGGAACGCGGTGCTCCTCAAGGGCGGGCGGGAGGCCGCGGAGTCGAACCGGGCGCTGGCCGAGGTGGTTCGCGGCGCGCTCGAGCGCGCAGGGCTCTCACCCGATGCAGTGCAGCTTCTGGACGACCGGTCCGAGGTCGAGGCGCTGCTCGGACTGGAGAGGGGCGTGGATCTGGTGATCGCCCGCGGCGGAAAGGAGTTCGTGGAGCACGTGCGCTCCCGGAGCCGCATCCCGGTGCTCGCCCATGCGGAGGGCGTCTGCCACGTCTTCCTCCACCGCTCGGCCGACCCGGAGAAGGCGGCACGCATCGTCGTCGACAGCAAGTGCAGCTACCCGGCGGCGTGCAACGCGCTGGAGACGCTGCTCTGGGAGCCCGGGGCCGAGGCGGCGCTGGACGCGAGCGTGGCCGCGCTGCGCTCGGCGGGCGTCGAGCTCCGGGGCGACGTGGCCACCCGCGCCCGACACCCGGAGATGAAGGCCGCCACCGACGCCGACTGGGATGCAGAGTACGGCGCGCTCATCCTCGCCGTCGCCCGGGTCGCTGACCTGGACGCCGCGCTGGCCCACCTCGCGCGGCACGGTTCGCAGCACACCGAGGCCATCGTCGCCGAGGACCGTACGGCCGCCGAGCGCTTCCTGGCCGAGGTGGACGCGGCCTGCGTGTTCCACGACGCCAGCACCCGATTCGCGGACGGCTATCGCTTCGGGCTGGGCGGCGAGGTGGGCATCGGCACCGGCAAGCTGCACGCCCGCGGTCCGGTGGGAGTGGACGGGCTCCTCACGTTCCGCTGGCTCCTTCGTGGTTCGGGGCAGGTGAGCGCCGACTACGGCCCGGGGAAGAAGTCGTTCCGCCACGACGACCTCTGAGCCCGCGCGCTCAGACCCGGGCGAAGAAGAGGCAGGCCCGAGCCCTGGCGAAGGTGGCTCTCACCCGACCCAGTCGCGATCGCTGTCGCCCCAGGTCTCGTAGACCACGAAGGTCACGCCGCCGACCTTGAACTCGCAGAGCTGGTCCTGGTGGGGCCGGTACGCGAGGAGCGTCGCATCCGGGATGCATGCAGTTCGCCGAAATACATGCACGCCGAACGCATCCATCTCGCGATTCGAGCCCCCGCGGTGTCGCGCCTGGGCACCGGCACGGGGATCCAAAGGTCCGGACTCCCCACCTGCCCGGAGTGCTCGTCCCTCAGCGCCGGAACGGCGCCGTCGTCCTCAGCGTGAATGTCACCGGCACCGAGCCCGACTGCAGATGACCGTCGCCCCGCGTCATCACGACCCCAAGCACCCGAGGACAGGAGGGGAACCGTCGAGGACTGGACGAGCCCCACCCCACGCTGCTACCTACCAGTCGGTAGGAGATCCCCGGGTCGCACCCACGCCGCGAGTGGTAACCTCGATGTCCCCCCGTGAGACGCACCGACGACACCACCGCGAAGCATCGGGCCATCCTCGAGACCGCCGCGCGCCTCATCTGCAAGCACGGCTACGAGGGCACGAGCATCCAGGAGATCGCGGATGCCTGCGGCCTCACCAAGGCCGGGCTCTACCACCACATCGAGAGCAAGGAGCAGCTGCTCATCGAGATCATGAACTACGGGATGGACGTGTTCGAGGAGCGCGTCCTCTCCGAGGTGGAGCACATCCCCGACCCGGTGGAGCGTCTCAAGGCCTGCATGGCCAAGAACATCCGGCTCGTCACCCGCGGGTGGAGCAAGGAGGTCACCATCATCCTCCACGAGCACGACACGCTCACCGGCAAGGCGCAGGCCCAGATCAACGCTCGGAAGAAGCGCTACGTGCGGTTCCTCGAGTCGTCGTTCGCCGAGGCACTGGAGAAGCAGCAGATCCGTCCGGTGGATCCGACCGTCGCCGCATTTGCCTTCCTGGGGATGGTCCTCTGGATCTACAAGTGGTTCAAGCCGGGCGGGAAGCGCACCGACGACGAGATCGCCGCGGGGATGGTGGATCTGCTCTTCACCGGCCTCGTGCCGCGCTCCTGAGTTCGTTCACGAAGTCTCACGCTCCTGCACCGGGCCGGCATGCGCGGCGCCTCGCAGGACCGTACGTCACCATCCGTGTCCGGTGGCCGGCCCGGACCCGGAACTCAGCCTGAGGGGAGAGGGGAACACATGAAGACGTCCGTGGGCATCGAGGCCCTTTCCGTGGCGCTGCCTCGTCGCACGCTGCACCTGGAGGACCTGGCGCGCGCCCGGGGCGTGGACCCGGCCAAGTACATCGCCGGCCTCGGCGTCCGCGAGATGGCGGTCGCCGACCCCGGCGAGGACACCGTGGCGCTCGCTGCCACCGCAGCGCGCCGGTTGATCGAGGCGAACAAGGTCGACTCCGCGGCGATCGGTCTGCTCGCCGTGGGCACCGAGACGGGGGTGGACCACAGCAAGCCGGTGGCCTCGTACGTCCAGGGCCTCGTCGGGTTGCCCCGGCACATGCGGGTCTTCGACGTGCAGCACGCCTGTTACGGCGGCACCGCGGCGCTGATGGCGGCCACCGAGTGGATCGCCTCGGGAGTGGCCGGCGGCAAGTCGGCCGTCGTCATCTGCTCGGACATCGCGCGCTACGGGGTGAAGACCGCCGGGGAGCCCACCCAGGGCGCCGGCGCGGTGGCCCTGCTGGTGTCGGCCCATCCCCAGCTGTTCGCGCTCGACCTGGGCCTCAACGGGACCAGCAGCGCGCACGTCTTCGACTTCTGGCGTCCGCTCGGGCGTCGCGAGGCGGTGGTGGACGGCCACTACTCCATCGACTGCTACCTCGAGGCCCTGGCCGGCGCTTACCGCGACTGGCGGGGCAAGGCAGAGGCGAAGGAGATCGTCCGCCGCGGTGCGAGCTCGCTCCCCAGCGAGCAGCTCGCCGCCATCGGCTACCACGTGCCGTTCTGCAAGATGGCCAGGAAGGCCCACGCCCGGCTCCGGCGCTGCGACCTCGACGACGTGCTCGGCGCGTTCGACGAGGCGCGCGAGGAGCGCGAGGGGGCGGCGAGCCACGAGCGGCAAGTGGTCCCGTCGCTGACCCTCTGCGCCCGGGTGGGGAACATCTACACCGGTTCGCTCTACCTCGGCCTGGCCGGGATGCTTCACGCCGGAGCCGCCGAGCTCGCCGGGAAGCGGATCGGCCTCTTCAGCTACGGCAGCGGCTGCGCCAGCGAGTTCTTCTCCGGGGTGGTAGGGAAGAACGCCGCCGAGCGGATCCAGCGCGCGAAGCTGGACGAGGTCATCGGTTCCCGCGAGCGGGTGACCGTCGAGGAGTACGAGCGGCTGATGGCGCTGCCGCCCGAGGCGCCGCCGGACATCCCGCCCCCGCCCGGCGGCTTTCGTTTCATCGGCCTGAACCACCACCGCCGCGAGTACGCGGCCGGCTGATCGCGGCCGGTCGCGGCCGGCGACCCGGCTTGAGACCAGGGCGTGGACTGCCGCCTCGTCTTGCTCGCTCGCGAAGAGACGCGGGCCCTGTCGGCCGTCAGCCCTTTCGCCCGAAGACACCGGTCAGCGTGCCCTGGGCGAGCACGTGTCCGCGGATCAGGAACCGGAACTTCGCGTAGGTCGTCGAGGCGTCGGCGCCCTCGAGCCGCGGCACGTCAAGCGCATACACCGTGAACTGGTAGCGGTGCGGCGGGTCGCCCGGAGGCGGGGCCATGCCCCCATACCCGCTTTCCCCGTAATCGGTGAACCCGAGCACCGCGCCCTTCGGGACCTTGCCTGGGGTGCCTGCGCCCGCCGGGAGACTGCGCAGCTCGGGCGGGAGATTGAACAGCACCCAGTGAGAGAATCCGACGGTGGTCGGGGCGTCCGGGTCGTAGCAGGTGACGGCGAGGCTCCTCGCGCCGGCAGGTGGGGCGTCCCACGACAGGTCGGGGCTGACGTTCTGCCCGCCCGCCCCGGTGTGCACCGCGCTGGTGGGAATGGGTTGCCCTTCCTGGACGACCTGGCTGTGGATCTTGAGCTGAGCAGGACTGGCCATCTGAGCTTCCTCCTCGCCATTCACGGTGTGCAACGACGGTGCGACACGCACGCTCCATTGGCCGACGCCCGTGCCAGACTACGCCTCCGGCCCGCCCCATGCTCGAACTCTCCCCTGCGCCCCCCGCGGTTCCCAGTCCGGACGGGCAGCCGCCGTTCGGGGCCTACGCCGGCGAGCTGGGACCGGTGGACCTCAACCGCCTTGCGCCGCCCTACGCGCTCCCCGCCTGGGCGCGGCGACTCCGACGCAAGCGCTGGCACTACGCGCTCTACACCACCCCCGAGGTGGTGGCGGTCATGGCCATCGCCGAGATGGGCTACGCCTCGAACGCCTTCTTCGCCGCTCTGGACCTGAGGGAGAAGCAGCCGCTGGTCGACGTCACGCTGCTCGGCCCGCCGTCCCCGCTGAGCCGGGTGTCGGACGCGATGGCCCGCGGCCTCTCTGCCGCGTTCCGCGTCCCGGGCGCGCGGTTCCGCTTCTCCCGTCCGGCAGACTCGGACCGGTACCACCACTCTGTGGAGATCTCCGCGCTCCGGCGGCCGAGGAGCGGGCGGGTGAAGTTCGAGGGCGAGGCGCTGGTGACCGGCGCCCCTCCGCCGCTGGCCCTGGTGGCCCCGGTGCCCGGGGGCGGCTCCACGGGGCGAGCGCTCACCTCGAGGTTGCCCCGCGACGGGGTGAACGTCACCCAGAAGTCGGTCGGGCTGCTCGCCTCGGGACGGCTCGAGGTGGGGCCCCGGCGCTACACGCTCGACGGAGGCGTGGTGGGTCTCGACTCCACCCACGGATTGCTCGCCCGGCACACCACCTGGCGGTGGGCGATGGGCTGCGGCCGCCTCGAGGACGGAACTCCGCTCGGGTTCAACCTGGTGGATGGCTTCAACGCCGTGGCCGCCGGTGCCGCCGGGGAGAACGTGCTCTTCCTCGGCGACCAGCTCGAGCCGGTGGGGCCGGTGCGGTTCCGCTTCAGCTCCGCCGATCCGATGGACCTCTGGCAGGTCTCGACGGACGACGGGTCGGTGCGCCTGACCTTCCGCCCGCTGCACGCGCACCGCGACGTGCGCGACCTGCTCGTGCTCCGGAGCCGCTTCGTGCAACCACTGGGCTTCTTTGCCGGCACCCTACGCTTCCGGGGGCGGGAGGTCACACTCGCAGAGTTGCCCGGGGTCACCGAGGATCAGGACATGCTCTGGTGAGCGGCACGGGATAGGGTGCGGCGGGCCGGTGCATGCGGCGCCCACCAAACCCCGAGGAGATTTCCAAGTGATCAGGACGATCGCAGTGGCAGGCCTTGTCGCAGCGGCGCTTCTCGCTCCCACCACCGTCCGTGCCAAGGGCGGAGGGAAGGCGGTCGTCGTCCCGGCGAGCGACCTCAAGTTCACGGAGGACCCCAAGAGCCCGGGGGTGCAGATCGCTGTGCTGTCGGGAGATCCCAAGAAGGGGGCGAGCCACCTCATCATCAAGCTTCCGGCGAACTTCGAGGCGCCGCTGCACCATCACAGCGCCGACCACTACTCGGTGGTCCTGGCGGGGACCATGGTCTTCACCTACGACGGTCAGGACCACACCTTGCCCGCGGGTTCGTACTTCTCATTCACCGGAAAGAAGCAGCACGTCACCAAGTGCAGCGACCCCGCCGGGTGCACGCTCTTCGTGGATGCGCGCGGCAAGTGGGACGTGGTCCCGGAGAAGACCGCGGCCAAGTAGGGCCTGTCAGGCGTCAACTCCGGGCCTGGCCTCTCACGGGTCGCGGGGAGGGGCGAACGCGGCGACGAGGGTACCGGACACCGTGGCCGGACACCTCCGCCGCGGCGCCCCTTCAGACCGGGTGACAGACCTGCCGGAGGATGTCGAGCGACTCCAGCGCCTTGCCCGCGCCGATCACCACCGCCGAGAGCGGGTCCTCGGCGAGGAACACGGGCAGCCCGGTCTCCTCGCGGAGCAGGGTGTCCAGGTTCTTCAAGAGCGCGCCGCCCCCGGCCAGGACGATGCCCCGGTCGGCGATGTCACCCGCGAGCTCGGGCGGGGTCCGCTCCAGGGTCATCTTCACCGCCTCCACGATGCCATTCACCGGCTCGCTGAGCGCCTCGCGCACCTCGTCCGAGGTGACGGTGAGCGTCCGGGGCACGCCGGCCACCAGGTCGCGCCCCTTGATCTCCATCGTCATCACCTCGTCAGTCGGGTATGCGGTGCCGATCCCCATCTTGATCAGCTCGGCGGTGCGCTCTCCGATGAGGAGGTTGTACTTGCGCTTGACGTACTGGATGATCGATTCGTCCAGCTTGTCGCCGCCGACGCGCACGCTCTTGGCGAACACGATGCCCGAGAGCGAGATGACCGCCACGTCGGAGGTGCCACCCCCGATGTCGACGATCATGTTACCGCTCGGCTCGGTCACCGGGAGCCCGGCGCCGATCGCCGCTGCCATCGGCTGCTCGATCAGGTAGACCTCGCGCGCTCCGGCGTTCTCCGCCGCCTCACGCACCGCCCGGCGCTCCACCTCGGTGATGCCCGAGGGGATGCCGATGATGATCCGCGGCTTCACCCCGATCTTCCGGTTGTGCGCGGTCTGGATGAAGTAGCGGAGCATCGCTGCGGTGATCTCGAAGTCGGCGATGACCCCGTCCTTCATCGGCCGGATGGCGACGATGTTCCCGGGAGTGCGCCCGAGCATCTCCTTCGCCTCCTTGCCCACTGCCAGGACCCGCTTGGCGCCACGGGCGTCCTGCTGGACCGCGACCACCGAGGGTTCGTTGGACACGATGCCCTGGCCGCGAATGTAGATGAGCGTGTTCGCGGTCCCCAGGTCGATGGCCAGATCGCGAGAGAAGAGGGTGTGCAGCCAGTCCAGCATCGAGGTGGTCTTCGGGGTTCCGGGGGGAGGGCTTCAGAGCCGAGAGGCGGAGGACTTCCGGGCGCGGACAGCCGATGTCGTTCGTCTCTTCCGCCCCGGTGTCTCCAGTTGAAAGAACGTAGCATTTTCTGATGCTTCACCGGAATGGGCCCGTGTCGTTTGCTTGCTCGCTGATCCCCCGGTTGCCCCTCTTCCGTCGCCCCCGGACGCCGCGCTAGAGCCCTCTCCCGTGCGCCCCCGAGCCGTCGTCACCTGGATTCTCCTCCTCGGCGCCACGTGCGCCTTTGCGGCCACCGAGCCGAGCATCCCCTTCCAGGAGTTCACCCTCCCCAACGGGCTCCGGGTCTTCCTCAGCGAGGATCACCGGGCGCCACAGGTGACGGTGAACGTCTGGTACCACGTGGGCGCCGCCAACCAGGGCCCCGGAAGGAGCGGATTCGCCCACCTGTTCGAGCACATGATGTTCTCCGGCAGCCAGCACGTGCCGGACCCGGACAAGGTCCTCGCGGCCATCGGTGCCGGGAACGCCTTCAACGGGAGCACTGACTTCGACCGGACCAACTACTACGAGACCGTTCCGGCAAGTCAGTTGCCGACGGCGCTGTGGCTGGAGTCCGACCGGATGGGCTTCCTGCTGCCCACGCTCGACGCGAAGAAGCTGGCGACCCAGCGGGACGTGGTGAGCAACGAGCGGCGGCAGACCTACGAGAACCGGCCCTACGGGCTTGCCCAGCTCACCCTCTGCGACACGCTCTACCCGAAGCCGCATCCCTACTACCACTGCGTCATCGGGAGCATCGAGGAGATCCAGGCGGCGAGCGTGGAGGACATCAAGGCCTTCTTCCGCCAGTTCTACGCGCCCCGGAACGCCACCCTGGCCATCGTGGGCGACTTCGACCCCAAGGTTGCCCGGGAGCTGGTGACGAAGTACTTCGGTGACCTCCCCGGCGGCCCGGAGCCGAAGCCGCCCGACCTGCCGCAGCCCCGGCTGGACAGGGTGGTGGAGAAGACCGTGCCCGACCCGGTGGCGCGCATCCCCCAGCTCCAGATGGTGTGGAACGGGGTGAAGCCCTTCGCGCCCGAGGAGGCGGCGGCAGACATCCTCTCGGTGGTGCTGGGGGGAACCAAGACCTCGCGGCTGTACCGGAGGCTGGTGGAGGAGAAGCAGATCGCCAGCGGGGTGTACGCGGCCGACGTCAACCTCGGTCTCGGCGGCTATTTCCAGATCGTCGCCACCGCCCGGGAAGGGCACACCGTCGCCGAGCTCCGGCGCGAGGTCGAGGGGGTGCTCGACGAGCTGCGGAAGACCGGCGCGACCGCGGCGGAGGTCGAGCGGTCCAAGCGCATCGTGGTCGGCTCGATGGTCCGCTCCGTGGAGCGCATCTCAGGAAAGGCCGACCAGCTCAACGACTATGCCTTCTGGACCGGTGACCCGGGCTTTCTCCCCAGGGACGTGGCCCGCTACCGCGCGGTGACCGCCGCGCAGGTCCTCGACTCCGCCCGGACCCTGCTCCCCGCTGACCGGGTACTGGTCATGGACGTCGAGCCCGCCTCGGCCTCGGCTCCGGGGGCCCGCCCATGAGCCGCGGTGGCCTGAGGCCGTTGGCCCTCGTCCTGCTCGCGCTGGGGTGCGCCTCGAGCAAGCCCGCCCAGGCCCCGGTGGCCGCCGCGCCTGCGACGCCTCCACCGGACGCCTGGCGGAACACGCAGCCCACGCCGCTCGCCGCCGTCCCGCCGTTCGGCGCCCCGGTGCCGGTTCAGCGGTCGCTGCCGAACCGGCTCCCGGTCCTCCTGCGCGAGAACCACGCGGTCCCGGTGGTCGTGGTCGAGCTGGCCATCAGGACCGGGGTGGACGGCGATCCGCCCGGCAGGCCCGGCCTCGCCGCCTTCGTCGGCGCGGTGCTCGACGAGGGGACGAAGAGCCGCACCAACCAGCAGCTGGCCGAGCAGCTCGAGGACCTCGCCGCCTCCCTCACCGTGATGCCCGGGCTGGACGGGATCCGCCTCCACCTCAACTGCCTGTCGGACACGCTTCAGCCCGCGCTCGACCTGCTGGCGGATGTGGCCCTGAACCCCGCCTTCCGCCCGGCGGACGTCGACCGTGTGCGGGGTATCACCCTCACCGGCCTGGAGCAGCGGCGAGGCAACCCGGGCGCGCTGGCCAGCGACGAGGTGGCGCGCCTGCTCTACGGCCCGCAGCACCCCTGGGGCCAGCCCGCCGGCGGCACGGTGGAGTCGGTGAAGGCCATCCGCCGGCAGGACCTGGTGCGCTTCCACGACACCTACTTCCGTCCGAACAACGCCCTGCTCTCGGTCTCGGGCGACTTCGAGCGAGGCACCATCCTTCCGCTCCTCGCCGAGCGCTTCGGGGCCTGGCGGCCCAAGGCGGTGCCGCCGTCGCGCCTGCCTCCGTTCCCCAAGGACGGCGCGCGCACGGTCATCACCGTCGACATGCCGGAGAGCACGCAGAGTCAGGTGGCACTCGCCACCCGCACCATCTCCGCGACCCACCCCGACGCGCTCGCGCTCAGCACCGCCAATGTCGCGG
>Ga0335070_10000341_pt1 | contig 54887 bp, 36 predicted proteins | sample Lox_Sample_13_FD_206722 | JGI IMG/M metagenome (GOLD analysis project Ga0335070, IMG submission 206722) | Soil microbial communities from Loxahatchee National Wildlife Refuge, Florida, United States - Lox_Sample_1.3 | ecosystem: Environmental > Terrestrial > Soil > Wetlands | place: USA...
TTCGTACCAGTTCCGCCTCCCTCACCGCCTCCACAACCGAATAAAAACAGAAGTAAAACGAGAAAAAGGTTTGGTAATATTCGGCACATAGCAATCTCCCTTGTGATGTATTTTAGGATAAAGCAGCCTGCACTGGATTAAATATTTTAAAACTGGGGTATTCGATTAAAATAATAAAAAGCAAACAAATTTGAAATAACATAAACATGTTATCACAGGATGAATCAAATAAAAAGGTTAATGTTATTACACGTTGCGATGACCTTATGTGATCCATTGTATAACATTATTATATAATTTTCCCGAGTATTAATCAATCGGAAAATGGATCGTTTATTGTTGCAGGATACCCTAACTTGATAAGCAGAAAAGGATGACATACTACGATAGCGGGTATACATATGTCATCGACTTCATGAGTATTAATAAAGGTCATATTCTTAAACAGTAACTAAGAATATGCGCAATTGAAAATCAGGTAAATGCTTATTTACAAAATAGGTTTCATGGTGGGAAAATCAACAAAATTTCAAACAAGGAGTAATAAGTATGGCACAGCAGATGAAGAAAATTGAATGTCCCGCACCGTGCAACTTCTCGGTGAAGAGTCACGATGAAAAAGAGCTTGTTGAAATAGCCGTACAGCATGCCAAGAAAAGCCACAATATGACTATTTCTGAGCAGGAAGTAAAAAAGATGATCAAGCCGGCTTGAGAACACGGCAATAGGCAGATTTTCACAGCCAGCGGAGTGAAATCCAGTCTATAAGTCTTACAAAATTTGGAGTAACTACTTTTAGGTCCTGAATCACTCTGTCTTTGTCATCACTTACCGAAAAGTACATTCGAGGGCAGGCTCGATAATCCTGCCCTATATACCTGCCTCTGCGGGGACAAACTTGATGCGGGTGATCTAGAAGACTGCCATTAAGGCTTTTAGCTTTTTTAATCATTAAAATCCATTTGGATAAAGCGTCATAGAAAGGTAAGTGATGTGAAATGATCAGACGAAACAATGAAATAAGGGAAGAGCATATTCATGGATTGAAGGAGGGGAGGGGGTACATAAAATTATTCCATTTGCTTGAAAAGGATGAGCTATCAGGAAAGGGACGCCTCTGTGCAAGAGAGGTGATAGAACCCGGATGCTCCGTAGGATATCATAAACACGAGGGAGATTTCGAAATGTACTATGTCCTCGAAGGAGAAGGTGCTCTAAATGACAATGCTGTAAAATCATCAGTAAGGAAAGGGGATGTTGTTCGTACCGGCAATGGAGAGTATCATTCAATTGAAAATAACGGAAAACAAAACCTTGTGCTTATTGCCATTATATTATTTGAATAATTCTTTTATGGTCATATTTAAGGTAACTGTCATTTGTCGCAAACCGTTTCTTTGCGCCGCGTTCCCTCATAGAGTTCATACTCAAAGAGCCGGCACTCTATTTCACTATTGTAAAAGGTGATCCTACGCTTCGTCCGGAGTCCCACGTGTTTTCCCAAGGCCGTGTTTCCTGTAAAGATGTACCCCCGATAGCCACCGCATTTCTGCTTAAAGAAATCCCCTATCTCACGGTATAGATTGATCAGCTTTGATACATCACCGGTACGCTCGCCGTAGGGTGGATTGAGAACCACCACGCCGCCCCTCTTCGGGACCATTGTCTGAGCGAAAGGGCATATGGCGAATTCTATGAGATTCATCACACCTGCCGTACGGGCATTCTGTCGTGCCGCAGCTACGGCATGCGGATCGATATCCGTTGCGATGATTCTCGCCGCTGTTTCCTTTTGGTCCATGTGTGCCGCTGCCCGAATCTTACGCCAGGCGGCAGGATCAAAACCTTTCAAATGGGTGAATCCGTAATTGCTCCTGAGGAGTCCCGGTGCCCTTCCTGTGGCTAAGAGCGCTGCCTCGACGGCGAGTGTACCGCTTCCGCACATGGGATTGACGAAGGGTGTCCTGCCGTTCCATTTGGTTGCTAAGATGATCGCCGCTGCGAGAGTTTCCTGCATCGGTGCAGTAAGCGGGATCTTCCGATAACCCCGCCTGGAGAGGGGCTCACCGGACGTGTCCAGGTAAACGAGAACCTTGTTATCCTTCCAGTAGATGTGGACCACCGCTCGGTCCCGGTCCGGACCTGAGTCGGGACGAATACCGCAACGCTCCACGAGCCGGTCGACAATGGCGTCTTTCGCCGTGAGGTTGACAAATCGTGAATCGTTTATCGTCGGAGTCTCAACCGTGGATGTAACGCACAGGTATGCATGCGCCCCGCTTTCGTGGATAAGATTTTCCCACGATATATCCCGTAGGCTGGTGTAAAGTTCATTCGGATTCTTCGCTTCGAAGGCAGAAAGAAGATAGAGAATACGGTGTCCTGTCCTGATATGGAGATTCAGACGCATCGTATCGGCAAGCGTCCCCTCAGTCTCGACGGCAGCCTCACCCTCCGCAAGAACAGGAAAACCAAGGTTTATGATCTCCCCCGCGAGCCAGGGTGTGATCCCCTTCGGGCTGGTGATGATGATTGTCTGTTTTTCTGTCCATGGATTCATAGAGCTTGCGGTCATTTAACACAGCTTGCTGAAAATGCAAAGGAAAGAAGAATGCATGCAATCAATTAGAGACGATATAAAATAAAAGAATCGAGTATTGCTGTTGGTGGTAGAAAAATGCATAAAAAGAGATTTCTCAGTCTGATCTGACAATATAATTTATCTATGCTATTCCTTTAACATAAGGATTGACTAGCTCTTTTCATAGGCGTATAATTCATTTTAACCTTAGTCTCATGCCTCCTCCTTATGTGAGGCAGGTCGTTGCCAGAGAAGCCCGAAGCCAATCTCACCAGATCAATCGCTTCGGGCTTCTCAGTTCTTGTACACAATATTGGGCTGTTACTTCAGGATTTTTACAGCCGCAAACATGAAAAGGATAGTGAACCCGTAAGCACTTTTTTTTCGCTTATGGTAGTACAACACTACCATTCAGCACTCATTAAACCACTATTGTATAATCAGTCTTTTCCACTAAGATAGCAATCCAATATATCATTTTAAAGTAATCTATAAGCTCGAAATCGGGTGGGTCAAAACATTAAAACTAAGGAGGAAAGTATGAGAAAGGTAGCGATAGGGATTATGGTAATGGCAGCATTTATGCTGCTTGCGGCGACATCATTTGCTCAGGCAACTGGGCCGACTGCACCGAAGGGTGCATGGACTTTGGGAGTGCCGGGACTTGATGCCGAGACATCATTTACCGGGCAGGAAGCTATAATTGTCGAGGCCGGTAAAGTAGCGAAAATTGAGCCAATGAAAGGCGTAAAAGACGGCCTGCAGATGAGATTCGTGTCGGATCAGGGTAATAAGTACGTTGTCTATTTAGGGCCCAAGTGGTTCATTGAGAATCAGAAGCTCAAATTTGCGGCTGGCGACAAAGTTGAAGTCAGAGGCAAGAAGTTTGGTAACAGAATCATTGCCTCGGAAGTGGGCAAAGGCGATTGGACCATGAAACTTCGCAATGAAGAAGATGGTATGCCAAGCTGGGAATGCTGCTTCCCCCGGTCAGTAAAAAAGCAATAATAAATAAGCGTTCCACGACCCACCCAATTTTTGAGCTGGCTTATTTATTATAATTAATTGCGATCAACTTGTTAATCGGTGAATTTGAATATAATTTACTGGTTTCGAGAAAAAATAAAGACCTTAAACCGACGCCTGGCCCCACAGTGCGTCCCGAAGCCCCGATGCTCGGCGGATTCTGCGGATAATCGCCGTTAGGAAAAGATCATCTTTCCCCCAGATCAGAATCCTCTTTTTTGCCCTCGTAATGGCCGTGTAGATCAATTCCCTGGTGAGAACCGGTGTATCTCTGTCGGGCATTAACAGGAGGACTTCGTCAAACTCTGAGCCCTGGCTTTTGTGTACGGTCATTGCATACACCGTTTCGTGTTCCGGTAAACGGAGCGGGGGAAAGCTTCTTACCGATCCATCGGGACCTGGAAAAATGACACTTGGTGTACCTCCCTTCTCGTGATTCGTCATGGCAATTCCGATATCCCCGTTGAACAAACGCAGGCTATAATCGTTCTTGGTGATCATAACGGGACGTCCGTGATACCATCTTCCACTATGACTAATAAGTCCGCTTTTCTGCAATATGTGCTCAACTGCAACATTCAGGTTGTGTATGCCATACGGCCCATCACGGAGGACACAGAGGATCCGGGAACGGTTGAATAGATCCAACGCTTCTAAAGGATCGGAGGTCTTCATATATGCGGTATATATTTCCGTGATCCAGTCTTTGAGATGGCGCATCAGTTCGTCCGGCCGGGGCAAATCCTTCCAGTTAATGTCGTCGAAATTCTTGTTTCTGATGAGGTCAATCGCCTGCGGTCCGTCACCGGCATTCACCGCCAGACTTACGGCATGGATTCCGCTCGTTTTGCTGAAGCGGTAGCTTTTAGTTAATTGAATGATGCAATCGTTAATACCGGCCACGTGTGCGACGGATCTACCATCACCAATCTCTTCACCTGTTACACGGCGGCACTCTTCAGTGAATAAGGGTGAGAACAGGTGAATATTGCCTGTATCGCAGATATCTCCGAGAACTGAACCCGCCTCGACGGATGCCAGTTGATCTTTGTCACCAAGAAGGATTAGACGGGATTGGGGCTTGATGGCCTGCGTCAGCTTGGAAAAAAGGGCGAGGTCTACCATGGAAGCCTCATCAACAATGACGACATCAGCAGGCAGGGGGTTCTCCCTGTTAAAGCGGAAAAAGGGCGAATTCGGTATGCTGCCGAGGAGCCTGTGGATGGTAGATGCCTCATCGGGAATAGCATCCTTCACAGATTCATCACTGATTAGTCCCGCCTTCGCTTTTTTTATGGCTTCCTGAAGCCGGCCAGCAGCCTTTCCCGTCGGTGCGGTGAGCGTGATATTCAATTGTCTTTCACGGTTTTGTTCTATGAGGAAGGCAAGGATGCGGGCTACAGCGAAGGTCTTGCCCGTTCCCGGCCCTCCGGAAATGACACATAATCCGCTTCGAAAAGAGGCAAAAGCAGCGATTTTCCGCCAGTCAATATCTGTTTCCCCACCGTTTTCATCGCGCGGGAAAATCCTCTCGATGCTGTCCTTTAGGTGTGATTCGTCGAAAGGTTTGTATGTGCAGCTGGCAAGATTGTTTAATGCATCAGCGAGTCTTCTTTCATAATCCCAGTACCGGCAAAGATAAAGTCGTGTCCCGTCCAGGATGAGGGGCCGATAATCACCGGGCCTTCCCACCACTGGGCTTGTGCAGATGACATTCAGCCATTTTTCCAGGGGAGGGCAGCTGAGGGGCTCCGATCCCTGAGACTCAAAGATGGTTTCGGCCAACTCCGAAAGATCAATACAGATATGACCCTCACCCCGGTAGTGGCTGACCAGGGCTACAGCTAAGAGGAAGTTCGCGTCATATGCTCCGTTAAGGCCGCCAAGGAAGCGGGCAAACCGGTAATCCAGTTCCGAAAGGAATTGGCATTCATACAGTTTGTCAATGTTTGCTTCTTGTAATGACATGAATTATCTCAACTCGCAATCAGGTTTTTGCACAGGAACTCGATCACATTTCTAGATGGCCTGTCCCAGTAGATTCCGGCACGCGACCCGGTTTCCGGATTTACACCACGCAGAAAGATATAGAATACGCCTCCGAAGTGTGTCTCATAATCATAGTTTGACAAGCGCGTCTTCAGGTACTGGTGCAGGGCAATGACATAGATATGATACTGGAGAAAGTACAGGTCATCCTTCATGACTTCCGCGAGCGCCTCTGTCCTGTAGTCTTCGACTGACGCGCCCAGAAAATTCGATTTCCAGTCCACGAGGTAGAAACGTCCGTCATAATAGATGACGAGGTCTATAAACCCCTTCATGAACCCTCTTACCGGCTGGAAATTAAGCCTTCCTATCATTTCCGGTAATGACGATGGGGATGATATGCCGCTTTTCGCAAAGATATTCTGCAGTGTATCCGGCGTCAGTCTGTTCAGGGGGAAGTAGAACTCGACCTCGCTTAGGCGATCATGTTTGCTGATGGCAGATAATTTAAGCCCACTTATACCGGGATGGAGGGGCGTGTAGATAACGTTACCGATCATCCGGCAGATAGCTTCCTGCCATTTCAGATCAAAACCATGTTCCCCCAATTTTACGGCCACGAGATTGTCCGTTTCCGGTCCTTTCGTCTTGGTGAAATCAACTTGTTCCAGAACGTCGTGCAAGAAGTTGCCGGATTTGGCGCCCCTGGGAAAGGCGAACATGCCGGTCGGCTCTTTTTGATACGGCATTTCTACGGAGACAATTTCACCATCGCGGTCCGGAAGGTCGGCTATGATGTCGGGAGATATCAACGGCATTATCATGCGTTCCGAGAGCAGATATGAGAAACTGGCAATGCGCCTGTCCCTGTCAGCGATTCCGGGAAATGCCCGGCAGGTGAAGGTGACAGGTTCTTCAGCGGTAGACATCTGTGATTCTTGAGACGGCTCAGGCATATCATACATACTGATCGTGCCATCTGACTTGGAGGCAATCCTTGCCAGGTCAGACCGGATATTTTCATCCGATAGCTTTGAAAAATTTTCTTCTGTCCTATCTACGATACGCAAAGAATTTTCTTCGAGTGCATGGATAATATATGCAAGGGAGGAGGTGCCCGCGTCCTTGAACGGTCCCCACACCAGGTAGCAGCGATTTTTCGCGCGTGTAAGGGCCACATAGAGAAGCCGGATGTTTTCCGCGAGATTTTCTCTTTCTGCCAACATTTGGCCGGAAGCAGACTCCGGATCAAGGACGAGATTCAGTCGCCAATCATCCTCAGGGTCGTGATAGGTGAATTCCTTCTTTCCGGCCTTTGAATCTCCCCAGTTGAAGGGACAGAAAACGACGGGATATTCCAGGCCCTTGCTTTTATGGATTGTGACGATCCTGACGGCGCGGTCATCACTCTCAAGACGGAGTTCATGCTCGTCCGACCGCAGTGCATCCGGATCACGCTGGCAAGAGAGCCATTTGATCATGCCGGATATTCCCAGTTTTCTTTCGATGGATTCTGTGTGGAGAACTTCCGTAAGGTGCAGGACGTTTGTTAGCCGGCGCTCACCGTCGGGAAAGGCAAGGAGACGTTCGCGTATCTTCTCATTGGCAAGGAAATATCTGAACATCACAATGAAGCCGTGCTGTTCCCAGAGGGCATTATATTCTTGAAACCGCGACAACAATTTTTCCCACTCAGTGTCGTTCCCGCCAAACAATTCCAGTGTTTCCCCGTTTACTCCCAGCATGTCCGTCGTGAGGGCAATCCTGATGAGATTCTCGAAGTGAGGCTCCGCTATAGCGGCAAGGACGCGTTCCATCTCCAGTGCTTCATGGGTATCAAATAGATTGCCCGTGCTGTGGAGCACGCTATGGATGTTTAGGTTACGAAGGGCCTCCTGGATTATACGGGCCTCATAATTCATCCTGACAAGGACGGCAATGTGGCCTTCAGCGAGAGGCTCGGAACCGATCATCGCTTTTTCTTCCCTGCCCAGATTAATAAGCCGGGCGATTTCGGAGGCGACAGAACTCGCAATGATATCAACAGTCATACTCCGGTTATTTTTTGCCCCCACTGCCTCCAGCCTGGCACCGCTAAGGAACCATATGTGAAAAGGCGGTTCACCGCGGCCGCGAACAGTGAGCATATCCCTATTTTTTACTTCTCCTGCCGCGGCTTTTTCAAAAGGGACATCAGCGTAAAGAAAGGCATCCTTTTGATTATTGGAGAAGAAGGTGTTGACTGCGCGAACAAGGCCTGGTTCGGAGCGCCAGTTGTTTGTGAGCGTATAGCGGGAACCGACATGCCGGGAAGCCTGCATATATGTGAAGAGATCGGCCCCGCGAAAACTATATATGGATTGTTTAGGATCGCCGATAAAAAAGAGGGGGGATTGGGCTCCTTCGAAGATATTCTTAAAAATTGCATACTGGACTGCATCCGTGTCCTGGAACTCATCTACGAGGGCGGCACGATAACGCTTCCTGATATTATTGGCGAGGTCCGTGCCGCCCGGTCTCTCCAAGGCCTCCCGGAGGTTGGTGAGTAGATCGTCAAAGGACTGGATATTCCGTTTTTGCTTTATCTTACGGAGTTCCTCCCGCAGATATCGAAATACATCTGCTTTGAGGAAAAGGAGCTGTCCTTCGATTTCAGCCTGAAGCTCAAGGGCCCTAGCCATGAGGTTTTCGCAGTATTCGAAGAAAGTGTGTTTGGGTGTCGTTTTTCCTTTGTTGGTCGCCTCTTTCAGGCCGGAGGATGTGAGTTTATCAAAACCTTTAAAAAGCGGTAAAGATGTTGCTGAATCCGCATAGCCGTCCATAGCGGCGGCAAGAACTTCGGTATTTTTGTATTTGGTTTTATGCAGGTCTGGATTTTTAAGCAACGCGAGAACATCTTCCCGGCTACTTCCCCATGCAGAGAGCACCTTTTCACGCACCTGTCTGAATGCGGTTAGCTTATCAAGAGAAACGGGTGATGCCTGGGGAATAACCCTAATTTCGGGGTTGGATAGCTTGCCTTTGGTAAGAGCCAGAAAAAATTGAGGCCTAAAGTTATTCTCCAGAGCATACGATACAAGTTCCAGAGGTGCATCATAAAAATGCTTTCTCCAGAAGTCCTGAATGATCTCCTGGTGCAGGGCGCGTTCATCCGGAACCAGTTCCGTGTCAAATAGTCCCATGCTTTCGAAAGAGTTCTCAAGAAGAACGCGCTGACAGAAACCGTGAATCGTGTAGATAGGCGCCTCGTCGAAATCCCTCAGTGCCGCCCGTAGAATGCGCAGTTTCTCGTTGTGGAGAGAAGAGTTTCTAATAAGACTGTCCAGAAATGGATCGTCGTGTCTGCCCTTTGTAAAGGCATCGATCGCCATGCGAATTGTCCGGCGGATGCGGTCGCGCAGTTCCTCTGTGGCAGCAACCGTGTAAGTGACTACAAGGATCTCGCTGACGGAATATCGCTTTTCCAGAAGAAGACGCAGAAATATCCCGGCGATGGCGTATGTTTTTCCTGTTCCGGCACTTGCCTCGATCAGGTTGGTATTTTCCAAAACACTTTTCAGGAGATTAAAATGACGGGAATCTTCCATTTTTATTTGATTGGCTCCTCGTGTCTCAGCATGGGTTCGTATACAGCCATAGCCAGTTCGCGGAATTCGGCATCCAGCGGGTCAATCTGCCGGAAGCATAGATCATAGTACATGTCTTCCTTTTCCGCATACTCAAAGGCGTTCCATTTACCGTAGGCTGTCCTCATCGCCTTTTCCGGGTCTGTACCTCTCGCTGATTGTTCGGCATAGACCAGAGAAGACTCGGGGAAAAAGTGAAGCGGTTTGCTCATGCCGCGCCAGTAAGTAGAAAGAAGGGTATGGAGGCACGCTCCCGTGTCCTTCACCGGCAAATAACGGAAAGTCCTGTCCTCACAGACAAGGATCGTCTGACAAACAGCCGTGCCTTCATGGAGATGATTGAAAATAAGATGGGAAATCCACGCTCTCAGGCGATCGCGTCCCTTAGTCTTCGCCAGACGGTAGGAGACCAGCCCTTCTGGATAAATGTTGATCAACCTTCCTGTTAGTCTGAAACCGTTAACATTTATTTTCACTGCTATGGGTTCTCTCCGACCTCCTCCTATATGAGGACGAATCTTCCTGATAAAATCTCCTGTGGAGGCGCAGAGGTCATCATAGCAGCATATACCGGGTGAGCCATGCGGCAGCCTTCCCGATGCCTGCATGAGGGGATAAAAATCTCGGAGGGTTTTCTCCCTGAGGGCCGTAGCGACAAGCTCCTGTCTGATATTGTACTGTTCAAGTTTGCTCAGTTCAAACGGTTCATTCTCATCCATAACGGCAAGCTCATCATGAAGGTAGATGCCCAGTCGGTTTCTGAGAAGAAATTTCGCCGGGTTGGAGAAGAATTGACACAATGATTCAAACTCGATAGTTTTCCATTCCTCTTCGGGTTCTGAGAGACGGGACGGTATATAGGGGGCAGTCTGTCTGCGGATTGATAATGAACTCTGCGCTGCCCTGAAATTTTCTGGGGAATAGCTGAAAAGCCCACCCACACCTGCAAAATAAGCAGGGCTGAAGGACTGGAGGCGATGGTGGACGACGATTTCCTCCATTGTGATTTTGCCGAATCCCTCTTCGATATAATCAAGAAGTTCGCTCACGAGTACCGACGGTGGACGGGCGCTGTTGTCTTTAATACTCTGGCCGATATAGCTGATATGGAGTTTCTGCCGGGCCGATAAGATAGCTTCGAGGAAAAGATAACGGTCGTCCATGCGGCGTGAGCGGTCACCGATCCGGGCGGAAGCGGCCATCAGGTCGAAACCGAGCTTGCGCGCCTGCCGTGGGTAAGAATCATCATTCATACCGATCAGGCATATGACTTCGAAAGGGATGCTTCGCATGGGCAGGATGGTGCAGAAGGTCACCCCGCCAGTGAGAAAACCGGCGCCGAATCCTCTCTCTTTCAGGTTTTGCCTGAGCCAGGCCATGATAACATCGAGGCCTATTTTTTCCATGAACCCGGAGGAAGTCTGTATCTCCAAAATTTCATGAATGACGCGCATGACTGCCTGCATGTCCCTCAACTGATTTTCGTCATCAGCGAAGAATGCCTCAAGGATTTCGAGGAGAAATTCATACCATTCACGAAGTGTTTTCTTTTCCTCAATCCTTGCCATGAATCGGAAAAGTGTCTCCGTGAACTGTAGAAGACGACCAAGAATTTCCGTGCTTCCTCCCTCGATTTCGTCAAAAGGAAGGATATCCATAAAAAGCTCATCTTTGAAGCCGGCAGGCATGGCATACCCGAGGAGCATCCTGTCAAGCCCCGCCCGCCAAGTGTTCCAGGGATATGCCGGCAGTTCGAGTGTTTCTTTGCTTTGAACGTCGATTCCCCAACGGATGCCTGTTTCACGAATCCAGTGATAAATGACTGCCAGGTCATCTTCGGCCAGAGAGAATTTGGCACGCACCGCATCCGTTTCCAGAATATCGAGGACACCGGAGGCGATGAAGCGGCTTTCGGCCAAATCCAAAAGTCTGAGAAATGAGTCAATGAGGCCGCTTTCACTGAGGAGTCCCCTGTCTGCGATGGTGAAGGGGAGCCACCGGGGATCATCGGGAGAGATGGAAAAGACAGCCTGGATGAATGGTGCGTAAAGCTCAATATCCGGGATCATGACAAGGACATCGTCGGGACAGAGATCAGGGTTACCGGCAAAAAGGGCAAGGAGCGAGTCCTGCAACACCTCAATCTCCCGGAGCGGGCTGTGGCAGGAATGAATTTTAAGCGAATCATCAGTTTCAGGGGAGGGGAGGGTGCCTGTACCCGCCCTTTCCCGCAGATTAAGGATGTCGGACTGGATAGCGGCAAGGAGTGAATCTTCTCCCGGGTCTTCGAATTCGACTACCTCTTCGGATTGAATTTCACCGACCATGTGAAAGAATTCCCGGCCCAGGGCGCCCATCGAGGCCAGAAGGCGGTTGCCCGCTTCCAAATACATTTCCCCCGGCAGGATATCTCTATCTTTTCGTTCGGCGATATAGCGGTTCATTTCCCTGTCAGAGACAATGTCTCCCCAGAATTCCCGGCATGGGTTCATGAGAAAAAGATTGACGTCGATCGAGGATGACAGAACTTCGAGAATCTGCATATGGAAAGGAGGAAGGGCAGAGATACCGAAAATGGAAATTCTCTCAGGGACGGTCTTGAGCTTAATTTGAGAAATCCGCATTCCCCGGATAAAGGCATCATGTAGGGCCGCCCGATGAATCTTTCCTTTTTCTTTTACCAGCTTTCGCCAGAGTATTGATTGCCAGTTATCTTCTAAGCCCCGGTCCCACCGGAGAACCATGTCCGGTCGGAAAAGCAGGTACTGGTCAAAGAGCTCGGCAAGCTTCACGGAGAGCTGAAACTGTTTAAGATCATATTCGCCGCCTCCAAGATAGGACTTAATGGGCTGAAATGTAGGATGGTCGAGGAGGGACGGGAGGATGCGCATGATATCCCAGGACATGATCATGGGTTCATATGGTGAGCGATCTGGTATATGCGGGAGCATTTCCTTAAAAAGGCCATGGACAAAATGAATCGGGTAGGGGAAGCGGACATTCGCGCAAATGCCGTGACGCCTTGCCAGCTCCATCGAAAGCCAGCGCTCCATTCCCTTGCTCTGGACAAGGACAATTTCGCTAGCAAGGGGTTGTTTTAAAGGAGACTTAAGGACATCCGAAAGATGCCCCGCCAGAATTTCCATCCGGTTGCTTGTATATAGCTTTAAGCCCGGCATGAATATTGTTCCTGAAATGTGCAGTTCACTTTTTCTTCAGTTTAAAATAATCCGCGAGAATTTCTTTATGGTCAAACACAAGAGGAGAGGGTAAATTGTCCATTGTAAATATACCAACCTCGGCGGCATCATCCGCGGCTGATGGATTACCGCGTGCTTTCGCGATAAATACAGTGGATATTGCATGGTGGCGGGGATCCCTGTCCGGCTTTGAGTATGTATGCAATTGCCTGATTAGTTTTACATCGAGCCCGGTTTCTTCTTTCGCTTCTCTGATTGCAGCATCCTCAACGGATTCCCCGTAGTCAACAAACCCTCCCGGTATGGCCCATCCCATCGGGAAATTTTTCCTCTTTATCAGGAGAATACCCTTGCCGCGCAGTTCTATGATGATATCAACAGTCGGGAGAGGATTCAAATAACCTTCAATTTCCGCTCCGCATTTGGGGCATTTCTTTTTTGTCTTGATGACTATGTCCTTAATCTGTGGAAGCCTGTGTGTTAGTCGGTACACGTATAGACAATTCGTTATCACCGGCGGGATAAGCATGGAGGACAGGCCAAACGCCCGCCACATATTATAGATTGCCAATAAAATGTACTTCTCAGCAGGAGATAGACAATTATTTCTTCCGATTTAGCAGCCTCTTTTCGAGGGCCGTCAATTCATCCTTGAGGCCCTGCGGAAGCCTGTCTCCGAATTGGCTGTAATGCTTCTTGATGCTTTCCACTTCATTAAGCCAATCGTTAGTGTCTACTTTGAGAAGTTCTGCCATATCAGCATCGGATATGTTGAGGCCGGAAGTGTCAATGGCTCCGGGAGCGGGTACATAGCCGATAGGAGTCTCAACGGCTTTTCCAGTCCCCTCAATCCTTTCACAGATCCATTTGAGTACACGGCTGTTTTCACCGTAGCCCGGCCACAACCACTTGCCGTCAGGCGTTTTACGGAACCAGTTTACGTAGAATATCCTGGGGAGCTTATTTTTATCTGCCTTCTTCCCAATCTCCAGCCAGTGATTGAAATAATCCCCCATATGGTAGCCGCAGAAGGGGAGCATGGCAAACGGGTCTCTGCGCAAATCGCCTACCGTTCCTGCTGCTGCCGCGGTCTTTTCAGAGCTGGCAATAGAGCCCATGAAAGTGCCGTGCTGCCAGTTGAAGGCCTCATGCACAAGTGGGACAATGGTAGCGCGGCGACCGCCGAATAAAAACGCGGAAATGGGGACGCCTTTCGGGTCCTCCCAAGAGGGATCGATTACAGGACACTGTCCTGCCGGGGCAGTGAATCGTGCGTTGGGATGTGACGCAGCACGCCCGGAACCCGGTGTCCAGGGCTGGCCTTTCCAGTCGGTTAGATTTGGTGGAGGCTGCTTTGTCATTTCTTCCCACCAGACGTCACCGTCAGGAGTTAATCCAACATTGGTAAAAATGGAATTCTTCGTCATACTCAACATGGCGTTCGGATTGGATTCCATTGATGTGCCGGGTGCGACGCCGAAGAATCCGTATTCGGGATTGATCGCATGCAGCCTTCCATCCGCGGCGAATTTCATCCAGGCGATATCGTCTCCCACGGTCTCTGCCTTCCATCCGGAAATCGTCGGTATCAGCATGGCAAGGTTGGTCTTCCCGCAGGCGCTGGGGAATGCGCCGGTGATATACAGTTTTTTACCTTTCGGAGAGGTGAGACCCAATATCAGCATATGTTCGGCCATCCATCCCTCGTCACGTGCCATCACTGAAGCAATGCGCAGAGAGAAGCATTTCTTGCCTAAAAGAGCATTGCCGCCGTAGCCGCTTCCGAACGACCAGATTTCTCTCGTCTCGGGGAAATGGACGATGTACTTGTGTTCATTATTACAGGGCCATGGGACGTCTTTTTCACCAGGCTTAAGGGGCTTGCCGACGGAGTGCAGGCAGGGGACAAAATGTCCATCCTTTCCCAGGACGTCCAGAACGGCTTTGCCCATGCGCGTCATGATTTTCATATTGCAGACTACGTATGGCGAATCGGTTATTTCGATACCGATGTGGGCGATGTCGGAGCCCAAAGGCCCCATGCTGAAAGGTATGACATACATCGTTCTGCCCTTCATGCACCCGGTAAAATGACCAATCAGGATTTTCTTCATCTCATCCGGATCGTACCAATTATTGGTGGGCCCGGCATCTTCTTTCTTTTTTGGACAAACAAAAGTCCTTTCTTCGACGCGAGCCACATCTGCAGGATCTGATTTGGCGTAGTAACAGTTTGGCCTCTTTTTCTCATTCAGCTTGATGAACGTGCCGGACTTGATCATGAGATCAGCAAGCTCGTCGTATTCTTTCTGTGACCCGTCGCACCAGTGGACGCGATCCGGCTTACACATGTCGGCCATATCTTTTACCCACTTAATTAGTTTCTGATTTGATGTCATTGCTGTCCTTCCTTTTAGTTATATTAGCTTATTAATTTGTACATGGCACCTTAGTAAACCGACATACAACCCTTTGTCTACAAAAGGAGGTGCGGTGACAGACGATTCTGGGAACTAAAGTTTATCAGTGATCGTGATTTCGGCAAGTGCCTAATTTTAAACGGAGGGAGTATAGAGAAGAGGGAATTTTGTGTCAAGCGATTTGTACCCCATGGAAAAAAATTATGAATACCGGTGGTTTGGGTATTTGCAGTGGTAGTTAACATAAAAATATTCGCGATATTAATAACATATGAAAATTCAAATGTTTAAAGAATATGGTAAATTCTGACGATAATAAAATTAAAGATATTATATTACGGAAAGTATTATTCCAAGGAGGGAATATGTCGACAATTTTAAGGGTATGCAATGGAGAGGGGTGCAATCATGAGGTCATCGGTTGCATTACGAATGACTGGAAAAATGAGGAAAAATGGGATTGCGTAATATGTGAGCGGAAAAGGCCGAATTACTATGAAACTTGCGCATGGAGTCCCTGGGGGGGCAGAAAAAAGAAAACAATATTGCCGGAAGGTGTAATTGAAGACAGTTGTTATTATTGTAAAAATTTTCCCGAAAAGATTTTTCAACCTGCCTGAGAAATATTAATGATAAACATAATAAAATAGCTTAAGAAAAGAACCTTGACAATTACGAGGCAATAAATTAGCTTACGCACCGGAAAAGTACTGTCCGGAGATAAAGAAAAATGATTGGCGTTCTTATAACGACACATGGCAATCTGGGAAATGAACTGATAAAGGCGGCTGAGCTGATTAAAGGGAAATTAGAGGGGGTCAGCTCAGTTTCTGTTGATCAGACAAGGGCGATGGAGGAGATAAAAAAGGAAATAAACTCGTCTATTAAGAAGCTTGATCGTGGTCAGGGAGTGTTGATACTTACGGATCTTTTCGGCGGTACACCTTCTAATATTTCTCTGTCCTTTCTTAAAGAAGGAAAACTGGAAGTTGTGACCGGTGTTAATCTGCCCATGATGCTGAAGCTTTATGATAAGAGACAGGAAATGAATCTCAAAGATTTTGCATTTTATATTAAGGACTACGGCAGAAAAAACATATATTTAGCGAGTGAGGTATTGAGTAAGCAGGTCGGATAACCATCAATCATCATTATTGTTCTGGCATGAATAAAAGAAGCATGGCATAATTCCATGGCATTTCCCTCCATATTGTATACCTCAGTGTATGCGAATCGCAGCCAGATGAATCAACAATCAATTGAAATCGAAAGAATGGAGATGGATGATATTGATGAAATATTGTCCATTGAAAATTCCTTATTTCCCGCCCCATGGTCACGTGCTGTGTTTGAACGGGAACTTGAATTGCCCATATCGCGCAGTCTTGTAGCAAAAATACGCAATGACAGTTCTAATGAAATTGCAGGATACATAATTTACTGGATCATTGAGCGAGAGGTTCACGTTCATAAAATTGCGGTAAGGAAGGATCTGCAAAAATCAGGAATTGCCTCAAAACTCATGGCAGAGATGATCAGACTCTCCTATGGAGAAGGCGCTGTCTTGTGTATACTCGAGGTAGGCCTTTCTAATGAAAGTGCGAAAAAGCTATATGAAAAATTTGGTTTCACTGTGAGGGAGGTGAGATCAAAGTATTACGCGGAGTCAGGAGACGACGCTTTGGTTATGCTTGCAGACCTGAAGAAATGATTTTAATTAGATCATGGTACATAAAATTTTAAAATATCATGCAAGGTAAAATTCTAAAAAACACGCAAATAAGCCCCGGTCATTTTCTGCTCTCTGTGAAACTGTCTGAAGCGTTTCAGTCACCTGTGCCTGGACAGTTCGTCATGGTACGGGAAAAAGGACGCATTGACCCTCTCTTGGGAAGACCATTCAGTATTTACGATATTGAGCGGGGAAAAGGAAAAGTAGTAGTTGAAATATTGTACAAGGTAGTCGGGAAGGGGACAAATTTTCTATCAATGCTCAAAAAGGGTGATCTCTTGGAAGTATTCGGACCGTATGGCCGCGGATTTGAAATTTCGCTACAGGTTGCTAAGGTTATCCTCATATGCGGAGGAATCGGGGTCGCTCCCATTGCGTTTCTGTCATCACAATACAAAAAGCTCGCTGATATAAGGAACGTTGAGCTTAATTGCTACTACGGTGCAAAAAACACAGAATATCTCGTTGGGCTCGAGAAACTCAAAAAGCATTGTTCATGCGTTTTCATCAGTACGGACGATGGCTCTATGGGCTATAACGGGTTTGTTACGGAATTATTTGCAAATGATATGTCATCGTATGATTTGGAAGGTACAAAAATTTATGTATGCGGGCATAGACCGATGCTGAAGCGGTTATCGGAACTGCTTTCAGGAAAACATCTTTCCTGTCAGGTCTTGATCGAGGAACGTATGGCATGCGGTATCGGGGCCTGTATGGGTTGTGCAGTGGAAACAAATAACACGGAAAAAATGGGCGCGTACGTACGCGCATGCAAAGATGGCCCGGTTTTTAATATGCAGGACATAGTGTGGAGTTGATCTTTCATTGATTATACAGTCAATGACGTTGCAGCACGGTCTCTCGGTCAATACGACATATAACTAGTGGAATTCTTCTCTATGACAAGAAAACAGCTAACTCCTTCCAAACCAGAGATGGCAGTTGATATTGGCGGCCTGATTATCAAGAATCCGGTGATGACTGCCTCCGGGACGTTTGGCTATGGCGAAGAATATGCTCCTTACATTGATTTAAACCGATTGGGCGCCATCATTGTAAAAGGCATATCTTTGGAACCGAGAGCAGGTAATCCTCCGCCAAGGATTATAGAGACCCCCTGCGGGATGTTAAACGCCATTGGATTGGAAAATCCGGGTGTAAATGCATTTATAAACGGCAAATTACCCTTCCTCAGGCAGTTTGACGTGGTCGTTATTGTCAATATATTTGGTGAAACCATCGATGAATTCAAAAAAATTGCAGAAATATTGAGTGACGCAAAAGGAATTAATGGCCTAGAGATCAATATTTCCTGTCCCAATGTACGAAAGGGAGGAATGGTGTTCGGGTGCGATCCGGACATGGCATTCGAAGTCACAAAAGGGGTAAGGCGTTTAACGGATCTTCCTTTGATAGTTAAACTGACCCCCAATGTTTCAGATATTTGTTTGATTGCAGAAAGCGTGGAAGAAGCGGGAGCAGACGCTTTATCTCTCATTAACACCCTTACGGGTATGTCTGTGGATATTGAACAGAAGATCCCCCATTTGAAAAACATCACAGGCGGGCTTTCCGGACCTGCGATAAAACCTGTTGCCCTGAGGATGGTCTGGCAGGTGGTTAAGAGCGTCAAAATACCCGTGATAGGGATTGGAGGCATCATGACCACCCGTGATGCACTGGAATTCCTGATAGTCGGTGCCAGAGCCGTTCAGATCGGCACTGCCAATTTCATCAATCCTCGTGCCGCTATAGATATCATTGATGGTATTGAAGATTATCTTACGAAGCATAATTGTTCAGACATAAATAAATTGATCGGGACTCTCAGTACGGAAGCGGGTTCTTATCAAGAACAATGTGATTAAAGTTAGCGGCAGGCAAGCATTATGGGAAAAGCTAGAATCATTATCGAAGGTATCTATATTGTCGGCGGGCCTGACGTCTCTCGTTCGGATGATGCTGCGTCGTTTATCATCAATTTCGGGGGGGAACTGGTGATGATTGATGCCGGCGCCGGCGGCAGTTCGCGGATACTGCAAAAGAATATTGAAGATGCAGGACTCGATCCCGGAAAAATTTCAACCCTCATTCTCACGCATAACCATATCGACCATATCGGCTCGGCTCCTTATTTCAGGACGCATTTCGGCTGCAAGATTGTAATGCACGAACTTGATGCAGATGCTGTCGAGGAAGGCGATAGTATGAGAACGGCGGCAAGTTGTTATGGTACGACATTTTCTCCGATGACGGTTGACAGAAAGCTTAAGGGAGGCGAGGAAATTCTTCGGTTCGGCGGAGAAGAACTGCACTGCCTTCATACACCAGGTCATACGCCAGGTTCCATTTCCATTTATCTTGATAGAGCGGGGAAACGAATACTGTTTGGCCAGGACATTCATGGGCCGTTTTTGGACATTTTTATGTCTGATATCAACCATTGGAAAAAGTCTATGGAAAAACTCATTGCCCTTGAGGCGGATATACTATGTGAAGGACATTTCGGTATCTTCCAAACGAAGGAAGATGTCAAACGGTACATCGAAAGGTATCTGAAGAATTACAGATGATTAGTCATACCAATATCCCCTGATTTTTTTCTCATTGACGAACATTTCAGCATTTCTTAAAATATCAAATAATTCAGGCTTAAGGGCAATTTGAAGATACAACCATGACAAATGTCCTTGGCTGGTTATCTGCGTTAAGAATTAAGGGCTATTGATATGAAGCCGGTATCCGTAGAAGTGATAAGCAATCTTCTGATAACTTACAGTCACTGCAGCAGGTGCGAGGTCATTTTCAACGAGTCTGGTCTCGGCAAGGAAGCCAAAAAAGAAGATATTGAAGATTACCCTCATGAGTTAAAAGATGAGCTCTTAAAGCTGTCCAACTTGATCGGAGAGCTTCGCTCACTTTACAAGCATCGCATTCGTATCAGTATGATTGACGCCCAATCACCAATCGGGATATTCAAGTCCCTAAAATACAGGTTCCGTAAATATCCCACATTCATCATTGAAAAAAAAGATGTTTATAGCGGTTGGGATAGGGAAAAGGTTGAGGGGCTTCTTGATAAATACGTGAAAGCAGCCAGCTCTTGAAAAGGCAAGTCGTGATACGTTTGTTGATGTAAAAATCTTTAACCGATGAACAGACGTCAGGTTTAGGCTGATAAAAAAATTCAATTTTTCAATTTCCCGTAGTTGCAGGCCCGCACGCTGCTGTGGTTCTATCGGCCAATTTCTAAAATCGAATCTATTTTAGCCATTAGTTCGGTTGGTGTTACAGGCTTGGCAATAAATCTTCTTCCCCCGATAACCCCTTCCTGTGATTGTACCTCTATTCTGGTAGCTATGGCAGTAATGAAAAGAACGGGGATATCTTTTGTCTTCGGATTATCAAGGAGCAACTCCGCAACCTGTCCACCGTTCATTCCCGGCATGATAATGTCCAGAAGAACCAGATCAGGGAGTTCCTTTGAAGCAATGTTCAAACAGCTCGAACCGCTTGTGGCAGTCAAAACCTCATATTTGCCTGTTTGTTCAAGATTGAGTTTCACAAAGAAGCAAAAATCATCTTCATCATCTACAATTAATATTTTCTTTTTACATCGCATTTCCGATATGCCAGGATCAATCATAGTTATATCTTTCATCTATCTTATATCTAAGCAGTTTTATAAAGTTTGATACTTTCCTACTACTTTAAAGATCAGCTTTTACTCATGATCCAGCCTACTGCCTTCCCGGCTGCGGCCTTAACTGTCGGGTGGTAGGACTTTAAGCTGAGGATACCACTTTGTTTGCTAATCTCCATTAGAAACGGCAATGCCTCCCTGTCACCAATGTGTCCCAAAGCAAGACATATCTTTTCCTGGAGATCAACTTTCTCGTCCTCAGATACCTTGAGTTTAGATGTAAAGAGTCTGATTAGAGGCTTTATGGCGTCATGACGTTTCAAAGAACCCAGTGTGGCTACAATACTTGCCTTGATCCGGTCATCACATATTGTCAGGGCGTCTAAAAGTATGTCACCCCTGCGACTACCGCCTATACTGCTGATACTTTTCAGGGCTTCCCTCTGAACCCGGAAATCGTCATAAGCAAGAAATTGTGCGAGGAATTTTGCATGTTCTTCGCTGCCGATCCTTGATAAGAGACGTACGAGGTTTCTCAGGTAAAACCAGGGAATATCTTGCTTGATCATGTCTATTACGGCCGGTGCGGCCGCTGGTCCGATTTCCGGGATCAAATTCAAAATCAGGACACGCTCAGAAGCGTCTTCACTTTCCTTCAATAAATAGAGAAGGCGGTTCACTGAAAATTCAGCCAGCATGATAAGAATTCGTCCTGCTTCACCACGCTTGTCATTTTTATTGGTCCGGAATTCTTCCATAAGAATGTCAAGTGTGGCCTCGGACGCAATCTCCCTTAGACTCTCAGAAGCTGCTGATCGGATATCCTCATTCTTCTGAATATTGCTTGAAGTGATGAGACGAAAAGTCTCAACAACGGGATAGGCATCAGCAAGACGCAGATCGCGAATCCAGCCCTGGGCAAGATCCCTCAGGTGGGTGCAAATGGAGCTGTAGCTTGTGGTATACGTGTTTTCAAATTTTATCCACTCGATCAGCTTGTCCGAAAGCTTGGTCAATATACCTATTCGCTTTTCCGGAGAGAGATTTTCCAGGATTTTAACTAGGGCCTCTGATACCTCAGCCCGTGTATTGATGTTATCGCTGATGAGCCTATTGCCCAGTCTGTCAATCATCGTTTCTGCCGTCTCATCTTCACCCTCAGAGAAAAGATCTTGTACGATGGCTGGTGATGTTTTCGAGACATTATCAAGCTGGATATTCTTCTCAAGGCTGTTTAAGATATTGCTGCTCGTTTCCTTGAGATGACTAATTTTCATTTTCTTTTCTTCCTCGTCGCGGGCCTGTCTCTCTTGAATCTGGCGCCGCAGGGTAATTCCTTTATCAGTATTCATGATGTGCTGATAAGTTTGATGAATGTATGTTGTTTTCCGGTCGTCGTCGCCCTTATTTTCCAAACTGATTTTATTCAGCATTTGCCGGATCTTAACGGCAGCAATCTCAAATTTTTCAAAGTCCATGCTGCCTATAATATCGTCAAAAAGCCTGTTCTCAAGGAGACTTTCAATATTTTGAGTCAGAGTCGCAGCAATAAGTTCAGCGTCCATATTTCCAATGGCGCCGGCAATCAGTCGGGATATTTTTTCTTTGTCAGCTTGCTCGGAGATGTCATCCAGAAGATGTAACATGTGCAGCATTCCTTCCGATAATTTGACATTGGAGGCGGTGCCGTCTTTTTTGATAATACTTTGCATGCCTGATTGGAAAATCCGGGAGACCCATTCGGGGTCTTTTGCCATTTCCTTCACTTTTTCTTTATCTATGGTGGTATGAGGATCATTAGTCGTAATGTATTTAACAATGTCTTCATCCTTTATTTCAAGGCTGGCCACGATTTGATGGTCTTGATCCTTTGCGACATAAATCTTCTGATTCAACAGGATATGCGGCATTCTACCTTCTGAGAAGATCTGCGGCATTCCTCTTTTCGATTGCTCGTCCGGTTTCTTGGACATAGCCTCAAGAAAAAGAATTAGTTCATTTTTTTCCAACCCCTTCACAAAGGTGAGGCTCTTGATCCCCCAACTGATCATTAACGTAAGAAAAATTGCTATCTGAGGTCTGCCAAGATATTTTTGACTCAACGGCTCCCCAGATATGAGTAGATTTCTTTCCGCCTCGGCAAATATCACTGAATTTTCTTCTTCAAAAAGAGTCAAAAAGGTTTCATGCAGCCTGTCAATGGTCTTTACGGTCATTGCATTTGTCGGGGGATAGAGGCGCAAATTAATAGCGGCAGTGTTCATAGCGATCAAAGCTTCGACGACTTTTTCTTGATTTACCGAACCGGCCATTTTGATGCCTCGCAAATCTTTCACATATTTTCCAGGTGGCTAGTATCATTAAATATCGTAATGACACCTTTGCCGTCTTTAAATTCCACAGAAGTTTTTGATGCTACATTTACAAGCATCTCCTTGGCATGTGACAGGTCCATGCTCTTAATTTTGCATAGAATCGTCATAATGGTCATGCCGTGGGAGACTACAAGGACGTTCTTTGAGTCTCCAACGATTTTTCTGATTGCACTCCATGCGCGCGTCTGCAGGTCATAAAGCGATTCTCCATTCGGCATGGCAACCGATGCAGGGTCACTGAACCACTGCTTGAGAAAGGGTAGGTGTTTTTCCCTCAGCTCCGCAATAGTTACATTTTCAAAATCTCCATGGTTCATTTCCTGGAGCTTACTTTCAACTTCAATAACTGCTTTATGAAACTTGCAGATGGCCTGGGCAGTCTGGTAGGCCCTTTTTAAAGGGCTTGATACTATATCATCAATTGGTTCACTTTTGAGAGATTCTGCGAGTTTTTGGGCCTGTACGTAACCGTATTTACTCAGCTCATTATCTGTTATCCCCTGTACCCTGTTTTCTCTATTTGACAGGGTTTCTCCGTGTCTGACCAGAATTAGCTTCAATATGCTATCTCCGTGCCCTCAAATGATGCGTTCAATCTCTTGCACTTTCCTTTCGAGACGCTTTTGAGATACGGGAAATGCTGTCTTCAATTCCTGGGCAAATACCGATACCTTGTATTCCTCGATCATCCATTTATACTCCTGTATAGCCTTTAATTTTTCTTCTGAGGTTTCTACTGCAATGCTTTTTACCATATCTTGAAGTTTATCGGAAAAGATTTTTATTTCGGCAGATTTCGAAAAAGCCTTTTCCAGATTAGAGATTCCTCTTTCCGCACGAATTGAAACGGCCTTTAGATACCGGATTATGTGAGTTAACCTTTCATCATTGTATTTTATCAGGAAATCATGTGGCATCAGCAGACAGAGTTCATCTCTGAGATGCACAAGATATTGCATCGCCCCCTTGTCAAAGCGGTTGGCTTTTTCAAAATTTTGAATAAATATGTCCGTATCGTAGTATGATTTTAAGACAGGTTTAATTTTGGCAAGCACATCTTGACCCACAGGGAGAATTTGACCGGCGACTTTTTTGGCGTAGTCAATAAATGTTGCATACGTTCGGATATTTTTAGAAAATAGATCATGGGACACTTTTCCAAGAATCGCATCTTCGCATTTTCTTGCTCCACAGAATGAATCGGCCCATATTCTGAGATCGTCCGATAGGGTGATAGCCTTTTTCAAATACTTCAACTCATTCTTGAAGTAAAATGTGTAAAGTGCCGCAACTCCGTCATTATGCGATATATTAGCTTGTTGTTTATGTTTGTATAATCGGATATTAACACATTTGTCACAGGCTTCGAGGCCGGGGTAGGCATAACCCTCAAAACACCCACCGCTTTCTATGGTGATTCTATCCGGGAGCTCTCCAAAGTTCCAGGACGTCAATCCTGTTTTTTCCCAGGTCAACCGCGCCTGGCTGAAGGCATTAGATTCAGCTTCAGCGGTAATGTCTTTCTGAAGCATACTGATATTCCGGCTCGATGCCAGTTCCTGTCCCTTGGGATCTATAACGGCAAAGCGTACTTTCAAATGATCATCGATAGAATCGGGATTCCAAACTGAAGCCGGAATGTCCATATGGAATCTTTCCTGAATAAAATTACTCAAGGTGGTCAATAAAGGGCTTTTGCTGTCATTCATTTCTGTTACCACGATATCGCAAGTATGTGACAGCGGCGGTAGTTTCTTCTTATACTCCTTAGGCAGACTTTTCAGATAGGCAGTGACTTTTTTCCGGATAAGACCGGGAATAATCCAGTCTGCGGATGCTGCCGGGACAGTGGAAACCATATGAAGTGGAACTTTGAGGGTTACACCGTCTTCTGGGTGTCCCGGCTCATAGCGATAATCGCAGGTGAATCGATGTCCATCGATTATAACATTATCGGGATAGAGGCTCAGTTCGTTGTCCTCCGGGAATCTTGCAAGAACGTCCTCCTCTTTCATCCGGAGAAAATCGTCACCGCCTCTCTCTCTGATGAGTTTTTGCAGTGTCCTTACATCATATATGGCGGGGAGTCTCTCCTGATAAAATCTGGCAAGTTCATGTTCACCGGCGAGAAGGGTTCGTCTCCTGATTTTATCTTCCATATTTGAAATTTGTTCTATGACGCCAAGATTATAATTTAAAAAGGGGATGGGTCTCTTCACATCACCTTCAACAAGCGCACTGTGTATGAAGATTTCGGAAGCTTCATCGGGATTGATAGGTCCATAAGAAACCGGCCTTCTCGGTACAATCACCAGTCCGAAAAGAGTTACCTGTTCATAGGCTACGACTTCCCCACGATCCCGGCTCCAGTGAGGCTCTGAATAGGTTGACCGGCACAGATTTCCCCCCAGTTCCTCCAGCCACTCCATCTTGATATTTGCCGCCATCCTGGCAAACAGCCGTGACGTTTCAATCATCTCGGAGGCCACGATCCAGCTTCCACCTTTGTTGAAAAGCCCGGAACCAGGGAAGATCATGACTTCTTTTCCCTTTGCGACCATATAGATATTCTTTTCCTTCTTTGTTGCGATGTTGGAGAGATACCCGGAGAGGATTGATTTGTGAACGCCTTCATAGAGGGTTTTATCATCCGCCTCTTTTTTCTTTCTTATCTTCCACCCCTGCTCAGCCAGAATCTCTTTGAGCTGGTCATAAACACCGATCCACTCCCTCATCCTTCGGAACGATAGATAATGCTCCCGGCAGAATTTTTTCATCCCGGTCTTGCTCTTCACAGTTCGCATCATACCGTGGAATTGATTCCAGATGCGAAGAAGCGTCATGAAATCAGAGGAAGGGTCGGCAAAAGCTGAATGAATGTTATCGGCGTCCTTCTCAAATTCCACCGGCCGTACCCGTGGGTCCTGTATGCTGAGCGCGGCGGCAATGATAAGAATTTCCTCCACGCACCCTTCCTTTTCTGCCTCAATCATCATCCGGGAGATCCGCGGGTCGATGGGCAGGCGCGACATCATCCTTCCTCTTGCCGTTAGCTTATAATGTTCCACATCATTCGCGTTGATGTCCTTCTTTGCCGCCTCAATTGCTCCTAACTCCTTCAGGATTTCAACACCGTCTCTGATATTTCTTGGATGTGGAGGATCGATAAAGGGGAACGATGATATATTGCCCAGGTTGAGGGAGAGCATTCTAAGAATAACCTCTGCCAGATTCGATCTAAGAATTTCCGGTTCGGTAAACAGAGGGCGGTTTTCATAATCTGTCTTATCGAACAGACGGATGCAAATTCCATTTTGAACACGGCCGCATCTGCCTTTCCTTTGGTCGGCACTGCTTTTAGATATAGCCTTTACAGGAAGGCTTGTAGTCCTGGATCGGGGATTATACTGGGATATGCGTGCCAGGCCGGTATCAATCACATATCTGATTCCGGGAATGGTTATGGACGTTTCGGCCACATTTGTTGCTACAACGATCTTCCGTGAAGACGCTGGCCGGAAGACCCGGCGCTGCTCCGTCCAGGGAAGTCTGGCAAACAGCGGAAGAACAGCGGCATCATAATCCAGCTTCACTTCCATGAGTTCACATATCTCACGGATATCCTGTTCCGTCGGCATGAATATCAGGATATCGCCGCCATATCTATCTGCTATGAGCTTTTTTGTGGCGTTAAACGCTGCATCGACGTGGCTGATTTCATCAGAGTCCTCAAGTTCATGGTCGAGAGGATGGTAGCGGATTTCAACCGGATACGTGCGTCCTGAGACTTCAATGACCGGCGCGCGGAAGGCCTTGGAGAACTTTTCCGTGTCTATGGTTGCCGATGTGATGATTATCTTGAGATCCTTTCTTTTCCTTATGAGCATCCTCAAGATACCCAGCACAAAATCAATATTCAGACTTCTTTCATGGGCCTCATCCACAATAATGGTATCATACCGGCGAAGATACGGGTCGATCTGGGCCTCGTTAAGGAGAATACCATCCGTCATGATCTTTATAAAATTATGATGTCCCGTCCTATCTTCGAAACGGATCTGATATCCAACAGAGCGGCCGATCTCTTCGCCAAGCTCCTCTGCGATCCGGTGGGCCACGGTTATGGCAGCAACCCTGCGCGGTTGAGTGCAGCCAATGACACCATAAATACCCCTGCCTGCGTCAAGGCACATCTTCGGTATCTGTGTCGTCTTCCCTGAGCCCGTCTCCCCGGTTATGACCACGACGCGGTTTCTTTTTATGGCTCTAACAATGTCATCTTTCTTTGCTGTAATCGGAAGCGCTTCGGGATAGGTGATCCTGGGAATATTGCTTAGGCGTATAGACTTTCTCTTGTCGGCGGTTCTCAAATTCTTCTTTTTCAAATTTCGGTCATCAATCATATTTTTTATATTATTTCATGAATCCGGATGCTATGTCAATAAACACATATGGTTTCATTAGCATTAAATGATTTGTGATATTGATATTTATTCATGAAATATAACACTCTGTATTTACAACCATTGTAAAAAAAGGTATATAGTATAAATAAAATCATTGATTCACGTATTTGGGTATCATACGCATAGAAATTAAAAAGAGGGGTTCTTTAGATGCTGTTAACAACTTTCTATTTCGAGCTTCATAGGCCCTTCTGGCTCCATCCGGAAAGGGATAAGTTTTTATGGGATGAAAAAAACAGAGACGTTTTTTTGGAAATCTCAGAAAAATGTTATCTTCCCGCCACAGTCATGTTCACGGAGCTTATTTCGCGTCACCCCGAATTTAAGATTACCCTCAGCATATCCGGCTCCTTCATGGAGCAGGCGGAACTCTACCAACCGGATGTAATCAAGGCATTACAGGATTTACTGAATGCGGGCAGGGAAAGCCGCCAGGTCGAATTTCTTGATGAAACATATTATCATTCCCTTACAGGCCTTTTTACCGATACGCAAAAACAGGAATTTAGAGACCAGATAACGCTTCACAGAGAAAAGATGCATAAACTGTTCGGTATACTGCCTTTGTCATTCTGTAATACAGAACTAATATACAACAACAACATCGCAGAAATTATCGCCGATATGGGTTATCTTTCCATACTTTGTGAAAAAAGAGATGACATGTTTATTGAGAAGACGGATAGTACTCTCTCTCCCAAATCAGTCTTCAGGGCTAAGGGCAGTAACCTGATCGTAATCCCGAGAAACAAGAATTTGAGTAATGATATAGCTTTAAGGTTTTCTCAAAAGAATGTTTCACCTGATGAATACGCATCGCAAATCGCGAACACAGAAGATGATGTCGTTTTGTTGGGTTATCAATTTGAGCATATAGGTGATCTTATCCGGGGGGATGAGGGTATATTCGATTTCTGGAAAGGGCTGCCGGAGGCACTTTCAAAATATCCGAACATTATTGTGGCCAATCCATCAGAAATTACTGAACGATTTATGGAATCTGACTGTCCCGTCGTAGACATTCAGGGCAAATACAAATCATCATGGGCCGAAAAAGAAAAGGATACATTCGGCTGGCTTGGGAATCACACTCAATTTGATCTATTCAAAGACATAGAACATATGGAGAAGGATGTAAGGAGGGCGGGCGGTGAACTGCTTACGAAATGGCGGCATTTAACCACATCAGAGCATATATATTTACTCCATGAAAAGATAGGAGAAGATCGTGCTGTTTACAACCCATACGGCAGATCAATTACCCAACCGGCACAAATTCTGACCCGGAAGATTGACGATCTTCAGATGTTTATTAAAAGATTCCATGTGTTGAAACATGGGGGAAAGACGGCGCTTTTAATGATCACGCCGGAAACAGGAAGGTTGCCGCAAGACCTGGGTGCCCTTGCGAAGTATATCACTGGTAAAAGCGGTGGGCAGGGAGAGGTTATTTCTGCATTATGCGAAGGCCTTACCGAAAGGGGTATTGACGTCCATCTGGTGATATTGAATTTGAAAAAACGTTTTCAGCGAGAAATGCAGCTGGATGAGCATCAATGGCGGGAAATCAGGTACAAGATTGATCCTGAAAAAATACACCTAGTCAGCTCTGCCATTTTTGCAGAAAATCTCAGTGCATATTCCGGTGATCCGCTTATGACTGCCGCAGAGTTTCAGAAGGAGATCGTCAATAATCTCATTAAGGAGGTAAGGGCTAAGCATCAAGGGCGAGTCATAATCCACAGTCATGACTGGATGGCGGGGGGTGCGATAACTGCATATGCCAAATCGACGGGAATTCCTATTTTGCATACCGTCCATAACGTATTTACCGAAAATGTACCGGTTGATCTTTTAAAAGGGATCAACCTTATAAACTTAACCGAATACCTGTACTTTTCCGATCATGAAGGGAAAATGGCCATAGATTGTCAGGCTACGGCCATAAAGAATGCAACTATTATCAATTTCGTCGGTAAAAGGTTTTTGGAGGAAATAGTTGATGATTATTTTCTGGATCGACCTATTGTACCATGGAGCGTCCGCCAGGAGGTTAAGGCCAAATATTATCAGAATTCTGCCAGGGCCATAATCAATGCGCCTTCTCATATGATGTATCCCGAAGTATGTGAGTATTGTATCAGAAAATATGGTCCTGATGATCCTGTTCTGGAGGCGAAAAGAGAAAATCTCGTTGAATTTCAAAAACGGACGGGGCTAAATGTCGATCCGGATGCAATACTGTTTTTCTGGCCTTCAAGACTTGATTCGGTGCAGAAAGGGATTGAGTTATTAGAACACATCGCTCAGCATTTTGTGACAATAAACAATGATGCACAGATTGCTGTTGTAGCTGATGGCGTCGGGAAAGACCGCGATCACGTGGAGATTTTAGGAAGGATCGCCTGTGCATCAAAAGGTAAGATAACCTACCAGCCGTTCAGTGAAAGTCTTTCCATGCTTGGTTATGCCGCTGCCAATGATGTCTTCGGGGCCTCCCTGTATGAACCGTGCGGTCAGATTGACCAGGTTGGAAACCTATTCGGGGCGACAGCTACAAACCGCGACACAGGCGGTTATCATGACAAAATCAGAGAGCTTAGACTTAAACGGGATGGTTCGCCTCAGGATGTGGGCAATGGTTTTCTCTTCAAGGATTATGACACGGGCGGTCTGTGGCATGGCTTGAATAAGAGTATCGCCTTTCACAGAAGACCTTTTAAGGTCCGGGAAAGGCAGATAAAGCGAATCATGAAAGAAGCGAAAGAAAAATATGATTTGGGGAATATGATTGCCGAATACATCAGAATCTATGAAAGGCTCAACGGCGGCAGGCCGCTTTCATAGCAGTATAATCTATTCCTTTTGATCAAGCACGCGCCGGATGGCAACGGCGATATGTTGCTTAAGAAGGGGTTTCATAATAAACTGGCGAATACCGAGGTGTTTCGCTTTTTCCGATGATACTGTCTCACTAAATCCCGTGCACAGGATGATTGGTATGTTGGGACGGATGCGCATCAGTTCCGTGGCTAGCTCGACACCTGTCATATTCGGCATGGTCATATCGGTAATAACAAGGTCAAACCGATCGGGTTGGGATCGGAATACTTCCCGGGCTTCCAGACTGTTTACCCTCCCAACAACTTCATAACCCATTTTTGTCAGCATCTCCTTTCCAAGCTGAACAAGGGACTCTTCATCATCCACAAAAAGGATGCACTCTTTTCCCCCAATGACATGTCCCGCACCATCACCTTCCTGTTCTTCTCCTCCTTCCATCAGTAAAGGCAGATATACAAAAGAATCAGTCCCTTTGCCCAGTCGGCTTTCTACAGTAATTGTGCCGCCGTAGCCTTTTATGATTCCGTACACCATGGACAGACCCATGCCTGTTCCTTCACCCGGTTTCTTGGTAGTAAAAAAGGGATCAAATATTCTGTCTATGATCTCGGGTGCAATACCAACTCCCGAATCACTGACTATAAGTTTAAGGTACATGCCCGGAATTAGACCGTAATGACTGACTAAGTCGCTATGCGGTATAATTTTTACAGGGCTGAGGCTGACTTTTAATTCGCCTTTTGTCTCGCGCATCGCATGGGCGGCGTTTGAGCAAAGATTCATAAGTATTTGGTGGATTTGTGTGGGATCGGCAAGGACTGTGTCCAGATCGGAGCATATGTTCTGGTGAATCTGTATTGTCGAAGGCAAAGATGCCCTAAGAAGTTTTAGGACTTCTTTGATAATGGGACTAACCCTCAAAGGACGCGGCTTCTCTTCGCTCTGGCGACTGAAGGCAAGAATCTGTTTCACCAAGTCATTGAAGTTCTGATATTAACTGCTCCTTTTTCTTTCTTTTATCTCTTGACGAATCCATTGGCCTTTTATGACTCTTTCTTAATCATTGAAAACAACATTGGTAAAGTCTATATGGTTTATGTATTAGGATTTCTTGCCTGATAAAAATAGATATCGAGAAAGGGTTGGATAGAAGGGGGGGACCAACCCTTCCTTCGATATCTTTATATAATTTTATTTCATTTAATCGCTCTTATTGAGGACATGGCTTCACTTGGTGGGGCACTCATTTGTCGTGAGATAATAAATCCTTAAAATGTGTTGTATAAGCTGCTCTATGCCGCCTCGTTTGCAAATGTTGTTTCCTGAGCAGATACAACTTTGTCGATGTCGAGCAGTATCTTGACCCCATCTCCGGCTTTTGCCATGCCAAGTATGTAGTCCGTATTCATTGAAGTTCCGAAGGCCGGTGTATCCTCAATATCGGAAGCTTTGACATTTAACACCTCCGATACTGTATCCACGACTATCCCCATCGGGACACTACCGGTTTTTGTTCCAATCTCAACTACAATGATACAGGTCCTGTCCGTGTATTCCATTTCATTAAGACCAAACTTGAGCCGAAGATCCACAACGGGAATGACTTTCCCTCGCAGGTTAATAACTCCCTTGACATACGATGGTACCTTAGGAACCATGGTTATCACCATCATCCCGATGATTTCCTTAACCTTCAGGATACCTATACCGTATTCCTCATCCGATAGAGAAAAGGTCAGATACTTTCCCTCCCGATCAGTTATGACCTCCTCTCCACGGTCCGTTGTTTTAGTTATTTCTGTCATTATTTCGTAGCCTCCACTGCCCTTTTACTTAAAATTTGGAAGAAGGGAATAGAGTCCCTCCTTCTTCCTTAAAAAAACGGCTTATTATTAAAAATCTTTGAATTGCCCTTCCTTCATGGGGATCACTTGGTCGGGATGGACCGCCTTATCTTTTCTAAAGGCTGCAACATCTTTGCCCGTTCCTTTCCTGTCAGCCATCACTGCTAGGGCTTCGCGTATCCCTTTTTTTGTTTTTTTGTCAGTTCGGGCTACATGCCCGTCATCGCCTACACTTCCGCCAATGATATTTACCAGTTCAAAGGATATGCGTTTCATCTGTTCCGCCTGGGCGTTCATTTCCTCGGAGGCAGAAGCAGACTCTTCGGCATTGGCCGCAGTCTGCTGTGTCACTTTGTCCATTTCCATCACAGCCTTGTTGATCTGATCAATCCCTTGGGCCTGTTCCTGGGATGCTGCCGCAATTTCACCGACCAGCTCACCTACCTTGGATGTACTGACAGCCACCTCCACGAATGCCTCATTTGTCTTTGCTACAATGTTAGAGCCATCTTTTACCTTCTTTACTGTTCCTTCAATCAAGCCCGACGTATTTTTTGCAGCGTCTGCCGCGCGCATGGCCAGATTTCTCACCTCTTCAGCCACCACAGCAAAACCGGCTCCCGCTTCTCCTGCCCGGGCTGCCTCCACGGCGGCATTCAATGCCAGGAGATTGGTCTGGAAAGCAATCTCATCAATGGTCTTTATGATTTTTGATGTCTCCTCACTGGCGGCGGTAATTTCTCTCATAGAACTGGTCAAGCTTTCCATGGATTCATTTGCCTTTTGGACGACCTGGTTCGCCTGTTTCATCAGGCTGTCTGCCTGGGCGGCATTCCCTGCATTCTGTTTTGTCATGGTGGACATCTCTTCAAGTGAAGATGAAGTCTCCTCAATAGCAGCGGCCTGTTCGGATGACCCTTCGGCGAGGGACTGGCTGGAAGCAGAAACCTGAGTCGAGGCAGCGGCGACCTGATGGGCAGCTTCGCCCATCTGGTCTATGGCGTTTTTGATGGGTCTGGAAATGCTCCTGGCAAAAAACGCGACTGCGAAAATTGTCAATACGAGTAGAACGACACCGACGACGACTATGAAATTACGAATCGAATGTGCTGCTGCAAGAAACTCATCTGCGTTCTGAGTTAAACCGACACACCACCCAGAAATTTCCACCGGTGAAAATCCTGCAACCTTCTCGACACCTTTAAAAACATAAGATTCAGCCCCTGTCTGTTTAGCAAGCATTTTACTCATGAACGCTTGCATTCCTTCTTCTTTTGTGAGGTCCAGTTCAAGGATAAATTCTTTCTTTGGATGGGCAATGATCAATCCTTTACTGTCAGTCATGAAGCCGTATCCAGTTTGCCCCACTTTTGCCGTCACTTTTTCAGAAAGATAATCGATCTTAAGAACAATGACGACTGATCCAATGAAGGTTCCGTCTTTCATAATCGGTGCACAAGCGGTTGCAACAGGATTTCCTGATTTCTTTGATTTAACTACTGCACCTACATTTGCCTGTCCATTTTTGGCTTTCTGGAAGTAGTCCCGGTTAGCGAGAGAGATACCCTTCCATTCACCTTTGGTGCCATCAGAAACGATTGAACCATTCGCATCAGTTATCAGAATTGCTTCATAGTCCTTCCCGATTTTTGCCATTGCATCGGAAAGCTTCTCATTCATCGCCTGTACGTTGGTATTAGCAGCAGCATTTTTTACGTCATCGCGCATGGCCATTTCAATGGCTACCTTGAGTTCCAGCACTAAAATTTCTTGTACCATTTCGGCAATATTGTGTGCGCCTTTCATTGCACGGTCTTTTGCAGCTGCTTCAAGTCCATTTGACGCTTTCACAACAGCAAAGACACCCACAACCAGGAGTGGAATCAATACGGCAATTATGCCCCCAGTAACTAATTTAAAACCAAGTGTCCTTTTTTTCATCTAAACTTACCTCCTTAGAAAAATTATTATAAATAAACGATTTATTTTTTATGATATTATTTTTTGTCGTACTGAAGACTTATCAAGAAGTGTGCCAGGATCATTTGAATGATATTATCTTAATATATTCGTATTGTTATGTGATTATTACAGAAATGGTAAAGTGAAGAGATTACAATGAATGTCTTAAATTATGAAACACGCAACGGGAAAGTATTAAAAGATTAATATTGTAAATTAAGCTAGTTATGGATTTGTTTCGTATAACGGAACATGTTTTGTTTCATGAAACTTGCGATGGCTTTTTTCTTACAATGTTATATTTATTCAGGAGAACATAAAGCCTTACTCTTGAAAGGCCGGATATCTCACATGACTTATTAATATTTCCTTCTGTTTTATTCATCAGCTCCTGAAGGTATAGTCTTTCTTCCTTATCGATGGCCAATGCACGATATTCCTTCAGTGTACCCATTATTCCATAAGGCGATAAGCCTTCTTTTTTCTGGACGGCATCGCGGGCTAAATGTATGCGAACATGAGTCGGCAGGTGCTTGGGAAATAAAATAGGATCGTTGTATGCCGTCGCTATAGCATTCTCGAATGCGTTAACAAATTCTCTGATATTCCCGGGCCAATCATAGGCGAAGAGGGCCTCAAAAAATTCGGGGGAGAAACCTTTTACATCTGTGCCGAGGCGTGTACAGATTTTATTTACATAGTAAAAGGCAAGCTCCTGAATATCTCCCGGATGTTCTTTAAGCGCGGGTATTTCGATGTTTAAAGCACGCAAACGAAAAAAGAGGTCTTCTCTGAATTTATCGTCTTGAACCATCTTATTAAGATTCCGGTTGGTTGCGGAAATAACTCTGAAATCGACTTTAATCTCCTGTTTTGCTCCCAGTGGGCGTAATTGACGTTCCTGCAGAACCCGTAGAAATGACTTCTGTGCTGGAAGGGTTAGATCACCCACTTCATCGAGAAAAAGAGTACCTCCGTCGGCCTGTTTGATAAGGCCCTCGCGAGACTTGTCTGCCCCCGTAAAGGTGCCTTTTTCGTGACCGAAGAGGATACTCTCGATAATAGAAGAAGGAAGAGAAGCACAATCCACGGCTACAAAGGGCATGCCTCTGCGCGAACTGTTGCCATGAATGGCGCGAGCAAAAAGTTCTTTGCCGGTTCCGGTTTCACCGGTGATAAGAACATTTGCATCACTGGCTGTGGCCTGGGCGATAAGTTCAATACAGGCTTCCATTATCGGGCTGCTTCCGACGATGCCCTCTCGCCTGAGAACAATAGAGGGTCTTTTCTCCTTTTTTGCCTCCCGGTACTGGAGCGCACGTACTAGAGGCAGCTCTACCATGTTTTTTATCAAGGGCTTTTCGATGAAATCCCATGCGCCGTTTTTCATAGCCAGCTCGGCGCCATCAGGGCTACCATAACCTGTAATAATGATCACTTCGGGTGCAGAAGGTGCTGTACGTATGCTTGGCAATAGCATAAGACCGTTACTGTCCGGCAGCTGCACGTCCAGGAATACAACATCAAAATTATGAGTTAGGGCGGCCCTCAGACCCTCTTCAGCCGTGAATGCACAGATAGTGTCATGCCCCATTTTTCTGAGCATATCAGAGAGCATTTCTGAAACGGACCGGTCATCGTCAATGATTAGAATTTTCCCCATTGCATACTGTCCTCCATCATTACTTGTGTTCAAGCGCATGGCGGATGGCTGAAGCAATCTGACTCTTAACAATTGGTTTCAGGATGAAATCCTTCAACCCGATTGCTTTCGCACTTTCCGACGTTATCGCTTCACTGAATCCTGTACAGAGAATGATTGGTATGTTGGGACGAATAAGCATTAGTTCCCTGGCTAGTTCAATACCGGTCATGTTCGGCATAGTCATGTCGGTGATCACAAGGTCAAACTGTTCGGGTTGGCTTCTAAAGAGATTCAGGGCTTCCAGGCTGTCAGTTTTCCCTACAAACTTATAACCAAGATCGGTAAGCATGAATTTACCTATTTGGACGATTACTTCCTCATCATCCACGAAAAGAATGCTCTCTTTTCCGCCGGGGATGTCTTCCGCCTCCTGTTCATCTTGTTCAGCTTCTATATCCGCCAATAGAGGCATGTAGATATGGAAATCTGTCCCTCTTCCAACTTCACTATCCACCGTAATTGTACCGCCATAACTTTTCAAAATACCATGCACAACAGACAGTCCCATCCCAGTCCCTTCTCCGGGCTTTTTAGTCGTGAAAAAAGGATCGAATATGCGATCTATGATTGACGGATCAATACCGCAGCCTGTATCGCTCACAGTCAGTTTAAGATATTTACCGGGGATCAAATCGTGATTCGTCAAAATATCGCCTTTGCTGATTTCTGCAGGTGCAAGGCTTACCTTCAGATCGCCCTTCTTCTCACGCATTGCATAGGCTGCGTTGGTGCAGAGATTCATGAGTATCTGGTGAATATGAGTAGGGTCAGCAAGAACAATATCCGGTTCCGATTGAATGTTATGGTGAATATTTATTGTCGAGGGCAGGGACGCTCGGAGAAGTTTCAGCACTTCTCTGATAATAGGACTGATCCTCAGCGGATGGGGTATTTCTTCACTCTGACGGCTAAAGGTAAGGATTTGTTTTACCAGATCCCTCGCCCGTTTTCCGGCCTTGAACACCTGCTCAAGATAACGCCGGAGTTCGTCGTTCATTTCGTGTTCCGAAAGAGCCATGTCGGTATATCCCATAATAGCGCTGAGGATATTATTAAAATCATGGGCTATACCGCCGGCCAGTGTACCGATAGCCTGAATCTTATCAGCCCGCCGGATTTGAGCTTCAAGCTTCTTTTGTTCGGTTATATCGTAAAATATAGATAGGACAAACTTTTCTCCGTTGAGCGTTATGATTTCAGAGGATAGAAGCAAATCGCGTATTTCCCTCTTTTTCGTTACCAGGTGGATAAACTCTTCTCGTAAAAAACCCTGCTCAGATATCTTCTGAGACAAATATTTACGATCATCCCAATTAGTCCATATGGAAAGTTCGGCAGCTGTATAACCAATTACTTCGTCACATCTGTAGCCGATCATGTTAAGGAAACTATCATTTGCGTCAATGAACAGACCCGTATCAATTGTACTGATACTGGTAGGATACGGGCTCATGTTAAATGCCTTGGAAAACCTTTCTTCAGAATGCTGTAGGGCCTCTTCCACCCGTTTTCTTTCAGTGATGTCACGGGCAACGCCTATGATACCTGCAATTGTATCGCCTGTGCGCAGAGGCGTGGCAATTATTTCACCAAACTTTTTTGTCCCGTCCTTAGCTATAAATTCATATATTGTGGCAGGGATTTGTTTGCCGGAAAAAACAAGAGCTACACTTGAGATTGCTTCCTCCAAAGATTTTGGCGATAAGATATTCAGCTCCTGAAAAGGCCTGTTAAGGAGTTCTTCAGCCTTGTAACCTAATGCCCTCTCAACACTTGGGGATACGCTTGAGAGCTTCAAGTTTTTATCAATTGTATAGATTACATCAGATATATTTTCAAAACTTAAACGATATTTTTCTTCGCTCTTCCGCAAGGCGTCTTCCGCTTGCTTACGTTCAGTAATGTCTATATCAGCACCGCGGTATCCTGTAAGATTCCCATTTTCATCAAGAATGGGAGCTCCGCTGGTAGACAACCAAACGGTTTGGCCATTCTTATGAAGATTACGATTCAGGAAATCACGGAAGGGTTTTTTATTGGTGAATACTTCAAATGCCGCTTTGCTGAGTTCTTCCCGATCGTCCGGGTGGAAAAGGTCGTAAAAATATTTGTCGAGAATTTCTTTGGGCGTGAAACCTAATAATTGTTCCACAACTGAACTGGAATAAGTATACTTACCTTGAGCGTTGACTTCCCAAACCCATTCTGCTGCATTATCTGCAATATCCCCAAATCTTATCTCACTATTTCGAAGTGCTTCTTCGGCCTGCTTACGCGCAGTGACGTCACGGACATTCATAACAAAGCCTTCAACTGATGGATTATCCAGAAGATTATTTCCTACTCCTTCCAATATGCACTCCGTGCCGTCTTTACGCTTAACGCGAAAAGAATTAGGGATAACATTTTTTTTTGTCAGAACAGCCTGGCTGAAATCATGAATAGCTCTTGGAATATCAACCGGCATGATAAAATCAAAGCCGCTTTTGCCGATTAACTCTTCCTGCTTGTATCCGAGCAGTCGTTCGACAGAGGGGCTTGCATAAGTTAAAGTTCCTTTTTTATCTACAATGAGAATAATATCCGAAGAATTTTCAGTGATAGCCTTGAAATACTTTTCACTTTTCAGCAGTGCCTCCTCTGCTTGCCTGCGATCAGTCACATCCATTGCTGTAAAAATTACACCGGCAGACAAATCATTTGCATATATTGGAGCCGAGTTTAGATAAATATCAATTAAGGTACCATCTTTTGTTTTCCAGCGAGTTTTTATTGATCCAGTGCCTTTTTCTCTGATATTTGCGTACGTGATTTTTCCGACACGATCATATTCTTCGTCGCTTTCATAGAGCATTCTGGCAGTCTGGCCAAGCAACTCTTCGCTAGTATACCCTACCATTGTTGTTATTTGATCATTTATCCACCCAAAAATTCTGTCGGTCACAATTCCAATACCGATTGGTGCTGCACGCAGGATGCCGCGCAAAGTAGCTTCGCTTTTTTGAATTATTTCCTCTAAACGCTTTCGGTCAGTGATATCATTTCCAATGCAAAGTATTTCTGCAACCTGTCCGTTCGCATCAAAGATAGGTTTATTTGTCCAAGCGATCCAAACGCGCTTGCCGTTACGGCGTATATTTTCATTGATATTATTTACATAGCATTCAGGGTTCAGTCCAATATCTTGAATCATCCATCTAAGATCTCTCCCGGTTGATTCCACCTCGGGGGTAATAGTGCCAACGACGTTCCTGCCTAATATTTCATCTTCTTTGTACCCGAAGAAATGCTGGGCAAATTCATTGAAAAATGTCACGTTACCGGCGTTGTCGATCCTTAGGATGATACTATTAGCGCTTTCTATCAATTCCCGATACTTTTTTTCACTACATGCCAATAGAGCCTGCTCAACAAGTTTGCGATCAGTGATATCCTGTATCATTGCCTGTTTATCGACCGTACCATCTTCGTTGTAGACGGGTGTGTTTGCGACATAGTACCACCTGTTGTCTTTGGGACTCTTTACCTCCCAACGCACCGTTTCTCCTGCAAAGACACGTTCATTGACGCACCATGGACAGATTGAATCCCGGTCGTGTAATACCCTGTAACATAGTTCTCCAGTCGCATCATATCCAGTTCTATTAATGAGTTGTTCGTTCATAAACTTGATACGGTAATCTTGCGAACAGACATATATGAGTCCTTCAAAGGCCTGTATTACGGCATTCAGCCGTGCAGTTAGCTGATGAGCTGAGTGTGCATCTTGATTGTGACAAACTTCAAGATTTTCCAATTCCGCAACACGCTGGCGCATAACGGCCAATTCATCCGTCAATTGTTTTTTTGTTTTTAGTTGTTTACCCATTTATACGTCGCCAAATTTACTTCCGATGGTTATGGATTACTTTTTATCAATAATGTCAAATAGAGTCAAAAATGAAAAAGTTCTTATATTATTTTTTTTTCGTCTAAGATTTTTCTTGCTGCCGCCCTTACCCCTGCTGGCAGAAATATCCATTCATACTCCAAAACATGTTTCTGGAGCTTCTCAGCGGCCTCTTTCAAACTGGAGGTTCCACTATTTAACCCTCTGATTATTTCATTGGGGATTTTCACAGGGGCTCTCATGATAACCTGACCCTGATCGATCGGGAATCCGACCTCGTGAACAGTTACGTATGTTTCAAAATCATCTTCGGGTTTTTTTATTTCGCGGTATATAACGTCCATGATGTCGGACAATACGCGCTCATGAACTTTTAGGCCGTACATGTGTCTTCCACCGTATTTAAGCGTATCTGCGGGATGAATGTTGATCATCAATACTTCTTCTACAGGATATATCTCCCATACACACCCCGCCAGGACAATCAACTTTATATTGTTACCTTTGATATATTGATCCAACCGTAGATTGAAGTCGAAAACTTCCTGCTTGGATTTGCATTCGATTACAATATTCTTTATCATATTATCATCGGCCTTTGCGAGGCAGCCGGCGCCGATTTTTGTGCTTATGAGTCTAAGGTCTGCAATTTCCGGCATAAACCCTATATTGAAGGCAGTCATGATGGCGTTTGCGTCTGTCCCGCTGCCGGAAGCTATGATCCCCGCGTTAATACCCGTAATCTCCATAACTATTCCCCCTTATATTTATTATATGAGACCCAATTATTCCAATTGAGAACGGCGATCGATCCTTTAAAGATTCTTTCTTAAAACTAATGCAGTCCTGGTCGGCAGATAAATGGTTATAAAATGCCGCATACCTCCATCAGGGAGAGACTCAGGCCAGGTGAAATAAACTTGTCCGGGTTGTACACGCCCGTGGCCGCCGAACTCTGCGGCGTCACTATCCAGGATCAATTGATATTCCCCAGAGGGGAGGTCAACAGGATAGTCAGAGAACGAGCGTGTCGGGTTGAAGCTGAAAAGAAAAATCAGGTTGGCGCGCTCAAAGCCTATTAGTTGGTTATCCTGGTGTTCAAGGCGCAGCCACGGCCCCGGTGTATCAAGAAAACCATATTCCTCTGCAAGGAGCATCATAGCCTTATCAAACTCGGCAAGAAAGCGGTAACGCAGATTTTTGTCATCACGAAGATTCCACTGGCGGCGCGCGTACTTGTATGACCAGTTGTTTCCCTCACGCGGAAAGTCGATCCACTCCGGATGCCCGAACTCGTTGCCCATGAAGTTCAGATATCCGTTGCCGGCAGAGGCCAGGGTAATGAGGCGTATGAGCTTGTGTAGTGCGATACCCCGGTCCACACGCAAATTAGGCTCATTAATGCCCATATGATAGTACATGTCTGCATCTATGAGCCAGAAGATCAGGGCCTTATCTCCAACGAGCGCCTGGTCGTGAGATTCCGCGTAGCCGATGGTTTTTTCGTCGGCACGGCGATTTGTAAGTTCGTAATACATATGACTCATCGGCCAGCGCTCATCGGGCACTTCTTTCATAAGTTTGATCCAGTAATCGGGCATGCCCATGGCGAGACGGTAATCAAAACCATAGCCGCCCTTATCTCTCGGCACAGCCAGGCCCGGCATGCCGCTTACGTCTTCTGCTATGGTGATTGCGTCGGGCCGCACAGTGTGTATGACCTTATTGGCAAGCGCGAGATAAGCGACCGCGTCCTCATCAACATTATCTCCGTAGTAATCATCATATGACGTGAAGATCTTTCCCAGACCGTGGTCAAAATAGAGCATGCTCGTCACACCGTCAAACCGGAAACCATCAAAATGATACTCATCCAGCCAAAAGCGGCAGTTGGACAGAAGAAAATGAATTACTTCCGGCTTGGCGTAATCGAAGCAGCGGGAATCCCAAGCCCAGTGAAAGCCCCGCGGACCGTCGTGGAAATACTGGTAGAAACTCCCGTCGAAGCGGCTGATGCCTTCCTGCTCATTGCGGGCGGCGTGGGATTGCACAATATCCATGATCACGGAAAGCCCTGCCACATGGGCGGCATCGATTAATTCCTTCAGTTCCTCGGGTGTGCCGAAGCGCGATGAGGCCGCAAAAAAGCTGGAGACGTGGTATCCGAAAGACCCATAGTAAGGATGTTCCTGAATGGCCATTAGTTGAAGGGTATTGTATCCGGCATCAACCACGCGGGGCAGGATTTTTTGCCTGAACTCGCTGAAGGTTCCGATTTTTTCTTCACTCTGAGACATGCCTACATGCGCCTCATAGATCCGTGGCGCACCCTGACGACGATGATAACTTTGCTCACGCCATTGATAGACACTATCCGGCGCCCACACCTGGGCGGCGAACAGCTTTGTATGCGGATCCTGGACTGCACGGCGGGTATAGACGGGAATGCGCTCACCATGACCGCCAGGCCAGTAAATCAGCAATTTGTAAAGCTGGGTGTGCTTAAGCCCGGCAAACGGAAGCCGCAATTCCCATGTCCCGTTTTCATTGATTTGTCGGAGGGCATATTCAGGCTCTTTGCGCCAGCTGTTACAGTCTCCGATAAGAAAAATAGAAGTGGCATTCGGTGCCCATTCACGGAAGACCCATTCATCGCCCTCACGATGAAGGCCGAAGTACTCATGCCCGGAGGCAAAGTCTGCCAGCGACATGCATCCGCCGGTGAGACGCTGTTCCATTGATTGAATCCTATTATATCTGCGATGGATGACTGACGCATAGTGCTTTAGGTATGGGTCTGCCGAGATCAGTGCCAATTCTTCAGTATGCGACTCTTTAACTTTTTTACTTTTCGGAGGTCCGGATTTTCTTTTCCGCATCTGGGCCCTCATTATCTCCATCCAAGATCAAGGACCATGTTTTTCGGAGCCTCGATTCTTACGGATGTCAAAATAGACTTTTTTTGTCCTGCCGGTACGTCAATGCTCCATGACAATGAGGATGTGGTTTGTTCCGCGGGCTCGGGTTCATTTGTTAAGGACAAGGAAATTCTTTCATCCCTAATCTCCGGATTAGGTTCTTCAACAACTATCTTAATCGGTGTTGGTCTGGAATTCTGTATATCAATTCGCCAGTCCCAGGTGTATGTCTGCTTATTCTGTAAAAAGGCCTTTTCACCTGCTTTCTTGGATAATAGCTGCTCGTTTGCGGTAACGAGGGAATCAATGCCGAAAAATATGGTTGCCTCCTGTCCGGCAAGCATAAAATCCCGTTTTCCTAAAATTGCCCCATCGACGACAAATAAACTGTTACCGGAGGGAATTTCCTTTGGTTCAGAAAATTTAACCGAACCTCTGACAAATACCTGGCTCGTCTGGCTCGGCCTTGCCAGGTAAATGAACTCTGACGGCCATATCTCATCCTGTATTTTTACCTTCTGTTTCAATCCGGCGGGGATGTTCTTCCTTCCTACCTGCCAGATTGAATATGTGCTTTGTCTGATCTGCCGGGGTTCGGGAGAAGGGGCTTCAGCCGCGGCTGGAGCTTCTTCCTGGACTTCGGCCGTATCAGCTTTTAAGGCTCTTTTTTTGGACTTACTGCGAAAGACCTGGCGCGGCTTGATGATCCATGGCGGCAAATCGGCTGGTGCAATGAATTTTGGCGGTTTAAGAGTGGCTAAATTTGTACTCACGTTATTCCAATCCTGACCGGAACTCTGCCAGATTTCTGCTTCCCATGTAAATGTTATCTGTTTATCTCGAGCATTTGCCTCAAGACGATACAGAGGCTGCCAGCCGCAACCGGCTAGAGAGTAAGTGTACTGAAGCGTTTCTTCGGAGTTGCGTATACCGGATAAAAGAAGTGCAACCTCCCACGCGGTTTCTTTCTTTCCGGCTGCGCTGTCGAGGGCTTCCTGTTTTTCTTTAATCTGCTTGTCCAGCTTTTCAAGATCAGATTCCTTTGACAGTTTGTCCTGATAAGATTTCTGGATATTTTTGCCTATGGCAGCAGACATGTTATGGGCATCAGCGATAGTCTTTACCTTTGCTTTGGTCTGCAACTGCCAGAATTGAATCTGCGTGTCGAGGGCGCGAATTGTAGACTGAAGACGTTTCCTTTCATCTTTAAGCTTATCGAGTTGTTTTCGAATGTCTGTAATTTTTTCATCATCCTGCCGGACAATCTGGCGCCAAGCGATGTCTTCAATTTTTGTTTTTGTATCTTTCGATAAACGGAGCACAAGAGAGTCAGGGTCGGCCTGACCGGGCAGGATCAGGAAAGCTTTCCGTGAGTCTTTGCTTTCAGCCTGAACCTTTACTTTTGTAGATTCGAGAACCTGTGCGGAATCAGGAAAGAATGTAACCTCACGGGGTGCTGACCATAAATATGACGGATGGAGGAAAATACTAAGAACAATTGCTGATATCCATTTCTTTACAGAGATATTCACACCTGGCATTTGCTAACCTCCTGAGATAGTATAATTATCACCAATTGCTTGAGCAATCCTTCTGACCTCATGAATAATCGAAGGCAGATCAACATGCAAGAGTTTCCTTTCATTCATCACAATTTTACCTCCGATAATGCTCGTTTTGACGTCTGAGCCGGACGCTGCATATACAAGTTGAGAATAGTAGTTATATAAGGGTACGAGATGCGGCTTTTTCATATCAATTATTATGATATCGGCCAACTTGCCTGGCTCAACGGAGCCTATCTTATCTTCCAGACCGAGGACCTTCGCCCCGCCTATTGTTGCCATTCTTAGAACCGTTTTCGCGTCCATCACTGTAGGATCCAAACGGATGACCTTATGTACCTTGGCTGCGGTGTCCATTTCCCTGAACATGTCCATATCATTATTGCTTGCGCATCCATCAGTGCCGAGGCCCACAGTAATTCCTTTTTTAATCATATCGGGGACAGGCGCGCATCCTGCTGCCAGCTTCATATTGCTCTCAGGATTGTGAGATACCTTCACGTCGAAGGCACGCAGTATTTCCATTTCGTCTTCGTCGAGCCAGTTGCAGTGGACTGCCAATGTCAGGTCATCAAGGAGGTTGAGGTCTCTAAGATACTGCACCGGCCTCTTCCCAAAACGCTCTTTGATGATTGCAACCTCTTCTTTCGTTTCCGATACGTGTATATTGTATGGCACAGCTGCCTTTCTCGCGACATCCTTTATTCGTATAAGTGTTTCGGGCGCACACGCGTATGGTGAATGGCAGGCAAGGGAAGGGGTTATAAGAGGGGATTTTCCATGCCATTTGTTGATGAATCGTTCTGCTATGTCGGATATCTTCGATGGGTCATTATGCTTGGGAAGATCGATGAATCCCTGAGAGACAACAGCTCGCATACGGGAATCTACCGCCGCGCCGGCTACGCTGCTTTCATAAAAATAGGCGTCGCAAAATGTCGTGGTGCCGGAAAGAATCATCTCCGCGATGGCAAGCATGGAGCCGGCGTAAACCATATCACGATTCACAAATCGCGCCTCCGCCGGGAAGATGTGGTTGTTCAGCCATTCCATGAGGGGGAGATCGTCGGCAAGCCCCCGGAAACATACCATGGGAAGATGTGTGTGGGTATTGATTAATCCGGGCATGATTACAGAACCGGCAGCATCCAGGACTTCTTTTGCGCTGTATGAACTCGTACGGTGAATATCTTTAACTGTGACAAACTCGATCCTTCCATCTTTGATTCCGATTATAGGGTTGTAAATAATATCCATCGAATCAGACATGGTCAGAAGTGTGCCGCCTTCTATTAAGATATCGAGGCCACTATTTTCTTTATGACTTTCCATAACAAATCTTTATTTCTTCCTTTTCACTGACATTATTGATATCTTCTCCGTCAACTGCCAGCACCTCGGCTTTTATAAGTAATCCTGTATCTTATATCATCCAATTAAAATCTTGACACCTATTTTTAAAAATAATAAGAAAATTTTAGTGCTGTTGACCGGGGGCGCATTCCCGCGAGGGAGGTGCAATCATAAAAAACGTATTCTTTACAGGAAAAAGTCGAAGGCTTTACAAAATGCTCATTTGCTGCGTTGCTCTGCAAACCGAACCGCTCAACCCTTCGGCAAGCTCAGGGCAGGCTCAGTGAAGCCACATATGTCATGGTGAGCTTGTCGAACCATGAGCGCCTTGCATCTAAGCATTTTTGAACAACTCCCAAAGACGGGGGTTTTTTAACCCCATTTTAATTTTGTGCCTGGGTGGCGGAATTGGTAGACGCAAGGGACTTAAAATCCCTCGATACTTAGTATCGTGCCGGTTCAACTCCGGCCCTAGGCACCAATAATATTAACGGCTTATGGTCCCGCTAAACATAAGCCTTTTTTATTTTACGGCTGTTGGTTTGATTCAAAGGAATGCATTAAAAGTAGCTAGACATGTTGCATCCAATATATGGAATCAAATCACAGGGCCTCAAGATTAATTATCCCCGACAGGCTGCATTATTTTAACGCAATTTTTTCTTTAATTTTCCCCCAAAGGGTTTTATATTGCCAAACATCACATTAAGGGGGCTGGACATGCTGAAAGAATTTTTCCAACTGGATGAACTTGGAACAAATATAAAACAGGAGATTCTTGCCGGTGTCACAACTTTTGTTACGATGGCTTACATCATAATTGTTAATCCAAAAATACTCGAAGCCGCAGGAATACCTTTCGGCCCCTCGATGGTTGCTACTATATTAACGGCATTTTTCGGAACCCTGACAATGGGTGTTTACGCGAAAAGGCCCTTTGCCATTGCTCCTTACATGGGTGAAAATGCTTTTATTGCTTTTACAGTCGTAAAAGTCCTGGGTTACAGCTGGCAGACAGCGATGGGTGCCATATTTATAGGCGGGCTCCTTTTCACGATCATAACGGTTATGAATATACGAAGCTGGCTGGCAAACGCCATACCCGAAGGACTTAAAATCGGGTTTATAGTGGGGATCGGTTTGTTTCTAACTTTCATCGGCTTGAATGAGACCGGGATTGCAACCCTAGGTGTACCGGGCGCTCCTGTCCACGTCGGCAATCTTAAGGACATTAAAGTCATACTGTCCATATTCGGATTTCTCCTCATCAGCTTTTTGATGATCAGAAAAATAAGGGGAGCGATTCTTATAGGAATTATTGCCGTAACTTTTTTATCTTTTCCCCTGCAAATAGTTGCATTGCCTGACACATGGGTCAGCTTGCCCCCTTCTATCCTTCCCATCTTTTTGAAACTGGATATACTGGGTGCTCTTACTTGGGGATTTTTCGCTGTTATCCTGACAATATTCGTAATGGATTTCGTGGACACCATGGGCACACTGATCGGCTTGTCTTATAGGGCAAATCTGTTAGACGAAAAAGGAAATTTGCCGGAGATCGAAAAGCCGATGCTGTGCGATGCACTGGCTACAGTTCTTGCTGCGCTTCTGGGCACGTCGACGGCAGGGGCTTATATTGAGTCCGCTACCGGCATTGAAGCAGGCGGAAGGTCAGGATTAACAGCCGTTGTTACCGCATTTCTGTTTCTCAGCGCACTTTTTTTTGCACCGTTTTTCACAGTCATACCTCCTTGCGCGTATGGTCCGGCCTTGATTATTGTCGGCATGCTCATGCTGTCTCCGATTGCAAAAGTGAACTTTGATGACCTGACCGAAGTCGTTCCCATATTCTGTATTATTATCATGATGAGTTTTACTTATAATATAGGAATCGGTATGACCGCCGGTTTTGTTGTTTATCCTTTAGTAAAGGTCCTCTCCGGTGGTTTTAAAGAAATTTCATCAGGGTTGTGGCTTTTGGCGGGATTATCCGTCCTCTTTTTTATCTTTTATCCTTATTAAGACAGAACAGGATAAAAAGGGCAGTCCATGTCGATTTTTTAGTCTCCTTCAAATTCCGTCAAGAAAAAGACATTATATCCCTTGTTTCTTAACTTCATATACCCGCCCACATCCGGGAGGTTAACGATAAATGCCATCTCGGCAACGGTGCCGCCAAGCTTTTCAATAAGTGCGGCAGTGGCAAGGGCTGTACCGCCTGTGGCAAGCAGATCATCGACCAGTAAGATTTTTGACCCTTTTATTATTGCATCTCTATGTACCTCAACTGTGTCTGTGCCGTACTCAAGCTCATATTCATGTCTTACTACTTCTGCCGGCAGCTTGCCCAGTTTTCTGATGGGGACGAACCCCTTTCCCAGCGTATAGGATAAGGCCCCGCCAATTATAAAGCCTCGTGCCTCAATGCCGGCTATGAGATCAAAATTTATATCACCCTTTATATACCTCTGTGTAAAATTATCAATGACCAGCCTGAATCCCACGGGGTCTTTAATTAGGGTGGTAATATCGCGGAACATGATTCCTTTTTTAGGATGATTTTCTATAGTCCTGATTCTTGATTTTATCGGCATCAGAGCTGCTCCTTTTAATTTATTTTATGCAGACGTCGTTATAATCCCTGATTTTTGGTATTATGTCCAAGAATAACCTTACAACGTTGTCGGCATTTTTTTTCATGGTCTTCATTATTATCTCCCATGTAACCGATTCCTCTCCCTCTCTCCAACAGTCGTAGTCCGTAGACATGGCAATTGATGCGTAATGAATTTTCTTTTCCCTCGCGAGATTGACCTCCGGTACAGTGCTCATATTGATGACATCGGCGTTCCAACTTCTAAACATATGACTTTCAGCCTTTGTGGAAAATCTAGGTCCTTCGATTGTAATCACAGTTTTATTTTTATGAAAGGGTATTTGCATTTTTCCTGCAGATGTTGAACACAATTCTATGAGGTTATTGCAAAAGGGCTCTGCCATTGGTGTGTGGACAACGATGTCATCGTCGAAAAAGGTTGTTTTTCTTTTTTTTGTATGGTCTATGAACTGATCGGGAAATACAAGGTGACCTGGTTCTATCTCTTCTCTTAGTGAACCTACCGCAGTGGAGGCTAGGATATGCGTACAGCCCTGTTCTTTAAGTGCCCAAATATTAGCTCTGAAATTTACTCCGGAAGGAAATATGGAGTGGTCCTTGCCGTGTCTTGCTATGATAACAACATCAACCGCTTCAATCATTCCGCATGTAAGCTGGGATGTAGGAGAGCCATAAGGAGTTTCAACCTTTACTTCCGCAGCTTTCTTTAATATCGTCGGATTATCAAGTCCGGAACCTCCGATAATTCCTACCTTAACCATAGAATGCTCCTCTGGAATGATTAATCATAGTAACTTTACCGTTTTGAAATGTAAGGAAAATGGGGTTAGGTGTCAAGAAATAATGCATAAAAAATCTATCGACTGCCCCCGCACTTAACATAGGCGCTATAAGAATAGCGTCGGTCTCATATATCAAATTTTTTTATGCACCGCATATCAATTATTTACGATTGAAATATTCAACCGCATGGTGTAAAGACCCAACAATTTCTTTTCTAAAAGTCTATTTATTCTGGAACAAATCACCTCCCATGAAAAAGGAGCAATGAGATGTGTAAACCACTTCGCGTTTTATTTGTGCAAGATTCTGAGAATGATGTCCTGCTTGTTCTTCATATGCTTAAAGAAAGCGGTTATGATCCAACATATGAACGGGTGGATAAACTGGAAACAATGCAAAATAATCTGCAAAACAACGAATGGGACGTCGTTCTCGCTGATCATTTAATGCCAGGATTCAGCGGCATTGACGCGCTTAAATTACTAAAAGAAACGGGGCTTGATATTCCTTTCATAATTGTCTCAGGTAAGATAGGAGAGGAAACTGCGGTAGAGATTATGAAGGCCGGGGCCCATGGCTATATTGTTAAGGGTGATTTAAAACGACTTATCCCATCTATTAACCGTGAATTAAAGGAAGCGTCTGTAAGGAAGGAAAACAGGCAGGCAGAGGAGGCGCTAAAAAAATCCGAAGAGAGTTACCGGACGCTGGTCGAAAACCTGAACGTCGGTATATACAGAAATACCGGTGACCCTCAGGGGCGTTTTATCCAGGCAAATCCGGCGATTGTCAGAATGTTCGGCTATGGCTCCGTTGATGAATTCATGAAGATTAAGGTATCGGACTTATACCAGGAACCTGAGGATAGAAAATACTTTGTAGATGCTATAAACCAGACGGGTGCTGTTATAAACAAAGAATTGCACCTCAGAAGGAAGGACAATAAATCCATCTGGGCTTCAGTATCGGCCCGGGCTCATTACGATAATAACGGCGGCATTGACTGGATCGACGGTGTAATAGAGGATATTACCGAACGCAAGCAGGCGGAAAGATTATTGAAGGAAAGTGAAGCACGTTACCGAGCCATAGTGGAGGCCTATGATGGATATATATATATCTGTTCGCAGGACTATCATGTTGAGTTTATGAACAAGCGGTTAATTGAACGCGCCGGTTATGATGGAACGGGGGAAAAGTGTTATAAAGTAATACATGATCGTGATTCCGTCTGTCCATGGTGCATTAATAACCGCGTATTCAAAGGTGAGACCGTACACTGGGAAGTGCGAAGTCCCAAGGACAACCGTTGGCTATATGTGGTCAATGTACCCCTTTACCATGTGGACGGTTCGATTTCCAAGCAGTCCCTGTTTCTGGATATCACCGACCGCAAGCGGGTGGAAGAGGAGTTGCGGCAGGCACATGACAATTTAGAAATACTTGTAGAGGAGCGCACTGCCGAACTCTCAGAAAAAAACAGGCAGCTCCTGAAGGAAATAGAGGAGCGGAGGCTGGCCGAGGAGAAACTGTGTAGCAGCGAGGAGAAATACAGACATATATATGAGAATATCCAGGATGTTTATTATGAGGTCAGCATTGACGGAATCATTCTGGAGCTGTCACCCTCCGTTGAAAATTTGACTAAATATAAACGGGTGGAATTAATTGGAAGATCTGTTTACGAGATATATGCGTATCATGAAGAAAGAAAAGAATTCTTAAAATCAATTATGGAAACGGGAAGGGTAACCGACTACGAGGTTACGATGAAGGACGAAGATGGGCGACTTATCACTGTGTCTTTATGTTCGATGCTTGTTTTTGGTGAGAAGGGCATTCCTCACAAGATAGTGGGGACGATGAGAAACGTGACCGAACGCAAGAAGGCGGAGGACGCTTTGAGGGCATCCGAGGAAAAATATCGAAGTGTTGTCGATAATGTCGGAATTGGCATAGCTTTGGTAAGTCCTAATATGGAGATATTGACCCTAAACAACCAGATGAAAAAATGGTTCCCCAACATCGATATTTCCCAAAAAAATGTCTGCTATAACGTTTTCAATAATCCTCCTGGGGAAAAGGTGTGTTCGTATTGCCCGACATACAAGACATTACAAGACGGTCAGGTTCATGAATCCGTAACAGAAACGCCGGCAGGACCGAATACCAAAAACTACCGGATCATTTCATCTCCTGTCAGGGACAAAGAAGGTAAAATCATAGCGGCCATAGAAATGGTGGATGACATTACTGAAAAAAATAAGATGCAGGAAAGGCTGAAGGAATCGGAAATCTATTATCGAACGATTTTTGAAACAACCGCTGCCGCAACCATGATAGTCGAGGAAGACACCACAATATCTCTGGTAAATACCGAGTTTGAGAAACTAACCGGTTATACAAAAAATGAAATAGAAGGTCAAAAAAGCTGGACGGAATTTGTCGTGGAAGCTGACCTGGAGAGGATGAAAAAGTATCACTATCTGAGGAGGATTGATCCTGAAGCCGCGCCAAGGAATTATGAATATAGATTCATTGATAGAGGAGGTAACATAAGAAATATATTCATGACTGTTGCGATGATACCGGGAACAAAAAAAAGTGTGGTTTCTAATTTAGATATCACCGAATTAAAGTGCGCTGAAGAATCGCTGCGGGAATCGGAAAAACGCCTGTCAGATATTATAGATTTTTTACCTGATGCCACATTCGCAGTCGATCAGGACAAGAAGGTCATTGCATGGAATCGTGCTATCGAAGAGATGACAAGAACAAAGGCGGAGGAAATCCTGGGGAAAGGGGATTATGAGTATGCCTTGCCTTTTTATGGAATACGGAAGCCATTGCTTATTGACCTGATATTCAAGGCCGATGAAGAGGTTGAGAAGAAATACGTGTTTCTACAGAAAGAAGAAGACGTTATCTTGGGTGAGGCAGATGTTTCTTTAAAGGGAGGGAACCGTACGCTGTGGGGGAAAGCCAGACCATTATATGACAGTAAGGGCTGCATTGTGGGGGCTATACAATCAATCCGAGACATTACCGAGCGCAGACGGGCGGAGAAGGCGTTGAAGAAAAGAGAAAAGGAGCTGGAAATAAAATCTCGGAACCTTGAAGAGTTGAACACAGCCCTTAAGGTCTTGTTGAAACAGAGGGAAGAGGATAAAGACGAGTTGGAAGAGAGGACGTTGACTAACGTAAAGCACCTTCTTTTACCATATATTGAAAAATTGAAAAAAAGCCATTTAGAAACCAAAGATGCGGCTTATATAACTATTATTGAATCAAATTTGAAAGATATAATATCTCCATTTTCGCACAGACTGTCTTCAAAATATATGACCTTCACTCCAAAAGAACTTCAAGTAGCTAATCTTATAAAAGAAGGTAAAACTACAAAGGACATAGCTGAATTATTAAATGCATCTCCAGGAACAATTGATTTTCACAGGAATAATATCAGGAGGAAATTAAATCTGAAAAATAGAAGGGCAAATCTTAGATCATACTTGATGACATTATCGTAATATAAGGTTTACAAAAAAACAAAAATACAATAACCGTTTGAACATCAAAACTACTGCATAGTGGTAACAGACAGGAGTAAGTTAGTTGTGGAAAAAAGTAATATAACCTCATTAACACATGATGAAAATCTTTACTCATTACTGGTGGAGCAGTCCCAGGATGCCATCTATCTCCTTTGCAGAGGTAAATTTAGATATATAAATCACAAGTTTTCAGAAATCTTTCAAATTACATTGGAAGAGGCTAATGCCCCTGGGTTTGATTTCTTTCGCTTAATTGCTCCCGAGAGCCACTCTTTTATTAGGGAAAGATTAGATAAAGTTGCCAGGGGTGAACGTGTTGAACCAAGATATAAATTTACAGCCCTAACGAAGGACGGCCGAAGGATCTTGGTCGATGCATCTGTATCGTACATTCCATACAAAGGAGATGTCGCAGTACATGGTGTTCTCCGTGACATAACGGAACGCAGAAGGTTGGATGGTAAATTGCAAGAAACAAAACGCCAGCAGAAGGCCATACTTGACAATATTCCGGACATTGCCTGGTTAAAGGATAGGGAAAGCAGATATATTGCTGTTAATGAACCTTTCGGTAAAGCATGTGGTGTAAAACCTGAATACATCACCGGCATGACAGACTTGGAGCTGTGGCCTATAGATCTTGCGAAAAAATATAAAGATGATGATAAAAGCGTGATGCAGTGCGGTAAACGAAGACGCATTGCAGAACTTTTAGTCAGAAAAGATGGTAAGGAACTTTGGGTAGAAACAGTAAAAACCCCTATATACGATGAAAGAGGAGATATTATTGGGATCGCAGGAATAGCACGCGACATTACCGAACAAAAAACGGCACATGAACGATTGGCACGCATAAACGATTGCTTTTTGCGTTTTGTCGCAGATCCGCTTGATAATATACGGCGTCTTACCTCGTTGTTTGGCGAAATCATGGATGCTACCTGTGCGTTGTATAATCGACTTGAAAAGGGTGCACTCTGCTCAATTGGCCAATGGAATACACCTCCTGGTTTTAATCCCGTAGATGGGCCTGATGGACATATCTGTTATGATCTAATCAGAAGTAAGAGTGACTCACCTTTTATCGTTAGAAATCTGCATCAAACATCATACGTCCAGACAGATCCCAATGTTGCGAAGTACGAATTGCGGACGTATGTCGGTCAAAAAGTTAAATGCGGAGGTGTACCTGTCGGTTCTATATGTGCTGTTTACCAGAGAGACATTTCACCCTCTGAGAACGATATAAAAGTGATGGGAATTATCGCTTCCGCGATAAGCATCGAAGAAGAAAAACATCGGGGTGAAGAGGTATTAAAACAAAGAGAAAAGGAGCTGTTGATAAAATCCTGTAATCTTGAGGAGGTCAATACAGCTTTAAAGGTTTTGCTTAAACACAGGGACAAGGAAATGGAAGAATTTAAGAAAAGGGTATTGTCTAATGTGAAGAAACTGATTAATCCATACGTAAAAAAACTTAAGAAAAGCGGATTGAATACTGATCAAATAATGTACACAGATATTCTTGAAAATAATCTTGATGAAATCATCTCCCCTTTCTTGCATAATCTGTCGGCGAAATATATGAATTTTACCCCTCAGGAGATTCAAGTGGCTAACCTTGTTAAAGAGGGAAAAACGACCAAAGATATAGCACAAATATTGAATGTTACGCGACGTACGGTCGCTTTTCACAGGGAAAATATAAGAAATAAACTCAAACTTAATAATAAAAAAACAAATCTTAGATCCTACCTCTTAGCTATTTCTTAATGCCAGTATTATCCTGGCATAATATCAAGAATTAATTAGTATTGCTTTTAAAAGAAAAGTGACTTAATTTGAATTAAGTATTTTTTAATATTTAAAAATAAAGGAGGATTAGGCGTGAAAATTCAACAGGTTCGTGAAATTGCTAAGACCAGGGGCATTGATACGAATGCTAACCGTAAAAAGATGGATATAATCCGCGATATTCAGATTTCTGAAGGCTATTCACCTTGTTTTAACACGAAAGATTCATGTATGGAAGATTGTCTGTGGAAAAAGGACTGCATAAGCCTCAAATGAATTTACGTGTCAATTATAAAATTAATAAGTTGCCGAAGATTCATGTGCGGGATCGTCGTCCTAGGCGGGCCAACAGCCATTTATCTCAGAGGCTGCGGAACGTAAGGAGTTTTGAGATATTAAAAAAGACGAAGAGGACGGCGGTACTGCTGGTGTCGCCGGAAACCGGCAGATTGCCGGAGGCTATGGGTAATCTGGCCAGGTACATTTCCGGTAAGGCAGGCGGTCTTGGGGAGGTGGTATCAGCGCTATGCGAGGGTCTGAGGGCGAGAGGGGTCAACTGTCACCTGGCGACGCTGAATCTGAAGAAGCGGTTTCAAAGGGAGAATAATGTAGATGAGTCGGCATGGCGTGAGATCAGGTACAGTGTGGATCCTGATAAGGTGCATTTAGTGAGTTCCTCCATTTTTGCCAATCTTGCCTGCGCTTATTCTGAAAATCCTCTTTTGAATGCCGCCGAGTTTCAGAAGCAGGTAGTCAACAACATCATCAAGACGGTGCGTGCCAAGAATGAGGGGAGGCTGATTCTTCACAGCCATGACTGGATGGCAGGAGGTGCGGTAGTGGCCTATGCGAAATCCAGGGGTTGTCCGGTACTGCATACCGTGCACAACGTCCACACAGGCCATATCCCTGTGGACATGCTTTTCGGCGTTGATATTGACAGTCTGAACTGGAACATCTATTTTTCGGAGGAATACGGGAGGCGGTGCATCGATTCT
>Ga0335070_10000342_pt1 | contig 54832 bp, 40 predicted proteins | sample Lox_Sample_13_FD_206722 | JGI IMG/M metagenome (GOLD analysis project Ga0335070, IMG submission 206722) | Soil microbial communities from Loxahatchee National Wildlife Refuge, Florida, United States - Lox_Sample_1.3 | ecosystem: Environmental > Terrestrial > Soil > Wetlands | place: USA...
TTGGCGTATTTACAAGTACTTGGCAGTCCCCAACAGCCTTGTAAGTTGTTGTAAGTACTTGTTATTTCCGCTCTGTCACGGCAGAGGCCGCGGGTTCGAGTCCCGTCGTCCCCGCCATTCTTTCTTAAGGAGTTATCGGACGTGACACCGAAAACTCCTCCCCACAATCCCACCCACAACCTCTAGGGTTTTCGTGCTCCACGTTCAGCTATTTGCAGTACGCGTTGGGTGCTGACTGGTTTGGGCGGGAACACGTCTTATCCACCGAACAATCCGCCCCTGCTGCCAGAGCCACAGTCCGCTGACGGCGATGGCAGGTATCACTACCCTCTGAGCGACTCCGGTCGCGTTTGCGTCCGCATGAAACTTGTACACATATCCGACTAGAAAAATCCCAGCGGCGATGTGAATCCAGCGTAGAACAGTTCTTACGTGAGCTTGGTTGACCATGGAATCCTCCTCATGTTTTCTGGGCGATCTTGGTTTCTATTCGTGCGCAATGCGCTGGGGGAACCCGAGCCAAGCGACAATGAACGCGGCGAGTGCGCTCACCGCACGGACGTGATTCCCCAACAGCCACGTGGATAGCATGTGTGGCAATTCAGGGGGTGGCGCTGTTGCCAAAACAACGGCGCGATTGATCCTGGCTTCGACAGCGAAGGTAGTGCCGATGACTCCAATGACGTACAGCAGTGCGAAGCCCAAGCACCAAACTCTGAGCCGCGAACGCCATGCCGTTGCGGTACAAGCGATGACTAGAAGAGCCGCGCCGAACGCCATCCCGGAAAAGAGTGGGTTGCGAACTGTCGAGTTGATCGCTTTCCAAGCGGCAAGCGCCTGCTGAGGCGATAAGGCATTGAGTGCGGGAGCGATCACCACGGACATGTTGAAGAGAAACCCAGCCATAAGCGCCAGCCCGATGGCGGTGAACAACTCCAGTGCAAGCGGAAACCGGAGAGTTTCTCGGTGTCCGTTCACGTGGGGAATTCGATCTGCCATGGCTTCTTTGCCCTCCGTTCCGCAATTGTTCTAGCGTACGCAAACACCCGCAACCGCGACCTTCTGGAACAAGTGCGGGGAAGCCACCGCCGAAGAAGGATAGCCAGATAGCTTTGCCCGGAATTCCGGGTTCGTGAATGCCGCCCGGAAATGGGCGGTTGTCTCCCAAACCGCATAGTTGAGGTAGGTCGGACTGTCACCGATGGCACGATGAAGTTGTGTGGAAATGAACCCCGGCTGTTGTTTCATGAACAGCGCATCGTCCTGCCAAGTACGTATGAATGCCTGCTCGTCGGCTTTGTCTAGTGTGAAAAGGTTGATCAACACAACCGGGCTTGCGTTGATTGCGACTTGACGTTCAATCGGGAAAGCAGGGTCCAGGGCGCGGAGCGGCGACATAAGACATCCTCCTATCGGTTGCATGATGTCCATATGGTGTTATAGAAACAACCGAGGGCAGGAAAAATACCAGCTTGACACTATCATGTCAAGAACATAATATCGTGACGAATGGGAATAGAGTACAAAGGCAAACGAACGGCTGCCGGGGAAGCTCTAACCAGTCTGATCCTGGACTTATTCAGGCTTAACAGCCTGCTGGTCACGGCGGGGGATCGGTTGGTCGCAAGGCTCGGGCTTACAAGCGCCCGGTGGCAGATTCTTGGGGTCGTGGCTGCCTCAGAACGTCCCCAGCCTGTGGCGTGGCTCGCCCGTGACATGGGTGCCAACCGCCAGAACGTGCAACGGATTATCAACGACCTGCGCAAGCAGGGGCTAGTCGCATTCGAAACCAACCCACATCATCGGCGAGCACAGCTTGTCGTTCTCACTGATAAGGGGAAACAGACCTTTGACGCCGCCATGCGCTTGCAAGCCCCTTGGATCAACACCCTCTCGGAGGAGATTTTGGTCAAGGACCTTCAGACAGTCCAGCAGGTCGCTGCCGCGCTTCGAAAAAAGTTGGAAAGAAACGGTTCAGAGCGAACCTGACCAGCAAAATCGGCCACCCCAACCGGCCAGCTCCATTCTTTGCTCAATCATGGTTGTCGCACCGCGTTGTCCACTTCATCCACGACGCTTTGTATAGCACGGATGACTACTTCGGAGTGATTTTGCATGATCCAGTGATTGCTCTCTTCAAGCACTACATGTTCTCCGAGAGGTAACCTTTTTGCGATCGCGGCGTGTCCGTCTCGGCGGCGAACCGAGGCGGAACCGGCGGTCAGGAGTATTACCTTCTTGTCGCAAAATCTTTCGATTCTTCCGACCTGTTTTGCGCTCACAGGTAAATTTTCCAGTTGGCTAGCGATAGTCAGAGCGAATTTCGGCTGAATCCAAAAGACCGCGGCCATGGAGCGTTCGTCCGGTGGAAGGGCGAAGAACCAGGGACTGGAGACTGAGCCAGCATTGGAAGGCGTGCCCCGGCTGATCAGGCGCACGAGATGGCCAGCAGCACCCTTGAGCGGCGAATTGAGGAGCGAGGCAACAAGGCGAATGATACCCATTCTTGCCAGTACGGCGGCGCGACGACACACCTTCGCTCCGATGCGGGAGTTCCTTGCATCCTGCTCCGAAGGCGGGTCCCATTCAGCGGGCACGACCGCGTCGATCAAAACCATGCCCATGACTTCGTTTGGAAAGCGCGCCGCAAACAGCTGCATGGTTAATCCGCCAAACGAATGGCCCACCAGAACATAAGGAGCAGCAATACCAGCTTTTTCTAGTGCGAGATGAAGCTCGTCGACGATCCGGTCGGCTGTTCTGGTCATCGGTCCCAGTTCGCTCCAACCCAGCCCAGCGCGGTCATAGCTCACCACCCGAAACGATTTGGAAAGTTCGCGTTGCAGCTCCGTCCAGCTCAGGACCGTGGACATCAGTCCGGATTCGAGCACAATCGTGGGACCTTCGCTCCCGATCTCATGGAGATGCAGGCGATGCGTCCCCAAGTCGACCATTCGACCGGGAGGCGGATGAATTCTCTGGTCTCTTCGTGTGCCAACGAATTGATACACAATCCCCAGCATCATGCCGAGCAGCAGTAAGCCGCAAACCCACGCCAAGATGAGAAGCAAGGTTCGTTTACTCCTCGGAAGAGTGCGTTTCCGCTTGGATGTTTGTTTCGCCAAGTTGGCTGTGCACGCTTTCCGCGATATGGAAAGCCAACTCGACACATTCCCCGATCGAGCGCCCCTTCAAATAATTGCCAGCCAAATGCAAATTGGGCAGAGTCGACAGCGAATCATAGATCGCGGCGACTCTATTGCTGTGACCAACAGTATATTGAGGCAACGCTCGCGAATAAATCCAGGAATGGGAGGCTTCGGGTTTGCCGGTAATCCCGAGGATAGCCGCGTTCTCCGCTTCGATGGTTCGTGCGAACGCATCCTCTTTGATCACAAAGGGTTCTTCGGTCGACTCGCTTCGAACAAAGCTGGTCATCAGCACTTTGCCTTCCGGAGCTCGTTCGGGGAACAGCGAAGAATTCCAAAACGTGCAGATCGTTTTGATTCCTTCCTTGCGCGGAACCATGAAGCCAAAACCTTCCAATCGGTTCTCCACTTGATTTCGGTCGTAGGCGCTCGAGACGCCTCCCATCGGCGAGTATTCGATGGCATTGAGCTCACACGTCAGTGTCGGAGCACTGCGCTCAAGTATGCGCGCGGCTTCGAAAGCAGGCACCGATACCACGACCTGCTTCGCGGTGATCGTCCCGCCATTGGGTGATTCGATCTGCCAAAATGTCGGAGAGTCGCGATTCTCGCTTCGCTGCTGGGTCAAACTTTCCACTCGAATACCGTAGCGAATCTCTTCGCGAAGCTCTTCCGCAAGACGCTCAGGGAGTCTCGCCATGCCGGAGCGGAAAGATCCGAGAGAGGGCAGCGAGTCGGTAACCTTCATGGACCCCGAATTCGTTTTTAAAGTAACAGGCGAAGCTCTCCCATTCGTTGTGCCTTCTTGGCGTTTGGAATTTCGCGCACGAATGGCACCGCGCACAAGGCTGCCATGTCTCCGCTCCCAGTCCACTAGAGCCGGAAAGGCACTTTCCATACCAATGTTGTAAGCGTCGCCAAGAAATACAGTCGAGATGATGGGGTCAGCCAGATTGTCCACCACATCCGTTCCGAACTTGCGCGTCACAAATTCGGCCAAGGTTTCTTCCCGCGACGGAGGCTGCGTGGAGCGCAGGGCCTCGGAAAGGATGCGGAACTTCGACGACAACTTGACTAACCGCGTGGTAAGCAATCCAGCAGGCGAAAACGGGGCAGGATGCAAAGCGCCGTAGCGAAAGATGTGTCGTTTGGCGGCTGGATCGCCAGCGATAAACTCATTCTCCAGTTGAAGCTCTCGCACGAGCCGCCAGACTGGCGCCGGAAAACGCGGGCACTGGGGTCCCAGTTCGAGAAGATAGCCGTCCCTCCGCACCGTGGCAATGACTCCGCCAGGACGCGCTTCTGCCTCCAAAACAAGGCATTGGGCCCCGAGCTGCTTGAGCCGATAGGCGCAAGCTAGGCCGGAGATGCCCGCGCCGATGACTACGACTTTTTGTGCGTATGCCACGGCAAGTAGAACGTATCATAAGAGCATCGAAGTCTCGACAGCACGGGAATTGAAACTCTCCTTTCGAATTGATGCCAAAATGCCTTGCTGAATCACTGCTGAGCTGGAAATGCGCATGCGTACGCTTCAGTCTGACTGAGACAATTTCGGCTTCCGAGAGAACGACAGTTGCCGAATCAAAAAGTAGGCCAGAATCAAACCAGCCACTGCGGTCAACGAATACCATTTGTGATGGAGTACAAGCTGTTTCGCTTCTTCACCGTATCGCGTGCCGAGATATCCCTCGATAAGAAAACGGATGCTGCGACCGGCTAGCGTGCCAAGCAAAAACGTCGCGAACCGGACTTGAAACACGCCCTGTGCAATCACAAATGGTTTGAATGGCACGGGAAAGGGTGCGACTGCGGGCAGAAAAACGCACGCGACCGGATGCTGCTCCACGAATCGTTGGATGCGCTTGTCAGAATGCCCTTTCGTCCTCAGATAGAACGCTTCTCCGCCTTTTCGGGCGAGCCAGTAAATCAAAACGCAGCCTCCTAGTGACCCTAGTGCGGCCATCGACACATATAAGGGCATGCGGAGCGGGTGAAGGCTGGATAATTCCATGACGAAGAGATCCGTCACCAACGGTAATGGGATAAACGAGGAATCAATAAACGACGAACAGAAGATTCCGACGCCGCCCAGCGCGGGCAGCATTGTCTTCAGCCAGAGAACGATGTTTCCTCTCACGGAAGGCTCGTCCGATTACGCGAATTCGAGCAATGAATATCATGCATCGCTCGGGCAATCCATGGCGCAGACCATTCACCATTGGATCTCCAGTCCAAATTGACCCTACTCCACGTCAATTCTCGACTTAACTTTTTATACATCACATTGCGCTGTCCAGATACAGCGGTCCAAGAGCACCACGCAAGTCGAGGTACGTCGCGAGAAAAACGGAGGCTCATAATCTTTGGTTCGAATTCCTCTGGATGAAGTGCGCGGCGTCACATGGGTATGTTCGGTGAGGCCGTGCGGACCTTCCCCAAAGGGTAGTAGACGGCATTCCCATTCTGCGTCTAAAATATTTATCGATGTACGTATCCTAAGCGGTATAAGCAGTAACTTGTTGCCTACATCTTTACCCCGCAGGAGAGGTGCTAATTTATGACCTCTGTCGAACAGCGTCCGCTTCCGACAGTTCCCACGTTGCCAACCCAGCCGTTTCGCCTGGATGTCCCGTTACACACGCTGCTGCAACAGCCGTCGCAGTCCCCATCGCTGCAACCTTCGGCCGAGGTAGCGGTGCTTCCGGGTCCGGTATTTCCGCAGCATCCGGAGCTGCTGCACGAGCTCGACCAAGCGGACATCGCGGCACACGAGCACGTCTTGCGAACCGGAAAAAGACAATGGCCGGCTTCCCGTATTCTCAAAACCATGCGCGGCTGGATGGTACCTTACTTGCAATCCCGTGTTCTGCCTGGCGATTTTCGGCCCATCATTGCGTATTTATTCACCGATTGGAAATGTAATCTGGACTGCCACTACTGCTGGTCGTACGACAACCGTGTGAAAGGCATGACCGAGGATACAGCCAAGCGGGCCATTGATTGGCTGGAATCAACGCCGTGCCGCGTGTTGGCTCCCACGGGAGGTGAGCCGCTACTCCGGCCGGACTTCGTGCACAAAGTGATTTATTATGCCGCCAAGAAAGATTTCTGGATCTACCTGGCAACCAACGGGCGGCTGCTCCGACCGGAGGTAACCGACCGGCTCGCCGATGCCGGTATTGCCACCATTAATTTTGCCGTGGACGCGATTAAAGAGAAGCCCGGGCTGCCCAAGGCCTTCGAATACGTCAGTTCCAATTTTGATTATCTGGTGAAGAGGCAGTACCGCTACGGGTACACGGTTTTCTTCAACACCAACATTTGCCGCACCAACATCGACGACGTCAAGCAACTCGTCGAAATCGCCCACGACAACGGCATTTCGCTGACTTTCCACGTCAACGAAGCTCCCATGATGGAGCAATCCCATTTCAAGCACCTGCACGAAAACGATACCTACATCAGGCCGGAAGACTTCTCGATGGTAGACGACCTTCTGGATTGGCTGATTGACAAGCAGCGCCAGGGCTACAAAATGGTTGATTCCATCCCTCGGTTGCAAAACATGAAAGGATTCATGCGCGGTTTCGGAGAACACTGGGGCTGCCGCGGCGGTCAGAACTGGTTGATTATCCGCACCGATGGAACGCTTGCACCTTGCTTCCCCATGTACAACGCCACGTATGACTGGGGCACCATCGAAAAACATAAGTTCGACCTCAAGCAACTTGCGGAGATGAAACAAGGCTGCGAGCCTCACTGCTTCTCCACGTTGGGCTACAACGTTGCTTATTGTTACAACATATCTCGCGTCATAAAGTGGCTCTGGAAGCAGGCTCTTTGCGGATTCCAGGGTGTAACCGGCAGTTTCGAATAATGCTGGCGGAGGAGGCGCCGTCCAAGAGCCTCATTTGTTGATTCACAAGATCGCATGCACAGGCATTCTCACCGCATCTAAATAGAAAGGAGTGGTCGAGCAGGAGTAGATGTTCTGCAGGTAACTACCATGAACGGCAAGAGAAGTAAGGCGCGACGCTCTTGTGGAAGATGGTCTTGGCTGGCCCTCGTCCTCCTGTTTTGCAACGCACCGGCGTGCTCGCAGCAGATCGAGCCTCCCGATGCGGAGCAACGCGGCCACCGACGAGAACCTGGGAAAATCGCCGGAGCAGTAGTCGATCAGACCGCACTCCCCATCACCGGCGCTAGCGTGATACTGACGCTTGACGGCGACACCACGGGCCAGGAAGTGGTCACCGATGAGGATGGGAAATTCTATTTCTTAAACGTCCCGCCGGGATCGTTCAAACTGAGGTTTTCCTCGCCAGGCCTCGCGTCACGCGACATTACGGGAACACTCGAGCCCGGGCAGTCCTATGAGACGCCGCTCGTGATGCTGGCGATTGCCACGCAGGTGACAGAGGTACAGGTGTCGCTCACGCCCGAAGAAGTGGCTACCGCCGAGATCAGAGAGCAAGAAAAGCAGCGCGTGCTAGGCATTATTCCGAATTTTTACGTCAGCTATTCCCCGCATGCCGCTCCTCTCACGCCAAGACTGAAATTTGAGCTGGCGTGGAAGTCTTCGACGGATCCCTTCACCTTTGTTGCCGTTGGCATGGTCGCTGGATTGGCACAGGCCGGCGATCGTTGGGGCGCGTACGGGCAAGGTGCACAAGGGTACGCTAAGCGTTTCGGCGCAACCTATGCGGACGTTGTCACGGGCACGTTTATTGGTGGGGCCATACTGCCTTCGATCCTGAAACAAGACCCCCGCTACTTTTATAAGGGGAGAGGAACCAAGAAATCTCGACTTCTCTACGCGCTGGCAAACCCGGTGATCTGCAAAGGCGATAATGGCCACTGGCAGCCGAATTACTCCAGTGTGCTCGGCAACATCGCCGCTGGAGGAATCTCGAATCTCTACTATCCTTCTAACGATCGCAACACGGCCGGAGTCATCTTCTCGACAGCGTTTATTCGGATGGGCGAGATGGCAGTCGCAAACATCTTCCAGGAGTTTGTCGTTCCCAAACTGACACCAAACCTTCCCACGCGAGCTCCGCAGTCCGGAGACCCTCCCACCTTCTGATCATCCAGACTCCGAATCCTGTAAATCCCTCAGACACCAGGTTGCAAGCAGACCTCACTTCGACCGATTGATCGGATTGCAGGAGAGGGTGCGCCAGGTTGCGGGGATGTTCTTGGTAAAGTCGCGCCCGCGAGCAGGGATGCAACGCCCGGGCACGTTTGCGCAGAGAATCTGCCCGTTTTGTGGCCTGATAACGCCGCGAGGAAACGGCACTGTCTGGAATGCGGGAAGTCCTTCAAGCTGGCGTAAAAGCCAGCGCGCAAAGAACAACCAAGATGCCATTCCGTGGTGATTGCTGTTCGTTTGAACCTTCCACCCATGCCTGAAAAACAAGAAGCCGAGACAATGTCCCGGCTTCTTTGACCACTCCTTACTGAATTCGATCGCAGCTGGATCGACAAGGACGCGTTTCAGAACATTGGACTCATTTCCAAGACCTCGGCCAGAAGGTGAGCTGCACGGACGAGGTCCAGTCCGTTTGCGGCATTTCAGCCAGCACCGGAATCTTCCAGTGCTCGTATTGCAGGAACGCCGAGATACTGATTTCGTTGCCGATCCAGCGGTTCAGCCGCACCGAACCGTCGTCGATGGACTCCCCCTGGGGAATAAAATTGCTGGCTACTTCCGCGTGGCGATAGGCGAACTGCAGATCGTTCTTGGGGCCGAAATGAACCGTTGACCACGCCTGGTAGCCTTTGCCGTCGCGGCCGATCCAGCTCCCAATGATGTTCCCGTGGTTGGTGTAGAGGTCGTGATAGAACAGTTCCCAATACACATACCGCCCACCGATGGGACTCAGGCCCTCATCCGCCGTTTCCGTCATCACCGCCTCCACCCGCAGGTCCAGCCAGGGCAACCGAGGAACATGTGACAGGTATAGTCCGGCATCCCATGCCGAGCGACGCAATGAGACGAGCGGTATGGGATCGATGGGTGAAAGGCCGTCCGCATATAGGCTCAGCCAGTTGCGCACGAAGGGCAAGCGGTAGGTCATGTCCACGCTACCCGTGCGCTTGCCAGGATTTTCATTCGCCGCGTAGCTCACCGATGAAGAAAGGGCAAAGAAGCTGTTGAAGATTGCTTTGGGTGTGATAGCGCGGCCGATGCCCCCGAATTCCGAAGTCGCGGCGAATCCAACCTCCAGGTTGGGCGATGGCTTGAAGCTGAACTTCACTCCGTGCGTCAAAGGGCGTCCTGGAAACTGATTGCCCTGCAACCGGCCAAAAAAGAAATCGACCTTGGTTGGTCCGAGATACCGCATGATCCAGGGCATTTCGAAGGGCGCCGTGCGGCTCACCTGGAACATGTAGGCCGGTGCGGCATTGTTGCTATAGAGAAATGCGCTGCCGGTCGCCGGGCCCCACCACAAGCTCTGCTTGCCAAAAGAAAAATTCCAGCCTTCGATGTTGGTGGCCAGATAGGTGTCTTGCAGGGCGAAACGATTGACTTCGCTCACGGGTTGCGCGGGCTGCACGGGATTCGCATCCACATTTGCAATGATCTGCTGCTGTGCAGGTGTAAACCCCGGCGCAGACGGCGCATGCTGGAATTCCCCGCTGACGTATAACGCGAAACGCCCATTCAACGAATAAGCGGAAAAGCCGGTGTCGCTGTTATAGCCTTGCTGATAAGGTCTTCCATCATCATTGATCAGCGTTTGCCCGAAGTGGTAGCTGTCGTTTAGCGGCGTCCCGGAAATCCACGTACTGCGCGCATAGATGGATTCCATCTGAGAGCGGCTGTTGTTTACTTCCTCAAACGAGCGCAACTCCGGTGCAAATTCCCTTTGCAGATCGTTGAGTATCTTGTTGGCTTCCCGGAATTCCGGCGCGCGCTCGCGTACCTTCGCATCCGCCTCCACATAAAGGTTCGTACATTCCAGGCGCGTCCATGGTTTGATCCCTTCGAATTCCGTATGCAGGAAGCCCATGGCGCCCAACCGCTCCAGCGCGGGATAGATCCAACTGTCGAGTGGCACAAAGGGCGAGCCGAAGCTTTTCGGCCCTGGCTTCCAGTGCTCGCGGAAATACTGGCTGGTGGAATTCCAACCGTTGCCTCCAAGCTCCGGATCAAAGTGACGGCTGTAGACGCTTTGCGCGATCATACTGCCCATCACACTGCCCACCAGCACGTCGGAATTGAAATGCTGTTGGCCCTTGACGCGCGACACCGCCACCATCGTCGCCAGACCGTAAGCCAGGATCTTGGGAACCGGGCCGGGATATTCGTGCGCGATTACACCGGCAACCGCAAAAGCCACGGCCGCGTGTTCGGACGGAAACGAAGTGCCTCCCGATTGAAAAAAGGAGCCATCGCCGTTCCCCTGATAAGGCCGCTCGCGCCGCAAGGAATATTTCATCAGTTCGACCGCAGCCACCGTATTCAGCGCTGCTTCACCGGAGAGAAAGCCGGTCTCTCGCCAGTGCTCGTTATGCTTGGGGAAGCTCATCAGCCACAACCCGCCGGCGCCGCCAACCAGCGCGGCGATTCCCGCGTTGGAAAGGTTTTTATAATGGTTGATCGTGGAGGGATCGTGCGACAAATGGCGGTTGAACTGCGCGTCGGTGACAAACATCGTCGAAGCCAGCCCGCCCAATGGCAGCAGCCAGCCTGCATCGGTTATCCGCAGCTTGGCCGGACTCGTCCAAATCTGCTGCTGGTCCAGCAGAAATCGCTCACCCAGCCTGCCTGCGTTTTGCAACGCCGCGGCTGAGTTCTCCGAGGCTGAGCTGCTACCGCTCGCACTTCCCTGCTCCGCTCCGGGTCCCGCTTTCGCATCCTTAGCCTGCGGCACCTCCACCTGAGTCCCTTTTTCCTGTGGAATAGCCATCACGCGAAAATCACCCGTTAAGGTGAATGACGCCCACATTACGGCCAAGATAACGATGCGCATTGTGTGTTTCACTGGCTAATGAATGTAGGCCGCAGCCAGCGCCACCGATGCAGCCACCTGCGCCGACTGCATAATCAACTGCCAGTTCGGTCCGCCAACCTTCGGAGTCTTTTCGGGAACAACGACGGTGTCCCCGGCGCGTAGCGGCGCGTCCAGTGGATTCCCCGACCACCAGCTTTCGCTATTGTTCTTGGCGGAGACGACTGAGCCATCCGCGCGCACCACAAACACGGCTTTCTTGTCCGCGAGCGGAGTCACTCCGCCGGCCTGGCTCAGGTACCATTTCGCCGAACGTCCGGGCAGCGCGTTGATGGCTGTGGGATTGAAGACCTGCCCATTCACGAGCACCACATTCGCCTTTTTCGGGATCACCAAGGAATCGCCGTCGCGCAACGTCAGGTCCGCCGCGGTGTCTTTCCATTCCTTAAGGTCCTTATCGATATGGATGACGACGCGGCCCACTGGAGGATTGTTGGCCAACTGACCCAATTGCGCATCGGTCTGCGCAATTGCGTTGACCTTTGCATTTTTCTGGTCGGTGTCGCCTTCGGGCAGTTGGGCTAACTGCTGGCGCTCAGCCGCCAGTCGGGCAATTAAGGCTTGCTGATTTTTGGTTTCCAGTTCGCGCACTTCACGCCTCATCAGGACAGCGCCATAAGGATAGGCTTGCGGCGTATATCCCCCGGCACGCTCCAGCACTGAGCTCAGGCGTTCACCAGGCTGAATACCAAATGTTCCGGGATGCGTGACTTCGCCATCGATGGCCACGGATGCGCCAATGTTCTTCCACCCTGTTTTTTCCCGAATGGTGAGCACATCACCAGCACGGAGAGCGCTATCGTTGCTTGCGTTCCCATCGGCTAAATCAGCCAGCGCGATATCGGTATGAGAGCCCGGGACGCCCTCCGCTGTGTAACTCGTAAGATCCGCTTTGGTTGTATCCGCGCTAACTTTCAAGCCGCCCGCGGCCCGGATAAGATCTTCGGCGTGCATGTTTTCCGTAAAGGGATAACGCCCGGGCTTAGCCACCGCGCCGGTAATCTCCACAAAACTCGGTTCGACGCGCGCTTTGTTCGTGTGAATCAACAAACGGTCGCGCGGCTGCAACAAGATGTTGTCCGTGGAATCCCCACTCAAAGCGGTACGCAGCTTCACCGTGAACACTTCCGAACTGCCGTCGGGATTGAAGCGGAAAACCTGGGCGGTATTCACCGCTGCATCGGGCGTAAGGCCACCGGCGAGAAAGACAGCGTCTCGCAGCGTGATTTGCCCTGAAGTGCGATACGTTCCCGGCTTGCGAACTTCCCCGTTTACCGAGACCGTCGGCGGCAATTCAAAATCGAAGCGGCTGAAAATTCGAACCGTGTCCAGCGGATTCAACGCCGGCGCAGAGGCAGGGTCTTCCATCGCCGCGGCCAGATCAAAGCTGACGACACTTGGGTGAAAGTCCGGCGGATTCAGCCGAATGATTTCAGCATAGTGCGCCGCAGGTTCGGGGAGAATGTCCTGGTAGGACGCCACCAGGTCGGTCAGCTTTATGCCGTCGTGGTAGGAATAGCGACCCGGCCGAAGCACATGGCCTTGCAGATAGATCGTGCTCTGGCTGTAGGGCGCGATGGGGAAGATGTGGATGGCATCGCCATCCTGCACGCGGAACGAAGTGATTTCGGACGATTGTGCAGCATCGGAGCTGAGATCGAGGCTCAGCATCGTGCGTTTCTCGTGAGCTTCCAGACGCTGCACCTCCACGTGTTTCAGCGCCGCTGCCGGCAAAATGCCGCCGGCGAGCGCGAGTACCTCATTCAAGTTCTTTTCGCCATTTAATTCGTAAACCGCAGGGCGCCGGACCATGCCCGTTACCGTGACTTCAGCCCCGATCGGCGGCACCATCAGTGTGTCTCCATTCTCGAGTTTTTTTGCGTCCGGCGAAACTCCATGGAGCAGCAGATCGTAAGTGTCGATTTGCTCGATTTCCTCCCGCCCGCGCATGTGCTTCAAAGTACGCAACGAACCCTTGGGCGTCACTCCCCCGGCGGCAACCAGCGCATTGAGCGCGGTCGAAAGCGAACTGATGTCATAAGCGCCGGGTTGGGAGACTTCGCCGACTACGTAGATTCGAATCGTGCGGAGGTGTCCCACGGAAACATCCGCCGATGTATCCCGATAAAGGCCGGTAACCACTTTCTGGACGGCCGTCTGAACCTCGCCGAGCGACCGGCCGCTTACCGGCACCGGACCCGCTTCCGGCAGAGACACTCGCCCCTGCCGGTCGACCACAAGAACCAGCTTGGTGGAATACCCGCCCCAGAGGTCGATGTTTAATGTGTCGCCAGGTCCGACAACGTAATCGGGGCCGACCGGCAGGTCCATGGGGATGTTCCTCGAATCGCGGACACCATCGTGGAATACGGAAGCGCCGAACCTTTGCGGTGGAATATCGCGGGCCGGCGCCTGTACATATAGATCGTAGAGCGAGGGAATGTCAGCATATGGATTCGCACGGCGAACTAAACTCGGCGCCACGGGTTGGCCCGCTGCTAGCACGGGATCGCCTGCAGCATTAGATGAGGCGGGCAGTGGCAAGGCCGAGTCACCCGATTCAGGCCCACCAACCTCCGACCCACTCGAAGCAAACGCCCGTGAGCGCCCCACGTCTGAAGCACTCGGGCTGTTTGGTAAGCGACCCACGCTTGCCGAGGTCTGCAGGAGTGATACGCCGTCGCCAGAGAGAGGATCATACGGGAAGCTGCTCGAAGTTCGATCGGCCTGCAGAATGCGTGGAGACGCGGTGGCAGGTTGCTGGTCATTGGGAGCGTGGGGCAAGCTCAGTGGAGCCGAAGACGCAGGCGCTGCGGGAGCGGACTGTGCGCAGCCGCCGGCCGTATTCCATGTGCAAGGCGTAGACTTAGCCTCGACGCTGCCGGCGCCCTGCCGAGACGATTTGATGGCCTCTTCATCTTCCAGTGCCTCGACCTGCACCATGCGACGCACACGTTCCTTCATCAACAGATCCTGCTGTTTCCCTATTTCCGAGCTGGGATTTACGGTAGGCAGCAAATAGCCGTAACGCTGCGCCAGGCGGGTCGCAAAGGAGCGCAGCTTCACGTCTTTTGCCAGCCGATTGAAAACGGCGTCGTCGGTCAGGTCCTCTTCACTCATTATTTGGCCGTTATCGCTGGCTTCCTGCGCCATCCAGCGTTTCAGTTCCACTAGCAAACCTGGATCCTGCGTGAATATCTGTTTTAGATGGAGCTCCGACGCCGCCACAAGGTTCAGATTGTCTTTGGCCAGATCGGAAGTAGCGGGGCGAGAACTCGAAAGTGTCTCGGACCGAGAGGATGCGTTGCGTTCCTGCTCCTGGGAAAAGGCTCCGGCGCCAAAAATTAGCAGGCAGACGAAGAAAGCTGCTAATCGCCCCATTCGGTTCACCGCACCCTGAAATTCAGACTGGCAAATCATTGAACGACTCTCCCATTCGCTATCGATGGCTCGAAGACTTTGACTGTGAATAATCCGCTGCTCGCCTGCCGCCGCCTTAACACAAGTTACGCCAACAATTCATGCAGAACTAACACCGACCTCACGCACGCCTAATATGTTGCTGGTGGACTAAGCATGGTCAGACGGGTTCTTTACTCCAAATCCCCAATGTAAGAATCGGGCCTTTGCGACAAAAGTTCGAACGGTAATGTTTTGCCCCTTGAAAAATGGTCATGTTGGGCGTTTTTCTAGTTTGGGCTAGGGACCTACAAAATTATCCCAATGAAAGATGAATGGTTGTTGAAATTTAGAAGAAAGCTCACTGAGCGACCCTTTGAAGCTGCCGAGGATCCCATCGACAATTCGCCAAGCTATCCCCAAGCCATGAATGGGGCTGGGACAGGGACACTCATCATCGACCTCTATTCCCGCTTGCGCCCTTCTCTAAGTACTTATTTGACGGCGCGAGGATTAAGCAAGGAACATTCCGAAGATGTGATCCAGGAGGCCTTTCTGCGACTGGTCCGGGCAAACGTTACGCTCAGTATGGGTGACAACCCGAGAGCATGGGTGTTCCGGGTGGCCCATAACCTGGCAATGGATCATTACCGTTCTCAAAAACGCCGGCAGATGGGCAGTGAAATTGAGGTACACCTGGCCCTTCATTATCGCGCTGATCCTGCGCCGGACCCGGAGCAGATGATCCTCAATGAAGAACGTTTTCGAACACTTCAATCCGCGTTTTCTCGGTTGACTCCAAAGCAAAGGGATTGCCTGCGGCTGCGGGCAAAAGGCCTGCGTTACCAGGAAATCGCATTGGTCATGGGAGTGAGCGTTCAGAGAGTGGGAGAACTCATGCAACGAGCCATCTCACGAGTTGAACTGGAAAGTTTGGACAACTCAAGGCGCGTTAAGGTGGATTGGTAATGCGTTGTCCACGCGAAACAGCTGATTTTTTACAGCTTTGTGGCGATGCGGCCACCAGCATCGATCCGGTTTAGGAGTATGGGGATGCGATTTTGTTCAAAATATTCATCACAGGCTTTCCGTGAGCCCTGCCAGTGGCCGTAATCGTCAATGATCAGCACACCGCCCCGGATTAGGCGGGGGAAAAGGTGAACCAATTCGTGGCGCGTGGATTCATACCAATCGGTGTCCAGCCGGAGCAGGGCTATGGATTCCGGGGCTGAAGCCGGGAGCGTATCCTCGACGCGTCCTTGGACGAAGTGGATTTTCTCCTTGGGATAGCCAGTTGCGTACAGCACCTCCTTAACTTGCGTCAACGGCGCCTCGCACCAGGGTTTATCGGCGCCGACCGAAGCCGCCTGCACTTGCGAAGCATGGGCGCCAGAAAAGTCCACGTCCACGGCGGTTGGCTGAGTCATGCCCTGAAAAGTGTCGAACAAGTACAAATCGCGGCTGACATCCTGCAATTGCAGCAAAGTTCGCGCCGCGGCTGCCATGCTGCCACCCTTCCAGACTCCACATTCCACGATAGCTCCCGGGATCGCGGCTCTGGTTAGGTAACGCACGGCCTCGATCAGCACGTAAACCCGCTCCGGGCTGGTCATGGTCAAAGGGCGCACAGCCTGAAAAATTTCCGTCTCGTTCGTGCGGAAGTCAACCGGAGGAAAGCGAACGACATCGAGTCCGAATGAGTGTAAAAGCTGGTGCACATGCATCTTAATTCGTTTCATAAGACCTTATTGCTTTCCTCTTTATAAGCTGAATAATGATTTCGCTTTCGTCGCGTATAAACAAAATGAACATGTTAATTGGTCGAGTTGCAGCGATGCAAGCACATTTCTCTTACGTTACTGAATGATTAAAAACGTGGTCGCTGCGCCTTGGGCTACGCGTCCGGTTTCCCTAAATAGCGGATAATGTTCCGATCGAAATTCGATTTCATTTCAACTGGAAGCATTGGAGCAACCCGTGAGTAGAAGGCGTCGCAGCCGGAACCTTCCGAGCGCTGACTTGAGCCGCAAGCCCGTCGATTCTCTCAATCCCCCCAGTCCTTCCTCAACGATCATCGCGCGGAATTTGACGATGGTTGTAGGCCTTGCCGTCCTGGTTTACGCGTTTCTTGCTGGACTTCGAACGGTTACGGACTTTGACCTCGGTTGGCAAATGGCTACGGGTCGGTGGGTCTCCCTGCATCACCACGTTCCATCCAATGACGTCTTTTCCTACACGGCCTCAGGGAGTCCTTGGATTTATCCGGTCGGCTCCGGGCTCCTCTTTTATGCCACTTTTCTCCTGGGCGGGTTTGCGCTCCTCTCCTGGCTTGGGGCGGCGGCGTGTACAGCCACGGCCGGCTTGCTTTTGCGCCGCGGTTCCACGATCTCGGTCGCGCTGGCTCTTTTTGCGATGCCCGTGTTTGCCGGCAAAACCACGCCGCGTGCCGACATGTTTACCGTGGTGCTCTTTGCCGCCTTTCTCAGTCTGCTTTGGGAGCAGCACGAAACGGGGCGCGCAAAGCTCTGGCTACTGCCACCTCTGATGGCCGCTTGGGTAAATCTCCATTTGGGATTCATTGCGGGGTTTGCACTGGCCGGAGGCTATGGAATGGTGGAGTGCCTGGAACTCGCCTGGCCAGACCGCCGCAAAGCCGCATGGGTGCGGCTCTCGAAGGCTCTTCCCTGGCTGTTTCTGACCATCCCCGCCACGCTCCTCAATCCATGGGGATGGGGAATCTACCGGGCCATATTGCGCCAGCAGGAAGTCACCGCCGCGCATTCCGAACGGATTTCTGAGTGGCTCCCTTACCGGCTTAACTGGACGGTAATCGAAAACAACCTGTCCTTGCGGCATCCCGATCCATTCTTGGTCTTGCTGTTTGTGGCGGCTTTGGCCATTCCCATCGCGCTTGCGAAAAAACAACTGGGCGCCGCACTGTTGATCACCGGCACCGCCTTCATCGCATTCCAACATGTGCGATTTCAAGTCCTGTTTTGTGAAGTGATGGTGGTGGTGGCAGCCGGCGTCCTCTCTTCCGCTCTGGCACCCCTCTTTCGCAGGGCGGGAAGTTCCCGCCACAAACTCATTTTCGCAGCGGTCGTTTCAAGCTTTCTCCTGCTTCTCGTCATTGTGCGCTCGGCGGATCTGGTAACAAACCGGACCTATATGAGCGCGACAAATCTGGGCTCTTTTGGCGCCGGATTGTCCTGGTGGTTTCCCGAACGCGCCGCAACCTTTATCGAACGCGAGAACCTACCCCCCAACATTTTTAACAGCTTCAACGAAGGGGGCTTTTTCACCTGGCGCCTTGGCACGAAATATGGGGACTATATCGATGGACGCAACATTCCCTTTGGGGCGGAACTCCTGGAGCGGAATCACTCCCTGATGCGGACACCGCCTGACGACCCGGAATGGCTGAAAGAAGCAGATCGCTACCATCTCAATGCCATGCTGATTCCCTTAGGCCGCTATCACGCCTTTGACTACTTCCCCTATTTGCGCCAGTTTTGCGCGAGCGAAAATTGGCGCCCGGTGTATCTGGACGAAGTGAGTGTCGTTTTTCTCCGGCGCACCCCGGCAACGAAAGATCTCATCGAGAAATTGCAAATCGACTGCCGCACGGCGCCCGTTCCCCAGGTCCCCCCGAAAGCCGACGACAGCATGGCCTTTAACCAATGGTCAAATGCTGCAACGGTTTTGCACGGACTCGGGAGAAATGCGGAAGCACTGGAAGCCATCAGCCGGGCATTGAGCATTTTTCAAGATAGCGGCTACTTGCACGCTCGCCGCGGGAGCCTGCTTCTCGATGCGCAGCGGTTCAGCGAGGCGAAGCAAGAGTTTTTGCTCGCCGTCGAACTGCAGCCAACGGGGGAAGTCTGGTCCTTGCTCGGTGAGTTGTACCATCAAGATGGTCAATTGCCGGACGCAATCCATGCATGGGAGCAGGCCAGCGATCTCCTGCGCGACCCCGCCCCAGCGTTGCTTTCGCTGGCCTACGCCAATCTGGAGGCGCATCAACCGCAAGAAGCTCTTCGTTTTTTTGATCGAACTGCCCGCGAAATCGAACCACAAAACACAGGTTCTGACAGATCACTCATGGCAAGTCTCGCCCATGGCCGCGCGGTGGCCTATAGCACCCTCGGAGATTGGACTCATGCTGTGCAGTTTCAAGAAGAAACTGTGCGAATCGCTCCCGATCGTAACAGTGATTGGCTTTACCTTGCTGATCTCTACGAACGTATTGGTCGAGTAAGCGATGCGCAGGCGGCCAAGGGCCGTGCCGCTTCGCTGGGGAACAGATAAATTTAGGAACTTGGCACCAGCTAGGACCTGATGAATCGTAAAACGACGCTCCGATTCGTTTTCGATTAGCTCTACGCCCATGACTTAACCTTTTCCCTCGCAAAAGGGGACCGCAGCAATTGCCAAATTACCAAAAGAAGCTCGAACCCCTACCGCTAACGTCGCCTTAACCTAACTTGCGCCAATAATTCACCTAGAACTAACAACGACCTTACGCGCGCATAACATGTTCGGTGTTGTACTGCGTATGGTTCGATGGGTGCAGTTCCCCAAAATTCCTGACGCACGTATCGGCGCTTTGCAACAGAAGCTCGGAGAGCCTTCCTTTGCCCTTGAAAATGGCTAAGTCGAGCGTTGCTTCTCAGTTTGGTTTACCGGCGGGCGAGAGTATCCCAAGGCGGGACTGCCTGCGGCTGCGAGCGAGAGGCCTGCGTTGCCAGGAAATCGCATCGAGAGTCGGAGAATTGATGCAACGAGCTATTTCCTGAGTCGACCCGCAAGCTTAGCGCAGCTCAAGGCGCGCCGGGCAACCGGGTGGGTCGGGAAACGACGGAGGTGAGGCAGTTCGCGGGGTGGATGTACAGTGCTTTGTTGTCTGCAATCAAGTCATGAGGAGGCAACTCTGGATTCGTACAGTTCGAGCAGCGGCGAGTTACCTGCGGTTGCCACTCGTAAACGGTCATGGAATTCAACCGGGCAGTCTCTGATGGATGTTGGCTGCGAATCAATGTTCTCCAGGTTTCCCGGGGATCGAAGGAGTCCGGCCTGCTCAGCACCAGAATTATCGGCACAGGAGAATTGGCAAGCTGACTCGTGGCCTGGTTCAGGTCCCAGCTGCTTCCTGCGATGGCAGAGGCAGGAGCGGCCCGGCCGACCCGAAGAATTGCGTCATAGTCCGGGGAAGGAGACCACTTTTCAACATTGATTCCGTAATATCGGGCCGTAACCGGGTCAGCCGCCCAAATAATCACGGCGCCCTCGTCACGAGATTTTTCCAAGGCGATGGAACTGGCTTCCCGGTAAGAATCTTTCTGGTACTTGCTCAGGAAAACGAGGCGGAGGTCGGAAATTCCCCAAACGAGTGCGAGAGCACTAAGTGACGCAACTGCCAGACGCGAGGATCTCGGCGAAAGAGACGGTCGTGGCTGCGACATCAGGAGGGCCATTAAAAGCGGAGGAAAGAGTACTGCCATATGCCGGCCAAGTACCTGAAAATGCTCGAATCGCGAGAAGAACATGGCGACTACCATTCCGCAGGCAACGCTAATGGCGAGATTCCGCGCCAGTCGTGTGCGAGTGCCGGCCAGGACGCTATACGCAACCGCAAGAAAGGCGAGAATCGCAAGGAGAAGCCAGGGCACGTAGGGGAGGAAAACAGCAAGACCATGGACTTCGCGAATATCATTTCGGGGGGGGCCAATGCCAGCCAGACCTGCGAACTCATAGAGAATGAAAGCAAGATTGGAAAGACTCGGGGTACCTTCGGGTTTGTTGACCCCATTGGCTGAGACATAAAAGAAGAAGGCAGCGAGCGCAGAAAATGCAGGAAGGAAGCAGAGGATGGGACGGCGCCAATCACGAAGGAAGCGGGACCTCAAATCTGAATTGCCGTAGAGAGATGTCGCCACCAGGATCAGCAGAACGGGGAAAAGAAAGAACGTGAGAATGTGCATGCCCCATCCGAGAAACAACGCCGCAAGGCAGTACCAGGGGGCATGCTTTCCATATCGTACGGGATCCGCGAGGTATGCAAGAAGCGCGACGCAGGCGGCACTCGAAAAAGCAATGATCGCCGCGTAGGGACGCGCCTCGTTGATATAAAACCAGAAGAAAGGAGATATGCAGAACAGGGCCCAGAGATGATCGTTCCAGAATAAGCGCCGGGACGCCCAGCTCAGCGAATACGCGTAGAGCACCGCAAAAGGAATATTTGCAGCCCGCAGCGCCAGCTCACTGGCCCCAAAAAGCTTGATCCAACCCCAAATGTGGAGGAGAAAAAAAATGAACTGAGGGTCGCCAGGATCCCCGCGAGTTCCAATCAATGCTCGAAGAAACGACTGGAAATCGCCATGGTAGGCGAACCAAACTGTAAATCCCTCATCGATCCACAGGCTCTGCCGCGTGATGGCTAGGCCCAGAGTAAGGGGGAAGCACGTCCAAACAAGCAGACGAACGAACTGCCCCGTTCTCCCGGCGGGGACGGCTGTGCTTGTCCCTGAAAGAGGAGCGAATAGGCCGGCCGAATATGGAAGATGCCGAAGGGCCATGGCGCCATTATAGGCCACTCTTCAGAATTGGATATCGGCGCGGGTGGGAGTCAGTCAATGCCTGGCCGGACTCCCCGATCATCGTCCTGGAGTGCTCAAGGAGAGATGTTACACGAAAGTGGGTTGCAAGAGCTGCAATAGTTTGATGTAGGAACGCGAGTTTCTGGACCTTGGAAAGACGCATGCCCGGGAAAAACTCCAGGCCGATCCGGTCCTCCGGCCCAAGGAAATCCAGGGGGTGCAAAAGCAGCGACGGCGATATGCGGCGGATCCGGCACAACTCGAGCGCAACACGGAAATAAGATAGCGCCAGGCTGGTGGAAAACGAGCTGAGATAAAGAAGATAGCTCAGGTGGATCGGCATCCGCACGATAGGCATGGTTGTAACGGGAATTTCCACCAGACCTTTTCCATGCCGCCAGCGGTAAGGTGCAAGAGGGCGGAAGCCATCCATCAGGCTCCCAAACAGCATGTTGCGTTTCTCGAGGTCACCCCCCTTCAAGTTGGAATGGCGAAGGTAATAGAACCTTGCGAATGGCCCGATAAAGGTAGGAAAGGTAGAAGCGTCGTACTGGTAACCACGCGCCTCCAGGACCTCCAGAGTCGTTCGTGAGAAGCTGAAACCCGGGCCGCGGTAGCCTAGCGGGCGTTGTCCTGTTACCTCCCCTATGTGCTCTTCAGCAAAGGCTATTTCGGATTCGATGCGTTCGCGGCCGAAATGATGGAACCAGGGCTCGTGCGAAAAGGAATGGTTACCGGCCTCGTGGCCCGCCGCGGTGAGCATCCTTAGGGCTGCGTGATTCTTTTTGAGGGCAGCATCCTGCCCAACGATGAAAAACGTAATCTTCAGGTTTCGTTCCGCAAGGAATTCCAGCACTCGTGGAATGAGCAAATCCAGATAAGACGGAAAACTTTCCCATCCCGAATCGCCATGGACTTTCAGGTAGGACCACTGGTTGTCCAGATCCAGCGAGAGACTAGCTATGGGTAGCGACGAGTTCATGAGGGAGGAGTCCAGGAGCCAGGTGTTCCGCTGGCTGCGGTTCTGCAAATCGGCGGGCGGCGGATTCAGCAAGCCGGACCGTTTCATTTACGTTGAGCGTGCCATCCAATATCTGAGAAGAGTTGACGAGGTATAGACCTTGGACGGAAGTTGAGAACGGAGGCCGATTCGCGAAAGAGTTGATCGTCGGGATAGGAAGTAGATATTTGACGCGGGAAACCTGGAAGCACGCGACGTCTTCTCTACTGAATCTGGGGTGCATTTGTTCCAGTGCTCGCAAGAAGCTTTCGCGGATCTCAGCCTCTGGCAAAGCCAGGTCCGGGGAGTCCGAAGAAACATACTTTGGGAGATAGACGAGGGACCTTCCACCGAATTGCCTGCGGTCCACAAGAGCGCTCATTTCGATGACTGCAGTGAAGGGTACGCGGCTGTCTGCGATATTGGTGATGTAGAAAGGCGACAATGGATGACGCAGAAGGAGCGAAGCGCAAATCAGTCCTTGATACTTGATTCCCCGAAGCCGGCTGTGTTCCGTTTCCTGCAGAAGAGGGCAAATCTGTGACGCCAGTGGAGCGGCCGCGGTGACTACAACATGCGAGAAAGCCTTCGACTGGCCTGAGTCAAATTCGATTATCAGTTCGCCGCCGGACAGCTTCCGAATTGCGCGGGCTGGCTGCTCCAGATGGAAGCTGACTCCAGACCGGGAGAGTAACTGCTCGAATGCATTCAGGATCCGCGCGTATCCACCCGGGACGTACCCAAAATGCTCGGTCTTCGCGCCGCTTTTTCGAGCGGAGTACATGCGCGCAATGGTGGCCCAAATGAAAGTAGCCGAAGTACCTCGGTAGCCATCGCCAAGCTTTGCCCGGAGGAGGGGCAGCCACACTTTTTGTGTGACTCCCTTTCCGGACCAGGCGTTCAACCAATCTTCCACGGGTATTTTGTCTAACTTCTCCACACTGTGGGGGATGCGGGACGCCCACAAGATCGTAGCTGCCAGCCGCAACTTTTCCGGGAGAGTCAAGGGGGGAAACCGGAGAAACTCGAGCGCGTTCGAAAGCGAGTGCAGCCGCGAATCGACGTAGAAGCCTGTTTGCGCCCTGTTCCAGCACAATTCTTTCTCCAGGCCAAGCTCTCGCAGGAGAGACAAAAGGTGTGTGTCCGAGGAAAGCGTCACGTGGTAATGGCGATCCCAGGTAATGTCGCCAAGCTGCCAGGCGGACGCCACACCACCAAGAAAGGGCGAAGCCTCAAAGAGCGTGACGCTCTTGCCCTGCCGGGCGAGGCGCAAGGCAAGAGTCATACCCAGGAGTCCACCTCCAACTATTGCCCACGATTGCTTTGTATTGGTCAGGGTCATTCGGCGGGGAAACAAGGTCAGCGTGCCGGCTCAGAGCCAGCAACTTCAAGATTTTATATAGGCCGCTTTAGCCAATTTCAGATCAGGTTGCTTTCGCGATTCGAATCGCGGAGGGCCGAAAAGCGATGGGCCGCATGCCACGGGTTGCTTCTCGCGGAGAGATTGATAGGCCAACTCGATGACCCTCACGGATTCCAGCGCGTCGTCTGCCGTGATGAGCAACGACTCTTCACCGCGGATGGCACGGGCAAAATTCTCAATCTGATTGCGGAAGGCCTGTATCTTGTTGTAGCCGTTTCCAAGCGGCACCCGCTGGTGATGAGCGGAATCGAGACGAACGGATTTCTTCCAGCCGACGGACACCGCTCCCTGCGTTCCGCAAATATCGAGATAGCTGTCCCTTTGCGGCCAAACGCTCCAGGAGAGGTCAATCTTGCAAAGTACGCCGCTTACGCTGCGGGCAAGGAGGAATACCGTGTCTTCCACAAGCAGTCCCTGTCTGCGTTTTGCCTCCACCGCATGCAATTCCGCAAGTGGACCGAGAAAATAGTGCACCAGGTCCACCGAGTGGGTCCCGTTGTCAATCAGCACTCCTCCGCCGCTGATATCCGCTCTGGAATTCCAACGCGAGGACATATCGACGCAGTGGGAAAAGACATTTTCGAAGAGGATCAGGTCCCCCAGCATGCCGGAGGCAATAATGCTCTTGGCCCGAATCACGTCATCCACATAGCGAAACTTGGATGCCATCGTGATCATCACCCCGGCTTGGCGGGCTGATTCCAGCATCCGTCGAGCGCCCTTCGAGTCGATCGCAAATGGTTTTTCACAAAGGACGTGGATCTTATTTTCCAGAAGGTAGACACAAATCTCCGGGTGGGTCACCGGGGGGGTACAAACGAGAGCCACGTCGAGCTCAGCTTCCGAGACCATTCGTTCGATGGAGTCATAGCTGTGGCACCGCATGCGCTCGCCAATGCGCCAAGCCGCATCGAAGCGGGAATCCGCAACAGCTACAAGCTGCACCTCTGTGCAGTGTTCCAGGGCCTGAATATAAGACTGGGCAATGGCGCCCGCGCCAACCAGGCCGCAGCGCAAGGCACCCTCGCCAATCCTAGTGACTGAGTTCGGATATCGCATCGTGAATGGCTTCAGAAATCACTGCAACGTGCTGCTCCTGATAGTTTTCATTCCAGGGCAAAACCAAAATATTCCGGAGGGCCCGAAATGTTGAGGGGAACCGGTCTTCGCCATATTCAAGAACTTGCGGCCGGGCCAAGCTGAAGGGGAATCGGCTGCGGCCCAGAGTTTTCTGTTCCCGGAAAATTCTGCAGCAAAAGGCCGGCTTTTGAATGTAGCGCGGGGCACAAGAGATATTGCGTTCCTTGAGGGCCTTCCCCAATGCGTCACAACCCCCCGGAATCAAATCGCTGTCCACGCGAAGGCAATATTTCCAATAGCTATGGACAGATTCCGGATAGACAAAAGGAGTGGTAAGCGCGGGAACATCCGCCAGTTGCTCTGTCAGCAGGCGGGCCGCGTCGATGCGACGCCGCACAGAATCTTCTAACTTCGGCAATTGTGCGGCGGCCACCGCTCCTTGCAACTCGCTCATGCGGTAGTTCAAAGACAGGAATTCATGATCGGGGTTTTGTTCTTCGTAGCCCCATCCCTTGTTCAAAAAAAGGCTCAGATGGCGCGCAATGGCATCATCGTTGGTAACAACGATGCCTCCCTCCCCCGTCGTGATGTGCTTACCTTGTTGCAGGCTGAAGCAGGCGATTTTGCCAAAGGAACCTACAAAACGGTCGCGAAAAGAAGCGAGATATGCCTGGGCACTGTCCTCAATTACGGGGATGCCGTTCGCATCGGCGAGAGCCATAATTTCGCCCATTTCGCAGGGATTTCCAAACAGATGTGTCACAACAATCGCGCGCGTTCGCTCGCTCAGGCGCGTCTCGATCGACTGCGCGGTGATGTTCCAGGTCCTGGGGTCAACTTCCGCAAACACTGGAATGGCGCCCTGATAGAGGATCGGTGTCAGCGCCCCCATGTCGGTTATGGGGCTCGTTACGATCTCATCGCCCGGCTCCGGGTCGATCGCGGAAATGGCGGCGTGTATCGCGGCAGTCCCGGATGAGCACGCGAAAGCGTGCCTCACGCCTATTTTTTCCGCAAAAGCCGTCTGAAACTCTCTGACATATTTCCCCTTGGTGCTGGTAAGGACTCCCCCAGCCAACACTTCAGCCAGATTGGCCAATTCCGGCTCGCCAAAGCTCCGCCCGGAGCTATCCTGGTCCGTCGGTAATTTTGCATTCTTGCTTAGGGTCAAACCCATTCGGGATGCCTACAAATCTCCGGGGCGCGCCGAAATCCACTGAGGAGTGATCGTCGAACTTTGCTTAATCCTGGCAACAATCAATTCCCCAAGTAGCTGAAGATGACCAAGCAACACTTTGGCCGTCTTCATTTTCGAAGCCCCGTGGATGCGGGACGTTAATTTAGCGGGATGTTCCACAATCATCGAATCCTGCAAATCGAGTTTCGCCAACAGTTCGGCCACGGCTAGAAAGCCACTTTGCCCAAGCTTCAAGCCGAGAATGCTGCTCCGCCGATAAACGCGAAAACAGCTCGTATAGGTATAGAGTTTCTGCTTCAGCACGATCCGATACAAAAGTGAGGCGGTACGGGACAACATTAATCGCCAGGCCGGTACGAATTCCACTTCCCCTTGTGGATGATAGGGGGAAGCCGTAACCAGATCCACGCCTGGTTTTAACAGAGGGATCATCTGCACCAGGTCGGCCGGGTCGTATGTGCAGTCGGAGTCCATGGAACAGACGATCTCTGTCATCGCTCTCCGGACTCCCGTCAGGATCGCGCCGCCAATCCCCAGATTCCGTGGGTGGCGTACCAAATCAACATTCGGATCTCTTCCAAACAGGCGGGATAACACGTCCCACGTTCCGTCTGTGCTGCCGTCGTCAACAATAATGAAGTGAACTGCGTATTCTCTCCGTAGCAATAACTCGGCAGACTCCAACTTCTCTCGCAGACGAAAAAGACCATCTTCTTCGTTGAAGCAAGGAACAATAATGCTGACAGCGATGCGCCGGCAATCCATATCCAAGTATTCGGGCGGGAAACTGCAAAGGTGATCCACATCAATTAGTCTACAGAGATAGCGCAAAGTCTTGCATACACTTTCTCGATCCTGCCGCTTCGGTATTATAGGTACCGTTGAGTTGACCGTTTAGAAAATCCATCAATACGCTGACAATTCGGCTCGCGCTATCGCCTGCTCCGTACGGATTCAGGCATCTTGCTACCCCGTGCACCCAACTGCCGGGGAGGCATGCCTCTTCCAACATCTGCTTCAGGACATTGGGACTTCCACCCACCAGCCGCGCCACACCCGCTTCCACACACTCGGGCCTTTCTGTATTTTCCCTGAGGATCAGAAGCGGCCTTCCCAGGCTGGGCACCTCCTCCTGGATGCCGCCCGAATCTGAAACGACCAGCCAGCATTCTGAAACCAGTCCAAGAAACTCCGGATAGGGTAAGGGCGGGGTCAGGATGATCCGAGGGTGACCCGCGAAAATTTCATTCGCCGCAGCCGAAACATTCGGGTTGGGATGTACCGGAAATACCAATACAAGATCTTCATGTTCTTGAATGAACGCGCGCAGAACTTCCAGATTGCGGCGCAACGCCGGGCCGAAGGACTCTCGGCGATGGGTCGTGAGTACAATGTACTTCCGCCCCCCAATACGGGCCGCCAACTCAACTGGGATGGGAGCATTGTGTTCTCGTCGGGTCAACCCGATGGCGTCAACCACAGGATTGCCCGTTACGAAAATATTGTTTCCGGGAATTCCCTCTCTCAATAATAGGTTGCGGTTCCGCGGGGTTGCCGCAAAATGCAGCGTGGAAAGCCGCGAAATCTCAACACGATGTATCTCTTCCGGGTACGGGCTCAGACGATTGCCGGAGCGCAATCCGGCTTCCACATGAGCAACCGGTATGCCGCACATTTGTCCCGCCAATGACCCGGCCAACGCCGTAGTTGTGTCTCCTTGTACCACGATCAGATCGCACTCCTGCTGATTTAGCGTGCGGCTCATTTCCAGTACGATGCGGTGAAGCAATCCCAGGGAATCCTGGTTGGGCCTCATGAGGCGCATGTCCAGATCCACGCGGATGCCAAATAAACTCACGAACGGGTCCACGAGGTCGCGGTGCTGCCCCGAAGCCACGTTCATCGTGCGAATCGAATCGGAATGTTTTTCAAGCAGACGGAGAACTGGCGCCAGCTTTATCACTTCCGGCCGCGTGCCAAATAGAGTAAGGACTGTCTTGCGTGCCATTCTTTCACCTGTTTTCGAATGGGCGGGTCGGGAATTCGGGGAGAGCAATGCTCAATTGCAACTCACGCTGTTCCGCGCAAACCCTCTTCTTCCGGAGGATTCGTGGTTTGTGATCGGTTCCTATCAAATCCCTTATCGGAAGCATCGTGTGCGGATGTAATGCTGGGACCATCCGACTCGCGCAACCCTTTGTTCCAGCCCAGAAGAAAGAAAAGGCCGCGTTTGAGCTGAATGGAACCCGGTAAGTGAGGTTCGGGTGCTGGTTGGGCCACGGGATTCAGGAAACGCTTCTCCTTCAGATCGATCCAGATCTCCTTGGCCAAAGTCTTGCCCCAGTCATCGGGATCGCGATCTTCCCAGCTCTTGTTGGCCAGCAGAATGATGATTCCGGAGAAAAACGCAATTGCCGTCGAGGAAGTCGCAATCAACCTGCGCGGTGGAAAATCTTTCTTTTCCGGCACCTCAGGCGCATCCAGCACTTTAACACTCGGCGTTTCCCGCGCTTCCTCTACCTTGGCGAGTTCGTGCTCCTGGGTCAAAACTTCATACAGAGTCTCTTCCACCCTGGTCCGGCGGTACAAATCCGCATAAGTTACACCAAGCAGAGGCAGCTTCCGGATGGAAGGGTATAGGTCCGCAGCGGACGTCTCCGGGCCCGCAACGCCTCCCTGCCCCAGACCTCCTATCTTTGACAACTGCTCCTGCAGCTCTGCAACACGGGCCTTTTGCGTACGTACGCGAACATGCGAGTCAGAGTAGATCTGCCGCAGCCCTTCGAGTTCGGTTTGTGCGGAAATCAACTGTCCCTGGAGCGTACCAGCCACTTCCAACATGGTTTTGCTCTGTTCTTTTACGTCGATTGCGCCGCTCTTGCTGGCAAACCGGCTGAATTCCTGCTCAGCGTTTTCCAGGTCTTGATTCACTTGGACCAGACGCGCTTCCAGGAAGACACGCTCCCGATGGGCTGAGGAAGTGCTCAATTCTGAAACAAGCCGGTTCAGCTCCTCGGTATACGCCGTAGCCATCTCCGCGGCGCGCTGCGGATTTCGATCCGCCACGCTGATGGTGATCATCTGCGTTTTTCGGTCCACGCCGATGCCCACCTTGCGCGAAAGACGAGCCCGTGCATCAGTCATGGTACTCACACCGTAAACGCGCTTCAGATCAAACTTCTCGATAATACGGTCCTGGAGGGTCCTGCTGAGGAGTATCTCGGCGAACACTTCGCTGTTGCTTTTTACACCCAGCAAATCGCCCGCGAGTTCGCCGACTCCGCGTGTTACGCCGAGAGCGGCCGCTGTGACCGCAAGCGCCGAGCCCGCTTGATTGTCCGGAGGCATCAGGCGGGTTGTCGCCGTATAACGCGCTGGAAGCAGAAAAGCTGCCAGCAACCCCAGGATTAGTCCCAAAACCGAAATTCGCACTAAAAAGGTGCGCTCTCCCCACAGCAGACGCACGTTTCCGGCAAAGCGCAGCCGCGCCCGCTGCCGCTGGGCCTCCAGATGGGGCTCCTGGGCCTTCAGGCGATGAACATTAAGCGCCGTTTGACCGCGTTCGTCTCGATACACGCTTTACTTTCCTTCCGTATGGACACCCATACGAGATTCTTTTTCCAATTGGGCGGCGGGTGGGTTGTATTGATCGTTCAAGAAACCAGACTCTCTCCAAAATCCCCCGAGATCTACCTGGTCACGACCGGACAGTTAGCCGATAACCTTGGGAATATATCATGTGCCTTTTTGCAACACAAAAAATACAGCCATCGGTCGCAGCTTCTGTATCAGATTCGTCGCATGATAGCGCCTCGACCAGATCGGAAGGCTGCAAACATAGTCGTCCAAGGCCGTGATCCACGGGGTGTTATACACAAACTGTCTTTTGGGCAGGAAGTATTGTATTCGTGACGTCAGGGAGAACATGCACTTTCGCTCCCTGACGATCTTGAGTCCCGCATCAAGGATAAACTTGCGCATCAGGTGTTGCGGAATTCCCCTCTCCCGCGAAGTCAACATGTGCCGCGGGCGCTCCCAGTTCCCCATCGAATGGCTCGGCTCACAAATCAGTTGCCATCCCGATGGCCGGGTACACCGGGCCATCTCCGAAATCACGGTGGATACATTTGGGATGTGGTGCAACACACCGAAACAAGTCACCAAATCAAAGGTATTGTCCGCAAAGCGCATGCGGCCGCTCGGAACAGGTTCTACGTACTCAAATCTGGGATTTTGGAAACCACTCGCGGGCTCCAGCACTGTAACGCGCTTGGCGCGATTTAAAACAGGCTGGAGTTCGTCGCCGAACGCACCGCCCAGGCACAGGACATGTTCAAACGGTGACGACGGCAGGTACCGGAATCCGTGCCTCCAGTTGCGGGCATGGTAAGAATAAAGTCCAAGCTCCTGCTCCAGAGGTAAGTTGTAATAAGCCTCCGCTTCGTCGCGAAACCACTCTTTGATCTCACCTAGCGAAAAATCATTCCCGACCAGGGCGTTCCCGTCGCAGTATCGTTCAAAGCTGTGCTTAGCCCCTCGGTTTTCTGTTGCCACTTTATCTTGCAAGGTCCCAACCTCTCCTTTTTGAATTCAGTATCCCGTTATGTGTAAATTTCGAATTTGCTAGACAATCCGGTTTTTTCGACTGGCTTTTGCCCTGAACAAAATCACCGCTCAGGGCTCACTTCACGGATTTGCCGGCGGGAGTTCTGCCACGCCGCGCGGGAAAAGCCGGTCGCGCAAGCGCAGAACGGGAAATTCAACCATCTTAGTTACAATAACTCCAAGCACGATCGCCGCCGCATACTGCCCCACCGTTAGAAATATCCAGCCCACCGATTCGGGAAGCCTCCTTGCCAAATTGGCCAGTGGCTCGCGAACCGAAAGATGCCAGAGATAGATTCCGTAAGAGTAGGTGCCGATCCATGCAACCGCCCGGTACAAATAACTGTGAATCAGGCCGCCATGGTAGCCGTAGATCAGTAATGTCAATGCACCAAAACAAAGGTAGTTCACCGTGTATCCGAAAGTGGACATGTAGGAAGTCCCTGCGCCGCCTTGCAGCAAGGCGATTGCAAAGACCGTGACACTAAGCGCAGCCAGTATGACCCGGTATTGCAGAACGCGATCGAACTGAGCTCGAGACGCATACAACACATGGCTCAGCAATACGCCGAAGAGCAGACTGTCCAGCCGAGTGTGCGTCTCCCACTCCGTCCGCACCGGCCCTGATATCGGAAACGTGGCCACGCGAACGCACAGCACAACGGCGCAAACACCCATCAGAATCAGCCGAACGTGCGGCCGGAGGTGATTGCTTTTGTAAACCCATAGAAGCACCACAGGCAGCAGCAAATAGAAATGCTCTTCAACGGCAAGGCTCCAGGTGTGTTTCAAAGACGTGCCAACGTAATTCTGAATATTGAGAAGGTTTTGCCAAAGAAACGAGTCCAGCGGATGCCGCCGAATTACAATCTGAAACAATATGTAAAAATAATACGCAGGCCATATTTTCAGCATCCGCCGCACCAGGAAACGCTGCACCCGAATCGTTCCTGTGCGAGTGACTTCCTGGACGAGCAATCCTCCCACCAGAAAGCCGCTTAAGACGAAGAATAGATCTACGCCCATCCATCCAACGCGGGTTCCCACAAAGTGATTCAACCGCCCAAACAGGTTGTCTGTCGGCAAGAAAATCGCATGGAAATCAATAACCATGAGGATTGCAATGCCCCGGACAAAGTCCAGCTGCACCACTCGCGATGGGGCTTTCCCAGGAGCGCTACTCTTCTTGGAAGCAGGCTTGGGAACCAGAAGGTCAGCTGGCGCAGCCGGAGACCCTACCGGGTCGTTGATTGTAGCGGAATTTGGCATGATCGACTGCCGCGGTAAGCGCGGGAAGCCAACGCTTCCTCATAAATTCTGCAGAGCTGAGAGTAGTTTTTCTCTGCCGTATATTCCTTTTCGTAAGTGCTCCTTGCACTATGGCCCATCCTGGCCATTTCGGCTTCGTGGCTCCAGGCCCATTCCACTTTTGTTGCCAGATCCCGCGGATCGCCTGGATGAAAATGCAATCCCGTGGCGTTATCCTGGACGATCTCCCCCAGCCCTCCCAGCCGCGAACAAATCACCGGTGTACCGCAGGCGAACGCTTCGACAACAGTCATGGGAAAACCTTCATACCAGATGCTGGGAACTACGATGAATCGCGCTCCTTTGACGATTTCCAAAGACTCGGCACGCGGCACCCACCCTCGAAATGTAATCCCCGCCAACTTCCGCTCGCGAACCTTCTCTTCCAGTGCCGCTCTCTCGGGTCCGTCCCCAACAATGTACATGGGGTACGGTTTGGGAAGGAGATCCCAGGCATCCAGCAAAATGTGAAGCCCCTTCTCCTCGGTCAAGCGCCCAACGTACACCGCGTAATCCCCTGAGTTCGTCCGCTCCTGCGGATCAGGATCCGCAAAATTCGGCTTCACCACGAATTGCTCGGCTGAGAACCCGCCTTCGACAAACTTCTGCTTCGCAAATTCCGTCAATGCGATGAAGCGCGTCACGTGTCTGTGCCAGGTGCCTAACATGCGATGCACAGCAAGCATCGCGGCCACTCCCGATGTCGCTGCCCGGGAATGGCGGTAGCATCCATGTCGAATGCTTTCCAGCAGCGACCCCTTCACGCAATCGTGGCATAGATTGCCATCTCGAAAGAACGTGCCCGCCGGACAGATCAGCCGGAAATTATGGAGTGTCTGCACCACTGGAATTCCACGCTCTGTGCACAACGAAAAAATGGAGGGTGAGATCACCATGAAGCTATTGTGTACATGCACGATGTCCGGTCGGAATTCATCCAGCACCGCGGCGAATTGATTTCGCGATCTCCAGGACCAAACCATCTGGGAAGCAATGGCAACTCGATCCAATGCCGTATTATCTTTCAGCTCCTGGTTGCTGCGCTCAAAAGCAACCACCTGGTGCCCAGCTCGTTCGAGTAAGCGCTTTTCGCTCTCGAAAACAACATCCTCGCCGCCTGCCTCGCGATACCGGTTGTGAACGAGTAGAATTCTCATCAAAATTGACTACCTTGTTTTTACCTATGCGCTTCAGGTCACCGGTTGCGGGCGTTCCTGATTTCCGGAGTGAGGGCCGACCATCAGGCGGTTGAGTTCTTCCACGATTTCAAGCCCGAGTTGCCGGGCTGTCTTAAGCCGGCCCGTGTCGGGCTTCGGCAGCCCGTTGGAAATCGCGGCCCCCAGCTTCTGAGAAAAATCGTTCAGGTCATCCGGTGTGAAGATCTGTTCCGGCGCGAACAACTCCTGGGCGCAACCCGCGTACTTGGAGCAGAGCATCGGGACGCCGGCCAGCATGGCTTCATTCGCAACAACGCCCCAGACGTCTTGCATCGTCGGGAAAACCACAATATCCGCGCTGCGGTACACAGAGACCATATTCTCCTGTGGTTGCGCAGGCAGAAAATGCACATTCTTTAGACCGAGCGTATACGCCTTCTTCTGGAGATCATTTTTGTCAGGGCCGTCCCCTACCAATACCAGGGAAAACTCGAATCCTTTCTTCTGCAGGATCGAGGCTGCGTCCAGAAGGAATCCTAGACCCTTTAGTTCGACCAGCCTTCCTGCATGAAGAACCACGGGTCTAGGCTCAAATCTCCAGGCCGGCTCGGCTTCGGCTGTGAACCGTCTTTCGTCTACGCAATTCTGCGACTCCAGAATCCGTTCGCGCCTGACTCCCAAGGACAAGAGATATTCCGTGGAGGATTGACCGTAACTAATCCACCGGTCGCCCAAAGAGCGGAAGGCTTTCCGGATCATGCCGCGAATCGGATCGATATTCCTCTCGGTATGCAATGTCCCGCCCCACCAGATCCAGATCGGCTTGTGGAACAAAGTCGCGTAAGCCAGGGCGATTGACGACCGAAAACCCATTTCATTGCTAATGATCGCGTCTGGACAAAACCGTAAGAGGTGCCAGAGAAGCCCCGGTGTGATATGCAGAAATCGCTCCTCAAAGATTCTGCCATTCACTCTTGGACTGTGCCGAAATTGCCAGCCCCATGCTCGTATCACCTTAGCGCCCGACAAGATTTTCTCTGACTTGCTCGAAGATTCCCGATTTGCTTCACTCCCACCATGCAGGATCAGCAGCTCAAACTCCTCCGCCAGAACGGAGTAAATTGGAACACGATGCGGTGCAATCATGTTCGTCAGCAATGCAACTTTCAGCTTTCGCGTGTCGGGGACCATGGGAATATCTTGGGAAGAATTGCAATTTCTGGAGTGTCTAGCGCACCATCGCTTCGGAATCTGCCTGCTGATTTGCCGCGCTGCGCCGGCTATATCTGTTCAGCTCATCGACCATTTCGCGGCCCAAATACTCCGTGGTCTTCAGCCGGGTGGAATCCGCCTTCGGGAATCGCCCCGAAATAGCCGCTTCGAGTTTTTCAACGAACTCACTCGGATTGTCGGGCGAAAAGATATTCTCTGCGGGAAATAACTCGGCGGCACACCCTGCGTATTTCGAGCACAGCACTGGGACACCGCAGAGAAGCGCCTCATTCGCCACGAAACCCCACACATCTTGCAAGGTTGGGAAGACCACCAGGTCGGCACTGCAATAAACCGAAGGCATCGCCTCGGGCGGTTGCGCGGACTGAAAATGCACATTTTTCAAGCCTAGCTCTGCTGCGTGTTGCTCGAGCGACTCCTTCTCTCGCCCTTCTCCCACTAGCAGTAGGGAAAAGTCGTGGCCTCTTTTCTGCAGCGTCGCGGCTGCATCCAGCAACAGCGCGACTCCTTTGAGCTCCACAAAGCGCCCCACATACAAAACCACAGGGCGCGGACTCAACTTCCAGGCAGGCTCGACGGAGGCCTGAAATTGCTGCTCGTCCACGGAGTTCTGTGACTGCAGAATCCTTTCTCGTTTCACGCCCAATTCAAGCAGATACTCCGTGGAACTCACACCACAGGTGATCCAGCGATCGGCCCAGAAAGCAAAGAACTTCCGGAACGCTTTCCTCAAAGGGTCGATGTTCCGTTCGCTATGCTTCGTCCCTTCCCACCAGATCCAGACCGGCTTTCCAAAAACGATTCCGTAAGCAAGCGCCACAGCCGAGCGAAATCCCAGTTCAATGCTGATAACGGCGTCAGGACCGTAACGCACCAAATGCCACATAAAGCCCGGTGTGATGTGAAACAAACGCTCGTTGTACACTTTTCCGTTCTGCTCCTCCTGGAACGGTATCTGCCAGCCCCAAGCCTTCACGACTCTCGCGTTTGACAGCGCTTCCTCTGCCTGCCGCCAGGATTGCCGGTTCGCCTCCACTCCTCCATGCAGCACCAGCAAATCGAAGTGGTCTCCCAAGACCGAGTAGATGGGAATCCGGTACGGCGGAATCATATTCGTCAGCAACGCCAGTCTTTTTCTTTTGTTTGCTTCCCTCTCGATGTTCTTCAACTGCTACTTCCCCCATTCTTTTTGCAGCAGACTGCTTTTCCTACCGGCCTATGAGCAACAATGGTAGCGGCCCTATATCAATGCTTGACCCGGTGAAAGCGCCCCCCTCCTGAAGGAGCGGTGTAGCTGTCTTCACACGCCAACTGCCTGGTACATCGAATTTGCGATTTCCGTCGGGATTCCAAACGATCCATTCTTTTTTTCCCGAACGATTCAGCTCGCATGTCCAAGTATGGTCCGCGCCTGACTGGCAACTCCGCATGGTCGCTCCAACCAGCCATTGTTGGATCACCTGATACGCGTTCCCGGCCGGTGTGACTTTGTGCTCGTCTTCCTTATACGTAACGATCGCCATCAGCTTGTTATCCCAGGCATACCAGTAGAATCGCTGTACCCCTGCCGCCCAAGCAACGATATAGGACCTCGCAAGAAACGCAGCGCCCATTTCGTCCGACTCCATCACCGCCGGCCGAATCCACCCGGTCTCCGTATTCCAAAGCGGTTTGTTTCCCAGTCCGTTCTCCGCCATGATCTGCTGAACGCGCCGGATTACGGCCACCATCGCTTCCGGAGGGGCAGCAGGCGGATACGCGTAAAAGTGATATCCCACAACATCTGCGTACTGTACGCCGCCCTTTTTCACAAACTCAACAAACCAAGGAATTCCCCACTCGGCTGTCGGCGAGGCCGAAACGATGATCGCCTGTGGGTCCACGCTTCGGATGATTGCCGTCGCCTCTTTTGTGAGCGTCACCATCTGATCCACGGTTCCGAGCCAAAAATCACCCAGATTGGGTTCGTTCCAGATTTCGTAAGCCTGAATGCGGCCTTTGTAACGAGACACCACCGTTCTCACGTAATTTCGCCAATCCTCCATGTTTTTGGGCGGTATCGTCACTTCCGGCCGGCCGGTCGCCCAGTTTGGAGAATACGCCAGCGGCAACAGCATATGGGTCCCGTGCTGCTGCGCCAGTGAAACATAGAGATCCAACCTCTCGAAATGCCATTGCCCCTTGACCGGCTCCAACTGCGGCCAAGACACCGCCGCGTCCCACATCCTCCATTCGGGTATGGGCATATTCGGCCAAGGCGTGGTGGGCGCAGGAAAATTCAGGTGGTGCATATGAAGGCCAAAGTAAGAACTCGGAATCGCGCTATTCGGAGCCGACAATGTCTCCGGCGCAGCAGGCAGAAGTGGCGCCCCCATCAACAAGCAAGCCACGATTGCGGCCCAGTAGCGCACCATCTCCGTTTTCCGTTGCTGCCTAGCGCGGTGATTCTCCACACCATCCCTCATCTTTCTATTTGCGCGCGTTCGATCCTCAATCAGCAATATGCTTCTTTGCCTGTACGCCGATTCAGTGAGGAGAACTCGATAGCCCTTCTTCTCCGCGGGAATCAGTTGCGGGATTCCAACGCGGAAGCTTCCCATCGGCTTCGCCGCTTTGTCGTCCCGCAGCATCGAGCACTTTCCAATAAACACTCTCCAAATGCCTGGTGCAGCGCTGCAAATCGAATTGCCGGAGCATCGCTTCGCGGGCAGCCCTGCCAAAGCGCTTCCTCAATTCGACGTCCCGCAAAAGGATAGAAAAGTACTCAGCCAAGCCCTGGTAGTCCCGCTCTTCCGCCAGGAAGCCCGTGGTACCGTGTGTGATAATTTCCGGTATGGCCCCCGATTTAAATGCCACCACCGGTTTGCCCGTCGCCTGCGCCTCCGCGCATACCATTCCAAAACCTTCGGCCGCTCCTGAAGGAGTTGAAATCGACGGCATACAAATCAAAGCAGCGCGGTTCATCCAATCACGAACCTCGTCCAATGGGCGTCCACCCAGGAATTGGTATCGGCGCAGCAACTGCTTCGCAAGTTTCTCCAGATCGCCCCGCAAGGGCCCATTTCCGATTAAAACCAATTCGACGTCCGGGAATTGCTTCTGCACCTCTGCCGTGGCCCGGATCGCAAACTCCTGCCCTTTTTGCTCAGTGCAACGCCCCACAACCAGGATAACCGGCCGGTCTTCCGCAGGCTCCGGGCTGAACCTTTTTGTATCAATGCCTGTGTAGACAAGATGCACATTCTCGGCGGGATACCCCATTTCCAAAACTTTCTTCTGGACGAACCTCGAAACAACCAGGAAGGTGGCACCGCTCGCCTTGAGTCTTCCCCGGTTCGCAAAATAGTATCGAAAGCCCCAGTAGGGCTTTTCATAACGCAAGTCCGTAATCGTGATGTCCGAGCCGTGGAATGTAACAATCAGTGGAATTTTCAGGTTGCGCGCGATGGGAATGGCATAGAGCCCATTTGGGCCGTGATGGGCATGAAGCAAAGCTGGCCGCACCGCCCCTAATCTCTTCATAAACTCCGGAGCAAATCCCGTGAGCTTAAATCGCAGCTCCCGGCAGTTTCCCCAAAAACCTCCCTCATTCAGGAGGTACATCTCTTCCTCGCCGGCGTCCAGGCCAACGTCCTTCCGAGATCCCGCATAAACGGGTTCGAATTGAGACAGTGCACCCGCTTGGGCTTGGACGAAAGTTTCCGTCAGTCCTAACAGATGATTTTCGTAAATAATAACTTTCGGTTTATTGGGAGAACTCATGTGAGACTTTCTTCAGGCTAAAGAACAGCTCCGTTTAAGCGGAATCGCGGATTAGAACCCGTCGTCAGAATCAATAGCTTCATTCCAGGCTATCGGCCGCCATAAACAGGGATCCCTCCCCAAGGTTCGCTTCTGGTGCAAACAGTGCCAGGTCCGAACCGGCAACCGCCGCCACACACAGCGCCCACTGCAGGTCTTGCAGGAAAATCGTGCATTCGCCCATGTTAAATAAGAGGAAATAACTGAGAAGGGCGACCGGCCAAAGATTTGTCCGTGATTCCTTGTGCTGAGACCATCCGTAGGCGCGCTTGACGCCCGTACCAATAAAAATCAGCGCCAGCGACAAGCCCAGAGCTCCAAGGGTCAGAATTGTATCCAGATAGCCGTTGTGCGAGTACAGATGTCGCCCAATCGCTCGCTCCAGCGTGTCGGACTCCGCCGATGCGGACCAGAATCCCGAATACCCGTAACCGAGTATCGGGCGTTCCTGGATAAATGCGATTACCCAGCGCCAAATCTCTGTTCTTCCCGTGAGATCCGTCGACCGGCCAAGTAATGCTGCGAACGCTTCGCTCTGTGGAGCGACCAGTGCAAATCCGAGCCCGAAGATCACTAAAGTTGCTAAGACTGTTGCGTATAAAGGCATCCGCAGGCGAAGGATCGAAAAATTGTAGATGCCAACCAGAATAAATGCTCCGGCCAGTGCCGTCATCGGAGTGACCGAGTTCGAAAAGAAAAGCAGCACAGCGGATAGGAGCATCGCGGCCACGTTGAACACCTTCTGCCGCCGGCCCCTGGTTGGAAGCTGCCATTCGACCAATAGCGATATGGCCATCATCGCGCCAAAAGCGTTCTTATAGCCAAAGACGCCGCGCCACTCCTGCTCCTCTGACACGGAAATCCCGTAACTCGGCAAGAAAATTACGCAGGCTAGGCTGAGTATCGCTATTCCCCGAAAGATCCAACTGAGCATTCGCAACTGCTCTTCGAGCGTCAATTTCACGGCCAGGGCCACGCCGAAGAGAGTTGCACCTGTAACTGCAATGCAACGTCGAAAAGTAAATGCCGGTGTCTCCGCCCAAAGGCAAGACGCAAACGCCAGTACCACCAGGGCCGCGAGCGTCCAGTTGCGCTGCACTGCGAGCACGGCTTCCCGGCGGCACGCGATGAGCGTCAAGGCCACCAGGAAATAACTGACGCTCAGCATGAGCCGTCCCAGCGCGTTCCCTTCCAGCGCGGTATCTCCCGGAGTCAGCGTCAGCGTGGTAATGGCTCCCGAAAGCATGAACGTGCAGTTCGCCAAGGCGAGCCATTCGAATAATTGTCTGCGGGTCATCATGCTTCCGCTCTCAAAGCGAATCCCTTTGTTTCACCTTCGATTGCTGGTGAGCGTTTGCACAAAATGAACGCAGCTGCTCCGATCCCGCAAGCCAAAAGCCCATCCGACGCAATGCTCGACCAGGCCGCGCCGCGCCACGAATAGGCGGGGATAATCCACAAATTGATAAGGACATTAAAAATCGCCACGCCCAACTGGATCAGGCTCTTCAATCCTTGATGCCCGGCGCCGCTCAGCGCATCCGAAAGGAATGTGTGAATGACTTTCAGCATGGGGAGCACAGCAAGCCATCGCAGAGCTTCGACGGTCAAACGATACTCGCTCCCCAGGACGTACGGCACGATCCCGGCGCCGGCCAGCATGGTTGCGCTGACCAGGGCTGCATAGGCGAAGGCACGCCAGAACAACGGCTTGGCATACCGAATCGAGCTCAAAATGCCCGTGCTGCCCGCCCTGAAAAAGCCCGCATAGGCCGCCGCCAGCAACGAAGCTACCGGAGCGAAGCTCACGTCAATCAACCGATAGGCCGCTCCATAAATACCCGTGGCTTCGAGAGTACCCAGCCGCGCCAGCATGGTCTTGTCTATATCGTTGTAGATCGTTTCTGTGCTCCGGCCGGCTGAAAAATAAAAACCTTCCCGGAATTCGGTGAAAGTACGATTCAGCTTCAGCTTTGGCGGTCCGAGCTTTGTGATCACCAGGATCAATGACACCGTTGCGGCCAACCATGTACTTGCGAAATAGAAACGGCCCCATTGCAGTGCCGTTGGATTACGATAGATCGCAATCAGAATTAATGCCGCCAGCATTCTTGTCGCACTCAAAAGAGCGTTTATGGTTGCCGTCCACTTCAATCGCTCAAATGCCAGGAATGCCTGGAGGCTGATAACAACCAGACTGGCTCCAAAAAGGTCCGATGCCGCCACCAGCATCGCCAGGCTCACCGGGATTGCCGCCGGGAGTACATAACGCGAAACCACGGTCACCACTAAAAAAAAGACCGAACTGACGGAGATCGTGGTCAGAAGTGCAAGCCCGAAGTTCGTTCGAAATGTCTGAGGCTCCCGGGCCACGTTCTTGATGAGCAGGACCCCGCTGCCCATGGCCCCGAAGGGAGACAAGATTCCAACCAGGCCTACAACTCCAACAAAGGCGCCATAATGCTGCGCTCCCAATGAGCGCGCAATCACCGTGAAATAAACCGCTTGAATGCCCAGTTTGAGCCCGAATCCAACCAGCATCCAGGCCGTGTTACGCGCGAGTGTGCTGTCCCGGAGGGACCTGAGATTTTTTAATCCTGGCAGCACGAACAGGGACCTGGTCTGCGTCCCGCCTTTCTCATTCCTGCTTCGATCCGCATCCGCAAACTTTTGGCTTGCCTTCCAACTCTCATGGGTCCAAGCGCCCTAAGCTTGCCCTGCCTTTGCGCAAACCGAATTTCATCCCGCTCCCAACCCGCGGAACACCGCCGGGATTGTCATCGCCAATATCTTGATGTCCAGCCAGAAAGACCAGCGATCGATATACTGCATATCCAACGCCATCCACTGTTCAAACGGTATCATGTTCCGTCCGTACACTTGCCAGAGGCACGTAATCCCCGGCGGCACGCTGAAGCGCCTCCGCTGCCAGTCCTCGCTAAAGAACTGATAATCCCTAACGGACATAGCCCTGGGTCCAACCAGACTCATGTCGCCTTTCAGCACATTAAACAGTTGTGGCAGTTCATCGATGCTCGTCTTGCGTAAAATGCGTCCCAGCGGCGTCACCCGCGGATCGTTCTTGATTTTAAAGACCGGGCCACTCATCTCGTTCAGGTGCGCCAATTTTTCCTGAATACTCTCCGCTGTGGGCACCATGGTACGGAATTTATACATCGTGAACTGTCGCTTGTTTATACCCACCCGCTTCTGTGCGAAAAATATTTTTCCGGGCGACGTCAATTTGATCAAAGCGGCCACCAAGAAGAATAGTGGCGACAAGAGGAGCAGTAAAATGGAAGAGCCGACGATATCGAACGTCCGCTTCATCAGCAACTGCCACCCGTCTATCCCGAGGCCGCTTGCTATTACGTGAGAGACCCCATTCGTCGCATCTGCACGGTGCCGTACAAATTTCAAATCGAAGATATCCGTGTCCAACCGCACCAGAATCCCGTGGAGTTTTGCGAGTTGTGCGATCTCTGCGGCGCGCTCATAAAAGGAGCGCAGTGGCAGATAGATGGCGATCTCGTCCACCACATTCTTCCGCAGGAACTCCGGCAAACCTTCCAGGTCGCAGGCAACTTGAAAACCGGACTGATTGAACTCCTGCGTGCCGCTCCACGCGTTGTCTACGAATCCCAGAAGCCTGTACCCGCGATCAGGTTTCGCTTCGATTTGCCTGGCAAAATCAACCGCTCGCCGGTTTGTTCCCAGGATCAATACGCAATGCACGTTACCGCCGCGCCTGCGAATCGTACCCAAAATAGACCGAAGCAGCATGCGAGTGCCGACGATCAGGCCCGTACTCACGCCCCAAAAAACGGCCAGGAAATATGCCGTATTTCCGGCCACTCTGAATAGCTTGGCCTCACACCACAGGCAGATGGTAAAAAGCGCCATAGCACCAAGCACATCAAGCGCCTCCGCTCGCTTCGTCGAAAGGCGTTTTGACTGATACAAATTGCTGACCACCATTATCCCGTGCCCCATCAACAGTGCGATGGAAAACAGGATCCAACGCAGGACGGTGACCTTGGTGGACAGAAAGCTCGCAAAATCCGTCCAGCGCTCGCCGCTCTTCGTGATGAATACCGCGGCGGCAAACGACAGCACCAGGAGCAAGATGTCGATCAACATCAATGCCCGGAGCATCATGGCGCGCAAAATTTCCTGAATTTTCATACCCATTGGAGTGACCCGCGACTGAAAAACTAAGTAGGTTCTACTTCAAATCTCTCAACCCGTATTGCAACTGATTTCTGAATTAGATCCACGGAAACAACCAGGCTTTTCTCATTCCGGATGGCCGAAAGAATCCCTTCGATCCCTTCAAGCACTCCTCCGCGAATTCTCACTCGTTGTCCAACTTGAAGAAACTCATGAGGCGCTACCGGTATTCCGTTTGAGACTATGGCCTGCAGATTTTCGATCTGTTCGTCGGGAATGGGCGTGCCTCGGCCGCTTCCACCTACGAATTGCGATACGCTCCTGGTCTGGAGAACACGCAGGCGAGAGTCACCATCGCCCGGAAGCCGCACGAACAGATACTGCGAGAACATGGGCAAATCCACCCATTGGCTTCTATCACTCCAGCGCCGCTTTTCGCGATGCAGCGGTAGAAAGCTGTGAATTCCCTTCTCCCGCAATTGCGAATACGCCTGCTTCTCGTGTCTCGCTTTGGTCTGCACTGCGTACCAGAAAGATGCCTCCTTCTGCGCGGATGCAATCGCCGGCGGGCATGGCTCAAATTCGATTAGTTGTGTTGTCAACAAAGACAAAGCTCCGCCATCCTCAGTCCCAGAGGCTTTTATTTTCTGACCATCAAACTCTTCCGTGGCCGGCTTAAAGGCGCTTGTATACCGCCGCTGGTATCGGGAACGTACGGTTGTTTAGCACCGCTCCCAACACTGGAATATTCATGGCCTTTAAGCTTTCTGTTACACGTAGCGCTGCCTCTCGGCGCGTCGCGTTGGCCTCCAGGATCAAAACCACTCCGTCAACCAGCCGCCCCAGCAGCATCCCATCCGAGAACCTACCCACCGGAGGAGCGCTCAAAATCAGGTAATCAAACTCTTGCCGCAATTCCGCAATTCTTTCCTTCATCCGATCCGAATTGAGCAGAACCGCGAAATCTTCCACTGGCGCTCCCGCCGGCAACAGCCAGAGACTCTCCGGCCCCAGCAGCTTAGTGAATTCTCCAATGGGCGCATCGCTTCTCAGCGCATCCACAAATCCGCGAGGATGGTCCGTCTCAAGAAAATCCCGAATGGTCGGTTGGCGAAAATTCCCTTCCACCAAGCAGACTGACCCCGGCACGCTTTTCGCCAGGATTTTTGCGGTCACGGAGCATAGCCAATCGCAACTGCTGCTGCCGTCCACGGCCGCAAAAACGACCGCCTTGGGAGCCGCCTGCTGCGGTATCACGAAAAGCTTTTGCACCAATTTCAAAGCTTCGTCGCGCACCTCCGGGACGAGGCTCGAAACAACTTCAGCGGCCCTAACGGCGGGAGTTACATTCTCGTTGGCGCTCCCTTCTGTCTGAACCGTCGGCGCAGTTCCGAGATTGAACTCTGCCCGCTGCAGCAGCTCAAAATTCTTGCTCATCGGTTATCCCCTCGCTGCGCAGGCGCTGAAGAGGCAACCGTTTTGTTTATCTTCGTTGCGGATTTATCTCCGCTTTGCTGGCCCGTTGAATGCCTTTTGCCCTTGGCGGCCGGCGTAGTTCGACGAGTCTTTTGCTCTTCACCAGGCGTGACAGGGGCCGCACTGCTCTCCCGCCCTCCCGCGGTTGGCTGCACTTCTGCCGGAGCAGGCAGCGGACTCGTGCTTCTGCTGATCGTCTCCGCCGCAGCGGGCCGGGCCAGGACTTGGTTGTTCTGTGGGGACGCCAGGTACAGCATCAGCGCGAACAAACAGATCAAAAACGCAATCGCGGCTGCCCAGCGGTATTTCGAAGCATCCGGGTCACTATATGTAGGGTTGAAGATCGAATAAGTTCCGCCGGAGAGCTTGCTTGCTGCCGGAACTTCCGTCTTCTGAATCGTTGTCAGATCCAGATCGCCGATTGTTTCGCGCACCATCAAGGCATCCACTTGGCTCTTGTTCAACGCGCATGCCAGCGACATGGCGTTGAAACACAAATTATTGATGTTCCGCGGTATGCCGCCGGACTGCTCCGCAATCACCGCGTAGGCCTCTTTCGAAAAAATCTGCCTGCCTTCCGCAAGGCCCGCCACCCGTAAACGATGCTCGATGTATTCTCGCGTTTCTTCCGCATTGAATGGGGCCAGCCGCGCAACGATGGAAATGCGCTGGCGCAACTGCACGAGGCTTTCCGAAGAGAGCCGCTCCGCCAACTGCGGTTGTCCCGCGAGCACCAGATGCATCAGTTTCTTGCCTGGCGTTTCAAAATTCGAAAGCATTCTCACCAGTTCCAGCACTCGCTCGTCCAGATTCTGCGATTCGTCAATCACCACCACAACCTGGCGCCCGTTCTTCGATTCTTCCAGCAGGTAGGAATTTAGCTTCGCGTGCATCCGCACTGGATCGCCGCCCTCGTCGTTGAGACCTAGATCCCCAAGCAGATACCGGAGAAACTCTTCCGGGCCGCACAGCGTCTGAAACAAAAACGCTGTCTTTGCATTCCCCATTAGCAGCCCGAGAAGATGAAACAACAGAGTCGTCTTGCCCATTCCCGGCGGTGCGATCAAACCGGTATATCCTCTCCCCGCCTGAATTCCGTAGAACAGCGAAGCCAGCGCCTCGCGGTGCGTCCGGCTCAGATAGAGGAATCGGGCATCCGGTGTGACACCGAATGGTTGAGAGCCAAGATTGAAGTGTTTCAGCAGCATCGGCTTACGCTACCCGCTTGGGAACCGCCGCAAGGATCGGAATATTCAGCGTCTCTTCCACTTCAGTCGGCGTCCGGAAGGATGGGTCGGCGAGCTCCGCGAGATACCCTGCGGCGATCGCCGCAAAAATAGCCAGCCAAAATCCAGAGAAGATAACCGACGCCGGATTCCTGGCCGGCAGAACCGGGACTCGAGCCGGAACGGCGATCTCCACATTCGCGATGCGCTTGTCATCCAAGGCGTCGGAGGTCCGTTGCTCTTCGCGCTTCGTCAGGTACAGCAGATAGCTCTCTTCATTCGCCTTCGCTTCCCGCACCAGCGCCGACTGCTGAATCGCTTTGGCGTCCCAATCAACCATTTGAACCTGCATGTCGCGGATGGAAGACTGCAATTTCGTCACGCGCGCCCGGTCGGAAGCCAGGTCGGCCTCCGTTTTGGCGAGATCCTCGCGGAGATACTCGAACGTCGGATCGCGGTCCGTGGTCGTATTCACATATTTGGCTTCGTCGGCGGTCGCTATCGCTTTGTTGGTTTCCTCAATTTCTGCGTCAACCTCTTTTACCAAAGGGTAGGAGGGGTCGTATTTCATCAGGAGCTGCGTTCTCTTCAGCTGCGATGCCAAAAGCGAGGTGTGCAACTGCTCGAGCAATGTATTTGCTGCGAGCGACGTCTCCGCCGTCGAGGATCGCGCCGGGGTCTGTTTCAGCTGACGCTCAAGGTCGTCACGGCGTTGAACTTCGGCCGCGATTCTCTGCTCCGTGTCGTGCAAGTTTCCCTGCGCAGAGACAAATTGCTGCGCCAGCGTGGTCCTCAGCACTTCTGGCGAAGCTACCTGCTGCATCTTGCTGAACTTCACCAGTTGTGCTTCCGATTCACTTAGCGCCTTCTGGTATCGGTCCGTCTCTTCGGCGAAAAATTCCAGCGCGCCCGGCGGGCGTTGCAGCCGTAGATGCTTCTCCAGGTACAGTTTTCCCAGCGTCTGCAGCACACAAGCGGCTTTCTCCGGCGATTCCTTTGTCCCATACCGCACATTGATCACACGCGACGTTTTTTGAAAATCCACTTTGACTTGACCCTCAAGCGTATTCGTCGCCTCTTCTAACTCTTCCGCGCTCTGAACTTCGGGACTCTTTGCGCCGAACCTGCTCCAGAAAGAGGCGTTGTGTTTGACCAGTTTGCACGTCTGGGCCACCTCCCTCAGCATGTCCGTGCCTTTCAGCAGCGTCACCTCCGAGGCCACGTCATCCGTCGCGATCGCTTTATTGCCGCTGTCCTGAATCGCCGCCGTCGGCTGTGCCGTCACAGCTGCGTCCAGACGCTCTCTGCCGACGATCACTTGCATGCTGGCCTCGTAATAGTGGGCGGCCCACCGCCAGGCAACCAGCACCGAGCCGAACAGAACCGCGCAGAACGTCACTAGCATCACCAGCCTGTGGCGGAACAACGGACGTACCATGTCCCGCAAGGTTAGATTGCCCATTTCATTCCGGGCCGAACTCTTCAAGTTTGAATTTTTTTCTGTCGTCATTTCAGTCTCTCCACCGGAGCGCCTTAGAAACTCCCCGGATACGGAGTGAGGCTGAACGAATAAGGTACATATCTCTTGAAGTTGGTGATAAATTTCTCGGGCACATACACCATGTCTCCGGACCGTAGATGCACGTCTTCGCTGATGTTCTTCCCGCTCAAAAGGTCTTTGAGCTTCAACTCACGTACCTCTGCCCAATTTGCAGATACGGCTCGGTACAAAAAGACCTGGGTCTTGGCATTCGTAGTGAAGCCTGACGCCACGGCGATGGCCTGCGAAACCGTCGTGTCCCTTCGAAGTTCGTATTGCCCCGGTTTTCCCACTTCCCCCAATACCGTGAAAAATGGTTTTTGAAAGTCCAGGAGATCCACGTCAACGATAGGATCGTGAAGAGTGCTTGCGTACGCCTTCTTGATCGCTTCAATCAGCTCCGGCACGGTGAGCCCTTCGACGTGAATGCTGCCCGCACTCTGCAGGGATACGTATCCATCCGGCTGAACCGTAACTTTCTGATTTAATTCCGGAGTCAGTGGGAATGAGATTGACAGCACGTCGTCGTGGCCGATTCGATATCGCGGGTTTCGCTCCATGGCGACGGGGTGCTGCACTCCGTCGTTGCCTGCCCCAGGGCTCTTCACCAGAGCCTGGCTCGAAGCCGGAGCGTTCTCTTGTCCTGAAGCCGCAGGCAAATACAAACCGAGCACACCCAGCGCCAGGACAAGCCAAATTCCGTAGATCGCCCACAATCTTATTGCTTTCATTTCTACTTTCCTCCAACCCGCAGGCACTTCGGCTTTGCCGCCCATCGGCTCTGAGCACATAGACACCTGAAGAAAGAGCAGACGACTCGGGAAGCCTGCATCCCTGCCACTCGGTTCAATATCAAACTCCCCAAAATGGAAATCTACTGGCCTTCCGAGCTGCGATCCGATCACTCTGCCCGAAATCCAAGTCTGCGGAACCGATCCCTGCGATTGTCTTTGTGAGCTTCGCGGGCGACAAGAAGGCTCAACAAACACAGTGTTGGGTACAGGACTTTATCTCGGATTATTACTAAACGTTGAACAATAGAATGTGAATAGACGTTTACGAGCACCACAGAAATCCGATTTTTACGAGGTTGTCACGATCGCTTCACAAGGACTCAATATCTGGAACTTACCGTGCTCCTAGTCTTTGAACCGTCTTCGAAACGCAAAGGTCCTGTGCGTAGTAGGAGTTATCCCGTGTTTGGCGCCTTGGGCCATTTGGCGGATAACTTCTAGACTCCAGGCAGCTTAGCAGGTTGGGGAAAATCCCAGCTGTGTCAATTGCATCTTCTCCCCCGAACTATGGCTTACGGTGCAGAAGAGCCTACGCCAAGCAGGCCTTCTCTGTTTTTCGTTATTTCTTGGCAATCCCGCTCATAAACCTCACGCGCGGGACGGTTGATGATGAGTTTGAGCAGTGATTTGCATTTTAAATGGCGGAGCAAGCCGAATATGTCCCGAACGATATTTAGATTACTGAATTTTCTGGCGCTTCTTATTTTTGCTGCTGCCTCACTCCATGCCCAAACTGAAAAAGCTGAAAAGGGCAAGGTGACCGGACAGATTGCCGACCCTCAAGGTCTCGTCATTGCCGGCGCAAAAATATATCTCGTCAGTCAGGAGGGCGCAGAGGCTCCCGACACCGTTTCCGACGAGACCGGCCACTACACCTTCGCGAGTGTCACCCCCGGAAAATATAAGTTGAGTGTGGAAGCGGAGGGTTTCAATCCCTTCGTCAGTGACGAGATCGTGGTGGTTGCCGGACAGACCACTACCTTTGATGCAAAACTAACGGTCATTCAGTCCAAGGTTTCCGTGACCGTCGAGGGCGGAGGCGCCGGCCAGGTCGAAACACAGACCGCCGAAGTTTCCGGAACCATTAATGAAACAGAAGTCAAAACCCTCGCCCTCAACGGCCGTATCGCTTACCAATTAATCGCGCTGGTTCCCGGCGTTAGCAACCAGACCGGCCAGGACGAAGGCAAAACCGGTGTTGCGGGCAGCGCGAAGTACAGCGTCAACGGTGGGCGCGTCGAATACAACATCTTTGAAGTGGACGGAGCCGACGTCCTCAACAATGGAATCAACGCCGCACGTGGAGCCAACACCTTCGTTGTCAATCCAAGCGTTGACGCCATTGGTGAATTGAAAGTACTTACTTCCAACTACGGCGCGATGTACGGTAAGACCGCATCCGGTATCGTCCAGATCACCACGAAATCCGGTGGCCCTGAATTTCATGGAAGCGGCTACGAATTCATCCGCAATGAAGTCTTCAACTCGCGGAATTTCTTTGACCAGCCCGGAAAAGCGCCCCTCTACCGGCGCAATGACTTCGGCTTCACCATTGGTGGTCCCGTCTACATCCCCGGCAAGTACAATGCCAGCAAACAAAACACATTCTTCTTTTTCTCGCAGGAATTTCGCTACGAAAAGACGCCGGTCGCCTACAACCAGGCTGTGCCTTCCAACGCCGAACGCGCCGGCAATTTCGGCGACGTTTGTCCTGTGGATAAGTCGCAAGGGATCACACCTCAGACCAAATCTCTATACCCGGACTGCCCGGTCCTGAATTACGTTCAGGGTCAGGGAGTTTACGTTCGCTCCGGTTACAACGGAGCCAGCAACGGAGTTGCAACGGACCAGGTCCCCATCGATCCGACTTCCCAGGCATTGCTTAACACTGGCCTCCTCCCGGCGCCCAATTCGGTCACCGGTTGCAATTCCCCGGTCACCTCGCCTTCCAATCCGGCCTGCTATGTGGCCTCGGTTTCGCCCAGCACAAAGTGGATCGAATCTCTGTTCAAGATTGATCATAATTTCTCGGCGACCCAGATTTTTTCTGTTCGTTTCATTCACGATTCCTGGAATACGGATGTCTTGACGCCGCAGTGGGGCCTCGTCGAAAACAGCTTCCCCACCGTACAGAACCACATTGATGGGCCAGGTTTGAGCGTGATCGCCAGCCTCACCAGCGTTCTCCCACATGGTTTTGCGAACCGCTTTTCGTTTGGGTACGTCCAAGCCAAAATCAATCTCAGCCAGAAAGCGGGGCCTGGCGCGGACTTGACCCGCCCGTCGCTTCTCGATGCCTCTTGCCCCACGGATAGCTCGGGAAACCTGAACTGCTCGCAAACGAGCACAGGTATCACGCCCGTAACCTCTCCAATCGGCCCGCTGGGGGCATTCTTCGATAACGGCTTCGGCGGAAAAATCCCAGCGCTCCTCTTTAAGGGCACCAACGCCGCTTACGGATCACATGGTTTCAGCATTGATACGGGTTACACGCCTTGGACGGACACGATCCCCACCTACACCTTCCGCGACGACGTTACCAAAACCTTCGGCAAGCACACGGTCCAGTTCGGTGTGGAAGCGATCATCGCCCAGCAAAATGAAGTCAGCGCCGCGAACGGCGTCAACAGCGGGGATATCCAAGGCGTCATTTCCTTCAACGATCAGGGTGCTGGCGCCAGTCCTTCAAACATCAGCGGTATCTGCATTGCCACTGCGGCTTGCACTGCGGCGATTGACACTTCAAACGTCTTCGCGAACTTCCTTGGCGCCCAGTTGTCCTCTTATCAGCAGGACAGCGTCCAGAACAAATACTACAACCGCTATCAAGTCGTTGAACCTTATATCCAGGATGACTGGCACTTTAACAAGCGGCTCACCCTCAACCTCGGTATCCGGTTCGGGTTGTTTGGCACCTGGTACAACAAAGAGGGTACCGCCTACAACTGGCAACCTTCCGCTTACAATCCCTCCATTGCCTCGAGCGTCTTTCTCGACCCCACTTTCGGTTTCCTGATTCGGCCGGAGTCTTCCCCTTCGGGCAATTCGCTGGTCGCCGTGCCACAGAACTTGACCAATCCTGACCCCGCTATCGTCAATGGCCTTGTGCAGTGCGGCACTCATGGAATTCCAAAAAGTTGTCAATCCAGCCACGTCTTTAATCCAATGCCCCGTATTGGCCTCGCTTACGACGTTTTCGGAAACGGCAAGACGGCGATTCGCGCCGGCTACGGTATCTTCTACGAGCATGGCACCAGCTACGAATCGAACACCGGCTCGCTCATCGGCAGCGCCCCTCTCACCATCAGCCAGACGAGCTTGAACCCAGCAAGCTATCAGTGCCTCGGCGGATTCGGCCGGCTTGGTACGCCGTGCAGCTCCTACTTCGTCTCGGATGCTTTGAACCCCGTCATCTCCGGTCCAATCGCCTATCCCATTAACGTAACTGCGATTCCTACCAAAGCCACTTATCCCTATGCGCAGCAGTGGAGCTTGAGCGTTGAACAGGAACTGATGAAAGGCCTGACCGCCACCGCCGCCTATGTCGGAAGTTCCGGCACGCATCTCACCACCGTGCGAGATCTTAACCAGGTTCAGCCCGTTGACCCGGCCTTGAACCCCTTTCCCGCAGGCCGTCCTCTGATCTGGACCGAAGACTGCGCTGGAAGCTCCGGCGGTGTCTTCGAACTCGGCGGCGTAGGCAACGCCAATGGCGGCGCGGTGGTTACCAGCGGGCAGCCCGCTTGGGTGAACCTGAACATCGCTTGCTACGGCGTCCCTGGATTTGGAAAGCCATTCAATCCCAGCGTATTCCGCCCCTACTCCACGTTGGGCAGCATTCTCCAGGTTGCCAATACGGCCAGTTCGAATTACAACGCCTTTCAATTTAGCCTACGCAAAACTACGGCGCCTCTCTCCCTGGGCGCCTCCTATACCTACAGCCACTCCATTGATAACTCATCGGACCGCGCAGACGCTGACTTCGTCAATTCCTACGACCTGGCCGCCAATCGCGCCAGCTCAAACTTCGATCAGCGCCAGAACTTCAGCCTCAGTTACATCTACGTACTTCCCATTCGCAGCGTTATAAGCAGCGGGCTTCACATTTTTGACGACGAGTCCACCAATACGGTCTCCTCGCCCAAGTCGGCCGGAGATGCTCTCGATTCTTCGATCGCAAAAACGTGGCTTGATGATTGGCAGTTCTCGGGAATCATCGTTCATCAAACCGGCACGCCCTTCAGCGTCATCAATGGCGGCAGCCCTGGAGGCATCGGCGTTTCCGATAACAGCGGCGTCGCAAATTATTTTGGAACCGGCTCCTATGCCGATTGCGTGGGCAGCGCAACAGCCAGCGTGCCGTATGGAGGAAATAGCATCGCCGACACCGTCGGCCCTCTCCTCTACAATCCGGGAGCCTTTGTGGCGCCCCGCGGTTTGACCTTCGGAAATTGCGGACGCAATTCCCTGAACAACCCCGCGCGCACCAACTTCAATATGTCCTTGTTGAAGCACTTTAAGGTTTTCGGCGAGCGCGACCTCGAATTCCGCGCCGAGGCGTTCAACATCTTTAATCACACCCAGTTTCGCGTTTATGACCCGTCTCATCCTGGCAACCCCGGCAACAACATCATCGGCTGCTATGGCAACGCGAATGTCAACTACTCCGCCGCAGGTGGAGGAGGCGTGGACTGCCTTACGGGCAATTCCTTCCTGCATCCCGTGGACGCTCATGATCCGCGCATCTTTCAGTTTGGGTTGAAGTTTAGCTTTTAGCGCGGGGCCCCCGGGTGCAAAGAGCTGTGGCTCCTGGGCGGGCTTATCCTGCGTGAACATCGTTTAAAGGTACGAGGTCAATTTATGATGGCGCAAATCCAGAAAATGGCTGGCGTGACGATCCTGTCGCTGGGCCTGTGGGCTGTATCGCTCGGATTGACTGGCTGCAGTGAATCCGCTGCCCCGGTTACAAGCCCGGCGGCTGGCAAAGTAAATACCTATTTCAGCGGCCCCTTCAATGTCGCGGGAAGTTCGGTAGGCCGCAGCAGCACCTCTTTCGACCATGCAGCCGGACAAGTTGCCGTTTCCGGCTTTGTTACCAACAACCAGTCCATTCTTGTTCCAACACAAACACTCAGCGGCTCCTTCACTTCGGCGAGCACCGGATTCCTTGCTGTCTCCGAAAATTTCATTACCACAACCACGGGCCACCTGATCCCTCAGAACCCTCCCTTGTCGGGAGCCTGGGCAGTGGAAATCCCCGGTGCAGGCGCCTTGGGAAACTTCCTCAACGTCAATAGCACCTCTAACCCTCCCACGATCACCGCCGCGCCCGCGGTCATGGCGGACAACACCGCTTGCCCCTATTTCCCGAGCCAGTCTACTTTCCTTTACGTCAACGTTCCAAATCCATCGGCCGTTTCTCCGTCGGACACTTCGAATTACGGAATCGTCGCTATTACCACCCAGGGTTCAGCGGTCACTTTCAACGCAACTCCGTTCCTGGTTGGACCGCTAGCCGGTACACAGTCCACTCTGACTGGTGCGTGCTCCGTATCCACCTTGGGCGCGCTTACCGCTTATCCGCTCAACTCCTATGGGCAAGCCTCCAACGTCGAACTCGTCAGCATCGGGAAATCCGGCCTGCTCGTGAGCAGCTTCACTTCTGCCGGTAACGTGAGTTCGATCGGCGCCTTTGGCGGCGGCAATGGCGTCATCGGCGTTCAGCAGCCTTCCTCGCCCGTGGATCCCGGCAGCCTCATTGCCGCAAAATATAATGGCTTCATGTACTCCCCTAAGAACCGCGTCGTGGGAGGCACCTACGACATCACCCAGTTGGCGTCCGCCTTCGGCAATCACGCAGGGACCGATCCGGTCTGCTCCGCTTTGCAATCATCCCTGGCTGCGAACCACGGTCAGGGCGCGAATACCGTACCGATCCTGCCTTCCCCCAACACGATCTTTGGTGGCGAATTTCTTGTGGATGGACCTTCCGGTCGCGTGAACGATCCCAGCGGCCAATTGGGCTCTGAAAATTGCGACGTCGCCATAGACTTGGGCAATGAGGATTCCAACAACGCCGGAATCTTCCCGAACGCCACCATTTTCATCGGCTCCAATTACCCGCCGTTTAGCACCACCAATCCTTGGAACTGTTTCGGCACTTCGTCGCCCTGCGCTGTCTCCTTTCCTGCCGCTGCCGTCGTTGGTCAAGTCCAAAATCAATTTGTCATCCTGGTGGTCGCTACGCCAAACTCCAATCCACCGGCACAACTGCCCGATTCTTTCAACAGCCTAGTCAACCAACCCTTCGAGATCTACCTGTTTCAAAATTCTCAGTGAGATTCAAGCGGTGTCATTGGGGCTCATGGTGGGACACGCGCTGAATGGGCCAGCCGTTTGTGGAAATTGCTGACGGTAACCAAACTTTCACATTTCGCACCCTTGAAAATTCGTATTTCTGACGTTCTACCCGTAGATGAGTGTTGGTGTGTCTGCTCGGGCCTCGTCCCCGAAGCCCGTAACGTCTCAAAAGTTATCAACTGTTGATTTTTCGTTGATAGCCCTTAAAACAGGCTCGCTTATAACTGTGCACACGTGGTGCTTGGGATTTTTGACGGAGAAAGACGGAGAAAAGACGGAGAAAATGCTTGCCAGGTCTCTCGCGTCGTTGTCTTTCCGCTCATTTTGTCCATGCGCCTCGTTCACGGGAGAGATTCTCACCCTCGCTCTTCTGCGATGTGGTCACTCACTCAATCAGTAAATCTAAGGAGCGGATATGAAAGCAATGAAGTATCTATTCGCGCTGGCGGGTGCACTCTGTGCAACCGTGGGCGCTTCGAATGCGCAGACTGTCGCTATCGGCGGCGGCTCTTCAGCCTTGGCTCTCGAAATCGGCCAGGCAGCCGTTGTCTATGAAGACAGCCTTACGGGTCCGAACACGGCCTGCGTTTGGTCGCGCACGACCGGCCACCTCAACGGCGGCAGCACCATGAACGCGAAGGATGACCGTGCGGGCGTTAACAAGACCGAAAGCGGCAACGTTTGGGTCGTTTGGGGCAAGGGCGGCGTCGGCGGCACCTGCGCTGCTCCCGTGGCACCTTACAACGTCTATATGTACACCAACATTGACTCCGTTCTCGGCCAGCGTGGTTTCTTCGCCACCAACGCCGCCGGCGTCTCCGGTTTCCTCCAGAACCTCACCCTTGTTGCCGCTGACTCGAATCCCGCGGTTCCTGACAACATTCTCAACGTCAACCCGACCGCCGGCCACACCTTCACGGACACCGCCGGTGGTATCCCCGCGGTGGTGATCGCCCTCCTCAACGGCTCGCGCTGGAACTTCGCCGGCACCGACATCCGTCCCGAAGACGGCGTCTATGCCACCTTCCGTGCCGAAACCACCTGCAACACCTATATCGCCCGCCAGCCCTTCGACAACATCGTTCGTAGCACCCTCGGCCTCGGTTATGCCGATGGTTCCTTCGTTCAGGATGATTTCGGCGCCAGCAAGAAGTTCAACGTCTTCAATTACGCCATCAGCGGCAACGACCCCTACTCCGCCAAGCCGGTCCCGAACTACACCGTCGGCGTCGTTGGCGCTCAGCCCATCATCGTTGCTGTCGGCCCCTATACCAGCGGCTCCAACACTGGCGTGTA
>Ga0335070_10000343_pt1 | contig 54805 bp, 46 predicted proteins | sample Lox_Sample_13_FD_206722 | JGI IMG/M metagenome (GOLD analysis project Ga0335070, IMG submission 206722) | Soil microbial communities from Loxahatchee National Wildlife Refuge, Florida, United States - Lox_Sample_1.3 | ecosystem: Environmental > Terrestrial > Soil > Wetlands | place: USA...
GCCCTGCCCGGGTGCTCCCTGGCAGGGGCTCGCCTATGAGCGCCAGCTCGCCTTCAAGAGCGAGCAGGTGGACGAGGCGCTGCGGCGGATCGGCGGCCTCGACGGCTTCGAGCTGGAGGAGATCGTCGCCGCGGACTCCCAGTGGCGCTACCGCAACAAGCTCGAGTACTCCTTCGGCACGGTCGACGGCGAGACCGCTCTCGGCTTCCACGCCCGCGGCCGCTGGGACCTGATCGTCGACGTCGACGACTGCAAGCTCGCCACCGAACCGGGCAACTCCGCTCGCAACGCGGTCCGCGAGTGGGCCCGCGAGGAAGGCGTCCCCGCCTACGACGGCAGCGCCCGCAGCGGCACCCTGCGCAACCTCGTCGTCCGCGAGGGGCGGCGCACCGGCCAGATCCAGACCCGGCTGGTGACCGCGCCGGCGCGACTGCCGCGCCCGCCGGCCGACCTCCACACCGTGATCGAGGGCGACTCCGGTGGCACCGAGGGGCCGACCGGGGTGCTCGGCGAGGAGCTGCTGCGCGAGGAGCTCTGCGGGCTGCGGCTGGCGATGTCCCACGGCGCCTTCTTCCAGACCAACACCGAGATGGCAGAGCGCCTCTACGGCGTCGCCGCCGAGCTCGCCGGGCTGAGCGGCCGCGAGCGCGTCTTCGACCTCTACTGCGGGATCGGCACGATCGGGCTGACGATGGCGCCGATGGCCGGTGAGGTCTGGGGCCTGGAGATCGTTCCCGAGGCGATCGTCGACGCCGAGCGCAACGCGCGCCGCAACAAGATCGAGAACGCTCACTTCCTCGCTGCCAACGCGCGCACGGGGATGCGGCCGCTGATCGAGCAGGCCGGCAAGCCCGACGTCGTCGTCATCGACCCGCCGCGGGCGGGGCTCTCGGCGAAAGTCGTCCGTCGCGTGCTCGAGTGCGAGGCGAAGCGGATCGTCTACGTCTCCTGCAACCCGACGACGCTGGCCCCGAACGCGGCCCAGCTGGTCGAGGCCGGCTATACGCTGGAGCGCGTGAGGCCGGTCGACATGTTCCCGCAGACCCCGCACATCGAGTGCGTCGCGGTCTTCGAGAGGGGCGCCTGATGGGACGTGCGTTCGGCGTAGCAGCCGGCCTCGATCCCGAGGTCGCTGCGCCGCTCGCCGCCCGCTGCGAAGAGCTCGGCTACGACTCGCTCTGGTCCAACGACCACCCGGGGGCCAAGGGCCTGGAGACGCTCGCCGTCTTCGGCGAGGCGGCGCCCCGGCTCGAGCTCGGCGTCGGCGTGATCGCGATCGACCGCACCCCGCCACAGCAGATCGCCGCTGATCTGAGGGCCACCGGGCTCGACCCGTCCCGCCTCTGGCTCGGCGTCGGCGCCGGCTTCTCGAAGAAGCCGCTGACGGCGATGCGCGAGGCGCTCCCCGCTCTGCAGGCGGCGCTCCCCGGCGTCCGGCTCGTCCTCGCTGCGATGGGGCCGAGGATGTGCGGGCTCGCCGGCGCCGCCTACGACGGCGCCTTCTTCAACTGGATGACCCCCGGGTTCGCCGCCGGCGCCCGCGGCCAGGTCGAGGTGGGCGCGGCCGAGGCGGGCCGCGGTGCGCCGCCGCCGGTCTTCGGCTACGTCCGCACCGCTGTCGGCCCCGACGCCGCCGAGCGGCTCGCCAAGGAGGAGTCCTTCTACCGCGACCTGCACCCGGGCTACCGCAACCACTTCGACCGCCTCGGCGAGCCCGAGGGCACGGTCGGCATCGCCGCCGCCGACGCGGCGGACGCCCAGTCCCAGCTCGCCGCCTACACCGCTCTCGACACGATCGTCGTCCGCGGCCTCGCCTCGGCCAGGGTCGAGCCGATGTCCGCCGTCGCCGCGGCCGCCGCCCCAAGCTGACCTTCCCCGCCAGTCAAACCCGACTCCCAAGGAGACCGCGATGAAGCTGAGCAACCTCTTCAACAAAGCGAAGAAAACGATCGACGACCGCGGCGGCATGGACGCCCTCAAGGCCGACGCCGAAGAGCTGAAGGACGTAGCCACGTCCAAAGGCAGCCTCACCGACAAAGCCAAGGCCGCCACCGACGCGATCAAAGAGCCCGGCGCCCACCAAGACGCCGCCGACGCTAGTACGGAGGCAGATCCTCGTACCACGCCCCCAGCATCCTGAAAGCCCTCCAGAAGCGTTGCTTGGCGCCCTCCTCGTCGAGGGAGGCGTCGATGTCGGGGACGTAGAGGGCGTCCATGGTGGGGGTGAAGGCCTGGATCTCGCCCTCGCGCTGCTCGATCGGGCGGGAGAGGGGGATCTGCAGGCCGTTGAGGACGCGGAGGGCGGGCTCGCCCATGACGACGACGATCTTCGGCTGCACGATCGCCAGCTCCTCGGCGAGGCGGGCGACGCACTCCTGCGGCGCCAGGTCGGGCTCGGCCATCGGGCACTTGACGCAAAGGGTGCCGTAGACGACTAGGGGGTCGATGCCAAGCCGTTTGAAGCTTTTCATCAGCGCGTTGCCGGCGCGGCCGTAGAAGGCGACGCCCTCCTCGATCTCGGCGCTCATCGGCGCCTGCTTGATCATGAAGACGTCGGCCTGCGGGTGACCGGAGCCGAGCACCGGCATCAGGTTGCCGCGCGGGCAGTGCGAGCACTCCTGGATCTCGCGGCTGAGCTGGTTCAGCTCGCGGATCGCCCGTTCCAGGTACTTCTCGCGGATCTCGTCGTCGATGCTTGGCATGGCCGGAGACATCTTTGACGGGCCGGCCGCGCCTCCTTTGCCGCGGTGGGCCTGCATCAGGACTTGCTCGCCGGGCGCCGTCGCCTCGGCTTGCCGCCGCGGGCCGGCTTGGCGTCGGGGACGCGCCGTTTCGGCGCCTTCGGCCGTCCCGTCGTCTGCAGGAACTTCAGGGTCTGGACGTAGACCAGGTTCTTGTGCTTGCGGGTGATGTCGGCGTCGCGCATCGCCTCGAGGAACTCGGCCGGCCCGTCGAAGTCGTGGATGCGCTGGCGCACGCTGCCAAGGCCCTGGGCGACGTGCGAGTCCGACCCCGCCCCCGGCACGATCCGGTACTTGCTGGCAAAGCGCACCGCCTCCTCGTTGAACGAGGTGACGGCGATCCGCGGGTTGAAGACCTCGAGGATGTCGATCTCCTCGACGATCTCGAGCAGGTGCTCGTAGTCGGGCACCGAGTGGAAGCGGTCGAAGGGGTGGGGCACGTAGACGAGCCCGCCCTGCGCACGGATCGCGGCGATCGTCTCCGCCATCGTCATCCCCTTCGGGATCTTCTCCTCGAGGAAGAGGCCGATCACCTCGCCCTGCTCGGCGGTCTTCACCTCCTCGGCGACGATCACCTTGGGGCCACCGCTCTCGGCCGCGATCCGGCGTGCCTCCAGCGCCCCCGAGACCTCGTTGTGGTCGGTGATCGCGATCGCGCCGAGGCCGCGGTCGCGCGCCGTCCGCAGCAGCACCTCGACCGGGGTCGCGCAGTCCTTGGAGTGGTCGGTGTGCATGTGCAGGTCGACCTCGATCAGCGGCCGCCTGACGATCCGCGCCCGCAGCTCGGAGTCGCCCCCCTCGCGGTGGCGGCGAGCCAACAGGCGCCGGTAGATCACTTCGAACTCGCTTGCGACCGCACCCCAGTCGCGGCTGCCCTCAGCGCCCTCGACCAGCTCGTAGCTGGCCGGGAAGTAGCCCTCCAGCAGCTTCGCGGTCGCGGCGCTGGTCACGGTGCGGGCGTCGATCCGGCCGAAGAAGATCTCGACCAGCGGTCGCGCCACCTGGGTCGAGAGGACCCGCTCGCGCGGGGCGTGGAAGGTGGCGACGTTGAGCGAGTAGGAGTGGCGCAGCGCCGCCGAGGAGATGCTCGGCGCAAACGGCTCGTGGACGTGGACGATGTCCGGCCGGCGGCGGCCGAGCTGGCGCTTGACCGGGTCGCCGGTCGAGATCCGCAGCAGCTCGTGACCGCGCCCCTCGAGCTCGTCGCCGAGCCGGGCGGCGAACTCCTCGGCGCGGGCACCGGCCCGGGTGCGGCCGCGTGGGCAGACCTGGGCGATGAGGAGCGGGGACTCGGGCACGTCGGCCAAAGAATAAGAGCCCGCCGAAGCGGGCTCTTATCGAAGCGGTCTGCAGGCGGGCGCTAGGCCTTCGCGGCCTTGCCCTTCTTGCCGGCCTTCACCTTCTTACGGGCATTGGCGCTGATGAACTCCTCGGTCTGTTCGCGGGCCTCGTCGTCGGGACGCTGCGAATGCGGGGACTTCATCAGGTAGCTGGAGGGACCGTCGAGCTGGCCCGAGATGCCGTTGTTGAGCGCCAGCTTTATCAGCCGCACGGCGTCGATCACGACGCCGGCCGAGTTCGGCGAGTCCCAGACCTCGAGCTTCAGCTCGGCGGTCAGCGGCACGTCGCCGAAGGCCTTGCCCTCGAGCCGGATGTGGGCCCACTTGCGGTCGGTCAGCCACGGCACGTAGTCGGAGGGGCCGACGTGGACGTTCTCGGGCGGCAGGTCGTGGCCCATGATCGAGGTGACCGCGTTGGTCTTCGAGATCTTCTTCGAGTCCAGGCGCTCGCGCTCGAGCATGTTGTAGAAGTCCATGTTGCCGCCGACGTTGAGCTGGCTGGTCCGCTCCAGGCGCACGCCGCGATCGTGGAAGAGGCGGGCGAGCTGGCGGTGGACGATCGTCGCCCCGACCTGGGACTTGATGTCGTCGCCGATGATCGGCAGCCCGGCCTCCTCGAAGCGCTTGTCCCAGTAGTCCTCGCGGGCGATGAACACCGGCAGGCAGTTGACGAAGCCGACGCCCGCCTTCAGCGCCTGCTCGACGTACCACTTGGTCGCCTCCTCGGAGCCGACCGGCAGGTAGCAGACGAGCACGTCCGCGCGACTCTCCTCGAGGATCCCGACGACGTCGGCGGTTTCGCCCGGCGCTTTGACGATCTTCTCTTTCAGATACTTGCCGAGGCCATCGTGGGTCATCCCCCGCTCGACCTTGACCCCGAGCTTGGGCACGTCGGCGAACTTGATCGTGTCGTTCTGCCCCGACCAGATCGCCTCGGAGAGGTCCTTGCCGACCTTCTCGGAGTCGATGTCGAAGGCGGCGACGAACTCGACGTCGCGGACGTGGTAGCCGCCGAGGTCGACGTGCATCAGACCCGGCACTTCCTCGCTGGGCTCGGCGTCCTTGTAGTACTGGACGCCCTGGATGAAGGAGTTGGCGCAGTTGCCGACGCCGACGATCGCGACGCGGACCTTGTCCTCCGTGCGGCCGATGCCGTTCGTGCTGTGCCCGTTGGCTCCGTTGCTGTCACTCATGAAATCTGAAGTCCTCCTGGGATCTCGCTAGGTGGGTGAACACACCCGGCGGCCTCTCTGGTTACAGCTGCTCCGCCTCGTCCCCGCCGCTCTGCGCGCCGGGACCGTCGCCGGATAGCTCGTTTCTCACGTGCCAAACTCGCTGGAAAGTCGTGAAGATCGTGAGCGCCGCGATCACGTAGACCGCCGGGGCCAGCAATTCGAAATCGGCGATGCCGGCACCCTTGGCGAAGATCAATCCGATCGAGAGTATGACCACTCTGACGGGACGGGTGGCGATCCCGACCTTGCACTCGACGCCGAGCGCCTCGGCCCGGGCTCGCGTGTAGGAGACCATCAGCGAGCCGAGCACGGCGACGACGCACATCGCCGCCGCGAAGTTTTCGCCCTGGGTGGCGAAGTAGCCGGCGACGGCGGCGAGCACGATCCCCTCCTCGACCCGATCCAGGGTCGAGTCGAGGAAGGCACCGAACAGCGTCCCCTTGCCCGACATCCGCGAGTAGCGGCCGTCGAGGGTGTCCATCACCGAGCCGAGGATGAAGGCGACGCCGGCGAGGAAGAAGAGGCGCTGGGTGACGAGGAAGGCGGCGACGAGGTTGCCGAAGAGGCCGACCATCGAGATCGCGTTCGGCGTCAGCCGCGACTCGATCAGCCGCTCGCGAGCGTAGGCGCGCAGCTCCTGCCCGTTGCGTCCTGCGGTGGCGCGGCCGTTCCGGCGGCCGCCGGGGGCCCTTGGGGGCGCCGACGAAGATTGCATCGGGATCAGGCTAGCTCACGCCTCGGCCTCGCGGGCGGCGGTCACTGTGCGGAAGGACCAGGCTTCGGGACGGAGGCGCGCCAGCGCCCCCTGCGCGATCGCGAAGGCGGCGATGGCGACCAGCCAGCCGAGCGCGACGTCGACCCAGTAGTGGTTGGCGGTGACGATCACGACCCAGGCAATGAGCACCGGCCAGAACGCCCACCACAGCTTCGACCACCAGTGGCGGCAGACGGCGACGCCGGTGCCGCCGATCATCAAGGCGAAGGCGCAGTGCATGCTCGGCACCGCCGCGTAGGGGTTGATGAAGATTTTCGCCAGCGCCGAGTCGTGGTTGACGCCCGAGAAGTCGGTGATCGTGTCGACCAGGCCATGCTGGGGGAACATCCGCGGCGGCGCCGTCGGGTAGCCGACGTAGCCGATCAGCGCCAGGCACATCGAGACGACGAACATGTTGCGCACGAAGTAATAGGACTCGTTGCGGAAGAGGTAGAGCCAGACGAGGAAGCCAAGCGCGATCGAGAACTGGGCGTTGAGATAGAGCTGGTTGGCGACGTCGATCGTCCAGTGGGCGGGCAGGAAGAAGCTCTGCAGGTTGGGCTCGAAGAAGGTGTGGGTGGACTGCTCGAAGTCGATCACCTGGGCACCGTGGGCGATCGCGTCGGCGCGGGTCGAGTCGGCGAGGCCGCGGCCGAGCTCGTAGATCACGTCGACGCCGATCAGGATCCCGATCTGGCGCCCGGCATCCCCCCAACCCTTGGGCAGCTTGGCGGTTACGCGTGCGAATGCGCGAGACACAGAACAGCCAATTGTAATCCGCGGGTTAACCCGCTTCGTGACCAAACCTCGTCCAAATAGGGTCTTCGGCGATGGCGCAATGGAAGCGACCGAGCAAGCGGCGGGTGCGGGCGATCCGCGACCGGCTGCGCGAGATGTACGGGCGGCCGGTCAACGAGCCGCACGGGCACCCGATCGCCGAGCTGATCAAGACCGTCCTCTCCCAGCACACCAACGACCGCAACCGCGACCGCGCCTTCGCCGCGCTGCGCGAGCGCTTCCCGACCTGGGAGGAGGTCCGCGACGCGCCGGTCGAGGAGATCGAGGAGGCGATCCGCCCCGGCGGCCTCGCCAAGCAGAAGGCGCCGCGGATCCAGGCGATCCTCGAACAGCTGGGCGATCCGCCGGACCTCGACTGGACCGCGACCGCCCCGCGCGAAGAGTCGCTCGAGTTCCTGCTCTCGTTGCCCGGCGTCGGTCGCAAAACCTCGGCCTGCGTGCTGATCTTCACCTGGGACATCCCCGAGATCCCGGTCGACGTCCACGTCCACCGGGTCGGCGGCCGGCTTGGGCTCTTCCCCGCCAAGGCCTCCTTCGAGCGCGCTCACGACGAGATGCTGGCGGTGGTCGACCCCGCCGACGCTTACGAGCTGCATATGAACCTGATCCGCCACGGGCGCACGCTGTGCCGGCCGAAACCGCGCTGCGAGGAGTGCGAGCTGCGGCGGATGTGCCCCTGGTACAGGGAACACCGGGCCGGCGGACGCCCTCCCGGCAGGGGCGCCGATAGTATCCCCGCCGCCCAATGAGCAAGCGGACCTTCATCGTCTTCGGCCTGCTGGTGGTCGTCCTCGCGGTCGTCATCCCCTGGCTGGTCTTCAACTCGCGCGGCGACGCCGCCAAGGGCGACCAGCAGGTCGCGGCGGACCTGAAGGGCGGCCAGTCGCTGTTCCAGATCAACTGCGGCACCTGCCACACGCTCTACGCCGCCGGCACCGACGGCAACTACGGCCCAGACCTCGACGAACTGCTCGCGCCCGAAGGCCCGGCGACGGGCGAAGGGATCAAGTCGACCAAGGAACGCGTCCTCAACGCGGTCGAAAACGGGGTCAACGGCGAAGCCCCGGGCCGCATGCCGCCGAGGATCGTGAACGAAGAGCAGGCCGAAGAAATCGCCGAATTCGTCGCCCACACCGCTGGCAAGGGCTGACCCTCCCCGACCCCGATTCGAGCCGGCACCGCGCCGAATTGGCTTAGAGTCTGTTTCAGGGATGTAACGGCGGCCGGGGGGCGGCCACTAGAGGAGGGAACACGACTTGATGCACGCAACCGCAACGACCCGCCGGGTCTCGCTGGCGCTGCTGCTGGCGCTGGCCGCCTGCCTCGCGCTCGGCGCCGCCGGCGCCCAGGCAAAGGGCAAGAAGGAGGATGGGACCGCGGTCAAGGTGATGACTCGCAACCTCTACCTCGGCGCCGACCTGACGCCAGCGATCCAGTCCAAATCGACCGCGGAATTCATCGAGGCCAACGGCGAAATCGTCCGTGCAGTGGAAGCGACGAACTTCCCGAAGCGGGCCAAGGGCCTGGCCAAGGAGATCCTCGAAAAGGAACCGGACCTGGTCGGCCTGCAGGAGGCCGCGCTGTGGCGTGAAGCGACCCCGCCCTCGCTGGGGCCGGTGTTCGAAAAGCGGCCCTCGGCGACCAAGGTCAAGTACGACTTCCTCAAGCTGCTGCTGGCGCAGCTCAACAAGGGCAAGCAGCGCTACAAAGTCGCCGTCGTCCAGAACGAGTTCGACTTCGAGGCACCCGCCGACGCCAACGGCGTCCCCAACGACAACCCGCAGGGCCCGGGCCTGCTCGGCAACGCCGAAGTCAACGGCCGGCTGACGATGCGCGACGCGATCCTGGTCAAGCTCCACGCCGGGGTCACCGTCTCCAACCCGCAGATGGGCCACTTCAGCCACCTGCTGGTCGTCAAAGTCGCCGGCTCGACCGAAGTCACGGTCACCCGCGGCTGGGTCAGCGTCGACGCCACCGTGCGCGGCAGCAGGAAGTTCCATTTCGTCGACACCCACCTCGAGGCGTTCGACAACGAGGCCGAATACCCGAGCATCCGTGCCCAGCAGGCCTCGGAGCTGGTCGCCCCCGGCGGCCCGGCGACGAGCAAGCTGCCGGTGATCCTCGTCGGCGACCTCAACTCCGACGTCAAGACCGAAGTCAAGCCGGGCGACGGCCAGGCCTACCGGGTGATGAAGCAGGCCGGCTTCCGCGAGCGCTCAACCGACAAGCCGACCGGCTGCTGCATCGAATCGCAGTTGCTCAACACCGGCACCAACGCCGAGATGAACCACAAGGTCGACCACATCATGACCAACGACCCCAAGCAGGTGAAGCTGCTCAAGTCCGCGGTCACCGGGCGCAAGATGAACGGCGGCCTCTGGGATTCCGACCACGCCGGCCTCTTCAGCGAACTGAAGATCCTGCGCTAGCCGCCGAACACAGGGAAGGGAGAAGGGCGCCCCGGCGGCGCCCTTCTCTTTGCTTGAAATCCGTGAAGGATCTGCCATACTCTCACTTAGATTTCTTAGGCTTCATTCACGAAACCCCTGGAGGTACGCAGAAAAGTGGCAAAGACGATTGGAATCGACCTCGGCACGACCAACTCGTGCGTGGCGGTGATGGAGGGTGGCGAGCCCACCGTCCTCGAGAACGCTGAGGGCGGTCGCACGACGCCGTCCGTCGTCGCCTTTACCGAGGGGGGCGAGCGCCTGGTCGGCACCGTCGCCAAACGGCAGGCGGTGATGAACCCGGAGAACACGATCTTCTCGATCAAGCGCTTCATGGGCCGCAAGGAGGCCGAAGTCAAAGAGGAGGAGACGATCGTCCCGTACAAGGTCGAGGCCGGCCCCAACGGCGACGTGCGCGTCGACGTGCGCGGTAAGCAGTACAGCCCGCCGGAGATCAGTGCGATGATCCTGCAGAAGCTGAAGACCGACGCCGAAGCAAAGCTCGGCGACAGCGTCGACAGCGCCGTGATCACCGTCCCCGCCTACTTCAACGACGACCAGCGGCAGGCGACCAAGGACGCCGGCAAGATCGCCGGGCTCGACGTCAAGCGGATCATCAACGAGCCGACCGCGGCCTCGCTCGCCTACGGGCTCGACAAAGAGAAGACCGACCAGACGATCCTCGTCTTCGACCTCGGCGGCGGCACCTTCGACGTCTCCGTGCTGGAAATCGGCGACGGCGTCTTCGAGGTGAAGGCGACCGCCGGCGACAACCACCTCGGCGGCGACAACTGGGACAAAGCGATCGTCGAGTGGCTGGTCGCGGAGTTCAAACGCGACCAGGGCGTCGACCTCGCCGCCGACAAGAACTCGTTGCAGCGCCTCTACGAGGCGGCGGAGAAGGCCAAGATCGAGCTCTCCTCGACCCAGGAGACGCAGATCAACCTGCCCTTCATCACCGCCGTCGAGGGGCAGCCCAAGCACCTCGACCTGCGGCTGACGCGGTCGAAGCTGAACGAGCTGACCGCCGACCTGCTGGACCGCGTCGTCGGTCCGGTCAAACAGGCTCTCTCGGACGCCGACGCGACGATCGACCACGTCGTCCTCGTCGGCGGCATGACCCGCATGCCCGCGGTCCGCGAGAAGGTCAAGGAGCTGACCGGCAAGGACCCGCACCAGGGCGTCAACCCCGATGAGGTCGTCGCCGTCGGCGCCGCGATCCAGGCCGGCGTTCTGGCCGGCGACGTCAAGGACGTGCTGCTGCTCGACGTCACCCCGCTGACCCTGGGGATCGAGACCAAAGGCGGCGTGATGACGAAGCTGATCGAGCGCAACACGACGATCCCGACGAAGAAGTCGGAGGTCTTCTCGACCGCCGACGACAACCAGCCGTCGGTCGAGATCCACGTCCTCCAGGGCGAGCGCGAGATGGCGAGCGGCAACAAGAGCCTGGGCAAATTCCAGCTCACCGGGATCCCGCCGGCGCCGCGCGGCATGCCGCAGATCGAGGTCGCATTCGACATCGACGCGAACGGGATCATCAACGTCACCGCGACCGACAAAGGCACCGGCAAAGAGCAGAAGATCGAGATCAAATCCGGCTCCGGCCTCTCCGACGAGGAAATCCAGAGCATGGTCTCCGATGCCGAGGCGCACGCCGAGGAGGACCAGAAGCAGCGTGAGCTGGCTGAGGCTCGCAACGTCGCCGAGAACGCCGCCTACCAGTCCGAGAAAGCGCTGGAGGAGGCGGGCGACAAAGTCGACGCCGCGACCAAGGAGGAGGCCGAGGCCGCGATCAAGGCGGTGCGCGAGTCGCTCGACTCGGGCAACGTCGAGGAGATCAACTCAAAGGCCGAGGCGCTGAACGCGGCGATGACCAAGGCCTCGCAGCAGATCTACGAGGCGGCGCAGGCCGAGCAGGCGCAGGCGTCCACCGATGGCGGCGACGCGAGCTCCCCCGCAGATGAGGAGGAGGTCGTCGACGCTGAGGTCGTGGACGAGGACGGCAAATGAGGTTCGAGGACGACGCAGCCCAGCGGCATGGGACTGAGGAGCCCCGGCCCGCGGGTCCTGTGGGCGCAGGGGACCCCCCACACCCTCCGGTAGCTAAAGCTTCCTCGGGTGTGGGCCCCCCTACGCCGCCGCCCGCGGGAGGGGCCGATCAGGCAGACGCCGAGGGTCAGGCCGTTGAGGCGGATCTCAAGGCCCTCCTGGATGAAGCTGAGCAGAAACGGGACGAGTACCTGGACATTGCTCGGAGGACGCAGGCGGACTTCGAGAACTACCGGAAGCGGATGGCCGCGGAGGTTCAAGCTTCCGGGGCTCGGGGGAAGGCGCAGATGGCGGCGCAGGTGGTGCCGGTGCTCGACGATCTCGAGCGGGCGCTTCAGGCGGCTGGGCTCGATCCCGAGGGCGACGCCGAGGACGGGCTCGCGCATGGGGTACTGCTCGTCTTCCGCGGCCTGCGCGAGACGCTGACCAAGGCCGGCGTCGAGCAGGTCGACCCGAAGGGGGAGAGGTTCGACCCGACTCAGCACGAGGCGCTTTCGACGATGCCGGTCGAGGGGACCGAGGCGGGGGTCGTGGTCGAGGTGATGCAGAAGGGCTACCGGCTCGAGGACCAGCTGCTGAGGCCGGCCCGAGTCGTGGTGAGCGCCTAGGAGGACGTAGGAGAAGAAGTGGCAGACGAGCTCTACAAGACCCTGGGGGTGTTGAAGGACGCCTCCGACGAGGAGATCAAGAAGGCCTACCGCAAGCTGGCGCGGCAGTACCACCCTGACCGCAACCCCGACGACAAGGAGGCCGAGGAAAAGTTCAAGGAGATCTCCGCCGCCCACGACGTCCTCGCCGATCCCGAGAAGCGCAAGGAGTACGACCAGGGCGGCCAGTTCGCCAACTTCGGCGGCTTCGGCGGCGGCCAGGGGCCGTTCGCCGGCGGCGGTGCGCAGGGCGGCTTCGGCGCCGACCTCGGCGACATCTTCTCCTCGATCTTCAGCCGCGGCGGCGGTGGCGGCCGGGCGCAGGCCCAGCAGGTGCGCGGCCGCGACCTCGAGACCGAAATCCAGCTCGGCTTCGACCAGGCGATCAACGGGGCGCAGGTCAGCGTCACCGTGCCCAAGGCCGAACGCTGCACGACCTGCCACGGGTCCGGCGCCAAACCGGGCACCGCGCCGACCACCTGCCCGCGCTGCGAAGGCCGCGGCATCGATGCCCAGAGCCAAGGCTTCTTCTCGATCAGCCAGCCCTGCCCCCAGTGCGGCGGCTCGGGCCAGATCATCGAAGACCCCTGTCCGACCTGCGCCGGCTCCGGCGTCACCCAGCAGACCAAGCGCTACAAGGTCAACGTCCCCGCCGGGGTCAAGGACGGGACCCGGATCCGGCTCGCCGGCAAAGGCGAGGCCGGGCCGCGCGGCGGCCCGCCCGGCGATCTCTACGTCACCACCCGGGTGGCTTCCTCGCCGGTCTTCAAGCGGCTCGACGACGGCAACCTCGAGGTGACGGTGCCGATCTCGATCCCCGAGGCGCTGACCGGCGGCACGATCGAGGTGCCGACGCTGAGCGGAACGAAGAAGATCAAGGTCGCGCCGGGAACCAAACACGGGACGATTCAAAGACTGCGCGGTGAGGGCCCGCCCAAACCCAAGGGCAAGAAGGGCAACGGCGACATCCGCTACCGCCTCGAGATCGCGATCCCCGCCGAGCTGAGCGAGGAGCAGAGCGAGGCGGCCGAGAAGCTCGCCGAGGCCTTCAACGGGTCCGATCCGCGCGCCGAGCTGCTGCGCAAGGCGGGGGTCTCCTGATGCCCACCTACCGGCGCCAGGTGAAAGCGACGATCGACGAGGAGCGCGGCGTCTTCATGATCTCGGTCGCCGCCGAGCTGGCCGAGATGCACCCGCAGACGCTGCGCATGTACGAGGCACGGGGGCTGATCGCGCCGAAGCGCTCGCCGAAGAACACGCGCCTGTACTCCCAGCGCGACGTCGAGCGGCTGCGGCGGATCCAGGAAATGACGGCCCAAGGCCTCAACCTGGTCGGGGTCGAGACAGTGCTGGCGCTGGAAGAGCGGCTGGCGAAATTGAGCGCGGAAGTGGAGCGGATGCGGCGGCGAGAGAAAGGCGGGAGGAACTGATGCAGGCGGATCGATTCACGGTCAAGTCCCAGGAAGCGGTCGCCGCCGCCCAACAGCTGGCGACGACGCGGCGCAACCCCGAGATCACCGCCGCCCACCTGCTCGTCTCGCTGCTCGTCCAGGAGGACGGCCTGGTGGCGCCGATCCTGCAGAAGCTCGGCGCCGACCCGGCCGCGGTCAGGGCGCGCGCCGACGAGAAGGTGGAGGCGCTGCCGACGGTGAGCGAGGCCGGGGAGCCGCGGATGGCGAGCTCGCTGGCGCAGACGCTGCGCCAGGCCGAGACCGAGATGGCGAAGATGGGCGACGAGTACATCTCGACCGAGCACCTGCTGCTGGCGCTGACCGAGGCAGGCTCCGGAGTCGCCGATGCCCTCCCCGACCGCGGCTCGCTGGAGACGGCGATCGCCGAGGTGCGCGGTCCCCACCGGGTCACCTCACCCAACCCCGAGGACTCGGTCCAGGCGCTGGAGAAATTCGGCCGCGACCTGACCGCCGATGCGCGCAACGGCAAGCTCGACCCGGTGATCGGCCGCGACGAGGAGATCCGCCGCGTGATCCAGGTCCTCTCCCGCCGGACCAAGAACAATCCGGTCCTGATCGGCGACCCCGGCGTCGGCAAGACGGCGATCGTCGAGGGGCTGGCGCAACGGATCGTCAACGGCGACGTGCCCGAGAGCCTGCGCGACCGGCGCGTGATCGCGCTCGACATCGGCTCGCTGCTGGCCGGCTCCAAATACCGCGGCGAGTTCGAGGAGCGACTGAAAGCGGTCCTCACCGAGGTGCAGGAGGCCGAGGGGCAGATCGTCCTCTTCCTCGACGAGCTGCACACGATCGTCGGCGCCGGCGCCGCCGAAGGCGCGGTCGACGCCGCCAACCTCTTGAAGCCGATGCTGGCTCGCGGCCAGCTGCGCGCGGTCGGCGCCACCACCCTCGACGAGTACCGCAAGCACATCGAGAAGGACGCGGCGCTGGAGCGGCGCTTCCAGCCGGTGCTGGTCGGCGAGCCCGACATCAACGACGCGATCGCGATCCTGCGTGGGCTCAAACCCCGTTATGAGGAGCACCACGGCGTCCGCATCGCCGACTCGGCGATCGTCGCCGCCGCGACCCTCTCGGAGCGCTACATCGCCGACCGCTTCCTGCCCGACAAGGCAATCGACCTGATCGACGAGGCGGCCTCGCGGCTGAAGATCGAGATCGACTCGGTGCCGACCGAGATCGACGAGGTCGAGCGGCGCATGCAGCAGCTCGAGATCGAGCGCACGGCGCTGCGCAAAGAGACCGACGACGCCTCGAAGGCGCGCCTGGCGGCGCTCGAGGAGGACCTCGCCAACCTGAGCGAGACGGCCACCGAGCTGCGCACCCGCTGGCAGAACGAGAAAGAGCCGATCGAGGCGATCAAGCTGGCCAAGGCCGAGCTCGAGGAAGCCCGCCTCGACGTCGAGCGGGCCGAACGCGAGACCGATCTGGAGCGGGCGGCGGAACTGAAGTTCGGCGCGATCCCCGAGCTCGAGGCGAAGGTCAGCGAGGGTGAAGCGCGGCTGGAGGAGGTCCACGCTGGCGGCGAGGTGCTGCTCTCCGACGAAGTCACCGAAGAGGACGTCGCCGAGGTCGTCGCCAAATGGACCGGGATCCCCGTCAGCCGCCTGATGGAGGGCGAGGTGCAGAAGCTGATCCACATGGAGGAGCGGCTGCACGAGCGGGTGATCGGCCAGGACGAGGCGATCGAGGCGGTCTCCAACGCGCTGCGGCGCTCGCGGGCCGGGCTCTCGGACCCCCACCGGCCAATCGGCTCCTTCCTCTTCCTCGGCCCGACCGGGGTCGGTAAGACCGAGCTGGCGAAGGCGCTGGCCGAGTTCATGTTCGACTCCGAGCAGGCGATCGTCCGCCTCGACATGTCCGAGTACATGGAGAAGCACACGGTCGCGCGGCTGATCGGCGCCCCCCCCGGCTACGTCGGCTACGAGGAGGGCGGGCAGCTGACCGAGGCGGTGCGCCGCCGGCCCTACGCGGTCGTCCTGCTCGACGAGATCGAGAAGGCCCACCCCGACGTCTTCAACACGCTGCTGCAGCTGATGGACGACGGCCGCCTCACCGACGGCCAGGGCCGCACCGTCAGCTTCACCAACACGGTCCTGATCATGACCTCCAACGTCGGCTCCGAGCGGATCGTCTCCGAGCAGGTCGACGAGCGGATCCGCGAGCAGATCGAAGAGGTGCTGGCCGGCACCTTCAAGCCCGAGTTCCTCAACCGCATCGACGACACGGTGATCTTCCACCGCCTCTCGAAGGCCGACATCGGTCGCATCGTCGACCTCCAGGTCAGCCAGCTCGTCGGCCGCGTCGCCGAGCGCGGGATCGAGATCGAGCTATCCGACGACGCCCGCACCCTGCTCGGCAACCTCGGCTATGACCCGACCTATGGGGCGCGACCGCTGAAGCGGGTGATCCAGAAGCAGCTGGTCGACAAGCTGGCGCTGCGCATCCTCGAGGGCGAGTTCGGCGAGGGAGACGTCGTCCGCGTCGACGCCGCCGACGGCCAGCTCAGCTTCGATTCGGCCACTCTCAGCGCGCATATATAAGGGTTCGGCCCGTTTTTGCCGAAACAACCTGCACCTATAGGTGCTCTTAAGGTCGACCCCTAAAGTCAACGAAGATTGAGCGTCATTCTTGAGCGTGTCGGTTAGGAATACCGATCCGACCTAAGCTTGATGCTGTAACAAGGATGTAAAGAACCCGGCATGGAACCCGACGAAACCCCGATCAACGCCAAGCCCGCGCGCGACGGCGGGTTGCTCGAGGCGGCTCGCTGGCAGGCCGAGGACACGGCTTGGGGCATGCGCCGCTACTGGCTCTGGCCGCTGCAGGACCGACTCGATGGATTTGGTCGTGAGACGCGGGTCGCGCTCGCCGGCGGCAGCGCCGTGATCGCCGGCCTCGCCCTGGTGCTCGGTCTCTCGCTCGGCGCCGGAGGCGGTGGGTCGAGCACGGAGGCGACGCCGACCGTCGCGGTCGAGGCAGCGGCGACGACCGTCCCCCGACCTGCACCGGCGCCCAAGACCGAAGAAGCGAAGCCGACCCTGCAGGGCGCGCCGCCCGTCTTCGAACCCGCCAAGGGCGGCACCCGCTCCGTCGCCGGCGACGAGGCCAAGGGCAGCGCCCCGAAGACGACCGAAGCGACGACCGCCTCGAGCTCCTCGGCGGCGACCGCGAAGATCTCCTCCGACTCGACCGCGAGCGCGAGCGCCGAGAGCCCTGCCGAACCGGAAACGATCCCCGGCAAGCCGGCGGGGCCGAAGGCGATCGCAGTCGCCCGCCGCTTCTCCCAGGCGTTCGTCGTCTACGAGACCGGCGGCGAAGAGTCCGACGTGAAGAAGGCGTTCGCGACGACGACGACGCCGGCGCTGGCGAAAGCGCTGCTGCGCCGGCCGCCGCGACTGCCGGCGCACGTCAAGGTGCCGAAGGCGCGCGTCGTCACCGTCGTTCCCGGCCCCTCGCGCGAAGGCGTCTACACGCTCAGCGTCTCGCTGCTGCGGGTCGGCGTCACCAGCGAGCTGCGGCTGGAGATGGAAAAGCTGAAAGACGAAGGCTGGCGGGTCACCAACGTCCTGGGCTGATGGCTGAGAACGCTCGCAAGATCAAGCTGGCGGCGGCAGCCGCCGTCGCCACCGTCGCCCTGACGCTGCCGATCGCCGCCGCCCACGGCGAGTCGGCGAAGGCGCCGGTCCGGGGCGACACGCTGGAAGCGCCGCTGGTTGGACCGGCGGCGCCGGGCCCGGTCCGGCAGGGCGAGACGCTGCCCGCGCCGGCGACCGAAAGCCCCTCGAAGCCGCCGAAGAACGGTGGCGTCAGCGCCGACCCCGAACTGATCGAAGAAGAAGAAGCCGCGCTCGAAGCCGAAGAAGAAGAACTGGAAACGACGCCGGGCGGCGAGCCGCTGGCGCCGAACACGACCGGGCCGCTGACGATCCCGACGCTGCCGACCTCCAGCTGCGCCGCAGTCGGCGTGCCGAAGATGCTGATCCCGATCTACCAGCGCGCCGCCGACAAGTATGGGCTCGGCCCGCAGGGCCCGGCGGTGCTGGCCGGGATCAACGCGGTCGAGACCGGCTTCGGTACCAACATGGGCCCCTCCTCGGCCGGCGCGATCGGCTGGATGCAGTTCATGCCAGCGAGCTGGGAGGAATACGGGGTCGACGCCAACGGCGACGGGGTCAAGGACCCCTACAACCCCGAAGACGCGATCTACGCCGCCGCTAGCTACCTCCACATCGCCGGCATGCCGGCCGACACCTACGGCGCGATCTTCGCCTACAACCATGCCGACTGGTACGTCGAAGAGGTGCTCGCCAACGCCGGCTGCTACGCCGCCGAAGTCGGCGCCGCCGGGTTCGGCGCGACCGCGCTCGGGCCGCAGATCCAGGTTCTCCAGTGCAGCCCCAACCCGGCCTGGAAGAAAGAGATCCCGGCCGAATACATGGAAGCCTTCGAGGACGCAGCCGCCCGCTACGAACTCGGCAAGCGCGGCGTCTGGGCGCTGGCCTCGGTCGCCCGCCTGGAGTCCAACTTCGGTCGCAACCTGAGCAAGAAACAGCTCGAAGAAGGGGGAGCGCTCGGCCTCGACTCCTCGGAGTGGGCGACATACCGGGTCGACGGCGACGAAGACGGCAAGATCGAACGTGGCGACATCGCCGACGACGCCGCGACGCTGGCCCGCGAGATCTGGTCCAAGGGCACGCTCAGCGCCGGCATCTTCGCCCACAACCAGGCCGCCTGGTACGTCGAAGAGGTGATGCAGGGAGCCGAACAGATCGAAGGCGACTGCAAGATCAGCTTCGTCGACTGGCGCGTGGCGCCGCTGCCGACCGGGTTCGAAACCCCCGGCCAGCGCGCGGTGATGGGGCCCGACGGCCTCGCCAGCGCCCCCCGCAGCGCCCCGCCCGCGGTCAAGGCGGCGATCGCCGCCGCCAACTCGATCGCGACCACCCCCTACGTCTGGGGCGGCGGCCACGGCTCCTGGTACTCCTACGGCTACGACTGCTCGGGCGCGGTCAGCTTCGCCCTCTACGGCGCCGGCCTGCTCGACACCCCGCTCACCTCCGGCTCCCTGGAGAGCTATGGCGAACCGGGCCCGGGCCGCTGGATCACGATCTACGCCAACGCGACCCACACCTACATGGTGATCGCCGGCCTGCGCTGGGACACCGTCGGCGACGCCAGCGGCACGGGTCCTCGCTGGCACGACGAGCCTCCCTACCCCGAAGGCTTCGTCGTCCGGCATCCGAGGGGTTACTATATACGCGCGCGGCTTGGGGGGGGGGCGCCCCCCCCGCGGCCCCCCCTGGGGGGCGGCCCCGTCGCGGGACCCCCCACCCCCTCCACTCGGAACGTTGTCTCAGCTCCCGTAGGACGAAGGCGGCGGCAAACCTCCCCCTCCAATGCTTCCGAAGGTCGTGGTTCCTTTCGGACCCAATGCTTCCGAAAGGAACCACGCGATGGCAATTCCGGCCCCATCGGCACCCCGCGGTTCTTTTTGGAACCAGGAGGTCCAAAAGGAACCGCGACTCGGGGAGGGCGCGTGGGGGACGGGCGGACCGGCCCACCTAACTGCCCATTGGTGGGTCGGTCCGCCCGTCTCGCGTCGCTTCGACCCCCCAGCGGGTAACTTTGTCGTGAGGTCGCCGATCCGAGACTTGGAGGGGACGAATGCCGACTTATCTGATGCTGACCAACCTGACCGCCGAGGGCGTGCGGACGTTGAAGAACAATCCGGGACGGGTCGCGGAGGTGAACAAGGAGGTCGAGCAGATCGGCGCCAGGGTGATCGCCCAGTACGCGACGCTCGGCCAGTACGACTTCGTCACCGTGATCGAGGCGCCCGACGAGAAGACGATGGCCAAGGTCTCGGTCGAGCTCGGCTCGCGCGGGACGATGACCAGCCAGACGCTGACCGCGATGCCGGCCGAGGACCTGGCCGGGTCGCTGTAAGGGTTCTTTGAAGGCACTCGTCGTAGGCGGTGGCGGTCGCGAGCACGCGATCGTGCGGGCGCTGAAGCGCTCGGCCCACGAGCCGGAGGTGCTCTGCGCACCGGGCAACGCCGGGATCGCCGCCGACGCCGAGTGTTTCCCGCAGGTCGCCGCCGACGACGTCGAGGCGATCGTCGCCCTCGCCCGCGACGAGGGAGTCGACCTGGTTGCGGTCGGGCCCGAGGCGGCGCTGGTTGCCGGCGTCGTCGACGCGCTGGAGGCGGCCGGGGTGCCGGCCTTCGGGCCGAGCCGGGCGGCGGCCGAGCTGGAGGGCTCGAAGGCGTTCGCCAAGGAGCTGATGGAGGTGGCCGGCGTGCCGACCGCCGGCCACGTCCTCCTGCGCAGCCGCGAGCAGGCACTCGAGCAGCTTGCCGCGACGACCTACCCGACCGTGCTCAAGGCCGACGGCCTGGCGGCGGGCAAGGGCGTGATCATCTGCCCAAGCGAGGCCGAGGCGCGCGAGGCGATCGACGTCTTCTTCACCGAGCAGCGCTTCGGCGCGACGACGGTGGTCCTGGAGGAGTTCCTCGAGGGCGAGGAGCTCTCGCTGCTGGCGCTCTGCGACGGCGAGAACGTGGTGCCGCTGGCGCCGGCACAGGACTACAAGCGGATCTTCGACGGCGACGAGGGGCCGAACACCGGCGGCATGGGCAGCTACTCGCCGGTCCCCGGCTTCGGCCCCGACGAGGTCGAGGCGATCGTCGACCGGGTCCATCGCCCGGTGGTGGCGGCGATGGCGCGCCGCGGCGTCCCCTTCCACGGCGTCCTCTACGCCGGCCTGATGATGACCGCCGCCGGCCCCAAGGTGCTCGAGTTCAACACCCGCTTCGGCGACCCCGAGACGCAGGCGGTGCTGCCGCGTCTGCGCACCGACCTGGTCGACCTCTTCCTCGCCGCCCGCGAGCCCGGCGGCCTCGCCGGCGCCGGCGCCGTGTTCGATCCCAACTGGGCGGTGACCCTCGTCCTCGCCTCGGCCGGCTATCCAGACAGCTCCTCCAAGGGCGACGCGATCGAGGGCCTCGCCGCTGCTGCCGAGCTGGCCGAGATCACCCACGCCGGTACGGCAGAGCGCGACGGGCAGGTCGTCACCGCCGGCGGTCGCGTGCTCAACGTCACCGCGCTTGGACCCGGCCCAGCCGAGGCCCGCGATCGCGCGTACGATGCGGCGAGCCGGATCTCCTTCGACGGGATGCAGATCCGCACCGACATCGCCGCCCGCGCCGTCGAGCGCGCTGCCGGCCAACCCACCAGCTCCCAGTAGAGAGGCACGATGACCGAGATCTCAGACCCGACCCCGACCCCGCCGCCCGACCTGGACCGCACCGAGGCCTCCGACACGCTCGAGGAGATCCAGGGGATCGACGCCGAGACGCCGCTGGTCGGGATCATCATGGGGTCCAAGAACGACATGGACAAGATGCTGCCCGCGGAGAAAGCCCTGCAGGACGCCGGGATCCTCTGCGAGGTGCGGGTGATGAGCGCTCACCGCGATCCCGAGCTAGTGCGCGAGTACTGCATGAACGCCCGGATGCGGGGGATGAAGGTGATCATCGCCGGGGCCGGGATGTCGGCGGCGCTGCCGGGCGTCGCTGCGGCCCATACCGACCTGCCGGTGATCGGCGTGCCGATCCTCGGCAAGAGCCTCGGCGGCCTCGACGCGCTGTTGTCCGCCGTGCAGATGCCGCCGGGGATCCCGGTCGCCTGCGTCGCGATCGACGGCGCCAAAAACGCCGGCATCTTGGCAGCGCGGATAATCAACGCGTGATCCCGCGCTACACCCGCCCTGAGCTGGGGGCAGTCTGGACGCAGCAGGCGAAGCTCGAGTCCTGGCTCGAGGTCGAGCTGGCGGCAACCGAGGCCTGGGCGGCCGAGGGCGTCGTCCCGGCTGAGGTCGCCGAGCAGGCCCGTGCCAAGGCGTCATTCACGGTCGAGGCGGTCGACGAGCGGGAGAAGGTGACCGACCACGACGTCGCCGCCTTCGTCGATGTCGTCGCCGCCTCGGTCGGCCCGGAGGGCGGGCGCTGGATCCACTACGGCCTCACCTCCTCCGACGTGCTCGACACGGCGCTGGCGCTGCAGCTGCGCCGCGCCGGCGAGATCGTCGTCGCCGGCGCCCGCGCCTACCGCGACGCGCTCCTCGAGCGGGCGCTGGAGCAGCGCGAGACGCTCTGCGTCGGCCGCACCCACGGCGTCCACGCCGAGCCGACCACCTTCGGCCTGCGCCTCGCCGGCTTCGCCTTCGAGGCCGACCGCAACCTGAGCCGACTCGAAGCCGCCTTCGCCCAGCTCGCCGTCGGCAAGCTCTCGGGCGCGGTCGGCACCTACGCCTCGGTACCGCCGGCGGTCGAGGCGCGGGTGATGGAGCGGCTCGGGCTGGGCCGCGAGGACGTCGCCACCCAGGTCGTGCCGCGCGACCGCCACGCCGAGCTGCTGGCCGCGATCGCGATCGCCGGCGCCGGCCTCGAGCGCTTCGCGACCGAGGTCCGCAACCTGCAGAGAACCGAGGTGCGCGAGGTCGAAGAGCCGTTCGCCGCCGGCCAGAAGGGCTCCTCGGCGATGCCGCACAAGCGCAACCCGATCCGCACCGAGCGGATCACCGGGCTCGCCCGCGTCCTCCGCGGCTACGCCCAGACCGGGTTCGAGAACGTCGCCCTCTGGCACGAGCGCGACATCTCCCACTCCGGCGCCGAGCGCGTCGTCTTCCCCGACGCGACGATCCTGCTCGACTACATGCAGGACCTGACGACGAAGGTCACCGCCGGGATGACGATCCGCGCCGACCGCATGCACGAGAACCTCGAGCTGACCCACGGCGCCCTCTTCAGCCAGCGGGCGCTGACCGCGCTGGTCGAGTCCGGGATGACCCGCGACGACGCCTACCGCGTCGTCCAGGAGAACGCCCAGCGCGCCTGGGACACCGGCATCCACTTCCGCGAGCTGCTCGCCGAGGCAGCGCCGCAGCTCGACCTCGACGTTGTCTTCGACTACGGCGCCTACCTCACCCACCTGCCCGAGATCTTCGGGCGGCTGGAAGCGCTGCGCTCGGCCTGAGGCCGGCTCGCCGGCCGATTGCGCGAGACGCCTTGTGCGACTCGCAGGAGTGACGCGACGGCGCAGTTCTGTACGCGGCGGAGGATGCGCGCCGCGGGCCGGTTTGCATCGGGCACCCTGACTGTACGGCTGGCCAAACAGGCGTCGGCGCAGACTGTCCAGCGGGCCGTACGACCCACCTGGCCACGGACCTAGATTCCCGCGCCTCATCGGTCCGTGTCTGGGACGGACCCCCCTGTTCGCGTCCCCCAACCCAACCCGGGAGAACTCCTTGACCCTCTCATCCTTGCCTCGACAGGCCCTGCCCCTGCGCAGGTTCTTGCCGTTGCTGGTGGCCGCCCTGGCGCTCTGCGCGCTGGTGGCGATCGCCGGCGCCGGCAGCGCAGCCGGCGCCACCTACGAAGAACTTCCCGATCCGATGCAGCGCGGCAGCTACGTCGTCAAGCGGACCGACCCATTGAAACTCGGCCTCGCCACCTTCCAGGAACCGAACAGCAAAGGCCTGGTCCCCGGTCTGACGGGGCCGCCGAGCACGAAAGCCAACGAATCGCTGACGGCTGAGATCCGCGGCGTGATGTACCAGCCCGAAGGCTATGCAGGGAAGTCTCCTCTGCTGCTTTTCGTCCACGGCAACCACAGCGAATGCGACTCCGGCAGCGGTCCAAACTGCACCACCTTCAAGCGCAACGACGAGGGCTACGCCTATCTGGGCGAAAACCTCGCCAGCTGGGGCTACACGGTCGTCTCGCTCGACCAGGACGAACTGATGGCGCGCCAGGACGGCCTTGGCAAGGGAATGCACAACCGTCGCCTGCTGATCATGGCGATGCTCGACAAGCTGAAAGAAGCGAGCGAAGGCCCGGTTCCGACCGAAACGCACTCGAACGTCGGCAGCCTGCTCGCCGGCAAGCTCGACATGACGCGGATCGGCCTGATGGGCCACTCCCGCGGCGGCGACGCGGTCTCGAGCTTCGTCGAATACGACCACACCCGGCCGGCTGGCGAACGCTACCCGCTACGCGCGGTGATCTCGCTGGCTCCGGTCGACTATGAACGGCACGTCCCCTACGGCGTCCCCTTCATGACCGTGTTCGGCAGCTGCGACGGCGACGTCTCCAACCTGCAGGGCGCCCGTCTCTACGAACGCAGCCAGTACGCCGGCGACCCCTACCCGAAGTTCCAGGTGGAGCAGATCGGCGGCAACCACGACGCCTACAACACGATCTGGCAGGCCGACGGCGACGACGCCCAGACCGCGGACGCTGCCTGCGGCCCGGACGTCACCGGCTACTCCAGCGGCAAAGGCAAACTCGCCACCGCCACCAACCCACACAGCATCCGCCTCTCCGGCGAAGCGGGGCCGCACTTCGCGGCGCTCGAAGGCGAAACCCGTCCCTACGACATCGTCAACGGGGCTGGCAACGTCTCCAAGCTCGACCCGCTCGTCAACACCCGGATCTCGGGCGACCCGGCACGGATGGGCGACCAGGAGAAGCTCGGGCTGGCGACGATGTCCGCCTTCTTCCGTCGCTACGTCGGCGGCGAGGGCGCCTTCGAACCGTATCTGACCGGCGAACTCTCGGCCGAAGGCAAACCGTCGGTGCCGATGTCCGCCTGCCCGACCAGCGAAGCCGGCATGCGGATCCCCTGCTTCGACCGCGTCGCCGACAGCTACACGGCGCCGCCGGACGAACGGCTCGACGTGATCCGGCCCGACACCGAACACCCGACCACGGTCAGCGCACTCGGGACCAAGATCGTCGCGACCGGGTTCGCCAACCCCTACCCGAAGAAAGGCGGGGGCGTGATCCCGAAGCCGGCGACGACCGCCAACGGGATCGACTGGTGCAACCCCGACCCCAAGCAGCAGGAACCTGCCCAGCTCAACGAAGGCAGCAACCCGACCTCGGCCAAGCCGTGCCCCGCTCCGGGCCTGGAAGCCGTCGGCGGACAGGCCGCGGGGACGCGCGAACGCGCCCCGGCCAACGGCTCCTACGGGCGCCAGCTTGCCGTCGCCTGGGAAGAACCGGTCGAGACCGAAGGCAAGCCGGCATCGCTGAGCACGATGATCCCGGGCGCCGACAAGGACGTCAGCGGCTACAAAGCGCTGTACCTGGCCGCCGCCGTCAACTTCTTCGACACGCGCAACCCCGCTCGTGGCGAAGAAGGGCTGTGGAACCCGGAGACGGCGCCGCAGAATTTCACGATCGCGGTGACCGATGCCGAAGGCAACGAAGGGACGGTCGAAGCGGGCAGCAAACGCTACGGCACGGCCCTGCAGCAAACGCTCGGGTCGACCTCGGCCCGTGTCCACGTCATCCTCCGCGACATCCGCGTGCCGCTCGAAGACTTCGCCAAACAGGGCGTCGATCTGAGCACGGTGCGCAAGGTCTCGCTTCGCTTCGGCGAACTCGGGATGCCGCAGAGCGGTTCGATCCAGCTCGCCGACCTACGCTTTGAGCAGTCGGTGACCGGCTCGGATCTGCTGCTCGATAGCACCGCACCGAACGCGGGCCCGGGCGAAGGACCGCCGACCAGCGGCCCGAACCCGATCACCGAAATGGAATCCGGCGTCTACCAGCGCGCCAACGCCGATTTCGAAATCCCCGACAAAAGCAAGACGCCGGGCGCCAGCGTCTGGACCGTCGACGACGACGGAGTGCAGTGCCCCAACGCCCAGTTCGAAAAGATCCAGGAAGCCGTCGAATACGCCAGCCCCTGGGACACGATCATGGTCTGCGCCGGCACCTACGCCGAATCGTCGACCCCGGTCAGCAGCGAACTCAACCCGGTTCAGTCCGGAGCGATGAACGGCCTGACGATCAACAAGCCGTTGAAGATCGTCGGCGCCGGTGCGAGCAAAGTCACGATCAAACCGGCGGCCTCGCTGACCACCCTGTACGGCACCGAACCGTATCTGCGCGACGGCGGCGGCAACGTCATCACCGTCTCCAGGCAGTCGCTCGGCTCGACGGAATACGACGAGGAGTACGTCGACATCTCCGGAGTCACGATCGAATCCGCGAACACGTACGCCGAGGCCGGCGTCGCGTTCTTCAACGCCTCGGGCAGGATCGCCAACAGCGTCGTCGGCCCGCTCAAACGAGTGACCAAAGCCGAAGAACTGACGGCTAAACCCTGGGGCTATGGCGTGATCGCCACCAACTGGCAGGTTGGTTCCGGATCCGGTACCGCAGAACGCCAGGTGACGATCGTCAACAGCAAAGTGACCGGGTACCAGTCGGGCGGGATCCGCTTCGACGACGCCAAAGGCACCGATGCCTCGGCGACGGCCACCGAACCGCAGGGGATCAAAGAGGTCGGGTTCGTCAAGAACACGCTGGTCGAAGGATCGGGTGCGAGCACCACGATCCCGCAGACCGGGATCCAGTACCACGCCGGCGCCACCGGGTCGGTGACCGGCAGCAAAATCGCCAACAACCGGTACACGACGGAACCGCGCAAATCGGTCGGCATCCTGCTGACCGGGGCGGGATCGACCACGATCAGCGGCTCGACGATCGTCGGCAACGGCTACGGCCTGTTCAACGCCGACCTCAAAAACGAAGCCGTGCGGGAAGCGGCACCGGTGACTGCCAGCGAAAACTACTGGGGTACCAACGGCACCCCGATAGTCGGCCCGACGGTGATCGGCCCACCCGACGAAGAGGGCATCTCCGGCAACGACCTCGCCGCCAACGCGTCGGTGTTGTTCGCCCCGGTGCTCGGAGCGGCCCCGGCCGCGCCCGTCCTCGGCACCCAGTCCGACGCGGCACCGGTCGGAGCCATCGTCAACCCCGGCGGCGGTGAAACCGTCGAAGCGGGGGTCGCGATGGAACCGGTCGTGCTCGCCGAAGACGACTACGGAGTCAAATCGGTCAGCCTCAAGGTCGACGGAGCTCCGCTGGGGACCCGCTCGGAAGCCCCGTACGGGTTCAACTGGACGCCGCCCGCCTCGGCGATCGGCTCCACGGTCACGCTCGAGGCGACGATCACCGACAGCGGCGGTCAGACGATTACGACCAGCGACGTCACGGTCGAAATCGTCAAGTCGACGGATGAAGAATCCGTCGAAGAAGCGGAAGAAAAAGCCGCCAAAGCCGCCCAGGAAGTGAAAGAAGCGATCGAAAAAGCGGAAGCCGCTGCCAAAGAAGCGGAAGAAAAAGCGGAAGCCGCAGTGAAGGCCGCGGAAGAAGCAGCCGAAGCGGGCACCAAAGCCGCCGAAGAAAAAGCGGAAGCCGCTGCCAAAGAAGCGCAGGAAGCACAGGAGGCGGCCGAAGGAGCCAGTAAAGCCGCCGAAGAAGCGGAAGAACGGGCGGAAGCCGCGATCAAAGCGGCCGAAGAAAAAGCGGAAGCGGCAGCCAAAGCGGCTGAAGCGAAAGCCGAAGCCGCTGCGAAAGCCGCAGAAGCCAAGGCCGAAGCCGCTGCCAAAGAAGCGAGGGAAGCCAAAGAACAGGCCGAAGCCGCGATCAAGGCGGCCGCTCCGCCCCAGATCCCGACGCCAGGCAAAGAGATCAAGAACAAGGGCAAGGGCACAGCCCGGCTCGTGATCGCGGTCCCCGCGCCCGGCAAGCTGGTCGTCTCCGGAGCGGGCATCGTCCCAGTGACCGGCAACCCGACCGCCCCCGGCAAGGTCCAGGTCCAAATCAAGGCCAAGGGCAAGGCCTTGAAGACCCTGAACGAAACGGGCAAGGTCACGGTCGTAGTGAAGGTCTCCTTCACCGGGCCCGACGGCAAGACCGGGACGACGACGAAGGCGGTGGTCCTGGTCAAGAGCTAGCCCAGCGCGGGAGGCGCATGGACACAGACGCCCCCGCCCCGGCGATCGCCGGGGCGGGGGCGTTTCTCGTTAACTCAACATCGCGAGAGGTAGGCTGAGCGCGTGATCCTCTACACCTGCGGACAGAAGACCCACGTTCCCGCCCTGCACCCCTGCGGTCGCGCCGGCAAGGCGCTCGACGACGCCGGCTACGAGTACGAGCTAAAGATCGTCGGCGGCTATCGGCTGATGCCGTGGACCTGGCGCAGCCGCGGCGACGATCGCACCGAGGTGAAGAAGCTGAGCGGCACCAACGAGGTCCCGATCCTCGTCCTCGACAACGGCGAGGTCATCTCCGGCTCCGGCACGATCGCCCGCTGGGCCAAGGAGCACCCCCACTCGCCTGCGAAGTCCGGCGTCTGAGTCTCTCCTAGACAGCGACGGCGGCGGGCTCGCGCGCCTCGTGGCGAGCCTCGAGGACGACCGGGGTGCCGTCCTTCGGCGAGAGCGTGATGTTGCGGCGGCCGGTCTGCTCGGGCGCCGGGCTGGCCTTGCGCAGCTCGCAGCGGGTCAGCACCTCGCGCAGCACGATCCGCATCTCGAACTCGGCGAAGGCGGCGCCGAGGCAGCGGCGCATGCCGCCGCCGTAGGGGATCCAGCCGTAGGTCTCCGGCGGGTTGTCGAGGAAACGCTCCGGTCTGAAGGCGAGCGGTTCGGGATAGAGGTCGGGACGGGTGTGGGTGAGCCAGATCGCGGGCGTCACGTCGGTCCCCGGCGGCAGCGTCAGCCCGTCCGCGACGAGCTCCTTGCGGAGGCGGCGGCCGGCGAGCGGGACGACCGGGCGCAGGCGCAGCGACTCGGTGATCGTCGCCCGCATGTAGTCGTCCTCGCCGGCAGCGATTGAATCGCGCAGTCGGGCCAGCGCCGCCGGGTGGCGCAGCAGCAGGTCGAAGGTCCAGGCCAGCGCCGTCGCCGTCGTCTCGTGGCCGGCGAGCAGCAGCGTCATCAGGTGGTCGCGCAGCTCTTTGTCGCTCATCTCACTGCCGTCCTCGAAGCGGGCGACCATCAGCAGCGAGAGGATGTCGCTGCGTTGCTCGAGGTCGGGCCGGGTGCGGTGCTCGGCGATCTCGGCGTAGAGCAGCTCGTCGACTTCCCGCAGCTGCCCTTCGAAGCTGGCCCAGGGCCCGCGGCCGCCGAAGCGACGGGTGGCGAGCCCGAGCAGCTGGCGCCGCGGCGAGGCGGTTTCGGTCAGCACCGTCGCCAGCATCTGCCGCAGCCGCTCCAGCCGCGGCCCTTCGGCGACGCCGAAGACGACGCGCAGGATCGCCTCCAGGGTGATCGCCTGCATCCGCGGGTGGATCCGAAACTCGGTGCCGAGCGGCCAGGAGTCGATCTCGCCGTCGACGATCTCGGCCAGGACCGGCTCGTAGGCACGCATCCTCTCGCCATGAAAGGGCGGCAGCATCAGCCGGCGCCGGGCGAGGTGCTCAGAGCCTTCCAGCAGCAGCAGCGATTGGGGGCCGAGGATCGGTTCGAGGATGATGTTGCGCCCCGCCGGCAGGCCGATGTCGCGCTCCGTATACAGCGCCTTGATCGCGGCCGGGTCGGAGACCAGCACCATCGGCCGCTCGAAGCCGAGGAAGCGGACGCTGAAGGCGTCGCCGTAGAGGCGACGGCACTCGCGCATGAAGGCGAGCGGGCGGAAGCTCCAGGCGAGCGTCTGCATCAAAGGGCTCTTGCGCGGTTCGGGTGGGAGTCCCACGGTCGAGAGGATCTCACCAAAGGGGCCAAGACGTGCGCCGCTGGCGCGATGGTTAGCATCGCCTTAATGACGACTCTTACCGATCTGAAGCTGCATTCGTCCGGCAAGGTGCGCGAGGTCTACGAGTGGGAAGACGACCTGCTGATGGTCGCCTCCGACCGGATCTCGATCTACGACGTCGTGATGCCGACGCCGGTCACCGACAAGGGCAAGGTCCTCAACCGCATGTCGGTCTTCTGGTTCGGGCTGACCGAGGGCATCGTCCCCAACCACTTCATCTCCGAGGACGTGCCGGAGGAGGTGGCCGAACGCGCGATGCGAGTGCGCAAGCTGCAGATGTACCCGGTCGAGTGCGTCGTCCGTGGCTACCTCTCGGGCTCGGGCTGGAAGGAATACAAGGAGGGCGGCGCGGTCTGCGGGATCGAGCTGCCGGCCGGCCTGGTCGAGTCCGACAGGCTGCCGGAGCCGATCTTCACCCCGGCGACCAAGGCCGAGATCGGCGACCACGACGAGAACGTCGACTTCGACCGCGCCGCCGAGATCGTCGGCGACCGGGCGCTGCTGGAGGACCTGCGCCGGATCTCGATCGAGGTCTACCAGCGCGGAGCCGAGCACGCCGCCGAACGCGGGATCATCCTCGCCGACACCAAGTTCGAGTTCGGCCGCCACGCCGGCGCCGAGATCGTCCTCGGCGACGAGGTCCTGACCCCCGACTCCTCGCGCTTCTGGCCCGCCGACAGCTACGAGCCGGGCCGCACTCCCCCCTCCTTCGACAAGCAGTTCGTCCGCGACTGGGCCAGCGCCCAGGGCTGGGACAAATCGCCGCCGGCGCCGGAGCTGCCGGCCGACGTGGTCGAGCAGACGCGCGGCAAATACGTCGAGGCCTACGAACGGATCACCGGGGAGTCCTTCTGAAAGCGCGCGTTCTGATCCGGCCCAAGGAGGGAATCCTCGACCCCCAGGGCAAGGCGGTCGAGCGGGCGCTGCCGGCGCTCGGCTTCGACGGAGTCGAGCACGTCCGGGTCGGCCGCATGGTCGAGCTCGAGGCCGAGGACCCCGAGCGGCTGGCGGAGCTCTGCGAGAAGCTGCTCGCCAACCCGCTGATCGAGGACTACGAGATCCAGACCCTTTGAACGCGGCGAGTCGCCAATTCGGCAGCCACCCCCGGACGCGAAGCGGAGGAGGTGGCGTTCATTAAGTGGGGTGTTCTCCAATTTCCTGGCTCCTGCGACGAGCGGGACGCGCTGCACGCCTGCCGGATCGCCGGCGACGAAGCGCGGCTGATCTGGCATGAGGACCGCGACCTCGGCGGCGTCGACGGCGTCGTCGTCCCCGGCGGGTTCTCCTACGGCGATTACCTGCGTGCCGGCGCGATCGCCCGCTTCTCGCCGGCGATGGAAGCGGTCGCCGAGCTCGCCGCCGCGGGCGGTCCGGTGCTGGGCATCTGCAACGGCTTCCAGGTCCTCTGCGAGGCCGGCCTCCTGCCCGGCGCGTTGCTCCGCAACGCCGGGCTACGCTTCCGCTGCCACCAGGTCGAGCTGATCGAGGAGGGCACCGGCGAGCGGCTCTCGATCCCGGCCAAGCACGGCGAAGGCCGCTACTACGCGCCCGAGGAGACGCTCGACCGGCTGGAGGCGAACGGCCAGGTCGCCTACCGCTACGCCGACGGCCACAACTCCAACGGCTCGCTGCGGGATATCGCCGGCGTCACCAACGAGCGCGGCAACGTGCTCGGCCTGATGCCCCACCCCGAGCACGCGGTCGACCCGCTGACCGGCTCGACCGACGGGCTGCGGGTCTTCGAGCGGATGAGCGGGGTCCTGGCGTGACCGTCGGCACTCCCAAATACCGCGAGCTCGGCCTGACCGACTCCGAGTACGAGCTGATCGTCGAGAAGCTGGGGCGAGAGCCGAACGACGTCGAGCTGGCGATGTTCAGCCTGCTCTGGTCCGAGCACTGCGCCTACAAGCATTCGCGCAAGCTGCTGCGGCGGCTGCCGACCGAGGGCGAGCGGGTGCTGATGGGGCCGGGAGAGAACGCCGGCGCCGTCGACGTCGGCAACGGCTACGCCGTTGCCTTCAAGGTCGAGTCCCACAACCACCCGAGCGCGGTCGAACCGTTCGAGGGGGCGGCGACCGGGGTCGGCGGCATCCTCCGCGACGTCTTCGCGATCGGGGCGCGGCCGATCGCGATCCTCGACAGCCTCCGCTTCGGCGAGCTCGACTCGGTCCGCTCGCGCCACCTGCTCGACGGCGCCGTGCGCGGGATCGGCCACTACGGCAACTCGATCGGGGTGGCGACGGTCGGCGGCGAGATCTACTTCGAGGAGCCCTACGAGCACAACTGCCTGGTCAACGCGATGTGCATTGGCCTGGCGAAGAGCGCCGACATGGTGCGGGCGGCCGCTGCCGGGGTCGGCAACGCCGTCGTGCTGATGGGGGCGGCGACCGGGCGCGACGGAATCGGCGGTGCCTCGGTGCTGGCCTCGGCCGAGCTCGGCGAGGGCGACGAGACGAAGCGACCGACGGTCCAGATCGGCGACCCGTTCGAGGAGTCGAAGGTGCTCGAGTGCTGCCTGGAGCTGCTGGAGAAAGGGCTGCTGGTCTCGCTGCAGGATCTCGGCGCGGCAGGGCTGACCTCCTCGGCGGGTGAGATGGCCTCCGCCGGCGGCGTCGGCATCGACCTCGACGTCGCCAGGGTGCCGCTGCGCGAGGCCGACATGGAGCCCTTCGAGATCATGGTCTCCGAGTCCCAGGAGCGCATGCTTGGCGTGGTCGAGCCGGCCCGGGTCGCCGAGGTGCGGGCGATCTGCGAGAAGTGGCAGACCGGGTCGGCGGAGATCGGCGTCGTCACCGATACCGGCGCGATCCGGATCCTGCGCGGGGAGGAGGTCGTCGGCGAGATGCCGGTCGCGGCGCTGGTCGACGGCTGCCCGCTGTACGACCTCGAGCCGGCCGAGCCGGCGGGGTGGATCTACGGCAACCGGGCGACGCTGGCTGCGGGGGTGAGCGCCGAGGACGAGCTGCTGGCGCTGCTGGCGGCGCCCAACATCGCCTCCAAGCGCTGGGCCTTCGAGCAGTACGACTCGGTCGTCGGCTCGCGCACCGTGCGCCGCCCCGAGCAGGCCGATGCCGCCGTCCTGCAGCTGCCCGAGTCCGGCAACGCGATCGCGGTCTCGATCGACGGCAACGGCCGCCGCGTCGCCTGCGACCCCTACGCGGGGACGATCGAGGCGGTGCTCGAGTGCGCCCAGAACCTCGCCTGCGTCGGCGCCGAGCCGCTCGGCCTGACCAACTGCCTCAACTTCGGCAACCCGGAGAAGCCGGCGACCGCCTGGCAGCTCGATCGCGCCGTCAGCGGCCTCGCCGACGTCTGCACGGCGCTCGGCGTCCCCGTAGTCGGCGGCAACGTCTCCCTCTACAACGAGGGCCCCGACGGCCCGATCTACCCGACGCCGGTCGTCTCGATGGTCGGTGAAGTTCCCGACCCCGCCCAGGTCGCCGGCAGCGCCTTCGCCGCCGCGGGCGACGCGATCGCCCTCTTCGGCCCCTTCTCCCCCACCCTCGCGGGCTCGGAGCTGGCCAAGCAGCGGGGAGAGCTCGACGTCGGCCTGCCGCAACCCGACGTCAGCAAGGTCGCCAACGCCTGCGCCCAGATCCGCGCCGCGGTCCGCGCCGGCAAGCTCGCCTCCGCCCACGACGTCAGCGACGGCGGTCTCGCCTGCGCCCTCGCCGAGTCGGCGATCGCCGGCGAGCTCGGCTGCCACGTCGATCTGCAGCCGCTGCGCGAACGCGGCTGCTCGCCGGAAGAGGCGCTGTTCGGCGAGGGCTCCGGCGGCTTCCTGCTCAGCGGCGAGCGCGCCGTGCTGGAGGATCTCGGCGCCGTCCTGATCGGCGAGGTCGGCGGCACCACGATCGAGATCGCCGCCGGCGACCGCAGCCTCGTCCTCGGCCTCGGCGGCGCGGCGAGCGCCTGGCGCTCGCTGGACGAGAAGGCCGAAGCGCTGGCCGATTAGGCCGAGTTTGGGGGTTCCCGGTTGCGACGTCGCCGAGCGAGCCTATTCTCGGCCTCTCCAAGTCCAATCGAGGGGAGCGATGCAATGCGAAGTTGGCTGGCGGCAGCGGTGGCGGTGGCGATCGGGGCGCTCGGACTGCTCGGAGCCGCATCGGCCTCGGCGGCGACGGAATTCGGCGACACCTGCATCGGCAACGGCGCCGCGCCCGGCAACTACACGCTGACCACGGAATCGGACCCGAGCTCCGCGCTGCCGATCACCGCGCCGGTATCCGGGATCGTCACCCAGCTGAAGGTCAACATCGATTCGAGCTTCTCGCCGCCGCCGGTACCGTCCTGGATCAAGGTCCTGCACCCGACCGGCACGCCAGGAAGCTTCCAGGTGACCGGGGAAGCGCAGATGACGCTCCGCTCCGGCACCCTGAACACGGCCAACGTGAGGATGCCGATCCAGGCAGGCGACCAGCTCGGGTTGTATGGGGCCGTCGTCGAATTCGCACCCGGTGAATCGGGGCCGATCAGCTTCCTTTGCGGCTCGGATCATGCCCCCGGAGCCGAGATCCTGGCGCACGGTGGCGACCTCCTCCTCGGCGAAACCGGATCCTTCTTCGCGGCCGCCCCGGAGGCCGTGCCGGTCGTCGCCCGGATCGAGCCCGACGCCGACGGCGACGGGTACGGCGACGAGACCCAGGACAAATGCGCGCAGGCGGCGACGCTGCAAACCGCGTGCGGCTCGGTCGTGGTGTCCCTGCTGAGCCAGGCGGGGACGAGCGGGGTCACGGTCTTGGTCACGACCGACACCTCGGCGCCGGTCAGCGTCAAGGGCGTCGTCAAGCTAGGCAAAGGCAAGAAAGCAAAGCTCAGTGGGGGCAGCCACACCGTCTCGCCGGGCCAGATCGCGAGCTTCAAGCTGAAGTTCCCTGGCAAGCTGAAGGCGAAACTGAAGGAGCTGCCGCCAAGCAAGACGCTCTCGCTGAAGCTGGCTGTCGGCGCGACCAACGTCCTCGGCACGGTCAACACCACGACGAAGACGATCAAGCTGAAGGGTCAGGCCTGACCCCACCCCACCGTGGTTGAGCTTTCCTTCGCTATTCGACGGAAAGCTCAACCACGGTAGCCTGGCTGGGTGGCCAAGGTCTTCGAGGGCATCGACGAGCACCAGCGCGAGTGGATCTCCAGCCAGCGGCTCTTCTTCGTCGGCAGCGCGCCGCTCGACGGCGACGGCCACGTCAACGTCTCGCCGAAGGGGCCGATCGGGACGCTGCGAGTGCTCGACGAGCACACCGTCGCCTATCTGGACATGGTCGGCTCCGGTGCCGAGACCGTCGCCCACCTGCGCGAGAACGGCCGCATCGTCGTCATGCTCTGCGCCTTCGAAGGGCCGCCCCGGATCCTCCGCCTGCACGGCCGCGGCGAGGTGATCCCAGCCGACGACCCGCGCTTCGCGGTGCTCTACGAGCAAGCCGGCTTCGAAGACCCGCACCCGGTGACCGAGGCGCGGCGGGCGATCATCCACGTCGACGTCGACCGCGTCGCCGACGCCTGCGGCTACGGCGTGCCGCTGATGAGCTATGAGGGCGAACGCGAGCACATGGAGGCCTGGGCGGCGAAGAAGATGCGCAGCGGCGGCCCGGCGGCCCTCGACGAGTACATGGCGGAGAAGAACGCGGTCAGCATCGACGGCCTGCCGGCGTTCAATCCACGGAGCTGAGCGGCACCACGGCGGCGACCTCGGCGGCGGCTGGTCTGGAAACGGAGAGCGGACGCAGCGCCAGCACCGTCGCGCCCGCGGCGAGGGCGGCGAAGACCGAGAAGAGGTAGGCGCCGTCGGAGACGTGCAGGGCGGCGGCGAGGGTCGCCGGTTCGCCGACGATCGCGACCAGGATCGCGGTGCCGAGGACGGCACCGACCTGGCGGAAGGCGGCGTTGACTGCGCTGGCGGTGGCGAAGCGGTCGTCGGGGACGTCGCGGACCGCGGCCGATCCGAGGGTCGGGAAGGCGAGGCCGATGCCGATCCCGGTTAGCGCCGAGCCGGGCAGCCAGAGGCCGAGCCAGTCGGGCTGCGCGCCGGCCGAGCGCAGGACCATCACCCCGGCGGCGAAGACCAGGGTCCCCGGGAAGATCACCGCGCGGTGGCCGAAGCGGTCGGCAAGACGGCCGGCAGGCCCGGCGAAGACGGTCGAAAGCGTCGGCCCGGGGAGGGTCGCGGCACCGGCCTGCAGCACGGTGTAGCCCCAGACGCCGGTGAGGAAGAGGACGTTGCCGAGGATCAGCGAGAAGAAGGCGGCGGCGAAGAGCAGGGTGCCGAGGTTGCCGAGGGCGAAGGAGCGGTGCTCGAAGAGCTGCGGCTCGACGATCGGCCGCGGGTGACGAAAGCTGCGGGCGACGACGGCCGCGAGCAGCGCCAGGCCAGCGGCGAAGCAGCCGAGGGTCGAGGCGGCGGCCCAGCCCCAGTCGTTGCCCTCGACGATCGCCAGCGTGATCAGCGCCAGACCCGCCGCCAACGCCAGCGCGCCGGGGAGGTCGGGGAGGCGGGAGTCGAGTCTCGGCTGGTCGGAAAGGCGGCGGCGGCCGGCGAGCAGGATCGCGGCGCCGAGGGGAAGGTTGACGAGGAAGACGAGTCGCCAGTCGGCGAGCTCGACCAAGGCGCCGCCGAGGGTCGGGCCGACCGCCGCCGCCGCGGCTGCCGCCGCTCCCCAGAGGCCGACGCCGGCGGCGCGGCGCTCGGGCGGGAAGCGGTCGAGGACGATCGCCAGCGAAGCGGGCGCGATCAGCGCCGCGCCGACTCCCTGGACGACGCGAAAGGCGATCAGCAGCTCGAGGCTCGGCGCCGCCGCGCAGAGGCCGCTGGCGACGGTGAAGGCGGCGACGCCGAGGAGGAAGACGCGCTTGTGGCCGAAGCGGTCGGCGAGCCCGCCTGCGGGGACCAACAGCGCCGCGATGACGACGAAGTAGCCGTCGAGGACCCAGGAGAGGAGGTCGCGTCCCGACCTCGAGAAGGAGGCGGAGATGTCGGGGAAGGCGATGTTGACGATCGTCGTGTCGAGGAAGGCGACGAAGGCGCCCGCGCAGGCGATCGCGATCGCGCTCTTTCTATGTCCAGCGTCATACATCGCCCCGAGAGACTAGACTATGTCCATGGTCATAGGTAAGGCCGAACCATCGAGGGGCGCATTTGTCCGGTAATGCCGAACAAATGCGCCCCGCCCGCGACGGTCGCGACCGGCTCCTCTACGGCGCCGGCCGCCTGCTCGCCGAGCGCGGCTACGCGGGAATGGAGCTGCGCGACGTCGCCGAGCGCGGCGAAGCGCCGCGCGGCTCGATCTACCACCACTTCCCCGGCGGCAAGGCGCAGCTCGCCGCCGAGGCGGCTGAGCTCGACGGCGTCCGCATCCGGATCGGGATCGAACGCTCGCTGGTCGAGCGCGGCCTGCGCGAGACCCTCGCCCTCTTCGGCGAGATCTTCCGCCAGCGCGCCGCCGACGACCCGGCCCGGATCGGCTGCCCGGTAGCCGCCGCCGCCCTCGCCCGCCCCGAGGACCCCGCCCTCGCCGCCGCCGCCACCGCCGCCTTCGAGAGCTGGGAAGGAGCGATCTCCGACGCCCTCGTCCGCGAAGGCGTCGCCGCCGCCAAGGCGGCCACCTTCGCCGGCATGGTCGTCTCCACCGTCGAGGGTGCCCTCGTCCGCTCCCGCGCCGCCGCCGACCTGGCGCCGCTCGACTTGGCGATCGCCGGCCTCGGCCAAGCGCTCGACGCGCTGCTGGCCGAAGCGCACCCCTGACCTCCCACTCCGCAAATTGGGAGGGTCCCGGCGGGACGGCGCGATCGGCGCTCGCTGCTACCCTGCGCGGGTAGGCAGTCCGCCTGCGCTTCTGTCCTTCTCGAATCAGCGAGGAAAAGCGCGTCTTGACTACCGATCAGCGGCTCCTGGAAGACCGCGACGGGCCGCGTGACGAGTGCGGCGTCTTTGGCGTATACGCACCCGGCCACGACGTCTCCCGACTTGCCTACTTCGGGCTCTACGCGCTGCAGCACCGCGGCCAGGAGTCAGCCGGGATCGCGACCTGCGAGGGCGGCCACATCACCACTCTGCGCGACTCCGGCCTCGTCTCCCAGGTCTTCGACGAGGAGAAGCTGCTGGCGCTGCAGGGCGACATGGCGATCGGCCACGTTCGTTACTCGACCACCGGCGGCGGCTCCTGGGAGAACGCGCAGCCGATCTGGCGCGACGACGGTCGCGAGGTGGCGCTCGCCCACAACGGCAACCTGACCAACGCAGTCGAGCTGTGGAGCGAGCTGAAGGAGCGTGGGATCGACTTCCGCGGCACCTCTGACTCGGAGATCATCGCCGCCCTGCTCTCCTCCCACGGCGGGCGGATGATCGAGGACGCCGTCGCCGACGTGATGCCGCAGTTGGAGGGCGCCTACTCGACGGTGGTGATGACCAAGCGCGCGATCGTCGCCTTCCGCGACCCGCACGGGATCCGGCCGCTCAGCCTCGGCCGCCTCGGCGACCGCTTCGTCGTCGCCTCCGAGAGCTGCGCCTTCGACATCATCGGCGCCGAGCTGATGCGCGAGGTGCACCCAGGCGAACTGGTCTCACTGACCGAGCGCGGGCTGGAGACGCGCCAGGTGGTCAGGGCCGAGCGCCGCTCGAGCTGCGTCTTCGAGCACATCTACTTCTCCCGCCCCGACAGCCGGCTCGAGGGCCGCGTCCTGCAGCAGGCGCGCGGGCGGATGGGCGAGATTCTCTGGCGCGAGGCGCCGGTCGAGGCCGACCTGGTGATCGCCGTCCCCGACTCCGGCAACCCCGCCGCGGCTGGCTTCGCCCGCGCCTCGGGTCTGCCCCGCGACGACGGCCTGATCAAGAACCGCTACGTCGCCCGCACCTTCATCCAGCCCGGCCAGGAGCTGCGCAAGCACGGGCTGCGGCTCAAGTTCAATCCGCTGCCGGAGATCGTCGCCGGGCAGCGGATCGTCGTCGTCGACGACTCGATCGTGCGCGGCAACACGACTCGCCAGATCGTCGGCATGCTGCGCGACGCCGGCGCGACCGAGGTTCACCTGCGGATCTCGGCGCCGCCGATCCGCAACCCCTGCCACTACGGCGTCGACATGTCGACCCGCGAGGAGATGATCGCCCACAACCGCTCGGTCCAGGAGATCGCCGACGAGCTCGACGCCGACAGCCTCGCCTACCTCTCGATGGACGGCGTCTACGAGGCGATCGGCGGCAGCCCCGACGACCACTGTGACGCCTGCTTCAGCGGCCGCTACCCGCTCGGCGACCCCGACGACGCCAACGGCAAGTTCGCGCTCGAGGACATCGCCGTACTCCCCGCCTCCCCAGGCTGAGAACGCACTTCGTCCCGCATAGCGGGAATTACTGCGTTCTCACCCCACCATTAGTTCCACGCCGAGCCAGACGATGACCAGGGTCGTCAGCAGGATCGCTCCCTGCAGGAGGTGGGCTTTGCCCCAGCGCAGGTGGGCCAGGGCGAGGACGATGAGCAGCCCGACCAGGGCCAGCTTCCACTGCAGGGTCGAGTTGCCGAAGAGGTCGTAGTGGGAGGCCATCGCCCAGCCGGTGACGAGGAGGACGGCGAGCGCCGCCAGCGAGCCGTAGCCGAAGCGGCGGGCGACGGCGCGCATCCGCTCGCGCTCGGCATCGCCGCGCAGGACGGGGACGACGGCGAGCCCGAAGACGAGCTGCCCGCCGACGAAGAAGGCCATCGCCAGCAGGTGGATATAGAGGACCGCCTGCCAGAAGGTGCTCATGGCCCGAAGTGTCCCAGGGTCCGGCCCTGAGTAGGGTGCGGGCGTGAGCAGCTTCCGCCTCGTCGTCCTCGCCTCCGGCTCCGGCACCAACCTGCAGGCGATCTTCGACTCGCTGCACAGCCGCGAGGGGATCGAGGTGGTCGCGGTCGGCTCCGACAAGCCGGCGGCGCGGGCACTGGAGCGGGCGGTGGCGGCCGGGGTCGAGACCGGCGTCTTCCCCCGCGACGCCTACGAGGACCGGCTCGGTCGCGACGGCGCGATGGCCGACTGGATCGAGGCCCACCGCCCCGACCTGATCGTCCTCGCCGGCTACATGCAGCTGCTCAGCGAACCGTTCGTCGCCCGCTTCCGCGGCCGCATCGTCAACGTCCACCCGGCGCTGCTGCCGAGCTTCCCCGGGCTCGACGCGATCGGCCAGGCGCTCGCGGCCGGGGTCGAGGTGACCGGGGTCACCGTCCACTTCGTCGACGAGGGGGTCGACACCGGGCCGGCGATCGTCCAGCGCGAGGTGCCGGTGCCGCCGGGGCGCGACCGGGCGCATCTGGAAGCGGCGATCCACGCCGTCGAGCACCAGCTCTACCCGGAGGCGATCCGCATGATCGCCTCGGGCAAGGCTAGGATCGACCCCAGCGACCCCAGCACGGTCGCGATCGACTAGATGACCGAGGCAGAGGCAGACACCCCCACCGAGATCGCCGCGGACGGCGCGATCCGCGTGCGCCGGGCCCTGATCTCGGTCTCCGACAAGACCGGCGTGGCCGACTTCGCCCGCAGCCTCGCCTCGCTCGGGGTCGAGATCCTCAGCACCGGCGGCACCGCGACGGCGCTGCGCGAGGCCGGCCTCGAGGTCACCGACGTCTCCGAGTTCACCGGCCAGGAAGAGATCCTCGACGGCCGGGTGAAGACCCTGCACCCGCGGCTGCACGCGGCGCTGCTGGCGCGGCGCGAGGACCCCGACCACATGGCGACGCTGGCGCGCGAAGGGATCGAGCCGATCGACGTCGTCTGCGTCAACCTCTACCCCTTCGAGCAGACCGTCGCCGCCCGCGACGTCGCCCCCGAGGTGGCGATCGAGAACATCGACATCGGCGGCCCGACGATGATCCGCGCCGCGGCCAAGAACCACGAGGGCGTCGCCGTCGTCGTCAAGCCCGAGTCCTACGACGCGGTCTGCGCCGAGCTGGAGGAGTCGGGCGGCACGATCTCGGCCTCGACCCGGCACTGGCTCGCCAACGAGGCCTTCGCCCAGACCGCCCGCTACGACGCCGCGATCAGCCGCTGGTTCTCGACCGAGTACGAGGACTTCCCCGAACACCTCGCGGTCGCCTACGAAAAGGTGATCGACCTCTCCTACGGCGAGAACCCGCACCAGCGGGCGGCGCTCTACGCCGACGTCGGCGCCCGCAGCCACATCCTCTCGCGGGTCTCGAAGCTGCACGGGCGGGCGCTCTCCTTCAACAACGTCCTCGACCTCGACTCGGCACGGGCGCTGGTCGCCGATTTCGAGCAGCCGGCCTGCGTGATCGTCAAGCACAACAACCCCTGCGGGGTGGCGGTCGGTGCCGACGCGCTCGAGGCCTACCTGAAGGCCCTCGCCTGCGACCCGGTCTCCGCCTACGGCGGCATCATCGCCCTCAACCGGCGGGTCTCGGTGGCGCTGGCCGAGGAGCTGCACAAGAACTTCGTCGAGGTCCTCTACGCACCCGGATACGAAGCAGGCTCGCTCGACGTCCTCCAGCAGAAGGAGGCGATCCGGATCCTCGACGAGGAGGAGCGGCGCGAGCCCGAGACGGGCGAACGCGACGTCAAGCGGGTCCTCGGCGGCCTCCTGATCCAGGACCGCGACGGCGACCCCGAGCCGCGCCAGATCATGGAGGTGGTGACGAAGGCCGAGCCGAGCGAGCAGCAGTGGCAGGACCTGCTCTTCGCCTGGACCGTCAGCCGCCGGGTCCGCTCCAACGCGATCGTGATCGCCAAGGACGGCGCCACGCTCGGGATCGGCGCCGGCCAGATGAGCCGCGTCGACTCGGTCCGCCTCGCGGTCGAGAAGTGCCGCGACGCCCGCGGCGAGGAGGCCGACGCCCTGCTCGCCGGCTCCGCCGTCGCCTCCGACGCCTTCTTCCCCTTCGCCGACGGCCCCGAGCTCGCCCTCCAGGCCGGCGCCACCGCGGTGATCCAACCCGGCGGCTCCAAACGCGACGCCGAGGTGATCGAGGCCTGCGACGCGCAGGGCGTGGCGATGATCTTCACCAAGCACCGCCACTTCCGCCACTAGCTCTTTCTGGGTCAGAGCACTTCGACGAGGACGAAGGCGGTGACGACGACGACGCCGAGGACGGCGCCGCCGAACCACCTGCGCGCTTCGCCCAGCCGCGCCAGCTTCCATTCGTGGACCCGCAGTTCGCGCTCCTGGGCCAGCAGCAGGAAGCTGGTGTGGTTGCGCGTCGCCCGCAACCCGCCGCTCGCCGAATCGGCCTCGAGGATCGGGCCGACGCCGCTCGGCGAGACCCGCTCGAAGGAGAGCATCACGGCTTGCAGCGCTCTGATCCCGGCGACGATCGCGCAGACGCTGGCGAGCGCGAAGGCGGCGGCGCTGAGCTGCCGCCAGGGGGAGCCGAGCGCGCCTTCCCCGGCGCCGAGCAGGATGCTCGCGTTGGCGAGGACCAGGGTGCTGGAGAGGCCGGCGGCTCCGAGGAAGAAGTTGGCGCGCTGCTCGACGGTCGCATTCCGTTCCCGCTGCAGCTCATACCCCTCCTGCGCCTGCTCGTGGAGTTCCTTGACCTCGTCGTCGCGCAGGCGCGAGAGGCAGCTGAGAAAGACGTTACGGCAGCGCTTGGTGTCCTCTTCGTCGGGGGAGCGCGCGGCGCCGCCGGCAAGCGGGGGGACGACCAGGCGGCCGCCGGCGGTGCGGGTCAGCCGAGCCTTGAAGCTGGACCAGCGCAGACGCTCGCGGTCCAGGTCGGAGGTGATGCACTGCAGGGCGTGGTACGCGAGCCCCCCGTCGTCGTCGGCGGCGACCCAGGCTCGCTCGTCGTAGAAGTCGGTCGGCCGCACGATCCGCACCCACTCGCCGTCGACCAGCACCTCGACGCCGTTGCCGCCCAGGTGACGGGCGAGCGCTCCGTCGCTGAGCCGGCTCCGGAACTTGTACTGCGTCCGGGCCCGTTCAGCCATCCGCAACTGCTCTCTGAGGTCTCCCGGCTCGACCAGCAAGCGGCAATCCTAGGAGTACCCCAACTACTAGTCAAACGTTCAGGTGTGTTCTCGCTGGCGCTCCCTCGCGCGCATCACGTGCTCACACACTTCGCTTGGAGTGTCGGCGGTAACCAGCAGCTCCTTGTCGCCGGGACCGATCAGGCCGCAGTCCTCGAGGTCGGTGTCGAGCCAGCGCAGCAGCGGCCGCCAATGCTCGGAGTCGACGAGGATCGTCGGGAAGTGGCGAATCCGGTTGGTCTGGATCAGGGTCAGGCTCTCGAACATCTCGTCGAGGGTGCCGAAGCCGCCGGGCATGATCACGAAGGCGCGGGCGTAGCGGACGAACATCAGCTTGCGGGCGAAGAAGTAGTGGAAGTCGAGGCTGCGGTTGGCGTAGGGGTTGGGCTGCTGCTCGTGGGGCAGCTCGATGTTGAGACCGATCGAGAGGCCGCCGGCTTCGGCGGCGCCGCGGTTCGCCGCCTCCATCAACCCCGAGCCGCCGCCGGTGATCACGCTGAAGCCGTGATCGACCAGGCAGTGCGCGGTCTCCCGGCAAAGCTCGTACCAGCGATGGCCCTCGGCGACGCGGGCCGAGCCGAAGACCGAGACCCCGTCCTCGACGTCGCCCAGCGCCTCGAAGCCGCGCTCGATCTCGTCGTGGATCCGCTGCAGGCGAACCTCGTCGTCGCCGGCGAGGTCGGCGGGGACGCGCAGCAGGTGCTCGTCGTGGCGGGCGGGCTCGCTCACAGGACGAGCACGTCGGTAGCGCCGGCCGCGTTCATGCAACCGACGCTACCTGGAGCGTGCAGCGAGATGCGGCGCGGTGCCTATTCGCCGCTCTTGGGACCGAGGCCGAAGCCCCAGCCGGCGTATTCGTGGGCGCTGAAGTCCCAGCCGCCTTCGGGAGCCCTGACCGGTGCCTGGCCAGCCGCTGCCGCGACCGGTTCGCAAGGGCCGACCTCGCCTTCGGCGACCCGAACCTGCCCGACGGTGTCGATCTGGGCCGACTCGGTGCTGTGGATCTCGACTCGTCCGGAGCTGGCGCCCGAGGGAGCCGGCTGCCGGTAGCCGGCGGGCGTCGGCGAGCTCGACATGACCAGGGTCTGGTCGGGCCGCAGGCCGCTGGGATCGATCACGAAGCTCGGCCAATCGGCCGCCGCGTAGTCACCCTGCCGCACGGCGTCGCGGATTTCTTCGTCCATTTCCTGCCGCTGCTGGTAGTCGCCGACGGCGATCGTCAGCGGCCCGTCGATGCTTTCGTAGTCGAAGCCTGCCCAGGGCTGGGGCTGGGACTGGTTCGGCTCCAGGGTGCGAAGCAGCGCCATCGACGGCTGGTAGTGAGGTTCACGGCAGGTCATTCCCGCCGGGAGAAAGGTCACCTGAGAGCGAACGCCAGCTTCCTCCAGGGCCTGTTCGACTCCTTCGGGATCGCCGAGGTTGTAGATCTGGATCCTCACCCCGCCGCCGTCCTCCCGTTCGACCGCGAAGGCGGCCGGGGTGTTGTCGCCGCCAGCGCTGACGAAAAGCACCGCGCCGGCAGCGGCGAGAGCCGCCGCGCCGCCCAGGGCGAGCCGCATCGGGCGCCCCCCACGAAGTCGGGAGGGCTGCCGCGTCGCCGCGGGCGGGGCCGGCAGCGGCTCGGCCAGCAGGGCGTCCAGCAGCTCCTCCTCGGCGGCCGAAAGCGGCTGGCTGGCCGGCCGCTCGCGATCGACGGGGTTGCTCGCAGCCACCCTTGCCTTCAGGTCGTTCGATCTCATGGTTCCTCCTTTAGCTGCAGGCTGGTCTTCTTGGCAAGGTCGGAGTGCCGCTCGGCGAGCGCCCGGCGAAGCCGGCGGCGAGCGCGGTGCAGACGGCTGCGGGCCGCGATCGCGGAGATCCCGAGGACCCGGGCGGCCTGGGAGGGGGTCAGCTCCTCCCAGGCGCTGAGGCGGAGGATCTCGCGGTCGTCGGGGTCGAGCCGGTCGAGCGCCGACTCGAGCCGCTCGTCGCGCTCCTCGCCGCTCGAGCGCGCCGCGACCGCCGCCAGGTCGTCGCGGAGGCGATCCGCGAGGCGGTGGCGACGCTGCTCGCCGCGACGCTGGTTGGCGAGGGTGCGGCGCGCGACCCCGTAGAGCCAGGGACGGGCTTCGTCTCCGGGGGGCACGTCGGGCAGGCGTCGCCAGGCGACGAGGAAGGCCTCGGCGACCGCATCGGCGGCATCCTCGGCGTCGGCGGTCCGCCGCACGGCGTAGGCGAGGACCTCCCGCAGGTGAGCGGCGTAGAGCTTGCGGAAGCGTTCCTCCGCCAGGCGGCGATCGAGGGCGTTGCGGTTGTCGCTGGTCATTGCCTGCACTACTTCCCGAATGTCCGGCAGGCATCCGAGCGTTGCAGCTTGCCTCCGTTGGCCCCGCGCCGCCGTCGAGGACGCGGCGACCGTGCAGAGCTACCTCGCGGCCTTCGAGCAGGCAGGCTGCGACGAGGTGACCCTCTTCCCCTGCGCCAGCGACCCGGCCTAGGTCGACCTGCTGGCCGACGCCGCCGGGCTCTGAGGTGAACCCAGCCGAACAATGACGAACCACGCGGCGCTGATCCCAGGCGAGCCAGTCTCGCTGGCACTGAGGGCCATCAGGCGCCGATGACGTCGCAGCCGACTCGCACGATGCCCTCGAACTGCTCGTCGCAGGTCAGAACCGGTTGCGCCGTTGATCGGCATCGTGTACCTCGGAATCAACCCTGCTCTGTTTAAACTGCGGGCACGTTGCCCGTACATTCCCAGAGTATTTAATCGTGATCATGCTGCCTGGAGATGCCGGGAAGGCCGTGGAGTGACGACTAAGCCGTGACCGCAACCGCGCCTGGCATTACTGAGTCTTACGACGCGCCCTCCAGGGTCTGCCGCTAGGGCCTCGAACCGGCAATTGCCAGGCTCAAGTCGTCAAGATGATTCGGGCAGGCCGGACGGCGCCGGGGGAGGCGAGGTATCAGGAGACGGCGGAGACCCGAGATTTCGAATCAGCCAAGACGGGCTGAGAAGAGCGGCAGTAGAGGCGAAACGATTTAAAGAGAAGGGCGCCAGAGAGCAGACGCAGGGCGCGGGGGATCTGCCAAGTCGCCATGGTCAGACGGCGACGACTTCTCACCGGCTCCCCGACCTGGAGCAACTACTCGCGATCTTTGGCGGCGCCGTGGGTCTCGGCTCGATCTATGTACTGCCCATTCGCTTCGCGCTGCCGACGCTTTGCCTGGCCCTCGTGGTGGTGAGCCTGAAAACTCGCGGAGGTACTCGCCTTGCGACTGCCGCCTTGTCCCTCTGCGCGGCTGTGGCAGCGATTGGTTTTTGGGTCGCTTTCCTCTTTGGCCCTAGCAGTGACCCGGGGCTCATCAGCGAAGCCGCTCGGGCAAAGATGCGCCTAGAGATCGTTGAAGAGATCAACAGGCTGCGCCGCCAAAACGACCTCAAATCTCTCAACTACGACCCTTCCCTCTCTCTGTTTGCTCAGCAGCGGGCGGATTACGGGGCTGCTAGCCACACCGGGGGCGCCACGGAACAAACCGTCGCCCGATTGTCGCCGTCACGCGAAACGAACGTGTGGGCAGAGATGGCTGGCGTCGCCTGCTCCTGGAAACACTTGTTTGAAATGAAAGAAGGCACGGCACCTACGCCAGCACACCCTGAAATTGGCTTCATCGAAGGCGGTTGGGGAGTCCACGGATCTCACGTCTACCTGTCACCCAGCTTTTCCTCCTTGGGGGTAGGGCTGGAACAAATCCCAGGCGGGGATCTCAGCGTGGTCATTGACCTGACGGGTCGCCCGAGGGCTCACCTTCCGTGGTTCCACAATGAACTGCCCAATTTGCTGGGGGTGGTTGTCGGCCACGGAGATCCGTCCATCCCCGAATGCGACTGAGCTTTCCCCGCAGGCGGTTGCGGCTCGACCACCGCAAGACGCCTTGCGGTCATGCCCCCGGCGGGATTCGAACCCGCGACGCGCGGCTTAAAAGGCCGCCGCTCTAACCGACTGAGCTACAGGGGCAGACACGGCCGTAGGGTAGAGCCTGGCCGGGAAAGGCGGCGTCGCCCTCGGGCGGCCGGCGAGATCGGGGACTTTGCGAAGGAGTCTGAAGAATGGTCGGGTTTGTAGTAGCGGCCTAAACTCGACCGGTGCATTCCCAGTCGGGCACGGATCGACCGAAGCCGTTCTGCTTCATCGCGATGCCGTTCGGGACCAAGCCGGACGGCCGCGGGGGCAGCATCGACTTCGACCGCGTCTGCGACGAGCTGCTGGCGCCGGCGGCGGTGGACGCCGGGCTGGATCCGCTGCGGGGCGACCGGGAGGCGATCGGCGGGCTGATCCAGAAGCCGATGTTCGAGCGGCTGATCCTTGCCGAGTACGCGATCGTCGACATCACCAGCGCCAACCCGAACGTCTACTACGAGCTCGGGGTGCGCCACGCCGTGCGTCCCTACTCGACCGTGCTGGTCGGGGCCGACACCAACTCGATTCCCTTCGACCTCGCCCCCAACCGGGTACTGCCCTACGCGCTGGATGGGGACGGGGTGCCGGCCGACGCCGCGGCCGGCCGCGAGGCGCTCGCCGCCGCCTTGGTCGCGGCCCGCGAGGCGCAGACCGACAGCCCGGTCTTCCAGCTGATCGACAGCCTGCCGGCGGCGAACATCGACCGCCTCAAAACCGACACCTTCCGCGACGAGGCCGTCTACTCGGCGGCGCGCAAGCGGCGGCTGGCGGCGGCGCGGCGCGAAAGCGATGAGGCGCTGCTCGCGGTCGAGCGCGAGCTGGGGCCGCTGAGCGACGTCGAGGCCGGCGTCCTCGTCGACCTCCTCCTCTCCTACCGGGCGCGGGAGATGTGGGGCGAGATGGTGCGGCTGGCGGAGTCGATGCCCGAGCCGGTGCGACGCACCGCGCTGGTCCGCGAGCAGCACGCCTTCGCCCTCAACCGCGCCGGCCGCGACGAGGAGGCCGAGGAAGTCCTGCTCGGGGTCCTCGACGAGCGCGGGCCGAGCAGCGAGACGCTCGGTCTGCTGGGCCGCATATATAAGGACCGTTGGGAACGCGAGCGCGGGCGGTCCGCGGCGACCGCCGCCGGCTTCCTCAGCCGCGCGATCGAGACCTACCTGGCGGGCTTCGAAGCCGACTGGCGCGACGCCTACCCCGGGATCAACGCCCTCACCCTGATGGAGGTGCGGGAAGCGGACGGAGGCGCCAAGCGCGACCTGATCCCGGTCGTCCGCTATGCAAACCGCAGGCGCCTAGCCGGGGCCGGCGCCGACTACTGGGATCAGGCGACGCGCCTGGAGCTGACGGTCCTCGCCGGCGAGGAGGAGGAAGCCGAAGAGGCGCTGCAGGCCGCGCTGGCCGAGGTGCGCGAGCCCTGGGAGCCGAAGAGCACCGCCCGCACGCTGGCGATGATCCGCGAGGCGCGGGCGGGGCGGGACGAAACGGTCGAGTGGGCGGACGCCGCCGAGCGCGAGCTCCTGACAGCGGCGGGAGGAGCGGGCGATGGACCTGGAACGCTGGGCTGAGGACTTCGCGAATGGGGGCGACGGGACCGTCGCCGAGATCAAGCGGGTCGCCGACGAGCTGCGAGCCAAGGAACTCTTCAGGCCGATCGCGCCGATGCTGATCGAGGCCGGCAGGCGAGCGCTCTACGGCAAGGGCGACCGGGCCGACTGGGAACGGCCGCAATGGGCGGAGCTGGCGGACCTGCTCTGCGACCACCTGCAGTTCGGCTACGCGCGCAAGCTGCTGGGACGGTTGCGACGCGATCCCGGCGACGACTCCGAGGCGCTGCGCCAGCAACAAGCCTTCGCGACCTACCGGGACCAGGGGCTGCCGGCGGCACGGCGGCTCGAACGCGCGCTCGAAGTCCTCGGCGACCTCTCCGCCAGCACCAGCGCCAGGAGCCTGGGCCTGGCGGGCGCGATCTACAAGCGGCGCTGGGATCTCGAAGCCAAGCACGCCGACCTCGAAAGCTCGCTCTGGTGCTATGAGCGGGGCTACGCCCAGAGCGGCGACCCCGAGCGCCACCGCGCCGGGATCGACGCCGCCTTCGTCGCCGATCAGCTGGCGGCGCTGGTCCGCGGCGAAGCCGGCCCCGAGCAGGAGAAGGCGCGGCTCCGCGCCCGCGCCGACCAGATCCGAACGGAGATAGTCGCCGCCCCGCCCGACTCCGGGCGCGACCGCGCCGACGAGACCATGGGCGAGGCGCTGCTCGGCCTCGGCCGGGTCGAGGACGCGTGCGCTCGCCTGCGCGCGGCGCACGAGAGCACCCCGGACCTCTGGCGCCTGGAAGCGACGGCGATGCAGATCGCGGCGCTGTCGGAACTGCGCGGGATCGCCGAGACCGACGCCCGCGCCGCGCTCGAGGCGCTGCTCGGCCAGCCCGGCGACGCCCTGCGGCGCGGCCGCTCGGGCAAGCTCGGCCTCGCCCTCTCCGGCGGCGGCTTCCGCGCCTCCCTGTTCCACATCGGCGTGCTCGCCAGGCTCGCCGAGAGCGACGTGCTGCGCCGGGTCGAGGTCCTCTCCTGCGTATCCGGCGGCTCGATCATCGGCGCCTTCTACTACCTGAAGCTGCGCCGCCTGCTCGAAGAGAAGGCCGACTCCGAGCTGAGCCGGGACGACTACGTCGCCCTGGTCCTCGACGTCGCCGCCGACTTCCTCGACGCGGTCCACGAGGACCTGCGCGGCCACCTGCTGACCAACCTCGTCGACGACCTGAGGATGGCGTTCAGCCGTTACTCGCGGACCAACCGGGTCGCGGAGCTGCTCGAGAAGAGCTTCTACTCGAGGATCGAGAAGGACGGGCCCTGGCGGATGACCGATCTCTTCGTCACCCCGAAGGGAAGCGGCGAAGGCTTCTCGCTCAGCTACGAAAACTGGCTGCGCGAGGCGAAGGTCCCGGTTCTCGTCCTCAACTCGACCACGCTCAACACCGGCCACAACTGGCAGTTCACCGCTTCCTGGATGGGCGAGTCCCCCGCCGACGTCGACGAGGAAGTCGACGCGACCCGCCGCCTGCGGCGGGTCTACTACCGGGACGCTCCTGGGGCCCATGGCGAACCTGCGCTGGCCGAAGCGGTGGCGGCCTCGGCCGCGGTGCCGATGCTGTTCCCGCCGATTCGGCTGACCGGTCTCTATAAGGGGATCGACGTCGAGCTGGTCGACGGCGGCGTTCACGACAACCAGGGAATTGCCAGCCTGATCGACCAGGAATGCAGCGCGATCCTGGTCAGCGACGCGAGCGGCCAGTCGCCCGAAGACGAGCACCCCAAGCGCCGCTTCGACCAGGTCGCGAAACGCTCGAACTCGATCCTGATGGCGCGGGTCCGCGGCTCCCAGTTCGGCGAAGTGACGGATCGGCTGCGAGCCGGCTCCCTGCGCGGGCTGATGGTCGTCCACCTGAAGAAGCGCCTGCCGGCCCCGCCGCGCGACTGGATCGGTTGCCAGGAGCCCTACGAACGGGCGGACGACGCGCTGCCGGACGTCTCCGGGCGTCCCCCTTACGGGATCGACGTGAAGGTCCAGCGAGCCCTGGCCGAGCTGCGCACCGACCTCGACGACTTCTCCGACGCCGAAGCCCTCTCGCTGATGGCGGCCGGCTACGCGATGACCCGCTGCGAGCTGCCGCTGGCGCTGCCAGACGCCGAATGTGCGAAGTCGCCGCCCTGGGAGGAGCCGGAGGGCTGGCCGTTCCTGGCGGCGCTGGCGGAAATCGGCCGACCGGCGAAGGAGACGGGCCTCGCCAAGACTCTCCGCCTCGGGCACTGGCTCTTCTTCCGGCGCCTGCACGCCTGGTGGCACGACCTGCGCAAGGGGTCGGGCGAAGAGGGCTAGGAGAGGTCGGGTAGGCCCTGGTAGGCGGTCGAGGCCTCGGCGTGGGTGCGGCGGGGAATGCGGCCGGCGGCGCGGGCGGCGCGACCGGCGAGGACGGCGCCGCGCAGGGCGCCCGCCATCGCGGTCGGGTCCTCGGCGCCGAAGATCGCGCTGGCGGCGAGGACCGCATCGCAGCCGAGCTCCATCGCCAGGGCGGCGTCGGAGGCGGTCCCGATCCCGGCGTCGAGCACGATCGGGACCTCGGCCCGTTCGGTGATGATCGCGATGTTGTAGGGGTTGCGGATGCCGGCGCCGGAGCCGATCGGCGAGCCGAGCGGCATCACCGCGGCGCAGCCGGCCTGCTCGAGGCGGCGAGCGAGGATCGGGTCGTCGTTGGTGTAAGCGAGGACGGTGAAGCCGTCGGCGACCAGCTGCTCGGCGGCGTCGAGCAGCTCGACCGCGTCCGGGTAAAGGGTGCGGTCGTCGCCGATCACCTCGAGCTTGACCCAGTCCGTCTGGAACGCCTCGCGGGCGAGCTTGGCGGTGCGGACCGCATCGCGAGCGGTGTAGCAGCCGGCGGTGTTGGGCAGGGCGAAGAGGCCGAGACGGTCGATCGCGTCGAGCACCGAGCCCTCGGCGGCAGGGTCGATCCGGCGTAGGGCGACGGTGACGATCTCGGTCCCGGCAGCGCGGAGGGCGTCTTCCATCTGCTCCAGCGAGCGGAAGCCGCCGGTGCCGGCGATCAGCCGCGAGCTCCAGCTGCGGCCGCCGAGCTGCCAGCTCTCGTCGGCCTCGGGGGCCCCGCCCTGGATCGCGGCGAGCACCTCGACGGCCTGCCCCTCGCGCAGCCTTGTCGTCTCCCACTCCCCCCGCGGCACCACCTCGCCGTCGAGCGCGACCGCGACGCCGCGAGCGCCGGCCGGCGCCCCGGCACGCGACGCCGCCTCGGCGAGAGTCGCCCCCTCAGCAAGCTCCGCCACCTCCCCGTTCAGCTCCACCCTCACCGAACCACCTCACTGAGGTTGCCTTTTCCGTTGATATGAGGCGGAAAAGGCAACCTCGGCGAATCGGTTAGGGACTCAAGGATGCGGTCGGCGGTTAGGGGGGCTAGGAGGATGCCGTTGCGGTAGTGGCCGGTGGCGAGGAGGAGGCCGTCGATCACGCCGGGGCCGATCAGCGGCAGGTTGTCCGGCGTGCCGGGGCGAAGGCCGGCGATCGCGCCGACCAGGTCCATCTCGGCGACGTCGGGCAGCACCCGGTAGGCCTCGCGCAGCAGGTCGAGGACGCCGCCGGCGCTGACCGCGGTGTCGAAGCCGCGCTCCTGCACCGTGGCGCCGACGATCAGGCGGCCGTCGTCGCGAGGAACGAGGTAGACGCGCTCGGAGCAGACGATCCGCGTGCAGGGAGCGGCGGCCTGACGCGAGCGTAGCTCGACGATCTCGCCCTTGACTGGGCGCACCCGTGGCCGGGCGTGGTCGGGCAACCACTCGGTGCTCCCCGACCAGGCGCCGTTGGCGAGGACGACGGCGTCGCCGCGCAGCTCCTCGCCGCCAGCGGTACGGACGCCGACGAGGCGGTCGCCGCCGAAGATCCCGTCGACGACCTCGCAGCCGGTCCGCAGCTCGCCGCCCGCCGCGACGAGGGCCGCGCTCAGCGCCCGCGCCAGCGCCCGCGGGTCGACCGAGGCCTCGCCGGGGGCGAAGACCCCGCCCTGGAAGGAGGGAAGCAGGCCCGGCTCCAGCTCGCGGCAGCGGCGCGGGGTCAGCCACTCCGCCTCCAGCCCCAGCTCGCCTTGCAGGTCATGGACGCGGCGCAGCTGCGCCGCCTCGTCGCCGTCGAGCGCGACGTGCAGGGCGCCGTCGCGCCGGTAGCCGGTCGGCTGCCCGCTCTCGGCCTCGAGCTCGGTAACGAAGTCGGGGTATAGCCGCGCTGCCTCCAGGGTCAGGTTCAGCAGCTCGGGCTCACCGAAGCTCAGCTCGCCGACCGGCGCCAGCATCCCGGCAGCGACGTTGGTCGCGCCGGCCGGCGGCTCGCCACGCTCGAGGACGGCGACGCGGGCGCCGCCGCGGGCCGCGCGCCAGGCGCAGGAGAGGCCGATGACGCCGCCCCCGATGAATATCGCGTCGAAACTGCGCTTCTCTGACAAGCCATTGCCTCCGCCGGCATTACCCGGATCAGGTTCAAACGGTCGGCGGCCTCGCTGCCGCCCTCTCAGCCCAGAAGGGCTCCCGGTCCCTCGATGCTACTCCGTTGTAACAGCAAAGCCCGGGCGCGAGGAGGTTCAAGCCATAATCGGGGTATGAGCCTGGCGCCACCGGAGGCCGACGGACCGCTGCTGCGCGAGCGGCTGCGCACCGCGCGGCTCTACCTCTGCTGCGATGCGCGGCCCCACGGCGAGGACCCCGAAGCGCTGCTGCGGGCGGCGCTGGGCGGCGGCGTCGACATCGTCCAGCTGCGCGAGAAGGAGCTGGGCCGGGCCGAGATCGAGCGCGCCGCCGGCACCTACCGCCGCATCGCCGACACCTACAGCGCCCTCTTCATCGTCAACGACGAGCCGGAGCTGGCCCGGGCCTGCGACGCCGACGGCGTCCACGTCGGCAAGGCGAGCGAAGTCGCGGCGGCCCGCGAGCTGCTCGGCCCCGACATGATCGTCGGCCTCTCGACTCATTCCGAGGAGGAAATCGCCGCCGCCGCCGAGCTGCCGGTCGACTACATCGCCGTCGGCCCGATCTGGGAGACGCCGACCAAACCGAGACGCCCAGGGGTCGGGCTGGGGCTGATCGAGCACGCCGCCGCGCACGCCCCCCATCCCTTCTTCGCGATCGGCGGCATCAGCCCGTTCAACGCCGAGGAAGTGGTGAGGGCCGGGGCCGGGCGCCTCTGCGTCGTGCGCGCGGTCCGCGACGCGCCCAACCCCGGCGTCGCCGCGGAAGCGCTGCGGCGCGCCTTCGCCGTTGTCGACGGCAGAGGCATCGCCCCCGGTGGCTGAGCAGCCTCCGAAACGCAAGTCCCGCGACCCCCGGGCGCGGATGATGGAGGGCTACGCCCGCGCCGAGGAGCGCAACCAGGCCGCGCGCGAGGCGCTCGAGCCTTTGGCTCCGGGCGAGCGGCCGACGGTGGTCACGGTCGGTGCCGTCGTCACCGGCCTCGTCGCGATCTCGATCCTGGTCGGCTACCTGGCCGGGGTGAAGGTCAACGGGGAGAAGCCGCACCTCGCCCAGGTGCTGGCGCCGGCGCTGATCATGGGCGCGATGTCCTGGGGCATGTGGCGGGCCCGCTACTGGGCGGTGCTCGGCTTCCAGCTCGTCCTCGTCTTCCTCATCTTCAGCGCCGTCTACGGCCTCGCGGTCCAGGCGACGACCGCGGCCCAGTTCGCCGGCACCACCGCGCTGCTGCTCGTCGCCGGCACCTTCTTCTTCTTCATGGTCAAGGCGATGGCCCGGATCCAGATGCCCGAACGCCGCCCGCCCGCCGGCTGAGAACGCACTTCGTCTCGCTATGCGGGAACAACTGCGTTCTCGGCGGCGGTAGTGCGATCGGGGGGATCTACAACGTCGCGTCGGGGGCCGGGCCAGGCACTTCTATAGGCTCAGCCCTGCTATGCCTGATTCCTACGACACGATCGTCATCGGCGGCGGTCCCGGCGGCTACGTCGCCGCCATCCGTGCCGCCCAGCTCGGCCAGAAAACCGCCGTCGTCGAGCGCGACAAGGCCGGCGGCCGCTGCCTCAACTACGCCTGCATCCCGGCCAAGACCGTGCTGCGCACGGCTGAGATCTTCCACGAGGCGGGCAACTCCGCCGACCTCGGCGTCGTCGCCAAGGACGTCTCGCTGGACTGGGACGCGGTGATGGCGCGCCGCGCCGCGGTCTCCGAATCGCTCTCCAAAGGCGTCAGCTTCCTCTGGGACAAGGGCAAGATCGACGTGATCGACGGGGAGGGCTCGCTCACCGCCGAGGGCAACGTCAAGGTCGGCGACAGCGTCTACGAGGCGAAAGCCGTGATCCTCGCCACCGGCTCGGTTGCGATGCCGATCCCCGGCGTCGAGTTCGGCGGCCGCGTCGTCGACACCTGGGGCGCCTGGTCGCTGCCGGAGCTGCCGCAGAAGATCGCCGTCGTCGGCGCCGGCGCCTCCGGCTCGGAGATCGCCTCCGCCTACTCGCGCATGGGCACCGAGGTGATCCTGCTCGAGATGCTGCCCCAGATCCTCCCCGCCGAGGACAAGGACATCGCCAAGATCGTCGAACGCGTATTCAAGAAAGGGGGCATCGAGGTCTCGACCGGTGCCCCGGTCGAGAACGTCGAAGCCAGCGACAAGTCGGTCAAGTTCACCTACGGCGAGAAGAGCGCCGAGGTCGACTACCTCTGCATCGCCGGCGGCCGCCGCCCCGACGTCGAGGCCCTGGGCCTGAAGGAGGCCGGGGTCGAGCTGGAGGAGAACGGCAAGATCAAGGTCGACCCCTACCAGCAGACGACCAACGCCAAGGTCTACGCGATCGGCGACCTCGTCAACAAGAAGGCGCTCGCCCACAAGGCCTCCGAGGAGGGCGTCGTCGCGGTCGAGAAAGCGGCCGGCGTCGAGACCCATCCGGTCGACCAGGAGCTGATCGTCGGCGCCACCTTCACCCACCCTCAGGTCGCCTCGGTCGGGCTGACCGAGGAGCAGGCCAAGGAGGCCGGCCACGAGGTCAAGGTCGGCAAACAGAAAATCTCCGGCGAGGGTGCTGGCACCGTCTACGACGACAAAGACGGGATCGTCAAGCTCGTCGTCGACGCCAAGTACGGCGAGGTCCTCGGCGCCCACATCGTCGGCAACCGCGCCTGCGACATGATCGCCGAGCTGGTCGCGGCGATGGCGCTGGAGGGCGGCTACCAGGAGCTCTCCCGGATCGTGCACCCGCACCCGACGGTGTCGGAGGCCGTGCTCGACGCGGCCCGTGCGGTCGACGGCTGGGCGATTCACGC
>Ga0335070_10000344_pt1 | contig 54730 bp, 49 predicted proteins | sample Lox_Sample_13_FD_206722 | JGI IMG/M metagenome (GOLD analysis project Ga0335070, IMG submission 206722) | Soil microbial communities from Loxahatchee National Wildlife Refuge, Florida, United States - Lox_Sample_1.3 | ecosystem: Environmental > Terrestrial > Soil > Wetlands | place: USA...
GGTTTGCCCGTCCCTGTCCTAATAAACATAGAGATAAACTTCCATCTCTACTGAGCCATCACCTCACTCCAGTTCAAAAGTTATAAACGTGGCAGGCGCTGTGTCGACGTTTGTTGTAGCGTGAATCGTGCCCTTAGAGAACCATTGAACCTACCCAGCCTTCATCTGCAGCTCGGAAGTGGGCTGTCCAGCCACATCCTCTCGAAGCTTTAGGTCAGTAACCGCCAATACCAGCCGATCGCAATGTTCCTCGTGCTTCTCCGTGCGACCACCGGCCGCAATGGTCATGGTGTACGCGCGCATCACAGACGTCTGGAATAGCTCGCCGAATGCAGCGTCATGGAATCGAAACCCGCCCATCGGCGTATCAAAATCGGCGGCCGCAGGCTCTCGCGCCTCGATGACGATCAGCTCAGCAGGCTGAGACGACTTGTTCCTTTCTGCTACAGCAAAGCCTCCCTTGGAAGTGTGGACGTCGCTGGCCTCCAAGCTAACCATTACCGGCGGCCTCCCGCGGACTTCGTTTGCGATGGTCACGGGTTCCAGGCTCAGGTAAGCATAGAAATTCACGTGACGATGAGGCAGTGTCGCTTCATCCGGTTGCAGCTTCACGCGGAAAACCTTAACTTTAGAATTTTGCAGCAATACCGTGTGGTGCAGTTCGTCCGCGATGTTGGCAGGAGCCGGAGACCTTTCCTGAGCCCACCCCGTAGCGGACAGCGCAGCGAACACAATGAGGGACGCGACAAGGTTCATTTGATGAATTGTATCTTCTCGACGCGAACATTCGAGGCACATTCAGCGAAAGAGTGTTGACAGTGCCCGGAAGAACTCTGCAGGCGTGGCAATGCGCAGCGCTGTCCGTTCTGCGACGGCCTTCGTGAAGTGCTTGGTGTTGTGAGTCAGCAGCCAATCAGGTTTGCTAGCCATGGCGGACAATAGCACTGGGACGTCGGCGGCGTGCCGGATCAAATGACGATTTGATCGAACCAGGTCCTTGTCAGGGTAGGGAACAACCTCGTGGTTGGTAAGTTTGATGAGCCGGCGATAGTCCTCAATCAGTTGGTCGGCGTCGATCTCCGGCAGACGCTGTGCATGGAGGAGCAGGTTTTCTTCCACTTCATCCCGGACGACCTCCGCCAAAACCAGCCGGCAAACCCGGGCTGCACAAAGCGACAGCGTGGCCTTGTCAAGTCCCCAGGGCGAGACAATCCCTCCGGTCAGGACATTGGAGTCCAGGAATAAGCGGATTCGACGCTGGCCAGTCACTTCCCGCGGTGGCTTCGAAAACGGCGACGGGTAACGCCCGCTGAAGGCTTCGTTCCGTAGAGACGCTCGTAAACGCGTTTGCGGGCCTCAGGTAGCGTCGCAAGGAGATCGTCCGATGTCAGACCAGCGCCAGTCAGGCGAGTGCTCACCTGTTCGCAAAGCTGCTCAAAGCGCTGCTGTTCGGGCAAAAGGATGAGGCCATTTCCCAAACGCAAGACCGCAAAAGGCGCACCGTTTCCTAGCCCAAGATCCTCACGGAACTGCTTAGGAACTGTGAGCTGACCTTTCTCTCCGATCTTGGTCGTAGTCAGATATTCGAGAGTGGTATTGTGCGTTGCCATCGGTAGGAAAATCCTACCACGACGACTAACCGTAAAACAAGCCATTCGGGGATTCCCCAAGAACTCCACGAAAACCAAGGTGCCGTACGCGCAAAAAACGTCCATTACGCGTCCAATAAGCCTTCTAATGCGTATCTGACGGGGTGGTAAGGCGCTATCCATGCCACGCGATTCCAATCAGTTACAGCATCCTGAGACTCTGTCACGGCACAGGCCGCGGGTTCGAGTCCCGTCGTCCCCGCCATTCCTTTCAAACACTTACCGGTAATCGGCGTTTTTTGCTCATGGGCGGGGCGGGCGGCCCATTCAAGCCCGGTTTTGGCTTGAGTGGGGATGTCGGATTTTTCCTCGCTCGCCGGGGCTTCGGTTTGTTCATGCCCCTTGAGATTGAGCGCTACGGCCGCGCGGATGAGATCCTTCAAGGCCACTTCATCGACCATATCGCCTTCGTGAATGCCGCTGGCGCGCCTGATATTCCCCTCGAGGCTGGAGTTGAATAGACCGGAAGGGTCCTGCAACGCAGCGCCCTTGGCAAATGTCATCTTGACGACGTCTCTCCCGTACATACGATGCCGCTGTGGGACCAGACGGGAGTCCCCGGCGACTTCGGGCTTGGCCCACTTCCACTCTTCGACGATCCCAGGATCTGCCTCGTGAACGATTTCGCGGACTCTCGCAAGCGTCTTCCCGCGCCAGTCCCCAAGTTCCTTGATCTTGTTGTCGATGAATGCAGAGGCAGGTTCCATCGGGGCGGTTCTTTCCTGTACAGCTCCAACTATCGCACTTAATTTAGCTGCGCTCAGCGTACCTACAACTACCGCAAGTGGAAGCCCTCTTCTGGTTCCCACTCAAGCCAACCCCAGGCTTGAGTGAGCCACTCCCGAATCCAACGTCTCACTTGATAAGTGTCACCGCCGCCGGACCTGTTCCCGCGCTGGCCGGTGGGCCCGCTGGCGTCAAAGCTCCAGTGGCTGAATCGATGGCAAAGGGTGTGACATTGTCTGAGCCGAGGTTCGCGACGTAGGCGAAGCGGCCCGAAGCGTCGAGCGTTAGTGCGACGGGATTGGTGCCGGCTGATACGCTGGAACTCGGTGTCAGAACGCCGGTGCTGGCATCGATGGCGAAGACTGAGACACTGCCCGCAATCGCATTGGTCGCGTATGCGAACCGACCCTGTGCGTCCACGGTGATGGAGGTCGGACCGTCGGCGGTGGTAGCCGACGGCGAAATTGGCGTCACGGCTCCGCTGGCCTGATTGATCAAGAACGTCGTGATTTCATTGGAGGCGAGGCTGGCGACATAGGCAAATTTTCCGGACGGGTGCATGCCGATCGAAGACAAGCTCAAGTCAACCGGAATGGCTCCGAGCAGCCCCAACGCTCCGGAGCTGTCGACTCGATAGATCGTTACATCGCCGGAATTGAAGTTGGCGACATAGGCAAATTGTCCCGAGGGATGGAAGCGGAGCTCGACCGGGGCCTCGTCCGTTGGGACGGTGTTACTGAGAGGAGTGAGCGCGCCAGTGCTGCGATTGATGGAGAACCCAGAGATGTTGTTGGCTTGCTGGTTCACTGCATAGAGGACATTTCCCGTCGGCCCGACAGCGATGAAGCGTGGGCCATTGCCCGCGGGAACAGGCGAACCCACCATGGTCAGGCCGCCGGTAGTCGCATCGATGGCGAATACGGAGATGTCATTGGAATCGACATTGGCGACGTAAGCAAAGCGCGCGGAGGGCTCCACCGCGATGACCCTGGAGCCCATGCCGCCCGTCGGCACCGTGTTTTTGGGGGTCAGTTGACCTGTCTGGGAATCGACCGCAAATGCGGAGATGCTGTTGGAAGACGAATTGGCCACCAACGCAAACCGAGCCGCGGCGGCCGGAGGAGAGGTAGGGGTGGAGGGCGTGCTCATACCGCCGCCACAGCCCACGAGGAGCATGAGGGCGACGAAACACACCACGAAACACGCAATCTTTCTAAGAGACATGCTAGTCCTTTTAGTTGAAATTTAAGGGCCGGAGGGACGCTGAAATTCCCCTGGGGCCTGCGAATAGTTTCGGCCTTAATGGAGATAGATTCGCCACGCGCGAGTTCGATCCAAAGGAGAGGACGAAATTTTGTAAATTTCTTGTCAAAAAAGTGACGAATTGATTCTGCTGTGGCGGCTCTCGTAAGACTTCATCCGGCGTTAAAACCTGGCTTGAATGGGCCACCGCGTCCTGGAGAGAGGGTTTGTCGCGACTGCTTACGTCTCCGAGCGCACTGAATACCAAGTCCAAATCCGAATCATGGCGTCAGGATGACAAGTTCGCCCTTCCGCACGACGTAACAAATGATGAAGCGGAGGTGCCGATTCTTACTCGGGTTGCGGAATCTGTGGGGAGCGTCTGCTAGATCCATGAAGCCATCGCGGGAGCAGGCAGTGGTCGGAGGATCCGCGTCGAAAGCGGATTCGAATTCGCCATCAACTACGTAGCCTATTCCGACAACGGGATGATGATGAAGCGGTGCCGCGACGCCCGGAAATAGGGCGGGTGGTTCATGCAAGCCCGGTTTTGGCTGGAGTGGGGATGTTCAGATTTTCCTCGCTCGCCGGGACTTCAGCTTGGGCTTGGGGTCGTTCTTGCCCTTGAGATTGAGCACCACTGCAGCGCGGATGAGATCCTTCAAGGCCGCTTCATCGACCTTATCGCCTTCGTGGATGTCGATGGCGCGCCTGACGTTCCCCTCGAGGCTGGAGTTGAATAGACCGGAGGGATCCTGCAACGCAGCTCCCTTGGCAAATGTCATCTTGACGACGTTCTTGTACGTCTCTCCCGTGCAAACGATGCCGCCGTGGGACCAGACTTCGGCTTGGCCCACTTCCACTCTTCGACGATCTCAGGGTCTGCCTCGTGAACGATTTCGCGGACTCTCGTAAGCGTCTTCCCGCGCCAGTCCCCAAGTTCCTTGATCTTGTTGTCGATGAATGCAGAGGCAGGTTCCATCGGGGCGATTTTTCCTGCACAGCTCCAACTATCGCACTTAATTTAGCTGCGCTCAGCGTAACCTGCAACCTCGGCAAGTGGAAGCCTCTTCCTAAGCAGCAGGGTCGTGTTTGCTTCGTGAGCAGATCGCGTAAACAGAGTTCTAGGTCACGCAATTGCGATTCGCCCAGGACGGCTTCCTGGGATCGAATGCATCGACCTATTTCGAAACGGGCAAGGATCGGGCAAACAGTCCGATGTACGTACCCACAAATCCGCCGGCTTTCTTCGTGCTGAGTAGGGTTCCGTCCTGATCGCTGCCGAGCTGTGTCCAAGCCTCGCTCCCAACCCGATAGTAGAAGCGGTAGCGTGCTCCCGCACCTTCCACTCTTAGCGTTACATCGTGCACATTACTAATAAGAAGACTTGCTGAAGCAATCTGAGAGACTTCATCATTCCGCTTTTCCAGAAATACCGTTCGCTCGCCCTGCGGGGACAAATGCAATCCCAGGAAAAAGAAATGGGTTTCGTTCTGAAACGCGACCACGCCCGCATCCGACGGCTTATCTTTTTCTCCCAATCGTACCTGCACGGTAGAGAAAAAGTTGGCGTGTTGTTGGCGGCGAGCGATCAGGGACGGATCGTGCTGGGAATCCAAATCTTCCGGGCGAGCCTTCAGAAACAACGCTGCCCGATTCGCATCGATACTCCACCAATGGCTGGTTGGCGTACGTAAAGAGTTAAGTGAATTGGGCAGTTGTTTGCCTGTAAAGTCCGCAGTCCATTGGAACGGGCCGGTCATGGGTTGCGTCCCTGCAGCTTGTGCCAGAAGCTTCGGCCGCGTGACCACGCGCGGAACGGTTTTGTTGGTGTCTAGAATTGCTGGCCATCCATCGACCCACCTGACCGGCAGCAGAAAGGTCTCTCGTCCTGTGTTGTAGAAATCACCTTCATACGGCTCGCATCCCAGAAACACTGCCCACCATTCACCATTCTGTGTCTCTACGAAATCGGCATGTCCGGTGGACGTAATCGGGTCGGGTCTCGATGGCGGCAGAGTGCGCTGAGTAAGGATTGGATTTCCTGGATACGGCTCGTACGGTCCATCGACCGCCTTGCTGCGGAATACCACCTCAGAGTGCTCTTCCGCAGTCCCGCCTTCCGCCGCGATCAAATAGTAAAAGCCGTTCCATTTGAAAATATGCGGCCCTTCAATCCACACCGGCTTCTTTGCCAGATCTGTTCCGCCGTTCACGATGATCTTGCCCGGTCCGCTCACCTTGCCCGAGTTCACATCGAAGGGGAACAGGTAGAGCGCGCGATGGCCTGAATACAACGGCTTGTCGTCAGGCGGGACGCCGTTGTGAACGATATAGGCTTTGCCGTCGTCGTCAAAAAAGAATGAGGGATCGATGCCGGCAATCTCTGGCAATGCTGTGGGATTCGACCATGGCCCGGCTGGATTCTCCGCGGTCACGTAGAAGTTCCCAATTCCACTCACATTGGTCGTGATCATGTAATACCGGCCGTTGTGAAATCGGATCGTAGGGGCAAAGATACCGCGGGAAACACCTACACCAGTCAGCGGCAACTGCTCCGGTCTGTCAAGCACATGACCGATCTGTTTCCAGTTCACCAGGTCACGACTGTGAAAGATGGGGACTCCCGGATACCACGCAAAGCTGGAGTTTACGAGGTAATAATCCTCCCCGACTCGAACGATGCTAGGATCGGGGTAGAAGCCTGCCAGGATGGGGTTCCGGTATTCGTCTGTTTTGAGGTTGACCGGTTGCGCCAGCGCGTCCTCCCCGCGATACTCAAAGGAACGGAACTCAATCCAGCCGGACTCTGGCACTTCCTGTTGTTTCGCCGCCAGTGGACACATGAGTAAGAGAATCGCCAGGCACAATATAAGTGCACTCCACTGAGTACTGTTTCTTTCTTTCTGTTCATCTTCGAGCATAGGTCTTCCCCCAAAAAACGTTCGCGCAGTCATCTTAAGAAATCCGGCCACGCCCAGAGTTTCATTGAACTGGCAGGCATTCGGACGTGCCCGCCCGCAGGGCGCGTATTTACCGCAGTTTGTGTAGGGACACAGAGCCACGTCTGTCCCAACAGAGAGCCCGCCGTTGGCATCGTCCTGAATGATCGTGGCTGACACTTCATGCCCCGGAATCCGCGGAAAGGAGACCAGTGGGGTTCAGCCCACGAAAGGAATTTCAAATCGCTTCCGCAGAATCCACCATCCCGACCTTCAGCAAAATGTTTCCGTGGGTGACGGCCAGCCCCGGAATCGTGGAGGACACCCGACTGTACATCGTGAGTAGGCAAACGAACAGGGGAGGATACCTCGACGGTTGTGCCATGTAAAGGAGACTGTCGACCGTGATACTCGCTGTGGGAGCAAACGACGCCGTTTGTTTCTGGGCCCGTGCCCCAGGTTCGCGCCCTTTCTGGGGCGCTAACCTGGGATCATGGCAAAAAGCCCATTATTTCTTCGGTTCTGCCTGTGGCTGCGGCTGTGGCTGAGGCGCTTGTTCGCTGGTTGGGGGGACGATGTTTTTCAGCCGCATGTAGGTGACGAGATTACCGTAGTGTTCCACGGTGTGCAGGCTGTTGACGGTCAGCACGCCTAATTTCGGCCTATCGCCTCCAAAGAGCTTTACCATTTGCGTGGCGGACGCGTCGGTCATGCCGTCGTAGGCCTTGTCGCAGTAGGCGAAGGCGTCTTTGAGTGCGGCGATCAGATCGGCCTTCGCCGTCTTGGTCTGCTCGATCTTCGGAGCGGGATTCTTCTCGCCGAGGACGATGGAGCAAAACAGGTACTGTGCGTCGGCCACGTGCCCAATGATCTGGCCGTAGCTGCGGACCGCTTCCGTGGGCTTGAAGCTGTAATTCTCCTCGGGCATTTTCTCGGCCGAGCGGATCAGGATATCTTTCACCCCTCCGTAAATCTGCTTGTTGTAGACGCTGAGCGGATTGGCCTGGGGTTGAGCGACGGCGGGTGACGGTGGTTTATCTTGCGCTAAGGCGCCGGCGGACGCAAGAAAGGTAGACGCAAGCAGGCAGAGCACAAATGTTCGCATCAATTTCCTCCTCAGATGACCTCACGGAGCTGCATACGAGAACCGGAGCCTGAGAGTTCCCCTTTTTCGTAAGTGAAAAGCTCTAGAGTCGCCGATGCTTTTCCCACCAGTTGAGTACCCGTAATGCGCGCAGAGTATTCCAGCGGCTTGGCGCGCCGACGCGTTCAAGCTCGAAATATGTCTTGCCTTTGTATGAGTGTTCCAGCAACCAACGGCCATCGTCCCGCCGATGGCTGCGGACGATGTCGATTGCTTCGGCTAAGCGCAGGTCACGTGGTGCGTCAACCGCCTGGAAGTAATCAAGTGCGCGGAGTATGTCGTAGTGCCACCTGGGCGGAAAAGAGAAACGTGTGAATTCAGGCTTGATGATTTTGCCGGTGCGGTGGGAACGGAAGAGCCGATGCCTCAAGAGAAATTCCCGGCCGCGTTGTTGTGCCATCTGCAATTTCTGCAGTTCCCGCCCACGGTGCAATTCATAGTGCCGTAGGCCCTCGAGCACACTGATGGTCGTATGAACCGAAGCATGGGTCGCGCCTTTTGGGCGCCGACAGTTCCATCCACCATCGGGCATCTGTTGTTGCAGCAAGTGATGGGCAACTGTATCGAGGCGGTCGTCCTTATGCTCAAAGTACGAAAGAAGCGACAAAATCATGCCGGTGATACAGGTTTCGCCGCGACGAATCCACTTTGCCCATGTCCCGTAATTGATTCCCCCGTCGGGCTGAAGGCCTCGGTCGAGAAGCAATCTACAGCCTTTCCGCGCCTGCTGGCTGGTAGGCGGTAATCCAAAATCACGGAGCATCAACAGCGTGTAGGTTGTCGAGGTCCATTTGGGCGAGTAAAGTCCGCTATCCGACGATCTTCCACCCGCCCAGGTGCCCGCGTGGTCCTGTTTGGCGAGGAGACGGGCTCCCCAACCGTCGCGAGCTACCCGTCTGCGTTCTCGCTCAACCATATGCTTGGGAGCTCCGACCAGATCCCGTAAGGCTTGCCAGCGGATGGCAGGGTCGCCGTCCAGAAGCCACGCGATGACGTTATCGGTCCGCGATTCTGGAGGGGCTCTCATTGTGCTCATGGCTCTAGGTCTGGGTGCACGCCGGTCGGGCATGCTCTGTCACGAAAAATTTCCCGGTGCTGATCGAGTTTCTCATCAGCCACCGGGAAATGGCCTCTGCGACGCCAGGCGGCAATGCGAGTCAGGGCGTTCGATGCGCCTATTGAACTCGGACGGACGAGATGCGATTGTTCCAGGTATGGCCGGGTTTCTGCGACACACCAAACTGCCGCATATCCGGAACATCCTGGGAGAGAGCGTCGCGAGCGCCGCTGAAGTTCTGATTGTCAAACACTACAACCCTGGCGCCGCCAAAAACTCGGATGGAGGAAATATCGTCGCCATAACCTCCGAGGGATTCGCGCTGTTCTCCCCGGTGCAGGCAAAAGAAGCTGCTGCCGAAATTGCGGTCCTTGTAGAAGCAAGCTCCTCCCCTGCCCCAGTTGCCACCTCGCCAGTTGCCTTGGGGAGGCCACGTGTCATTCGGATCCGGCTCCCACCAGCCACCACCGGGACGGCCGGGACGATAGCCGCCACCGTACGAGTTGTCGTTGATTACGAAGTAAGCGCGGCAGCCGCGGTCCACCCAAAGACCGCCACGGTCTACACCCCAGGTCTGGCCCTCAATGCAAGGCGAGCCGCTGATCTGGCGCTCCAAGCGGACTTGATTGTAGTTGTATTGGCCACAGTAGTTGCGGTGACCGTCGGCGGATTCGCACTTGATGGAACCTTGATTGCCCGGCTCGCCGCCGTTCCAGCGACCTCGGCCGGGCGTATTGCTGCTGATTGTGAAATAAGCGCGGCAGCCGCGGTCCACCCAAAGACCGCCACGGTCTACACCCCAGGTCTGGCCTTCAATGCAAGGCGAGCCGCTGATCTGGCGCTCCAAGCGGACTTGATTGTAGTTGTATTGGCCACAGTAATTACGGTGACCGTCGTTGGATTCGCATTTGACGGAACCTTGTGCCGCAGCAAACGCTGGAAGAATTAAGAAAGCGAGTGCTAGGCCTAGGAAACGGAGGTAAGCGGTGAGTCTCATCTGCATTCTCCTGTCGAGCCGCCCTCTCCGACGCCAGATGCGCTGGGGATCAGACGCCTGCGGGGGAGACTCCGTTGTTGGAATGCGAAACGCTCGGACGCGCCGTATACGGGCGCGACTGCCGACAATTCCCAAGTCGACCCAAAACATCGTCTCTCACAACCGCCTGGTGTGCAAGAGCCGTTTGGGGTTCGCTAGCGGCACTCGAAATTCACACTATGCTCACGCCTGCGAGTTGCGCCCGCTCGACCCCATGACATAGACTACCTGGATACGCGGTCGGGGATTCGTGGGGATTAGGGTAGGCAAATTCTGAAGCAGGAGTGAGATTTCGCTGCGCGACGGCGGCCCTGTCAGATCCTGCATTGCCATTTCGCTGTCCGGCGCACCTCCTGGTGTCACGCCGTGGGATCAATGAACCTGGAAAGCAGCCTCAAAGGAAGTAGAGTCCGCGCTTAATCATGCAAGAACCTTTGGCGGAGCTCTCACTTAGAAAGGACGCGCATCATGATTCTCGGAATGTCTACCGCAACGTTTACCTTCCTGCACGTATTGATCAGTCTGGTTGGCATCGGCTCGGGATTCGTGGTTTTCTTCGGTTTGCTTGGTGGAAAACGTCTCGACGGCTGGACGGCGCTTTTTCTCGTCACCACCGTCTTGACCAGCGTGACCGGGTTCGCTTTTCCCTTTGACCATCTTCTGCCTTCCCACAAGGTTGGCATTATCTCGCTGGTCATTCTGGCGCTCGCCATCCTGGCGCGCTATGCCTTTCACCTTGCCGGCGCCTGGCGGTCGACGTACGTAGTGAGCTCAGCGCTCGCTCTTTACTTGAATGTGTTTGTCGCGGTCATTCAGGCCTTTGAAAAAGTGCCAGCCCTGAAGGCCCTGGCTCCGACGCAGAAGGAACTGCCTTTTCTGGTAGCGCAACTTGCCGTCTTGCTGGTCTTCATCGGGCTCACAATCTTCGCCGCAAGAAGATTCCGTCTCGAACCTGCACGTGTGGGTTGATAGTCACGGCCTCTATTTGTCCGGGCAGTTTGACAACAAGGAATCCAAATTCAAGGAGAGTTCTTATGCCTATGATCACCACAAAAGACGGCACACAAATCTTCTACAAGGATTGGGGCGCCGGACAGCCGGTTGTTCTCAGCCACGGCTGGCCGCTGAGTTCGGATGCCTGGGAGGATCAGATGCTGTTCCTGGCTTCCCGCGGATATCGTTGCATTGCTCATGACCGCCGCGGCCACGGCCGCTCCAGCCAGCCCTGGGACGGCAACGAAATGAATACCTATGCCGACGATCTTGCCACTCTCGTCGAAAAACTCGACCTCCGAGACGCGATCCACGTCGGTCATTCCACCGGCGGTGGGGAAGTTGCCCGTTACATCGGCCGTCATGGCACCAAGCGTGTCGCCAAAGCGGTACTGATCGGCGCGGTGCCACCGCTCATGCTGAAGACCGCCGCCAACCCGGGTGGCTTGCCCATGGAGGCGTTCGATCAGATTCGCGCTGCCGTCCTTGCCGACCGTTCGCAGTTCTTCAAGGATCTCAGCGCTCCTTTCTATGGAGCCAACCGGCCAGGCGCCAAAGTCTCGCAAGGCCTCCGCGATTCATTTTGGCTGCAAGGGATGATTGCCGGCCATAAGGCCGTGTACGACTGCATCAAAGCCTTTTCAGAAACGGACTTTACCGAGGACCTCAAGAAGTTCGATGTGCCGACTCTGATCCTCCACGGTGATGACGACCAAATTGTGCCCATCGGCGCCTCGGCGATGCTGTCATGCAAGCTGGTGAAGGGAGCGACGTTGAAAGTCTATCCGGGTGCGCCCCATGGCATGTGCTCAACTTTGAAGGATCAGGTCAACGCCGAGTTGATGGGGTTTTTCGAACGCAGCGCCGAAGCGGCGGCCTAGGTTGCCCGGCAAGCAGGCCAGGTGCTTCTTCTGCTGTTGACGACTTGGTCGTTCTATTTCGTCGGAGAATGTTATGTCCACTTGGCCACCGCCCAGTGCTCTCGATGCCAGGACTCAGACTTTTCCCATCCTGACGCAAGCTCAGATCGACCGTGCTAGGCCCGGGGGCAAGCTGCGAATGGTTGACCGCGGGGAGATCCTGTTCCAGCCCGGCGACAGCGAGGTGCCTTTCTTTGTTCTGCTCTCGGGAAGCATGGAAATCATGCAGCCAACCCTGGCCGGCGAACGAGAGGTAGCGACCCACGGACCCGGCGAGTTCACCGGCGAAATGGCCATGATCTCCGGACAACGCAGCCTGGTCCGTGGCCGCGTGACAGTTCCAGGCGAGTTTCTTGAAATCAGCCCGGAAGGTCTACGTTCGGTAGTCGCGAAGGATGCTGAACTCAGTGAGATCTTCATGAGGGCATTCATCCTGCGCCGCCTGGCGCTCATCAGTCGTGGCCAGGGCAACGTCATTCTTATGGGCTCACGCCACTGCGCCGGCACCCTGCGCCTGCGCGAATTCCTGACCCGGAACGCTCACCCCTATACCTACATCGATCTCGACACGGACAAAACTTCTCAAGAGCTGCTCGATCGCTTTGAGGTCAAGATGAAGCAGATTCCGGTGGTCATTTGCAACGGGCGCACCGTGCTGCGGAATCCCTCCACGCAGGAACTGGCGGACTGTCTGGGATTCAACATCAGTATCAACAAATCCCAGGTTCGTGATTTGATCATCGTGGGCGCTGGGCCCTCCGGTCTGGCGGCGGCCGTTTACGCGGCCTCCGAGGGTCTGGACGTTTTGGTGATTGAGACCGACGCGCCCGGTGGGCAGGCAGGATCAAGCTCCAAGATTGAGAATTACCTCGGGTTCCCCACGGGAGTTTCAGGACAGGAACTGGCGTCGCGTGCCATTACGCAGGCCCAGAAATTCGGCGCCAAGATGATGGTGGCGCATAAGGTTGTACAGCTGAACTGCCAAACTCGTCCCTATGGAGTTGTTCTGGACAATGGCAGCACCCTAACCACACGCGCCGTGATTATTTCTACGGGAGCGCAATATAAGAAGCCGAACATCAGCAATCTAAAAGATTTCGAAGGCCTGGGCGTTTACTACGGTGCAACCTACATCGAATCGCAGTTGTGCGAGGGAGATGACACCATCGTAGTCGGCGGGGGAAACTCCGCCGGGCAGGCGGCGGTGTTTCTGTCGCAGACGGCGCGCAAGGTGTACATGCTGGTGCGCTCGGGAGAGTTGTCGGACACGATGTCGCGCTACTTGATCCAACGCATCGCTGACAATCCCAAGGTCGAATTGCATTACAACACCGAAATCATCGGGATGGAGGGCAACGGCCAATTGCAGAGGGTGACGTGGGCCGACAGGATCACCAGAGAGACATCCACCCGCGCTATCCGCCATGTTTTCATCATGGCTGGTGCGTCACCTCGCACCGAATGGCTTAAAGGATGTGTGGCCATGGATGACAAAGGCTTCATTCTTACCGGGCGTGATCTGGAATCGTCCGCGGAGTTCGCCCAGTCGTCCACTTGGTCCCTGCCACGTTCTCCGCAAATGCTGGAAACCAGCCTTCCCGGCGTATTTGCGGTTGGCGATGTGCGCTCCGGTAACGTGAAGCGGGTAGCCTCGGCCGTGGGGGAAGGCGCGATCGCCGTTCACCTGGTGCATCGGACCTTGGCGGAACTGTAACGGCCAGTTCGAAGTCACGGCGAGCTGATTGCCGATTCTTGAGAGGATGCTGCGTCCCCATGCCAGACAACGGAATGGTCCACCTCGACAGCCCCTATTCTGTTGCGCAGACGGTCATGCGCCTGGAGTCTGCATTACGAGCCAGGAACCTGACTATTTTTGCCCAAGTGGATCACAGCGGAGAAGCGGAAAAGGTCGGACTGAAGATGCGTCCGACAAAGCTGATTATCTTCGGAAATCCGGAAGCAGGAACCCCTGTCATGCTTGCTTCTCCGACTCTAGCCATCGACCTGCCACTGAAGGCGTTGATCTGGGAAGACGATGCGGGCAAGGTGCGGGCGTCATACAACGATCCCGAATATCTGAAGCAGCGCCACAACATTCCGGACGAACTGGTAGGAAACATTGTAGGCGTTGCCCCCCTTCTTCAGGAGGTCGTCAGCAGCAAGTAGCTGGCAGAGGCCTTAATCCCCAGAGGAGTTCGACCGATGAAAGCAGCGAGAATTCTTCAATTCGGTCCGCCTGAGGTGATTCTGAATACCGATGTGGAACGTCCCGAACCCGGCGAAGGGCAGTTGCTCATACGCGTCAAAGCGGCAGGTGTCGGACCGTGGGATGCGCTCATCCGCGAAGGGAAGAGCGTAATCCTGCAGCCGTTGCCGCTGACCTTGGGATCCGATCAGGCTGGTGTCGTTGAAGGAGTCGGCTCCAGTGTGTTGGGTTTCAAAATCGGCGACGAGGTTTATGGGGTCACCAATGAGCAATTCACCGGTGCCTATGCCGAATATGCTCTGGCGTCCGCGGCGATGGTTGCGCGAAAGCCAAAGACGCTGAATTTTATTGAAGCGGCGTCGGTGCCGGTGGTCGCGGTCACGGCCTGGCAGATGCTCTTCGATTATGCCCACGCAACTTCAGGCCAGACCGTGCTGATTCATGGGGCGGCAGGAAACGTCGGCGCGTACGCCGTGCAACTTGCCAGGCAGGCGGGACTTCACGTGGTTGCCACCGCATCCGCTCGCGACGCCGATTATGTCCGGCAACTGGGCGCCGACAGGGTTCTGAACTACCAAGCCGCTCCATTTGAACAAAGCCTGCGAGCGGTGGATGTGGTGATTGATACGGTCGGGGGCGAGACCCGAGAGCGATCGTTCCACGTCCTGAAACGTAACGGAATTCTCGTTTCGGTGGCTTCGCCAATTCCGAAAGGGATGCCAGAGAACTACGGTGTCAAGGCAGTTTTCTTTCTGGTAGAGGTGACCACTGCCCGATTGAACACCATCGCCGAGTTATTCGACACCGGAAAGCTGGTTCCGCAGGTAGGCACGGTGCTGCCGCTAAAGGAGGCTCGGGTGGCGCATGAGATGTTGGGAGGAGCAGCTCACAATCGAGGAAAGATCGTGCTGGAGGTTGCTGCATGAAGACGGCATGGAGGCCAACATGTCCATTCGACCCATCAAGAAGTTGATCAGATCTAAACCAACGCTTGAAGGTGCAGGCGTGCACTTGCGTCGTGCCTTCGGCTTCGGTAACACCAAGGACTTCGATCCCTTTCTCCTGCTAGACGACTTTCGCAACGATGTTCCCGAGGATTACCTCGCGGGTTTTCCCTGGCATCCGCATCGCGGCATCGAGACCATCACTTATGTGCTCAGCGGAACCGTGGAGCACGGCGACAGCATGGGGAATCATGGGGTCATTTCCTCCGGCGACGTACAGTGGATGACGGCAGGCAGCGGCATCATTCATCAGGAAATGCCCAAGGGGGATCCGGCCGGACGCATGCATGGTTTTCAGTTGTGGGCGAATCTCCCGGCGGCACTCAAAATGACGTCGCCGCGCTACCAGGAAGTGCAAGCGCCTGATATTCCTGCCATCACGGACGACGACGGCACTCACGTGCGGATTGTCTGCGGAAGCTTCTGGGGGAAGACCGGGCCTGTGGATGGAATCGCGGCTGAACCCATCTACCTTGACGTTTCGGTCTCACCTGGCAAGACCAAAATGCTGCCGGTGGAGACAACCCGCCACGCCTTCGCTTACGTTTTTGGCGGTGCGGGCAAGTTCTGCAATGCGTCCGAGCCGCTTTCGGTTCCGACCGAAGCCGTGAAGTGGGCGGACACCAATCCGCCTGTGGAAGCCGACAACCGTTCCCTCGTGCTCTTTGATCGCGGCGACGAGGTCACGGTGCAAGCCGGCGACGACGGAATCCGTTTCCTTCTCGTCTCGGGAAAGCCGTTACAGGAACCCGTTGCCTGGTACGGGCCCATTGTGATGAACACTCAAGAGGAACTTCGGCAGGCGTTCCGGGAGTTGGAGCAAGGGAAATTTCTGAAGTAGCCCTGATTACCGGACTGAGATCTGAACAGGTCAACCGCCATGCGCAGCGCTCTTGCGGAGATCTCTGCGCAGCAGGCGTTTCATTTCCCGGTCAAGCGCCGCGCGGCATCGATGGGTTTCGACAGATAACCGTCGAAGCCCGCATCCAGAATCTCTTGCTTGTCGCCCTGCATAGCATACGCCGTCACAGCCAACACGGGCAGGCTCGCCCACTGGGGTTTCTCTTTAGATCTTGCGCAGGGTCCCGAATCCGTCCAGCACGGGCATGCCGAGGTCGAGCAGAAGAATGTCAGGTTGATGCTGTGCTAGCGCTTGCAGTGTCTCCTCGCCGTTGCAGGCTTCAATCACGCCGTAGCCGCGCAGTTCGAGCATCTCATGGAGCAGCTCGCGGTTTACGGCGTTGTCCTCAGCAATAAGTACTCGCTTCATTTCTGCCCCACGGCTTTTGCTGCCTTGTGTTGTATCACCCGGTCAATTTCGGCAAGCAACTGCTCCCGCCAGGGGCCGCTTTTCTGGAAGAGAGCCTGAGTCTCGCGGCGGAGGAGAGCGATTTCTTGGGGGGTCAGGGTTTTCGACGTCATCACGAAAATCGGCAGCTTCTTAAGCGCGTCTTGTTCGCGTATGTGGCGAATGACCTGGAAGCCATCCATGCCCGGCATCAGCAAGTCTACAAGGACCCCACCGACGACCTTGGACGAGAGAACATCGAGGGCGCTCGCTCCACTCTGCACGCATTGACTCTCGTAGCCGGCTGATTGCAGGGTTTCGGCCAGAAGATCGAGAGTTCTCGGATCGTCGTCGACCACCAGTAGGGCAGAATCGTCGTTAGCTTTGGTGGGAACATGCTTGCGGATGGTTTCCAGAAGCGCCGGCTTGCCGATCGGCTTGACCAGGTAATCGTTTGCGCCCAAGGCAAAGCCGACCTGCTTCTGATCGACCACGGAGAGAATGATGATTGGAATGCTGGCCGTGAGCGGCACCTTTCTGAGCGCCACCAGGGTTTCCAAGCCATTGCCTTTGGCCATCAAGACATCGAGCGTGATGGCATCGGGATGCAGTTCGTTGGCCTTTTCCAGAGCTTCGGTTCCGGACTCGGCCGTGGCAACTTGACATTCCGGCTCCAGATAGCTGGCCAAGAGTTCGCGGGCGGATAGTTCGTCATCCACAATCAGAATTAGAGGTTTGTAGCGGCGCTGCCCCTTTGCCAACCCTGCCGCAATGGCGGCTGGCGCGACCACTTCAGGTCGTCAGCCTGCGTCAAAAGGAGTGCTGGCAGCTTGCCTTTAACTGATGGAAGTTCTAGAGTTTAGGGCGACTCAGCCGCTGTCTGGTCAGCCCTGTCTGGCCGCGTGGGAACGACCGACGAGGAAAAGAGTGAAAGGGCTTATGCGCATTAATAGAAGAAATGGTATTCGGCCGGAACCGGTGGTTACCCTCAAACACGTAGCCGAGCGGGTTCAGCTTTCTCCGGGGACGGTCTCTGCAGTTTTAAATGATTCCCCTTCGGCCAAACATATTCCGGAAAGCACGCGCAATCGGATCGTCGCTGCCGCCCGCGAACTGAAGTACAAGCCCAACTTCATCGCGCGTTCCTTGCGCCACAAGCGCACCTATACCATCGGGGTGATTCCAACCGATATCGGTGACGGCTACTCCGGACTTGTGATCGCAGGGATCGAGGACTATCTACGCCAGAAGGACTACTTCTTCATTACCGGAATCCACCGCCACGATCCGGAGTTATTCAAGAAGTATTCGACCCTGTTGCTTGAGCGTGGCGCTGAAGGCGTGATCACCGTCGACCTCAACCTGCAGCATTCAATTCATGTTCCAATTGTCGCCGTTTCCGGTCACCGCCAGGAAGAAGGCGCGACCAATGTGGTCCTGGACCAGCATCGCGCGGCGCGGATGGCGATGCAGCACCTGATCTCGCTCGGCCACCGTGACATCGCGGTGATGATCGGCAATCCTAATAGCTCCGATGCTGTGGAACGCTGGCGGGCGATTTCCCGGGTGGCGGGTGAACTGGGAGTTCCGATCCGTCCCGAGCTCACGGTGCAACTTGCCGGCGAGGAACTGGGCCCGGCCCTCGGATATCCCTATGCCAAGAAGCTGCTGGCCCGGAAGCGACACTTCACGGCATTGTTTGCCTACAACGATATATCGGCCATCGGCGCCATTCGCGCTTTTCGCGAAGCCGGGCTTTTGGTGCCCCGGAATATTTCAGTGGTTGGTTTTGACGATATCCAGGGCGCTGCTTTCCATTATCCCAGCCTAACCACAGTGCGCCAGCCGTTGCGGCGCATGGGCGAGATTGCCGCAAGAACCCTGCTTGACCGCATTGAGGGACTGCAGAACTGGCCGAAGCAGATCGATATTGAGCCCGAACTGATCATCAGGGAATCTACGGCGAAGGCTGCCGTCTAGCGCCAGGCATCCATGCCGGCATCTGCTGAACAAGACTTGTCACAGCGGACATCCCCACCTTCATGTATCTTGAGCAGCAGGGAGCAGCTCCGTGCAGGATTTAAGACGGCGAGTCGAAACTGAACTGCGGTCCGACATTTTGCCTTTCTGGTTGAAATACTCCATCGATGACCAATTCGGCGGGTTCCGGGGCCAGATCTCGAACGATCTTACCGTCGATCCCCTTGCCTATAAGGGCTTGATTCTGAATGCGCGGATTCTCTGGACGTTCTCCAAGGCATACACGGTGTATGGAGAGGGCGTCTACCTGAGCACGGCGCGAAGGGCCTACGACTACATATGCCAGTATTTTTGGGACGCCGAGTATGGCGGGCTGTATTGGATGGTCGATCACCTGGGCAATCCAGTCGACAAGAAGAAACGAATCTACGGGCAGGCTTTCACAGTTTATGCGTTGGCGGAATTTTTCTCGGCTACAAAAGATCAGGAGTCGTTGAACAAGGCGGTATGCGTGTACGAAGTTATTGAGACGGCAGGCCACGATTCCCAGCACGGAGGCTATTTCGAAACCTACGAACGCAACTGGGAGCTTGCCCGCAACCAACGGCTGAGCGAAGTGGACATGGACGAAAAAAAGTCCATGAACACGCACCTGCATCTGCTGGAAGCCTACGCAAACTTGCTGCGAGTGTGGCCCGGCTGTGGGCTACGCCTGCGCCTCGGGGATATGATTCGGATCTTTCTCGACCGCATCCTCGATCGGGGAAATCACCACTGCAAACTGTTTTTTGACGAGGAATGGCAGTCCCGCTCAGATCGCATCTCCTTCGGTCACGATATCGAGGGAAGCTGGCTTCTCTGCGAGGCGGCCGGAATACTCGGTGACCGTGCGGTCCTCAGCGAAGTGCAGCGTGAAGCGATTCCGATGGCGCAGGCGGTGTACGACCAGGCTTTGGATACTGATGGCGGCCTGTTATATGAAGCGAACCGCACGGGGATCATTGACACCGACAAGCACTGGTGGCCACAAGCCGAAGCCGTGGTGGGATTCCTAAATGCCTATCAGCTTGCGGGACGCGAGCCGTTCCTGGTAGCGGCAAAGAGAAGCTGGGATTTCATCGAGAAGTACATTGTCGATCACAAATATGGCGAGTGGTTTTGGAAGGTCTCCAAGGATGGGGTGCCCCGCAATGATAAATACAAAGTCGATCCCTGGAAGTGCCCCTACCACAACAGCCGTGCTTGCTTTGAAGTGATGAGTCGTCTGGATAGCATGGAGCGAGCTAGAACTAACGCGGAGACACACTCGTGACGTATATGCTTTTGGTTTTCTTCGCCTCCTTGGCGGCTTTTCGCTGTGCTCTCTGCGATTAAAGGCTTTTTCCGAATCCGCAAAAATCTCAGTAGTCTCGTCGATGTCGGAGATAAATGGACAAGAATAGCCAGGGGTTGACCCCACATCCCTACCACTGACGACACCGGAGCACAAGAATGAATCAAGCCGAATTCAAAAGGAAGACTCATGAGCTTTTCAGACGGCACGAGAAGCTGATCACGCGCCGGAACACCAGGCTCGCGACTGGCAACGGAGTGTTTGACCGCTACACCTACCCGGTGCTCACCGCCGAACACACACCGCTTTTCTGGCGCTATGACTTCGATTTCCAGAGCAATCCCTACTTGCAGGAACGGATGGGCATCAACGCCACGTTCAACGCAGGCGCGATCGAACACGAGGGAAAGTTTCTGGTTTTGGCACGAGTCGAAGGCGTGGACCGCAAGTCCTTCCTGGCTGTTGCCGAGAGCCCCAATGGCATCGACAACTTTCGCTTCTGGGACTATCCCATCCTGATGCCGCAGACCGACGACCCCGACGTGAACGTGTACGACATTCGTGTGGTGCGGCACGAAGACGGTTGGATTTACGGTCTGTTCTGCACCGAGCGCAAAGACCCAAGAGTTCCTGCCTGGGACACTTCCTCAGCGGTCGCGCAGTGCGGCATTATCCGGACAAAGGATTTGAAAAGCTGGGAGCGCCTGCCCGACTTGAAGACCAAGTCGCCGCAGCAGCGCAATGTGGTGCTCCACCCCGAATTCGTGAAAGGAAAGTACGCGCTATACACGCGTCCACAGGATGAATTCATTCAGGCGGGAAAGGGCGGCGGCATTAGCTGGGGGCTGACAGGCAGCATGGAGAGGCCGGTGGTCGATAACGAAATCATCATGGACAACCGCGAATACCACACCATCAAAGAGGTGAAGAACGGTCTCGGGCCCGCTCCGATCAAGACTGCCAAAGGCTGGCTGCATCTCGCCCATGGCGTACGTAATACGGCCGCAGGGCTCCGTTATGTTCTCTATATGTTCCTGTGCGAGCTCAAACGGCCCGAGGTAATCACGCATCGTCCTGCCGGCTATTTCATTGCTCCACAGGGAGACGAGCGCGTGGGCGATGTTTCCAATGTCGTGTTCAGCAACGGATGGGTGGCACGAAAAGATGGCACGATCTTCATTTATTACGCTTCTTCCGATACGCGCCTGCATGTGGCCACCAGTACTGTCGACAAGCTGGTCGACTACGTAACGCATACGCCGGAAGATCCGCTGCGCAGCCACCATTGTGTCGAGCAGCGCTATGCGCTGATCGAGAAGAATCTCGCGGTGCTGAAGTCGGTGCGGAAATCAAATAAGAAGAATAAAGGCGATTGAAGCCGAGGGGATCGGCTACGTCACGCATCCCTATCCGCACAAGCGCTCGAAACCCTGGGAGCCCAAGTGGGAGGAAGATTTTGGTTTTGCCGCGGCTCGTTATCCGGTGATTGCGACCGAGATCGGTTACCGGGCAGGCCCCGGCGCGGACCCTGAGCAAGCAGATTACGGCCCGAGGATTATCAAATATCTCGAGAGCCATGGCATCAGCTGGGTGGCTTGGGTATTCGATCCCGACTGGGAGCCAGCCATGATCGGCTCGTGGGATACATACTCCCTTACCGAGATGGGTAAGTTCTTCAGCGACGCCATGCAGGGAAAGGTGCGGTAGACAGGCCACGTGGGGACGGGCACCCTCGGCTGTCTGGTCGAGCGAAGGTCGACCGGGACTTGGAGGAAGTTGGTCCCTACAGCATGCAGGGCTTTGCCAAGCAGGATGTCGGAAGGCGACTGTCTCACACAAAATCTGCTAACTCAACCTCGCCTTCACCGTTACTTGCTTCCTTCCATCCGCTGGCGGAGGCACCACATCGCCTTTGACCGCCACGCCATCCACGGTTAGGGCAATCTTGTTGCCGCTGCCGGCACGCTGGACTTCAATGCTATACGTCACTCCGCGGAACTTGCGTGTCGCTTTGAAGCCGCGCCAGTTTTTCGGCACGACTGGGGCAATCTGTAAGCCGTCGTACGATGTGCGAATCCCCAGGATCCATTGGGTGATGGCGTAATAGTTCCAGGCCGCGGTTCCGGTGAGCCACGAGTTCCTTGCCTCGCCGTGGGTGGGCGCATCACGCCCAGCGATCATTTGTGCGTAAACATAGGGCTCGCAGCGGTGAACATCGCTGATCTCCTCGCGCGCCGAGGGATTGATGCGGGAATAGTAATCAAATGCAGCATCACCGTTGCCCACCCGGGTCTCCCCGATCATCACCCAGGGATTGTTATGGCAGAAAATTCCGGCGTTTTCCTTGTAGCCTGGCGGATACGAAGAAATCTCTCCCAGCCGCAGGCAATACTGCGAATATGCCGGCTGCTGCAAAACGATGCCGTGCTTGGTGGCCAAGTGCTTGCGCGTAGCCTCCAACGCTTTTGAAGCCATGCCATCATCGAGACCAACTCCAGCCAGAGGGCAAAAGCCCTGCGTCTCGATGAAGATCTTGCCTTCCTCACATTCTTTGGAGCCGACCTTCTTGCCGAAGTCGTCATACGCGCGCAGGAACCATTCGCCGTCCCAGCCATATTTGCGGATGGTCTCTTCCATCTTGGCCACTTCCTTCAAATAGCACGCGGCTTCGTTCTGAAGGCCGCGATGCTGGGCGATGTCGGCAAGCTCCCGGCCCGACAGTGCAAACAGGCCCGCGATGAAGACTGATTCCGCCACTTTGCCTTCTTTATTAGTTGTTGTCTGGAAGGATTGTCCCGGCGTGTCAGAGAAGCAATTCAAGTTCAAGCAGTCGTTCCAATCCGCGCGGCCGATCAATGGAAGCCCGTGAGGTCCGAGCCGGTCCAACGTGTACCTGAAGCTGCGTTGCAGGTGCTCATACAGAGGCTGTTCCGATCCGGAAGCGTTGTCGTAAGGAACGGCCTCATCCAGGATGCTCCAATCGCCGGTTTCCTTCAGGTAAGCCGCTACCCCCAAAATCAGCCAGTGAGGATCGTCATTGAAGTTACTGCCGACATCGTTGTTGCCGCGCTTCGTCAACGGCTGATATTGGTGGTAAGCGCCGCCTGTCGGAAGTTGCGTGGCGGCCAGGTCCAGGATGCGCTCCCGCGCCCGCGCTGGCACCATGTGCACGAAGCCCAGCAGATCCTGGTTGGAATCGCGAAAGCCCAGGCCGCGTCCGATTCCCGACTCATAGAAAGATGCCGACCGCGACATATTGAAAGTTGCCATGCACTGGTATGCGTTCCAGATGTTCACCATGCGATTGGTGTGAATGTCGGGTGTCTCCACCTGGCAGATGTTGAGCAAGTCATTCCAGTACTGGCGCAGCTTCTCGAAAGCAGCCTCGGCGTTGGCAGGATTTCGATATTTTGCGATTACCGGTTTCGCCGCCTTCTTGTTGACGGTTTGCGAACCGGGTGGGTCGAACTTCTGGTCTTTCGGATTTTCCTGGTATCCAAGGATGAACACAATCTGCTGTGATTCACCGGGCTTGAGGCTGAGCTTGATGTGGTGCGAACCAATCGGCGCCCAGCCATGGGCGACGGAGTTTCCCGACTCTCCGTGTTCGACAACAGCCGGATTGTCCCAGCCTCGGTAAGGCCCGAGAAACACGTCGCGCTGCGTGTCGAACCCGGCAGCCTTCGTGGAGCACGCGAAGTAGGCAAAGTGATCGCGGCGTTCGCGATATTCGGTCTTGTGGTAGATGACGCCGTCTTCGATCTCCACCTCGCCGATGTTGAAATTCCGCTGGAAGTTGGTGGAGTCGTCCTGCGCGTCCCACAGGCAGAATTCAATGACCGAAAAGATGGAAAGCGCTGCGGCCTGCTTGCGGTGATTCGTGACCGTCAGCTGCCAGATCTCCAGGTTTTCATCGAGCGGCACGAAGTACCGTGTGCGGGCTTCGATGCCTTTGTACTCCGAGCCGATGATGCTGTATCCCATGCCGTGGCGGCAGGAGTACTTCTCCAATTTGTGGCGGGTTGGTTGCCAGGAGGGCGACCAGAACTCTTTCGATTTGCTATCACGAAGGTAGATGTAGCGCCCGCCCAGATCGAAGGGAGCATTGTTGTACCGATACCGTGAAATGCGGCGCAACCGGGCATCGCGATAGAAAGAATATCCGCCGGCTGTATTAGAGATGATTCCGAAATAAGCTTGGCATCCCAGGTAGTTGATCCAAGGCAGAGGCGTATCGGGCTGCGTAATCACGTACTCCCGGTTCTGGTCGTCGAAGTACCCATATTTCATGATGAAGGCTCCCCGCAATGAAGATTTCCGGTAAGCAAAGAACCGTAGTATAACGATTTTTTACGGCGTTGTTGGCGAAAGAGGATTATACAAGAGGGAGGCCAGGAATCGCTGTACAGTCTTCGTGGCTGACTCAAATCAGCCATCGTCACATCAGCCTGCAAGATATGTCACTGCGGCAATGTTTGACGGAACGAGATACTGAAAAGTTTTTGACTTACGACGGAGAAGAGCACGCCATGTTCAGGACCAGCAGGAGTGGCAGAACGTCGGGTTTGTGGGTCGGGCTGACGAATTGGTTTGTTCTAGGGTTAGTCGCGTCATGCAGTGTTGCGCTCGCACAGACCGCCAGCCTCAACATCAAGGTCGACCAGGTGGGCTATCTGCCCACTGCTGAGAAAATCGCGCTGGTGACGGTCTCCGCCCAGAGTTTTGAAATAAAGCGCGCAGACGACAACGTGCCAGTCTTGCGTGGAGCGCTGAGCCCAGCCGTCCTAGACCCCGATTCCGGGGATCAAGTGCAGATCGCCGACTTCTCCAGTCTGCGCGACTCTGGCACCTATTACCTCGATGTTCCGGGGGTTGGCCGAAGCTGGACTTTTTCCATCCGTCACGATGTGTACTCACGTGCTTACTACCTGGCAATGCGAGCATTCTACGGCCAGCGTTGCGGCGCCGCTGTCGATCTGGGAAAGGAGTTTCCCGGCTACTCCCATCCTGCCTGCCACTTGAAGGGAGAGTTTCATCCTTCATCCGGGAAAAGCGGACCGCGCGATAACGTGGGCGGTTGGCACGATGCAGGTGACTACGGCCGCTACGTCGTCAACTCAGGAATCACCACCGGCACGCTGCTATGGACCTGGGAAATGTACGGGCCGAGGATCAAATCCATCCAGCTGAATATCCCTGATAGCGGGAATGGCACGCCGGACATTCTCAGTGAAGCCCGCTGGAACCTGGAGTGGATGCTCAAGATGCAGGACGACGATGGCGGGGTCTGGCCGAAGCAGACCAGCGACCACTTCCCCGGCTTCGTGATGCCGGAGAACGATCAGCTCCCCAGCGAAGTCATCGGTACCGGGGCGGGGCCGTATAAGAGTACCTGCGCTACGGCGGATCTGGCCGCGGTCGCCGCAATTGCCGCGCGGGTATACAAGCCTTATGACCGGAAATTTGCGGAACGCAATCTCAAGGCGGCGCGCAAGGCCTGGCTTTGGACTGAGAAGTATCCCAACGTAACCTTCCGAAATCCTCCGGGCATCGCCACCGGAGAATATGGCGACCGCAACTGCAAGGACGAACGTCTGTGGGCTGCCGCCGAGCTCTGGCGAACCACTGGCATTGCGGCTTACAACCACTTCTTTCTCGCGAACTACACGGACCTCCGTCCGGATCTTGATGCGCCGGGGACACAAGGTTGGGGAGAAGTGGCGCCGTTAGGTTTGTGGAGCTATGCCTTGACCAACCGCAAAGGCACCAATGCGGCAGCAGTGGCCGATATCCGCAAAAGCAGCGCTGCGGTGGCACAAGTGATCGTACAGCGCACCCGCAGGAATCCTTATCGCGTCAGTTTGACCCCGAAGGAGTACGTCTGGGGTTCCAACGGCGAGGTGGCAAATTACGGAATGCAGCTGCTGGTCGCGAACATGCTGTCACCCAACCCTGTGTTTGTCGAAGCCGCTCGCGACAATCTGCACTATCTCTTGGGTCGAAACACGTTCTCACTGTCGTGGGTGACACAGGTGGGCGAAAATCCATACCGGCATCCGCACCACCGCCCCAGCGGGGCGGACAAGAACGCAGAACCCTGGCCGGGAATGCTGTCTGGTGGCCCGAATGCTAACCGGCAGGATCCCGTCCTGAAGGCAATCCCTGCTGGCGTGCCACCCGCCAAGGTTTACGCCGACGATCAGGGTTCGTACGGGAGCAACGAAATCGCCATCAACTGGCAGGCCGCGCTGGTGTTCCTGTTGGCGGGGCAGTTGCCGTAGGGGGGAACCTACGGCCGGACGATCATTTTGCCGACGCCATCGCGATACTCGCTGGCGATCACAAATGCCTCGGAGATGCGGTCCATCTCGCGCACATGCGTCACCAGCGGCGCAAACCATCCTGTGTGGGCGACCAGCAATTCCACAGCCGCGTGCGACTCGTGATTCGATCGCCGCACATTAAAGATTGTCAGTTCCTTGCGCCGCATGCCTGACCCTTCTAGCGGCACCAGCGGCGTGGAGTGAATTCCGGTGAGCACGACTCGCCCCGCGTTGCGCGCCACCTGTACGGCCTGATTGGAAGTGTGCTCTTTCGCCGCACAATCAACGGCGCAATCGACGCCACGCTTATCAGTTTCACGCAAGATCTCTTGCACGGCGTCAGCAGGTTCAAGCACCACTTCGGCGCCGATGTGCTTCGCCATTTCACGGCGGTGGGCCAGAGGTTCCACCGCCCAGATTCTTCCTGCTCCAGCGGCGTTCAGCGCGGCGATGGTCAACAGTCCGATGGGACCCGCGCCGAACACCGCCACCGTCTCGTCCTTCTGAATGGATGCCAATCCGAGCGAATGCAACGCAACCGCAAGCGGCTCGATCAAGGTCGCGTGCTCCAACGACACTCCGGCAGGCAAAGGAATAAAGTTGGCGGCTGGCAAGTTAACCAATTCGCGGAAGAAGCCGGGATTTCCCGGAGTACTGAGAAACCGGATATTGGCGCAGACGTTGTGCTGACCTCGGAGACAGAACTCACAGTGATAACAATATAGCGCGGGTTCAAGCGCGCCCCGATCGCCTGGCGACAGACCCGTCACTCCGGAGCCTGTTCTCACGATCGTTCCCGCAGGCTCGTGCCCCAGCACCATCGGATAAACATTCGGAGTACTACCCACCGAGCCTTCGGAGTAAGCATGCAGATCAGACCCGCAGATGCCTACGGCCGACACGCGCACCTGGATTTCTCCGGGGCCAGGATCTTCAATTGGCATCTCAGTCAGCTGGAATACAGAAGGAGCGATGAGTTCAGCAGCGCGCATAAGAGTTCTTTCGCGAGAACAATACCTGATGCGTCCGCGAAATCAAAGCACTCTGAACAATCGCGAGTCAATTGGCCAGCGTGATGGTACCTACCCTGTTTCCGTTCAAGCGCTCCAACCGTCGCTGGTATCATGTCTTGAATTCCACGTGCGAACCGGCAAAGAGAACGATGTCGTCATCGGGCTCGACAGCAGCACGACTGCCACCAAGGCGATTGCCTGGAGACGGGACGGCACGATTGCCGGTCAAGGCCGCAGCCCAGTGCCGCTCCTCAGCCCCGCCAATAATTGGTACGAACAAAACCCCGAAGAGTGGTGGCGCTCTGCCTGTAGCGCGTTGCAACAACTGTTCCAATACGTGGCGCCCACGCAGGTTGCAGCCACCGCGATCGCCAATCAGCGCGAGACGTTTGTCCCTCTCGGACCGAGCGGCGCTCCTGTGCGCCCAGCGATTGTCTGGCTCGATCAGCGATGCGAAGAAGAAGTGGCGTGGCTGGCTGACCGAGTCGGCCACGAACGAATTCACCAGATCACCGGCAAGCCTCCCGATATGGCGCCCGTTGCCTATCGCATCGCGTGGATGCTGCGGCACGAGAGGGAACTCGTCGATCGCACTGCAATGTTTGCCGATGTTCACGCCTACCTGGCATGGCGACTCACCGGGACGTTTCACACTAGCTGGGCCAGCGCCGACCCGCTGGGTCTATTCGACATGGAGCAGAAGTATTGGTCGCCGGAAGTTCTCGATGCGTTGGATCTTTCTCCGGAGCGACTACCGCAACCGGTGTGTCCCGGAACTGTGATTGGCGCTACCAGCGAGCAAGCTGCGGCTGCAACAGGCCTTCGTGCGGGCACTCCCGTGGTGGCGGGCGGCGGTGACGGACAAGCTGCTGGACTCGGAGTGAACGCCCTCACCGCAGAGCGTGCCTACCTCAATCTCGGAACAGCTGTCGTATCCGGCATTTACTCGCCTGACTATCGCATCGGAAATGCATGGCGAACCATGGGTAGCTGTAGCGGGAAGGGCTTCTATTTTGAAACCAGCTTGCGGGCAGGAACCTTTATCGCCGATTGGTTTGCGCATCAGTTGTGCCGGGCGGCAGAAGGGGACACTGAGATTCACCGGACGCTCGAAACCGAAGCGGCGGCGGTTCCCATCGGCAGTGACGGACTCCTGACCTTACCTTACTGGGGCGCGGTGATGACGCCGTATTGGGACCCCGACGCCCGCGGATGTTTTGTCGGACTCAGCGCATTTCACCATAGGGGCCACCTGTATCGGTCGCTCTTGGAGGGCATTGCGCTGGAACAGGCTTTGGTCACCGCCATGATCGAAGAAGCCACAGGCATAACAGTTAAAGAGTTCATCGCCATCGGCGGTGGGGCCGCCAGCGATCTTTGGTGTCAGATCATGGCGGATACGACGGCGAAGCCTGTGCGCCGCTCGCGGACGGTGGAAGCCTCGAGCCTGGGAGCCGGCATCTGTGCAGCGGTCGGAGCGGGATGGTACAGCAGCGCGGCCGAAGCCGCACAAGCAATGAGCGACGATGTTCTCCGCGATAGCCAGCCCTCCCGGGATAATTGCTCGCGATGCGCCGAATTGCTCGATACCTACCGCCAGATTTATCCGGCCTTCCGCGAAATTTTTTCCGAGCTGGCGCAGGCCAAACGGGACGCGAGCCACAGAACACCGGGGTAACTTCCGGCCACTGCTCCTATGCCGGCCCTCGGAGCGCAACTGCCACGCATCCTAAAACTTCATCCCTACAGCACTACTCAGAAATGCGGCGATGGGCGACATCTTGCGGCAGGCATCGGCAAATATCGTCATGAACTTTGGGCTACAGACTTGCCTCTCCGTGAACTCCACGGCGGTACCGAGATCGCGAAGCTTGAGATCTTCGACGAATTCATGGTCCCGGGGAAAGCCATGCGGAGGACGGCTCAGCTTGCCGGCATCGTCCCAGTTGAGTAGTTTGCGCACGGCGCGCCACTCCTTAGGGCGTGAGACGATGGCGCTGCGGACTTTGAGCAGAGTCGGCGGCTCGGGATGCCACAAGCCGGACGCGGCGAAGCAACCTCCAGGCTCGAGGTGCAGATAGAACCCGGGCGAATGAACATCCTTGCCCCGATGAGAAAAGCGCATGGCGAGGTGCGTCTTGTAAGGGCGCTTGTCATAGGAGAAACGCGTGTCGCGGTAAATCCGAAACAAGGAGCCGCGTGAGGAGCGAGGATCGGCCACGAGATAGGGTGCGATTCCCCGCAGGGGCACGGCGAAGTCGGTGATAAAACGCAGGGCAGGCTGGCGCACGTGGGTCTCGTATTCGTCCTTGTGGGCCAGGAACCAATCACGATTGTTGTTGCGTTTCAGCCGCGTGAGAAAACGGAAGAGTTCGTCAGTGAAATAAGCAGGCATTGGAAATAAGGTAAGAACGGGTGCAAGAAAAGTAAAGAGCAGTGGCTCCCCCTATCCCTCTCCGGCAGGCCATGACTACTCTGCCACTTCCGCTTGATCTCTGCCCGCAGTTTTCCCCGCGGACTTCCCACATCTCTGGTGTATATTGAGGGGCTTGATCCCGTAGAAAAACCTTTTTGTTGCGCCTAAACATGAGCCACGACGCTCACCCTGAGGTGTTACGTGCAACTACATATCATTGATATCGCCATCATCCTGGCCTACCTGGCGACCTCCGTACTGGTGGGTTACTGGGTATCCCACCGTGCTTCCCGCGACATCAAAGCTTACTTCCTCGGGGGCAACGTCATGCCCTGGTACATCCTGGGCGTTTCCAACGCTTCCGGCATGTTCGATATCAGCGGCACCATGCTGCTGGTCTACTGGATGTTCGTTTATGGACTGAAGAGCGTATGGATCCCATGGCTCTGGCCAACTTTCAACCAGATCTTTCTGATGGTCTATCTGTCAACCTGGCTGCGGCGTTCCAACGTGATGACCGGCGCGGAGTGGATTCAGACGCGCTTCGGGAAAGGCCGCGGCGCCCAGCTTTCCCACATCATTGTGGTGATTTACGCCTTCTTCAGCATCATCGGATTCTTCACGTACGGGTTCAAGGGCATCGGCAAGTTCGCCGCGACCTTCCTCCCCTGGCATCTGAGCGTCAATCAATACGCCCTGATTCTGATTGCCATCACGACGATTTACGTCATCAAGGGCGGAATGTTCAGCGTCGTGATCACGGAAGTGCTTCAGTTCTGCATTCTCTCTGTCGCCTCTTTCGCCGTGGGCATCATCGCCATGATCAAGGTGGCGCCCGGAACCCTGCAGCATTTCATTCCTGCCGGCTGGGAAAACATCTTCTTCGGTTGGCACTTGAATATGGACTGGTCCAACCTGGTGCCTTCGGCAAATACGAAGGTCATGCAGGACGGCTATGGGCTCTTCGGCTTTTTCGTCATGATGCTGCTGTTCAAGGGAATACTGATCAGCGCGGCCGGTCCTGCTCCCAACTACGATATGCAGCGGGTGCTTTCCTGCAAGAATCCTCGCGAAGCGTCGTTGATGAGCGGCTGGGTCAACGTGGTGCTGACCTTCCCCCGCTATTTTCTGATCACCGGGCTGACTGTTCTGGCGCTGGTTTTCTTTAGCGACACGATTCGGGGAATGGGCACGAACATGGATTTCGAGCGCATCCTGCCGGAAGCGCTGGCCCGCTTCGTTCCCACAGGTCTGTTAGGAGTTCTGATCGCTGGTTTGCTCGCTGCCTATATGTCGAACTTCGCGGCAACCGTAAATGCCGCGCCACCGTACTTCGTGAACGACATCTACAAGCGCTATATCAATCCCAATGCGACCCCGAAGACCTATGTGCGGCTCAGTTATCTCAGTTCCTTTGTGGTCGTGCTTTTGGGAGTGCTGATCGGCTGGTATGTCGCTAGCGTAAACAACGTCGTGATCTGGATTGTCACGGCGCTCTGGGGTGGCTACACCGCGTCAAATGTCCTAAAGTGGTATTGGTGGCGCTTCAATGGGTATGGCTACTTTTGGGGAATGGTCGTTGGCATCACGTCTTCTTTGGCTGTTCCCGCGGCCATCGCCAGAATCCCCGCTCTCCAAACGTTCGCTCTGGAACACTCCGTGAACCTGGGAGTCTCCCTGGGATTCGGCATGGTCTTCCTGCTTTCGCTGATCGGTTGTGTTGCGGGCACACTTCTCTCTGAACCTGAAGACGAGGAGACTCTCAAAGACTTCTATCGCCGGGTTCGGCCCTGGGGTTTCTGGGGCCCGATCCTGAAGAAGGTTCAACAGGAAGATCCGTCCTTCCAGCGCAACCGAGACTTCTGGCGCGACATCTTCAACATCATCGTGGGAATGGTCTGGCAGATCAGCCTGGTCGCTCTACCCATCTACGTCGTGACCTGGAGATTGCGCGCGGCGGGGTACACGGCTGTAATCATTGCGGTCACATCGGTCATCCTGAAATTCACTTGGTACGACCATTTGAAGGAGCTGGAACACATCAACCAGTACAGCGGCCAGCCCAACGCGGCCCAGGAACTCACTCCGGTCGGGCATTAGAACAACCTGCTCCGCTGCAGGGCGTCATCAGCCAATCTCTGCCGGTGGCTCGAGCAGCGGAGCATGGCCCTTCAACTTGCCGTATGCGTCTTTTTCGGCTAGCCACCGTCTAGGTTACCCAATGCCCGATACGCAGGCTGCAACAACGGATACCCATCTGCCTGCAGTCCTTGAATACAATCTTCGATTCGCTACCGCAATTCGCGAGCCGGAGTGAAGAACTCGAATCCGGAGCGCGTCGCGCTGCTGTGGCGCACGATTGCCAGACTCTGCAACGGAGCGTTCGGCAGTTGTAGAGAAACTAAAACCGCTTCGCCCACTGCTGGCGCGCCACACAAAACTGCTGAAGCTCCTCCTTCGCTGATGTCGAGGCTCAGCCCGTGAACGACGACCGGTCGCCAGGGCGTGAAGCGATGGACGGTGACTGGAACACTCAGCAGATAACGTGGGTGTCGCCTGGGAATACTGTATTGCCCAACAGGGATAACTGTCCCACGACTCTCGGCCAGCATTAGCTCCTCCTCGCGGACGCACCGCCATCGCACTAGTCTCAGCTTCTTGGGGTGTCTTCGTGTCCTCTGTGGCATCCCCGCAAAAACCCATCACCGTCAAGGTCACGAAGGACTACAAAGGGAGCGAATTCTTTCTCCTCGAAATCCTCGGTGTCCCCTGTGTCCCTCTGTGGTGGTTCACGCAAAAGTCTACGACGGCAGTCTATTCGCTCGCGCAGAAGTAGCTTGCAAACTGGCTTGGATCACCTCTAGCAGTTCGTTGTTATCCACCGGCTTTTGGAAGAAAGCGGTGGCGCCCGACTGAAAGCTGCGCTCCTCATTGGTTTGAGGATCGCGCGCCGTCAGCACGATCACCGGAATGCTCGACAAGGCATCGCTGTCTTGCAGCCTTTCCAGCACCACGTAGCCGTCCCCGGCCGGCAGTCCGAGATCGAGAATGATCAAGTGGGGGTGTTCTTTCTGCGCCATCGCGATTGCCGAGTAGCCGTCGCAGGCATGAACCGTATCGTAGTGATTTGCCCGCAGTCGCAGTTTCAAAGCCTTCCGCAAGTCGGGATCGTCATCCACGATCAGGATCTTTGCCCGTGTCATGTTCTGTCCTGCGTTCTTGTGCTCAGTTGACATTTCGTTAATCTCCGTTTGCCGTGAAGTTTTGCTTGCATCCAAGGTTGGCCATGATCATTTCCGTCACTCGGTCGGCCACTTCCCGCACTTGTTCGGCCCCAGACCGCGCTTTCTGAGAGGAGGGAAGCACCACTGCTTCGGCGTTCACTTGCAGAGTGCCGCCGTCTTTCAATCCCGGGCAAGCTTCCAGCTGCCCGCGAATGCGATTCATCATGATGTTGGAACGTTCCAAGTCGGTGGAGGCCACTACGAAGAAGGTTTCCGCAGGCCCGGCAGTTCCCATGGCCGGAAGAACCAAATCCTTGTCGATGTACACGCAGCGCTCGAGCAACTCCAGGCAACGCCGGCAGGTATCCCGCCAGTTTCCCCGGGGCGGCCTGGAAAACGGGGTAAGCGTAACCCGCACCAGAATGAAATTGTCACGCAACTGCCCGTTGTGAACGATGACAGGCGTCAGAAGCTTGGCCAGCGAATACAGCGGGAGGGTGAAAGAGAACGTAGCGCCGCTTCCGGGCTGGCTCGCCACCCAGATTCTCCCGCCATGCAGGTTCACCAGCTCTTTGGCGATGTAAAGGCCGAGACCGAGGCCGGAACGGTTGCCGTCGGAGGTGTTGGGGTCTTGATAGAGGCGCTCAAAGATCAGCGGAATGGCTTCCGGGCTTATGCCGCGCCCGGTGTCGGTCACGGAAACATAGGCGAACTCGGTGTCGGCCTCCGCCAAACACGCCTTCACCATGACCGAGCCATCCGGCGGCGTGAACTTGATGGCGTTGTCGATCAAGTTGACCAGCACTTCCAGAATACGATCGGGATCGGCCAGGACCAGCGGAACCCGGGTATCCATCCCCATCTCCAGGCCAACCCGTTTTTCCTGAGCCAGCGGCTGCAACATCGCCACGGCGTGCTCGATCAGATCGACTAACGCAATACAGCGCCGCTCCACACGAATCTTTCCTGCTTCCGCGCGCGCTGCTTCCAGCAGGTCGCGAATCATGGCATGCAGCTGGTTCACGCTCTTCAGAACCGTACGCAAGTGGTCGTGCTGCTCGGGAGAAACTGGTCCCGCCAGGCCGTCTGCCATGAGCGTCACGTATTGATGAATGCAGGTGAGCGGGGTGCGCAGTTCGTGCGACACATGAGAAAGAAACTGGTTTTTGAACTCCAGTTGCTGTTTGCGGCTCATTTCCAGAGAACGCAGCAAGGCCTGACGCTCCACCGCATAGCGCATGGCGCGTTCCAGGTGCTTGCTGGTAATGTCGCCCTTGACCAGATAGTCCTGCACCCCCTGGTGCATGGCCTTGATAGCCAGGGCTTCGTCTTCCTGCCCCGAAAGAATCACTACCGGAACACCGGGAGCCTTTTCCAGAACCTTGCGAAAAGTTTCCGATCCGTGACTGTCGGGAAGATTGAGATCGAGCAACACAACCGACGGAGTCTTTGCGGTGAGGGCCGTAAGCCCATCGGCAAGCCGGTTGACGCAGTCGACCTCTACCGGAGTCTTGCCCTGGACCAGCCGCAGACGCACCAGATCGGCGTCCCCCGGATTGTCTTCAATCAGCAGCACATGCGTGGTCGGATCGCTCATCGTCCCCCCTAGTGAGGCAAACTGGCAAAGCTGAACCAGAATTCTTCGATCGACTGCACCGCCGCGAAAAAGTCGCCTAGATTTCCCGGCTTGCTCAGATAGCAGTTCGCCCCCAGCTCATAACTGCGTGCGATGTCCTGGGGGGAGCGTGAGGTGGTGAAGACCACTACGGGGATCGTGCGCAACGCCGGGTCCGCTTTGACATCCACCAGCACGGCCCGCCCGTCTTTGCCGGGCAGATTCAGATCCAGCACCACCAGATCAGGACGCACTGCATCGGCATACTTGCCATTACGTCGCAGAAAAGAGATGGCTTCGTCGCCGTCCGACACCGTGTTGACGTGAGTTCCGCGTGTGCTGGCCAGCAGCACCTCGCACGCCAGAGTGACATCGGCTGGGTTGTCATCCACCAAGAGAATCTCAGGCATCTTTTTCATCGCATACCTGTCCATTTCATCGACTGGCTACGCCGGAAACGTGAATTGAAAGGTGGAACCGCGTCCCGGCACCGAGTCCACCCAAATCCTTCCACCATGCTGCTCAACGATCTTCTTGCAGATAGCCAAGCCCACTCCGTTGCCCGGATATTCTGTCCGCGTGTGCAGGCGATGAAAGATGTCGAATACCGCGCTCTTGTGTTCGGGCGCGATACCAATGCCGTTGTCGGCCACGGCAAACTTCCATTCGCCGTTCTGTCTCTCCGAGGAAACCGCAATTGCAGGTGGCCGCGATCCGTGAAACTTGATCGCATTGCCGATCAGGTTCTGGAAGAGCTGCACCAACTGCGACCGATCGGCGAAAATCGCCGGAAGCTGGCCGCAAGTGACCTCAGCCCCGCTCTCCAGAACGGCAGCTCGTAGATTGCCCAGCGCTTCCTCGATCACCTCCTTGCAGTCGGCCAGCTTGCGTTCATGCCCATTGCGTCCGGCACGGGAAAAGGCCAGCAAGTCCTGGATCAACGTCTGCATGCGTTGTGCGCCTTCAACCGCATACCCGATGTACCGGTCCGCGCTCGGGTCGAGCTGGCCGTGGTAGCGTTCCGCAAGAAGCTGGGTATAGGCCGCTACCATTCGCAAAGGTTCTTGCAGGTCGTGCGAAGCAACGTAGGCAAACTCCTCCAGATCGTGATTGGAACGGGCCAGCTCTTTCGCCTGTTTCGCCAACTGCTCCGCCTGCGTTACCCGCTGAGTAACGTCCCGCAGAATAACGGTGAACAGCTTCTTGCCGCCGGCGTCAGCGACGGAAATGGAAGCCTCCATGGGAAATTCTTCGCCGTCCGCCCGCAACGCCCGCAGCGGAGTGGGCCCGTCCATGGTGCGGGTGGTGAGTCCGGTTCCCGCGAAGCGCTTCATGTACTCGCCGTGGGCGGCGCGGAAGCGCGGCGGAATGAACCGGTCCAAAGGCTGACCCAGTGCCTTTCCTGCCGGACAGCGGAAGACTCTCTCCGCTGCGGCGTTGAATAACACGATGCGATGCTCGTCGTTAACCGTGATGATGGCATCCATCGCCGAAGCGATGACGCGCGCCAGTTGCTGCTCACTCTCCTGCAGAGCTTGCTCCGCCCACTTCCGTCCGACTCCAAGCGAGAAGAGAAACCGGCGGAGGATGCCCTGTCGCAAGCCCGGGAACGAGTTGGACGGACTTCTCATGCAATTGCAGTTCTTGGTGGTTGAGGACGTCGCCGGCAATTGGCGACTCCCCGTTTACGAAGGCGGGTTCTCCTCACCCAAGGTGCAGATCGTCCAAACCGCCCTTCACTTGAGTGCAAAAGAAAATTGAAATTCACGGAAGGAGATGGCAGGGTCGTACGTTAAGGCCTGTCCTTTGGTGTGCCCCGGGTCGCCGCAGGATTGCCCTGCTTGCGGGCTCACTCAGTCCGCAGGGATAGCATCTATCGAATGAGCCCTAGTATTTGTAGCTATGGCCACGCCGGAGCAAAGGTTGCTCATAGTACCTCCATGAAACCGCGGCGATTAAGAAGGTCAAAACCGTCCCGACCAACGCTCCCGACAATGCTGCGACACCTAAGAAGTGACCGAAGTGAACTCCCAAGTGTGCGAAGCAACGGCCGGTGAAATAACGCCCAGAGGACATAAGCGGTGCGTGAATCAAGTAAACGCAATAGGAGACTCCACCGAGCCACATGAGTTTCCTGTTACGCAACACCCGCTCGCTCTTGACCAATGCAATGAGAAGGCAGCACGTGTAGAGAAGCGCCAGTAACGAGTATCCGATAGTGACCATCGGCCAGGAATACGGGTCAAATCTCCCGTAGATAAGCCAGCTCACGCCAGCGAGCAGTGGAAGCATCATCCAGCCAAGCAGATTTTTCCGTGAGATCAGGAAATGCAGGGCTTGTGAATTCCGCACCAGGATTGCCGCCAGCATACCCAGGCAAAGAGCATCGGCACGGCATGGCATCAAAACGTAATCGGCGAAGTTTCCGTGGGACAGATTGAGGTACAGAACAGTTCTCAGCAGCGGTGCGCCGATCACAATGGATATAAGTGAGAACGTGCTGCCCAACCTTTCGTATAAGCAGAGGAGCGGTCAAATAGAACTGCTCTTCTACCGCTAAGGACCATGTAGCCGCCAATGTGAAAGATCCGTAAGTTCCCAAATAGGCCATCCAGAGATTCTGGGTAAACGTCGGGTACGAAGCCCAGGGAATCTTCATCGTCGCCAAGTCGGCACCCAGCCATCCGAAATCAGTTGATAGGTGCCCAATTGAATAAGCGACGCCAATTACGGCAAAGTACAATGGCAGAATTCGATAAGCCCTCCGGATGTAAAAGGTGGTGAAATAGTGCGGCGAGTCCTTTGCGTCCAAGAGAATTCCGCCGATCAGGAATCCCGACAGAACAAAGAACAGATCTACCCCACTCCACGAGAGTTTCCCTAAGGCCAAGAGCCCGGAAAGGACTCTGGAATTCGCATTCATTTCAAACAGCCCGTGCCAAAGCAGCACCAAGAGAATGGCGACTCCACGGAGTCCATCAAGAGCAGGAATGCGTCCTGCCAAAAGTAGGGGGGCCTCGTGGCTAAACGCTGACGCCTTGGAAGCCGCCAACGTCAAGTCCGGCGTTGGCTGACGAACAGCATCTCGTTCTCGAGGATTCGGAACAGAAGGTGTCATCGTGTCTGACGTTTCTAGCGCGAGCGTTCGGAAATCATAGCAAAAAGCCGTCGCAGCGTTCTTCGCGGTGTTCGAATCCGGCGACTCCGCCCATTCCACATTTCCCCGCATGGTGCTAGGCTGTTAGCGCTTTTGCAAGCCTATTTTGCGTTTCCGGGGGGATGGCCATGAACCAGTTTGCCAAGTTGAACCAGCAGTACATCGGTGGGATGTGGCGTGACGGCAAGAGCCAGAAGGCGCTGACCGATCGCAATCCGTATGACGGAAAGACCATCGCCGAATTCAAGCTGGCAAGTCTCGCCGATCTGGACGAGGCTTATCGCGCGGCGGCTGCGGCGCAGAAGGTTTGGGCCGAGATCAACCCGTTTGAGAGACGCACTGTCCTCGAGAAGGCCATTACCTGGATCGAGCAGAACGAGGGTGACATTGCCGATATCATCATCGAGGAACTCGGCGGCACCCGCCTGAAGGCCATGATCGAAATCTTCCTGGTGAAGACTTTCATCAAGGAAGCCTCCACCTATCCCTTGCGCATGACCGGCGAGATTCTGCCCTCGACGATCGACGGAAAAGAAAACCGGCTGTATCGCGTGCCTGCGGGAGTCGTGGGTGTCATCAGCCCCTTCAATTTCCCCTTCAACCTGAGCATGCGATCGGTGGCTCCGGCTTTGGGGGCAGGGAACGGCGTGGTGCTGAAGCCGCATGATGACACCCCGATCACGGGCGGAACTCTCGTCGCCAAAGTTTTCGAGGAAGCCGGGATTCCCAAAGGACTCCTGAACGTGATCGTGGCTGACATCGGGGAGATTGGAGACGCCTTCGTCGAGCACCCTATTCCCCGCATCATTTCTTTCACCGGGTCGGAGGGCGTGGGTCGGCACATTGGCGGTGTGGCGGGCCGATGCTTGAAGAAAGCTATCTTGGAATTAGGCGGCAACAGCGCCATGATCGTATTGAACGATGCGGACCTGAACACCGCGGTCAATGCCGCGGTCTTCAGCCGTTTCGCCCATCAGGGGCAGGTTTGCATGTGCTCCAACCGCATTTTGGTGCAGCGCGGTGTGTACATCAAGTTCCTCGACAAATTTGTGGACCGCGTCTCCAAGCTTAAGGTCGGTGATCCCCGGAATCCGGAGACCGAGCTGGGCCCGCTCATCAACCAGCGGCAGGCTGAGACCTACTCCAAACAAGTACAGCGCGGAATTGACGAAGGCGCCAAGGTAGCATTGCAAGGCAAGCTCGAGGGCAACGTCGCTTCCCCTACGGTATTTGCCGACGTGAAGCCCAACATGTGGGTGGCGCAGAACGAAATGTTCGGCCCGGCGGTGTGTGTCATGCCTTTCGACACTGCCGAAGAAGCCGTGCGAATGGCGAACGACAGCCCTTATGGATTGAGCGGCGCCATTCACACCTGCGATGCAGAGAGCGGGGCGGAGCTGGCCAAGCAGATCGATTCCGGCATGGTGCACGTGAACGATGGCACCATTAATGACGATCCACTCATTGCCTTCGGCGGAGAAAAAGCTTCAGGCGTGGGCCGCCTGAACGGCAAATGGGCGCTGGAGGAGTTCACGACCTTGAAGTGGATTTCCGTCCAGCACAAGCAGCGCCACTACCCCTTCGAGATTGTGGCCAAAGCTTCTTAAGTTCTTGATCCGATGGAGGACGGGCGTCCCGCCCGTCCTTCACTCACCGGTTTTGGGTGGCGCAGGCCTTCAGGCCTGCAGGGAGAAATGCATGACAACCTGAGGGCTTTAGCCCAGGGGGAAACTAGCCCTCAAACTGCGCCATGGTTGTCTTGAAAGCCCGCGCCGTCAACTCATCCAGCGGCCTCTTGCGAAGTTCCTCAGAGAGCACCTCGATCCCCCATGGTCCTGTGTAACCTGCCTTCTGCATGCAGCCAACAAAACCCTTCACATCGAACTCGCCCTCGCCGCACAGCCTTCTGTGATTGATGGTGTCTTCATGCAGGCTCCACGGCGCTTCGAAAGTTCCATCGTTCAGTTCAATGCTGACCAGGTACTTCAGCGGCATCTCGGCCACTTCCTTATAGGGGATCTTCAGCTTCACGACGTGCCACAGGTCAAGGCAAATACCTCCGTTGCTTGCACCTGCGCTCCCCACCATTTCCAGCGATTCCTGCAAGGTTTGGATCATGGCAAAGGGCATGAGCTCAAAACCAACCCTGGTGCCATGCTCCGCGCCTTCTTTGCAGAGAGCGGCGAAGGCCTCGATCAGCCGCGGCATCGGAGTCTTCTCCTGAAAGAAGTCTCCGACTTTTACGTGTCTGGCTCGCAATACCTCAGCCGCGTGCAGCAGCAGCCGTTTCTGAGCGTCTGACTTCTTCTTCCTCTCGCCATCCAGGAACCAGTCGGTCAGGAATTCCAGTTCGATATGCTTGATCCCGTTGTCGTCAAAGATCTGCTTCATGTCCTTGAGACTTCTTTTCTTCAGCACGTGTTCCAGGTCAGCGTGCCAGATACCAAAGCCTTTGAAGCCGGCTTTGGCGGCGGATTCCACCCGGTCTTTGAAATCGAAGGGACTGTATTCCCGGTCGGTGTGAGGAAGTCCTGCCGAAATCGTCCAGTACGAAGCCAGCAGTTCAACATTTTTCGCCATGGTTCGCCCGTTCAGGCCGCGACGGCCTGATTCGCCAGCACCGATTTGACCGCCTGAACAATCTTCTCTTCGTTGGGCAACAGGTAAGCTTCCATTGGTTCGCTGTATGGAACCGAAGCATCTGCTGCCGTCACCATTCTGACGGGCGCGCGAAGATGTTCGAATCCGTGCTCGGCTACTTCACCCGCAATCACTACTGCCGCGGAAGAATGCCGTGGGGCTTGATCCACGAGCACCAATCGGCCAGTTTTCTTCACCGAATTGACGATGGTCTGCACGTCGAGTGGCGCGAGCGTACGCGGATCAAGCACTTCGGCGCTGATGCCTTCTGCGGCCAGTTGCTCCGCCGCTGCCAACGACTTCTTCACCATCCATCCCGTGGCAACGATGGTGATGTCGGTTCCGGCGCGCTTCACATCGGCTGCTCCTAGCGGAACAATGTACTCACCCTCCGGCACCTTGCCCTGCTCAAGCGTCAGCATGTAGTGATGCAGGTAGATGACGGGATTGTCATCGCGGATCGCCGCCGCCATCAACCCTTTGGCATCGGCTGGCGTTGATGGCATCACCAGCTTCAGCCCGGGGATGCCCATCATGGTGTGGTAAATGCAATTGGAATGTTGTCCCGCCCAGCCCGCGGCAAAACCGAAACCTGCCTTCAAAACCAAGGGAACTTTCACCTGTCCGCCAGACATATAGCGCAGGCGTGGCGCCTCATTGATGACCTGATCCATCGCCACGAGCATGAATTCACTCATCCACAGCTCGACGATCGGGCGCAAGCCGGTCATCGCCGCTCCCACGGCAATTCCGATCTCTGCTGTCTCGGAAATCGGCGCCAGGCGGACACGATTCCTGCCGAACATCTTGAGCATGGGATCACGTTCCGTCATCGCCATGTTCTGCCCATAGAAGATGACGTTGGGATCACGCTGCATTTCTTCGATGATGGCCGCGGCCATCGCTTCGCCGTACATCATTTCGCGTGCCATGAGATCTCCTATGCGTACACGTAATTGAGCGCTTCTTCCGGCGCCGGAAGCGGACTGGCCAGGGCAAAACGCACCGCTTCGTCCATCTCAGAGCGAGCCGAGGCCTCGATGCGATCAGCGTCGGCATCCGTAAGAACACCTTTGCTGATCAGTTGCTTGTGGAAGCGCGGAACCGGATCGTTGGCTTTGGCCGCCTGGAACTCCGCCTTGTTGCCGTACACGCCGACGGCTTCGTGCTCGGGGAACTGCGTAGGCGCAGGCGGCACCGTGATGGCATTGCCATGCGCGCTCAGGCGGTAGAACTTGGACTCGATCAGACTGGGCCCTTGTCCGGCGCGAGCCCGCTCCGCCGCCGTTTTCACTACTTCATAGACCTTTAGCGGATCGGTGCCATCGACGGTCACGCCTGGAATGCTGAAAGCCTCTGCTTTTTTTGACAGCGGATCACCAGCAGCGCAGTTCGCGTCTTCCAGGCTGACGTGCGTATAGGCCTGGTATTCGTTGTTCTCGAGAACGTAGACAATGGGCAGCTTCCACACCGCCGCCATGTTCACCGACTCGAAAAATCCTCCCTGTTTTGACGACCCGTCGCCAAAGAAGCAGTACACAACCTGCCCGGTATTCTTCACCTGCGCCGTCAATGCAGCGCCGGTGGCGTGCGCAATAGCTGCGGCAATAATTCCGGACGTGCCCGGGAAGTGGTGTTCAGGATCGGCCAGATGCATCGACCCGCCATAGCCTTTGCAGAGTCCGTCCTTGCGGCCGTAGAGCTCTGCCATGATCTTCCTGGGCGAGGTGCCCAGCACGATGGGATACCCGTGGCAGCGATAGCTCGGCATCGCCAGATCCTCGCTGTTTCTTGTCGCCAGCGTGCCAACGATACTGGCCTCGGCGCCATCCGCCAGATGCGTGTGTCCGCGCATGGCACCGGGATGCTCAAGAAACGTTCGCTTCACCCGCTCCTCGAACTCACGGATGCGCACCATCTGCGTATACATCCAGATCAAGCGCTCTTTGCCGAGTTCTTCCTTCTTATGCATGGCAGACTCCTTCACGCCGCGCTCGCCCGCGGCCCGATCTGACAGAGTGGTTCGCCCACCGGCACCTGGGTGTTTTCCTGCACCAGAATCTTGAGCAGCACACCTTCGGTCGGCGACTCCAGTTCGTAACTCACTTTTTCTGTTTCGAGCTCGACGACTGGTTCACCTTGCCTGATGGGCTCTCCCTCCTGCTTGAGCCAGCGCACGACGTTCGCCTTGGTCGTCGGAATTCCGCCCGTCTTGGGAACTTTCAGCGTTGTGATGATATTGCCCCCGTTGTGATCGCTCAGAAGTCCGGCCCACTTGCCAGCCTTCAGTTCTCCTGAGAACGTGCGCCCCACGCGCCTTCGCAGCCGCCGCACCCCGCAGCAACGGCCTAGATACTCCAACCCAACTTGCGCTGTCAAGGCAGGCCACCCACTGTTTGCCTTCGTGTACCTTTGTGTCCTTGGGAATTACACGCTCGGAAAAAGTAAACCCGAAGGCCACGAAGGACCGCCAAGAGACCTACGCTCTAGCTATTCAGTTCACCGCCTCGAGAATGGTCACCGCGCAGGCGGCAAAATCGTTTCCGATCAAGCCGCCGCCATTCTCGGCCAAAGCGATGCGCGCGTACGGCACTTGCATTGCCCCCGCCTCGCCTCGAAGCTGCAGGCACAGCTCATTCACCATCATCAAGCCCGTAGCGCCGATCGGGTGACCTCGGGAAACCAACCCACCCGAGGGATTCACCGGAATCTCGCCATTTCGCTGCGTAGCGCCCGAAGCGGTGAACGGTCCGCCTTGGCCCCGCGCGCAAAAGCCAAGATCTTCCACCATGTGAATCTCTGCGAACGACGTCGCATCGTGAAGCTCGACCACATCAATGTCTTTCGGAGTGAGGTCGGCCATCCGATAGGCGCGCCGCGCCGCGAGAACCGGAGCACGATCATCCTCCCAGGATACCTGCATCCGGCCCGAAGCCAGTGCATGTCCGCGGATGCGAACGGCTCGACTACGCACAGCCGGAGGCAGGCTATGCAGAAACGATTCCGAGCACAAAAGTGCTGCGGCCGCCGCGTCGCCAATCGGCGCGCACATGGCGCGAGTGAGTGGTTCGGTGACCATGCGGTCTTGCAGCACTTCGTCAACCGTCATGGCAAAGCGATACTGGGCGCGCGGGTTGTCCACTGAATTGGTGTGATTCTTGGCGGCCGCATGCGCGATCTGTTCTGCTGTAGTCCCATAGCGGCACATGTGAGTTCTGGCCCACAGTGCATAAATATCCACTGCGATCGAACGGTCTGCGCTGGTTTCAAACCGCGTGCCGCATTGCGTCGCGGTCTCCTGGTACAGCTGTTGCCATGCCTTTGGATCAAGAAAATCCGTGCCTTTTTCCAGACGCGCAAAAAGCTCCTCGCGGCGGTCGGGGGCGTGCATCTTTTCCACACCGATAGCCAGAGAAACTTCACACTGTCCCGACAGGATGTCCTTCCAGGCGCCATTCACAGCCAGGCTGGCGCTGGCGCAGGCTGCTTCGACATTCGTTGTTGGGACACCGGCGGGAAGCAGCCCTTCCTCCGCCAGAGGCAGCAGGCAAACTTGTCCCCTCACATTGGGTTGTCCCCAGAAGTCGAGCATCATGTTGCTGAACCACACGTGTCCAATGGCGTCGCCCTCAATCCGTGCGTCGGCAAGTACCCCGGCGTAGGCGGCGCGCGCTAGGTCTTTTGGCGACAGCTCGGCAAAGCGCCCTGCCGGCGTGCTGTAGGAACCGATAATGAATACACTCCCTGCCATGACACTCTTCGTTCAGTGCACTTGAGAGCTCTAATACTCGCCGTGTTTGAAAGGGCACGCCTCTCAAATGAGTTCTGTCACCGAACCATGGGCAGCTCTCCCGCCGTTAATGAACCTGCCGCTCCGTACCTGCCCAGTAGGGCGCACGGATGGTCCTTCGATCCGTCTTTCCCGCCGCCGTCTTGGGAATTTCAGGCCAAAATTCCACCGACTTCGGCGACTTCATCCCACCCAATTTCGTCTTACAATGCGCGATCACTGCTTCTTCAGTCAGCGATTCGCCGTCTTTGAGGACGATAATCGCCTTCACCGCTTCACCCCAGTGATCATGCGGAACCCCTACCACTGCGCATTCCTGAACCTGCGGAAGTGCCATGATGCCGGCTTCCACTTCCGCGCAGTACACATTGAACCCGCCAGTGATAATCATGTCCTTCTTGCGGTCGACGATGTAGACGTAGCCAGCTTCGTCCATGTAGCCCACGTCGCCCGTATGGTGCCAGCCATAAGTTCGGATAGCGGCCGTTGCCTCGGGCATTTTGTAATAGCCATCGCTCACTAGGATGCCGCGCGCCACGATTTCGCCGCATTCGTTGGGCGAAAGGATGTGTCCTTCATTGTCCATGATGGCAACCCGCACTGCGGATGTCGGTTTGCCGCAACTGCGCAATCTCTCAGGATGATCGCCGGCAGTTGCTGCCGCCACGGTTTTTGCGTCCAGCCAGGTCAGGAGCATGGGTGCTTCCGTCTGGCCGTAGCATTGGCACATGCAAGGTCCGAAAATCTCCACACCACGCTTCAACTTGTCAGGGGAGACGGGCGATCCCGCCAGCAGAAAAACTCTCAAGCTGGAGTAGTCGAACTTTTCCACATCCGGATGCGCGAGCAAGCTGTAAAACGCCGTGGGCGGCAGAAACAAGTGCGTCGCCCGATAACGCTCAATATTGCGCAGCACCTCAAGCGCTTCGAACTTGGGCATGATCACGTTGGTGGCCCCCAGCGCAAACATAGTGAACGCCACTGTGCCGGCCGCGTGGGAGAGTGGCGCCACGTTTAGGCAAACCGGTTCCACGCCGCACGCTTGCCAGTAGTGCGACGCCATTTCCGTCATCGCACCCCAGGACCGGCTCGTAACCCGAACCCCTTTTGCCGGACCGGTTGTGCCGCCGGTGGGCACCAGGCCAACCAGCCGGTCGAGATTGCCATAGGCATCCGCCCATTCCATTTCCCGATTGTCCTCGCCGCGCTCCATGAACGTTTCGAGTGAAGGATAGGCTCCATCTTCCCGGTCGATGCAAACCAAATTGCGCAGGGAAGGGACGCGGGCTTCAATCTCGCTGACCGTCTCCCTAAAGCTGCTGTGATAAAAGAGCCACCCCGTCTCCACGTATTGCATGTATTCCACATTGGCGTCGATCGCATTGCGGCAGTTGATCGGCACCCATACCGCGCCTGCCCGCATGATTCCCAGCATACAGAACAGAACCCTGGCGTCGTTGTGCGAGTAAATGGCGGCGCATTGTTCGCCACGTAATCCTCCGGCCCACATTGCCCGCGCAATTCTCTGCGTGATCGTGCGCATCTCGCGATAGGAGTAGCGCGCATCCCCATCAATGATTGCAATCCTGCCGGGATTGGCGTCCGCGCCCTTGTCGAAGTAATCAATCGCCCGCATGGCTCCATACACTCAAATCAGGAATATAGCTTCGCCTTAGCGAGCCCATGACTTTCCAGGGCCCTCAGCAGCTCACGATGGCCAAACGCTTCCGCCGGTGAGGCGAACCCGACCTTGCGAGGGGCTGCATGGGCCAGATGGTGAGCGGCGAACGCCTGGATCAATCCCGTCTGCCGGTAACAACAAGTGCCAAAGACCACGCACTGCGCGTAGTCGGTACTGCCGCGGCCAACCACTACGTCAATCGTGCGGTGCTCATGGGAGTTTTCCCGTGGAGGTGTCACGCCCTGCACCGCATTCGCCATCTCCGCGAGCTTCCGCTCCTGCTCGGCTTTGGGCAGAGGCCTGATCTGCTCTTCAAACATCTTTTCCGTGGCCGCTACGTTTTCCATGATCTGCCGGTCAAGCAGGCCACCCATGGAGCGGACATTGGCCACTTGCGGATGATTCTTGAACCACACCGGCTGCGGGAATCCGCCCCAGGCGAGCGCCAGCTGGGTCTGAAGGTATCCCGGAACGGCCACGTCATAGCGTGTGGCCCGTGGCCAGGGTTTATACCGGTTCTGTTCCAGGTAGTACGCTTCCGTTTGAATTACCGCAAAAATCGTTTGGGTGGAACCGTAAGTTGGATTCCCCTTGAACATGGTCACGGTTTCCAGAGTGTCGATTGCGCCCGACTCCAAGCATAGCCGGGCAGCGGCATCGCTGGAAGCACACATAAAAGCAGTTGCTGGCGCGGCGAGCAATCCACGCTCGGCGAACTTGGCTCCCCATTTCTCGGAGACCTCACGTGACCACGCCTGTTCCCCGCCAATGTCTACATAGTGGCAACCCGCGCGCAGGCAGGCTTCGATCACCCGAGGCCCGTGGTAAATAAAGGGGCCGACCGTGTTACACACGGCCTTGCAGCCCGTGAACAACTTCGCCAGTTCGTCCACCGAACCGGTGGTTTCTACGATTTCGTAGTCGGCCGTCTCAATCCCCGGCACGTGGGACAAGACCTCCGCGATCTTGGCCCGGTTCCGTCCCGCCGCAATGAAGGGTACGTTGTATTCCCCCAGAAACTCAACGACGAGCCGTCCCGAGAAACCGCTTGCTCCGTACACAACCACAGGCCGCTTGCTGCTCATGATTTTCCTCTCGCGGAATGAGTCGGCACCCTTCAGGAGAACAACGGACTTTCTCGTGTGCAACGCTCTTTCGGGCAGGTCGACCGAGGCTCAGCGAACCCGTCGTCGGAGTCTCTGTTCCGGCCTCCCACATCCCTCTTGCTTTACCCCTGGTCCCGATTTTAAGCTAAAGTATCTTTCTTGCTAGTAGGCACCTTTGTGTAACCTAGTATCTGCAAACAGGGGGCGCGAATGGAAGAATTCTATTGCCCGGTGAAACTGACGGCCGACATCATCGGGGGCAAATGGAAACCGCTGATTTTGTTTTACCTGGAAGGAAAGACCCGCCGCTTCGGCGAGTTGCAGAAGCTCATTCCCGGCATGACCAAGAAGATGCTCACCCAACACCTGCGCGAGTTGGAGCGGGACGAAATTGTCCATCGCAAGGTTTATGCCGAGGTTCCACCCAAGGTCGAGTACTCGCTCACCAAACATGGAGAAAGCCTGAAGCCCATCCTCAAGCTGATGTCGGCGTGGGGCGCCAAACACCGCGCGCGTTATGGAATTCCTAAGACGCAGAATGACGGCATCAGAACCTTAGCACCGGTCAGACGCCCCGCTGCATCTGTTGAGGAGGTGCAGCGTCCCCGGCCCGTACTTTCGTAAAGAGCAGGGCGAACACAATTCCGCGAGCGAAAGGATCAGCATGGCCACCGGCGCGAAAGGTCTACTCTCACAATACGACGATGTTTGGTTGATCGATGGTGTGCGAACGCCCTTTGCCGAATACAACACCGTTCTCGGGCTGGTTTCCCCGATTGACCTCGGCATCAAGGTTGCGCGCGAAGTGTTCCACCGCTCCGGCCTCTCGCCCGAAGCCGTCAACATTGTCGTCGCCGGGAACATGGCGCAGGCTTCCTTCGATGCATATGTCTTGCCCCGCCACATCGGCCTTTACTCCGGGGTTCCCGTTGAAGTACCTGCGCATCTGGTGCAGCGTGTCTGCGGTACCGGCATCGAGGCAATTCTTCAGGCTGCCGATTCCATCAAGCTGGGCAAAGCGGAGTTGGCACTGGTTGTGGGCACGGAATCCATGTCACGGAATCCGGTCGCTGCCTACACCCATCGCGCAGGCTTCCGCCTGGGACAGGTGGAATTCAAGGATTTCTTATGGGAATCGCTGCTTGATACCTGTCCGAACGTCACCATGGGAGGAACGACCGAAACTTTGGCCAAGCGCTACAAGATTTCACGCGAGGATGCCGACCGGTTTGCCGCCGACAGCTTTGCGCGTGCAATTGCCGCTCAAAAAAGCTGTTTTCTCAGCGGCGAAATTGTCCCGGTGGTGAACGAAAGCTTTGAACATTCCGGATACAATTCCCGCGGGATCCGTCTTCCAAAGAAGATCGAATCATTCAGCGAAGACAGTCATGTGCGTCCCTCTCCTCTTGAGGTGCTGGCAAAGCTGCCTCCCGCCTTCGGTGGTGTGCAGACGGGCGGCAACAGCTCCGGCATTGTGGACGGAGCCGCGGCTACGCTAGTGGCCTCCGGATCATTCGTGCGCCAACACGGCAAGCCACCACTCGCCAAAGTCGTAGCTGGCGTGGCTGTCGGCGTTCCGCCAGAAATTATGGGCATCGGCCCCGTTCCGGCGATTCAAGCTATTCTGGAGGCTACGGGACTGCGTTTGGATCAGATCGATCGCATTGAAATCAACGAAGCCTTCGCCGCGCAGACGCTGGCATGCGAGCGCGAACTGGGACTCGACCACGCCAAGCTGAACGTCAATGGGGGTGCGATCGCTATCGGTCATCCCTTGGCGGCAACGGGAGTGCGCCTGGCAATCACCGTGGCGCGGGAGTTAAAGCGTTCCGGTACGCGCTATGGAATCGCTTCAGCCTGCATCGGCGGCGGGCAGGGAATTGCGTTGTTGGTGGAGAACGCCGGGCAGATTCCGCTGAACTAACCTACGCCGGCCACATACTCAAGGCTGTCTTGCTGAGGATCTGCTGCTTGGTTTCTTCGCGCAGCGGCAAGGCTTTGAAATCCTCCACATTCTTCCTGATCTCCGGGACCCCCGGGCCGGGCCAGTCCGTACCAAACAGCGTCTTGTGTGCGATCTCATCGAGCCGCGGAAAGTACTTCAGCAGGGCATTGGGAGGAATGCCGCTGATATCAAGAAACACATTGTGGTGCCGCCGCAGCAGGAAGAATGAGGTGTGCATCCACAGAGGGCGTCCCCCGTGGGCCAGCAGGATTTTCATCTTGGGGAAGTCTACTGCCACGTCGTCGATGAAGATCGGGTCACCGTAGCGGTTGCGCGCGCCATGGAAGATAGACGTGCCGGTGTGAAACATCACGGGAATGCCATTGGCCTCGGCTGCCCGGTAAATAATCTCTAGTTCCTTCACCCCATTTTGATAGTCGTTGGGGAAGAGAAGCTGGTGGGGCGGGTGGATCTTGATCATGCGAATCTTCAACCGCAAGATTTCTTCCACGTCCTGTAGAATGTTGTTGCTGGTCCGAGGATGCAATCCGCCGCAGGAAATCAGCCGCTTTGGGTTCTCTTTTGTGTAATCGGCGACGTACTGATTGACACCGGCAGTGAAGCCGATCACCTCGGGTGCCACGTAATTGATGAGAACCGCGCGATCCACTCCCGCAGAATCCAGATACTTGAGGAAGGCCTTGGGGGACCGGCAATACTCCTCAATCTGCGCGAAATTCGCCCGCTTCTTTTTGAGCAACTCCAGGGCCGGCCTCTGGATCATCTCCATGGGCTGGATGTGAATGTGGCAGTCGGTGATCAAGCTAGTCTTTCACCCCGGCTTCCGGTTGCAGAAGAAGTGGACCAAACCGCTGAGGACCCCACGCCTCAGCCCTGGATGCAAAACTTCAAAACAGCGGTGGGAACCGACAGGTCCCGCTCCGCCTAGTTCTTGGAGGAGGAGTAAATTCCTCGCAGGAAAATGTCACTGATCTCCACCGCCAATACCCGCGGACTGCCATCGACGCGCGCGTTATACCAGGTATGCAGCCAGTTGATCATGCCGAAGAGGCTCATGACGGCAGCCCGGGAATTAAACTCCAGCTTCTTTTCCCGCTTCAGCGCTTCGATCAAGTCGGCGCAATCGTGGTAGTACTGACGCTTGAGCGCAGTAATCTCGCTGCCTAGGTCCTCACGCAACACATCATCTTCGTGGGAGAGCACCTTCATGGCCTTGGGCTTGCCCAGGAAGTATTCCACGTGATTGATGATGAAGGCGCGGACCCGCTCCTCCGCCTCGGGAACGTCCCGCAGCCGTTGCCGTAACAAATCCATCACCGTGGAAAACAGGTCTTTCTGAATCAAGTAAAGCAGCTTTTCCTTGGATTCAAAGTAGTAGTAAAGACCGGCCAGCGACATGCCGCTCGCCCGCGAAAGGTCGCGCATGGAGGCGCCTTCGTATCCCTTCTCGCAGAAGATGGCGGTGGCGTGCTCCAGAATCTTGGCAAGTCGGCGATCGAAGCGTGTGGCCAAACGGGACAGCGAGACTTCAGTGACGGGATGAGAGCTCATATCTATCGAACGTTCGTTCCCAACTTTAGTCGAAAGTCCTGCAAATTGCAAGCCTTACGAATGGGTAAAGTTGCCGGTAGCCGCCTCCGCCCGAAGGCTGTTCAGTACACTGCTAAGACCCTTAAAATCGGTTCCGGCGGGGAGGTCTGCGGTCGAAGTCAAGGCGATCAACTGCCCGTTCTGGCTCAGTTTGTTAACCACTCCTGCAATAGTTTGCTGACCAACTTTACTGAAAGCGCCGGGTGGCAAGGCGAGCGCCAACGCCTCTGCGGTCGACGACAGCGCGCAGCTAATGTGGTTTTCCTCTGCCAACGCCGGACATAACACACAATCCACGTCTCGCCGCAGAAGCGCGGTCAGCGTCGGTTCCGAAGGGCACGAATTGCCCAGCCACAAAATGGGCAGCGCCTCGTAAAAACGGATCACATTGCAGACGGGGCTGAGAAGCGCACTCCACGACTTGTAGGCTACAGTAGCAACCTCGGGCAGAAGGTTTTCAGCCAGCAGAATCACATCAGCCCCAGCTTCCACAAAGCTCCTGGCCACTGAAGCCGTGACTTCCGCTGCAAATTCAACCAAGTCCTGAGGGTTAGACCCGTCTGCTCCGGCGAGCGTTGTAGCCAGGGTGAATGGACCGGCCACAGCGGCAACGAGAGCAGGCTCGTCTTTCAAAACTACTTTAAGGCGACGCAAGACTTCACAAGTCACGCCCACCTGGCCCTTATCGGCCAGCAAAGCCGGAGAATTGAGCTTCCCGCGCAGCTCATCGGTTCCGGAACAAGCCGGACATTCGAGCGTGCATGATCCATCGTCCTGCCATTTACGTCGGCAACCCAAGGCCTCCGCTTCCAGGAGTGGATCGAACGCACAGACAAGTCCATCAACCTTCAGAACCCCGCGAATCTGCCGCAGTGCATTGGCGATCTTGGTAGGGTTCGCCTGGAACTCACGCAAGGGCAGATTCTCCAGCCTTGCCCCGAGCGAAAACAGAATCGGCATCAGCAAAGGCCGGGAAGGCGGCTCTCCCTGAAGGAAAGCTTTAACTGTCTGCCGGGGTGTTTTCTGGCCGTTCATCGCAGAACCTACGGTCGGAAGATTGGGCGCATTGGTTTAGCATCGGGCCAGGATCCATACCACTCGAGAATCTCCGACGGGGGAGATTGCTTGCTCCATTCCGCCATGAATTTGTCATACGGCTTTCCTCGCGCCAGCCGTGCCTTGCGCTCCTCTGCACGAAGCGCCTCGGTTCGCGACACGTCCACCTTGCGGCTCTCGCTGTCGAGAGCCACACGGTAGATGTTCTCCGCCGTCCAGTTCGAGATCACGTTTTTCTTTAAGTCTTCGACCACGGCCTCCGGCGAACGCTCCAGCGGATCGCCGTAGCCTGGCCCTCCCCCGCTGAACCCGAATAGCAGATCGCCTTCACCATATAGGTCTGGGGTGCGGGCGATAAGCTCAAACTTCCAGTCTCCCTGGATGCCGCGTTCCTCGAAAATCTTCCTGTGATCGAGAGTCAGTTCTGGGTCGCCTTTCTTCATCCGCGCCAGCAGATCGGCTTTCTTCACGCTGATCCCCGGAATTGGCGCCGAGGCATAGCCTCCAAACAACGGCTGGCCAAGAGGAACCTTGCTCCCATTCCCCATGCACAGGGAGAGCAGGGCCGGAACCTTGTGGATCATCCACTGTTGCACCGCCCCTGAGCCTCCGCGGTTGCGCCCGGGACCGGAGGAATCCTTCCAGTGCTGCGAGAGCGTGACCGTTAACGGCAACTCACCCTCCACCTGCTCGCAGTCCGGCGCCCGCCCGAAGGCGCACCAAGCGAAGCCGTAAGCATCCATGCCGTCGGTTGCCGCCCGGCCGCCTTGGCCTTGGGTATTTAGCGAAAAGGACAGCACGTCCGAGACCGCCAAGTTCCATTGCGAGTGTCCACTGCAGATTTGAGCGGTGTGCTGGCTTCCCGGCGGCGAGGCCACCTGCGCCCAGCCGTTGCGCGTCGGAAACAGCATCTTGGCGAAACAATTCTGCGTCGCGCACCGGGCCTGCATTCCAATGTAGACGCAGCAGCTCGTTGCTGCCAGCTTGTCCGGATTCAGAATGATCCCTTGAGGAAATAGGAAATCGATTGGGGCAAAGGTCGAGCTGCAAATCGGCAAGTCGTGAAAGAAATACTCGTACATGAAGTTTGCGATGTGCCCGACGACCGCTTGTGGGTGAACGTTATATGAGGATGGCGTCTCGGGTGAGGTTCCAGTGAAGTCGAAGGTCAGGCGGTCGCCTTGCTTGGTGACCGTCAGGAAGCAGGCCCGCACCAGGGCCGGTGTCCAGCCGAGGGCATCGTTGAACACCACGCTACGGAACTTGCCGTCCGGCAGATTCTGGACCTTCTGAAACGCTCCGGCCTCGGCCACATCCAGCATTTTGCGCATCAGCCCGACCACGAACTCAACCCCGCGTTTTTCGACCTGCTCCAACAGCCGGACGCGCACCCGGTCGGCGGTGGTGCAGCGAGCCCGCAGGTCCGAAATGAACATCGCTGGTGCGCGCAAGCCATAGACGGAATAGAACTCCAGAAAATCGTTTCGCAGTTTGAAATTTTCGCCGATCTTGATGGGAGGCAGGTTCAGCCCTTCCTCGAAGCGGGATTTCGCGGTAACGGGCATTCCGCCGGGTTCGGTGGCGCCGGTCTCGGTGGTGTGCAGCGCCGCCGTCGCCCAGGCGATCAGCCGGCCCTGGTGGAAAACCGGCATGATGGCTACTTGGTCCGGGTTGTGGATGCCGCCGTAGAGCGCGTCGTTGGTGTACCAGATATCGCCGTCGTGAATCCCCGGGTTTTCTCTGTAGTACCTGAGGATGAACTTGATGATGATGGGCTGGATGATGGCGTGGAGATAGGTGCCGCAAGACCCGTTGATCAAATCACCTTCGGCAGTGAAGATGGCGACCATGGAATCGCCGGAGACGCCAAAATAGCTGCGCGAAGAACGCACGAAGATTTCCATGGCTTCGTCCAGGATGTCATTCGTGATCTGCACCCCGATCTCGTACTCTCCGGGTTTTACTGTCTTCGCGCACTCCCGCTCGAATTCCGTGGCGGGTGCGGGCTTTAGCCATTCCAGTTTTTCCGCCAATGTCGGTATGGGCATGTTCGCGCGCTCCTACTCCAGAATGCCTAAGCCGTGTTCGTCGACCGAGAATCGCAAGGGGAAGGGAATCACCATGGTCGTGTATTCCCCTTCGATGATGGCCGGGCCCGGAACGACATTGCCGGGACGCAGCTTCTCGAAGGAATAGAACTTCGTCGTACTGAAATCCTTCTTGTCCGGCCAGTACGCCGGCCGCGTGCCCTTAAGCGCCGCGTCCGGATTGCTTTTCTCCAGCGGACGCTTGGTCAGGGCCACTTTCTTCGTGGGCACGATAGCTTTCAAGACAAAGCTCTCGACGAAAACCCCGCCGTCCGGGTTGACCACGAATGGACTGAAAGCTTCGCTGAATTCCTTCTCGAAAGCATCGCAGATCGTTCTGACGTCGTTTTCGCCGCGGATGAACAACAGCGGAGACAGCGTTCGCTTCACGTGGAACTGTCCGCCGTAGAGCATGTCGAGCTCCAGCACAAAGCTGGCACTGTCGGGATCCAGACCTTCACCGGCCAAGTCGCGGCGTGCACCCTCCACCAAGGACTCGACGGCCTCGTTAAATGGCTGGTAATCCTGCGCGATCTTGCGGCTGACGGGTTCCATCAGCGTCAGCTTTCGCGAGAGTTCGTACACATGCATGATGTCCATCGTGGATGAACCGTAAGCACAGAACACCGGCGAAAACGGAAAGATCACTGCTTTGGGAATGTCGGCCCGGAACCCCTCCACATGCGTGGCGCCCGCGCCTCCCGCAGCGAACAGGATGAATTCCTCCGGGCTGTATCCGCGGAGGTGTACTTCTTTCATGATGGCCGACGACATGCTTCCGTCCACGATCTTGCGAATGATCGACGCGGCCTGCTCCACCTCCATGCCCAGTGGCTTGGCGATCTTGTCGCGAATGGACTGAACCGCCTTTTCCTTGTTGAGAACCAGCTTGCCGCCAAAGTAGTACTCCGGGTTGATGTAGCCGAGCACCACGTCGGCATCGGTGACCGTCGGTTCGGCACCCCCACGGTTGAAGCACACTGGACCGGGCATTGATCCAGCGCTGCGTGGCCCCACTTGCAGCTGATTGCGTAAAAGTTTGTTCAGCCAGGCGATGGAGCCGCCGCCCGCTCCGACTGACAGAGTCTTAATCATGGTGATGCCGACCATCCACCGGTCGATCACGGGACGGAAGTCATAGCTGCGCACACTGTCTTTCACCACCAAGCCGACATCGAAGCTGGTCCCTCCCATGTCCGCCATCACTACGTTGTGAAAGCCAAGAGCCTTGGCGATGTGGTGCGCGCCCATCAACCCTGACACGGGGCCACTGTTGAATGTCCGGCTGGCTGTGGTCTTGAACACCTCCGCGATGCCACCGGAGCTCTGGATCATGGAGAGCGACCGCTTGTAACCGCGGTCGCGCAACTTATCCCAGCAGGTGGAAAGTTCGATTTGCATGGAGCGGTGCAGATAGGCGTCCAGGATCGCCGCCATGCTTCGTTCATATTCGCCGAGCTTGCCCACCACTTGTCCGGCCAGCACCACAGGCATGTAACCGATGTGAAATTCCTGATACTCGCTGCGAATGATCTCCTTCACCCTT
>Ga0335070_10000345_pt1 | contig 54509 bp, 45 predicted proteins | sample Lox_Sample_13_FD_206722 | JGI IMG/M metagenome (GOLD analysis project Ga0335070, IMG submission 206722) | Soil microbial communities from Loxahatchee National Wildlife Refuge, Florida, United States - Lox_Sample_1.3 | ecosystem: Environmental > Terrestrial > Soil > Wetlands | place: USA...
TCGGTGCGGCCCTTCCGGGTGACCGGACGCGTGGAGCTGGTGCGAGGACTGCTCCTCGAGGCGATGCTCCCGGGAGCGCGGGTGGGAGAGGTGGCAACCATCACCGATGCCCGGGCGCAGGTGCTCGCCGAGGTGGTGGGGTTCGCCGGGTCGCGGGTGCAGCTGCTCCCGCTCGGCAGCGCCGCGGGCCTCGGGGAGGGCGCGGAGGTGGTGTGCCACGGTGAATCGCTCAGCATCGGCGTGGGACCGGGCGTGGTGGGGCGGGTGCTCGATGGGCTCGGTCGCCCGATGGACGGCAGGCCTCCGCCGCCGGGACTGGCCCGCTGGTCGGTGGACCGGCCGTGCCCCGAGCCGCTTCGCCGGGCGCGCGTCGAGGTGCCGCTGCTGCTCGGGGTCCGGGCCATCGACGGGCTGTGCACCGTCGGGCGCGGGCAGCGCCTGGGGCTGTTCGCGGGCGCCGGGGTGGGGAAGTCCACCCTGCTCGGACAGATGGTGCGCCACACCCGGGCGGAGGTGACGGTGGTGGCGCTGGTGGGCGAGCGCGGACGCGAGCTGCGCGAGTTCGTGGAGGACGCGCTCGGGCCTCAGGGCCTGAGGCGGAGCGTCGTGGTGTGCGCGACGTCGGACGAGCCGGCGCTGGTGCGGCTCCGCGCGGGCTTCGTCGCCACCGCCATCGCCGAGTGGTTCCGTGAGCAGGGAGGCAACGTGCTCTTCCTGCTGGACTCGGTGACCCGCCTGGCCCGCGCCCAGAGGGAGGTGGGCCTCGCGGCGGGGGAGCCTCCGGCGCGGCAGGGCTATCCGCCATCGGTCTTCTCGATGCTCCCCCGTCTGCTCGAGCGGACCGGCAATTCGGCGCGCGGATACTGCACCGCGCTCTACACCTGTCTGGTGGCGGGCGACGACATGGAGGACCCCATCGCCGACGAGGTCCGCGGCATCCTCGACGGGCACGTGGTGCTCGACCGGCGGATCGCCGAGCGGGGGCGCTGGCCGGCGGTGGACGTGCTCGCCTCTCTCTCGCGGGTGATGCCCCAGGTCACGACCGAGGAGCACCGGCGCCTCGCCGCCCGGTTCCGGGAGCTGCTCGCCGCCTACGAGCAGCGGCGCGACCTCATCCTCCTCGGCGCCTACATGCCCGGGGCGGATGCGCTGACCGACGAGGCCATCGCTCGCCAACCGGCGCTGGAGGCGTTCCTCGCGCAGGGGCGGGATGAGCCGGCAGGAACGCTGCTCGAGCGGATGCGGAAGGGAGTGGAGGGATGAGCGGGCTGCGTGCGCTCCAGCGGATCAGGACAGGGGCGCGCGACGGCGCGCAGGAGGCGTTCGCCCGGCGGCTGTCCGAGCTTCGTCTCGCCGAGGAGCTCCTGCGCCGGGCGACCACGCGCTGGGAGTCGCAGCGAGGGCGGGTCGCCCACCGTGCCGATGCGCGGCTCACGGTGCTGGGGAGTGGCGGAGCCGCCGGCAGCGCCGTCCTCCACGCCCGGCACGAGTCACGGCTTCGCGGGGAGCTCGAGGTCCTCGCCTTCGGACGGGACGTGGCGCGCCGTGAGCTCGCCTCGCGGTCCGCGTGGACGGCCGACGCTCTCGCCGCCCTCGAACGTGCAGAGGCGAGCCTGGCCGTGCTGGAGCGGTTGATCGAGCGGCGGGAAGAGGAGGCACGGCGCCGGCGGCTCCGGCGTGAGGAGCAGGCGCTCGAGGAGTCGGCGGGAGTCCGGGCTCGCTCGATCGGTTGACCGCCGCGCCTCGCCGCCCAACGTCGAGCTGCCTCGGGGAACGCCGTCGCGCCGCGCCACGACTGTCGGTGCTCCGCGTCACCGATCGATGCGGCCCGAGCGATCGGGGGAGCCGCCAGCCGTCGGCTCAGACGGTGGACCGCAACAGGCCCGCCCGCAGCGGGGCGAGGTAATTCAGGCTGCTCGCGGCCAGCGCGGCGCCAATCGCCAGATTGACCATCCCGCGCCAGAGCGGCGGCACGCCCCCGAGTGTCAGCCCGATGCTCAGCCCGGTCATCAGCCCGATGACCACCCAGCTCCGGGTCCCGTAGACATGGATCGCCCGGCGATCCTCGGTCAGCGCGGCGAGCCGGTCGATGTTCCGCCGGGCGGTCCTTCGCAGGAGGAACCACCCCTTCGCCGCGCCCACCACCAGCGCCCCGACCGCGACCACGGCCACGGCTCCGGGCGACGTCTCACCCCTGGCGGCATGGAGCAGGCGCGCCGTGCCGAGCGACAGCAGCACCACGGCACCGAGCATCCACAATCCGAAGGCGAGCCATCCGAGCGACCGCGGGGCGAGCTTGAAGGGCAGGGCCAGCAGCACCACGACGATGAACGGCATGATCGGCAGCGCCGGCATGGTTCTCGTTCGGCTACAGCTCGTCGAGGAACTCGTCGTTGTAGGTATACCGCGACAGCCGCTTCACCAGCGCCTCCATCGCCTCCACCGGCTTCACGCTGAAGAGCATCTGGCGGAGCTTCTTCACCTTCTCGTACTCCTTCTGGGTGAAGAGCTTCTCCTCCTTCCGCGTGCCGGACTGGGGGATGTTGATGGCGGGGAAGATGCGCTTCTCGGCCAGGAGCCGGTCGAGGGTGATCTCGCTGTTCCCGGTGCCCTTGAACTCCTCGAAGATGACCTCGTCCATCCGGCTCCCGGTATCGATCAGCGCCGTGCCGACGATGGTCAGCGAGCCGGCCTCCTCGGTCGCCCGGGCGGCGCCGAAGATGCGCTTGGGACGTTCGAGCGCCCGGCTGTCCACGCCGCCGGTGAGCGTCCGACCGGAGCTGTCGACCTCCTTGTTGAAGGCCCGCGCCAGCCGGGTGATCGAGTCCAGCAGGATGATGACGTCCTTTCCACTCTCCACCATCCGCCGCGCGCGCTCCAGGGCGAGCTCGGCCAGCTTGAGGTGATCGCCGGAGGGCCGGTCGGCGCTCGAGGCCAGCACCTCGGCCTTGATGCTCCGGCGCATGTCGGTGACCTCCTCGGGACGCTCGTCGATGAGGAGCACCATCACGTGCATCTCGGGATGGTTGGTCAGCACCGCCTGGGCGATGCGCTGGAGCATGATGGTCTTGCCGGTCTTCGGCGGAGCGACGATCAGCGCCCGCTGGCCCTTGCCCAGCGGGGCGATGATGTCCAGGACGCGGGTCACCATCTCCTTGTGCCCGTGCTCGAGCTTGATGCGCTCCACCGGGTCGATGCTGGTGAGGTCGTTGAAATGGGGGAGCCGCGGCGCGCCCTCCACCGGTTGGCCGTCGATGGTCTCCACCTTCTGGACCAGACCCTTCTGCCCGCGCATCTGGGCCAGCGCCGTGACGTACTGGCCCTGACGCAGCCGGAGCTTCTGGACCAGGTTCTTGGGGAGCTCGGCGTCCTCGGGACCGGGCAGGAGGTTCCGGCGGATCTGCCGCAGGAAGGCGTTCGGGCCCTTGGCCTCGGTGTCGAGCACGCCCTCCACCGGGAGCAGGTTGGGCTGCACCTGGACGGGGGGCGGCCGCGGGGCGCCGGCCGGGGCCTGTTGCCCGGGCTGGGGCTGCTGCTGTTGCTGGCGCGCCTGCCACTGCTGCAACTCCTGGGGTGTGAGGAAGGCTTGGGTCTGCTGGCCGTCGGGGCCGGTCACCATCCGATATGCCTGGCCCTCGGGAGTGAAGAGGACCGGAGCGCCCCGTCCGCGACGGCGACGCCGCCGCCGGCGGCGGCCCGGAGCGGGCGCCTGGCCAGGGCCGAGGGCGGGGCCTCCGCCGGGAGCGGCAGTCGCGCCGGGCGCCTCGTCGGGGCCATCGTCGTCCGCGCCGTCGTCTCCGTCGCTGCCGGGGGCCTCGGGCGCGGGGGCCGCGGCGGGAGGGGTGTCGAGGGTGTCGTTGTCGTTGCTCATCATGCTCTCGAGAGAGTGAGAGGCGAGGCCGGAGGACAGGGCGAGAGCGCGTCTTGCGCTCACGAGCCCCGACCGGTCCGGCAGGCCCCGGAATTCGTCCCCACCGGCCAGCCCGGGAAGTGGGCCCGACCCGACGGAGACTTTTCTTCTATATCAAAGTTTCGCCCGGGCTGCAGGGAACGTCACCGGGGAGGTGGCGGCTGTTCGACATGGGGTCGCTGACCGGCCAGGAACCTGGCCACGCTCGGGGCCTGGACCACGCGGGCGGCCCCACAGAGGCGGGCCCGCTCCTCGGCCTTCCGCAGCTGAAAGGGGAGGCTGGGGTAGGTCCGCGCGAGAGGAGCGAAGTCGGCGGCCACCCGCGCGGCCTCCTCCTCCGAGCACCCGGTCAGCAGCGACGGGAGGATTTGGACGTCCGCCTCGGCCATCAGCCCCGCGAGCTGCTCCTGGTGGGCCACGAGCCACTCGGTGGTGCCGCTTCTCAGTTCTGGCGTGTAGGCGTGCGCAAACAGGATGCGGAACCGTTCCCACAGCCGGAGCCTGGGCGAGAGCACCAGGGCCCGCGCACGCTCGGCCAGCTCGGGCTGGAGGAACGACCCCAGGCCGCTTGCCAGCGCCAGACGCACGCTCGACTCGTCGGAGGCGAGCAGCCTCGCCTCCATCGCCGCGAACTCGCTCTTCCCGCCCCTGCGCGCCGCGGCCCGGACGCTCACGTCGCGCAGGTCCGGGCTCACCGCATCCGGGTGCACGCCTCCATCGTCACCCACCCACGCGCGGCCGAGCCGGGCAGCCCGTGCCAGCACCTCGGGATCCCCGGCATCGAGCGCCAGGAACTTGATGACGTCCGAGCGGAGCTCTGCGACGCGGGGAGACTCGCCCTGGCGGGTCGTCCAGCCCAGCCGTGCCAGGGCGGGGCGGAACTGGGCGGCCATGCTCCGCCGGAGCTCGGGATCCACCTCCGGGGAAGACCAGTACAGCCGTGTCCCGAGGAGGAACCTCATCGCCCGGCTGGGCACCGAGGGTTCCGGCTCTCGGGCCATCGGCGTCAATCGCGCGAGCGCCTCGGCGGCCGGCACTGCCCCGTCGACTGCGCTCGAGAGCAGGGCATCGGTCGCCGAAAGCCGCTCCGCCGGGGCGAGCTTCGGCCATGCCGTTCGCAGCACCGCATCCATCCCGCCGGCGGGCAGCAGCCAGCGGTAGTACCCCCTGGCCCCGGCGTTCAGGTGCACCCAGCGGGGGCAGCGTCCGGGGAGTGGAATCGTCCCCTCCTCGCCGGTGAGCAGTACACATCGCGGCCGCGGGTCCCGGTCGGCCCGCGCGCAGACCGGCACCTGCCAGCGCAGCTGCGTCGCCCTCGAGCCCAGCGGCAGCGCACGTTCCTGGTGGAGCGCGATCCGGGCGCCCGTCGGATCGCAGTGGACCTCGCCGCGAATCAGCGGCACGCCGGGCTGATCGACGAAGCCCAGCAAGGCAGGGCCGATGTCCTGGCCGGGCCCCGAGAGGGCCGAGATGAGGTCCTCGGTCGTCGCGTTTCCGTCCCGATGCGCCTCGACGTACCGGGCCATCCGCTTCCGGAAGACCTCGGGGCCGAGGAGGTTCTGGAACATCGCCATCACCCCGGCGCCCTTCGGATAGATGACGCTGGGGTCCCAGGCACGGAGATCCCCCTCGGTCCGGATGGGCCAGCGGATGGCGCGTGAGCCCTCCAGCTCGTCGTTGCGCATCGCGGCGATGGACTCCTCGGCCTGGATGATCTCCGCCCCGAGCGCGGGATCCCACCGGCCGACCACCTCGGTCTCCATGAAGCTGGCGAAGGACTCGTTCAGCCAGAGGTCGTCCCAGAATCGAGGCGTCACCAGATCGCCGAACCAGTGGTGGGCCATCTCGTGGGTCATCACCCGGGCGACGCTCAGCCGATCGTCGAGGGATGCTTCGCCCTCGCGCGCGAGCAGGAGCTTCTCCGCGTAGAGGATGAGCCCGGCGTTCTCCATCGCCCCGAAGGCGAAGTCGGGGACCGCGACGTGGTCCAGCTTCTCGTAGGGGTAGGGGATCCCGAGCCAGCGCTCGAGCCCTTGAAGCAGCTTCCCCCCGGAGGCGAGGCCGTACGCCAGCTCCGGCCCGCGCTCCTTCGGTGCGATGCCCCGGATCTGGAGGGGGCGGGGGCGGATGCGGTCCGGCGGGAGCGGCGCGGGGGAGACGACGTCGAGGTCACCCACCACGAAGGCCACCAGGTAGCTGGGGAGCGGACGGGTGGTGCCGAAGCGGACTCGCTTGAGGCCCCCATCGGCCGGGCGCTCTTCCACCGCGGGGGTGTTCGCCGCCGCGGTCATCCGCTGCGGGACGATGAGCTCCAGGTCCCAGGGAATCTTGAACCCCGGCTCGTCGAAGCAAGGGAAGGCACGACGCGCGTCGATGAACTGGAACTGGGTGAAGGCCGCCCAGCCTCCCCGCGTCTGGAGCCGGTAGAGGCCCACCAGGTGCGGGTCGAAGCGGCCGCTGAAGCCGAGGACGAGCGTCGCCCGACCGGCGACCGGGGGGCCGCTCCAGGACACGCGCGCTGCGCTGCGACGCGGATCCGGGTCCACACGCACCGGGACCTCGCCGCCGGCGGTCCTCAGGACGGCCTCCCCGAACTGCAGGTCGCTGGCCGAGACCCAGAGATCCTGCCGGGCCGAATCCAGGTTCAGGGACACCTCGACCCGGCCCTGGAAGCCCTCTCGATCGGGCACGACAGTGAGCGAGATGCGCTCGGCGAGCGGGTGCACGTCCGGGGGAAGCCGGAACACCGGCTCGGTGCCCGCCGGCCCCTGCGCCGCAGTGCTCGAGGAACCCGCATCGGGGGCGAGGGCCGGAGCGGCCGACACCGTCGGCGCTCGCGAAGGCGGCGTCGAGGCGCACGCCAGGAGAACTGCCCAGGCGAACCACGGGAGCAGCGTTCGCATCGGGTCTCCCCCCTCTCACTGCGAGTGCGCGGGAGGCTACTGCAGCTGCAGCTCGAACGGCAGTGCCGCCTTCAGTCCCGGTTCGAGGAGGAAGAGCGAGGGAATCCCGACTTCCCGGGCCAGACGCTGCAAGGCCTCGGGTTCAGGGCCTGCGCGCTCCCCGCTCACACCGAGTTGGGTGAGAGCGCCGTTCTCCCCCGCGAGGGCCGCGAAGAGGCCCGTCGGGCCTCCGTAGGTCACGAGCGCGAGATCCTCGCCCTCCGGCACGCCCGCTCGGCGCCGGGCCTCGGCCACCGCCTCGGGCAGACCCCCGAGCGCGTCGACGAGCCCGCGGGAGCGCGCGTCCTCGCCGGACCAGATGCGCCCGCGCGCCACCGCGTCCACGCGCGCGGGATCCATCTTCCGGCTCCGCGCCACCTCGCTCACGAAGTCCTCGTAGAAGGCATCCACCCACCGTTGAGCGGCGGCCTGCTCGGCCGGCGTCCAGGGCCGGTACAGCCCGAGGATGTCCGAGAGCGGTCCGCGCTTCAGCGTCTCCACGTTGACCCCGAGCTTCTTCCCCAGCCCCTCGAGCCCAGGCTTGAGCACGAACACCCCGATGCTCCCGGTGAGCGTCGTTGGCTCGGCGATCACCCAGTCCGCGCCCATCGCTGCGTAGTAGCCGCCCGACGCCGCGGCGCCGCCCATCGTCGCTACCACCGGCTTCCTCGCCCGGGCGCGGAGCACCGCCCGGTACATGATGTCCGAGGCCAGCCCATCGCCACCGCCGCTGTCCACCCGGAGAACGATGGCCGCGACCCGCGGGTCGTTCTCGGCGTCGCGGAGCGCCCGCTCGACGGTCTCGGCGCCGGCCGAGTGGGAGAAGCCGAACGGGTCGCTCCGGCTCCGCCCCCCGGTGATGGTGCCGATGACCGGGACGACCGCGATGCGCCGCGGCTCTCCCCAGCGACGCTCGGGCGCAGGCGGCGAGTACGGGCCCACCCAGCGGCCGTCGGGCACGAGCGCGGCTCCTGCCCGGTCCAGCTGCGCCGGGTCCACCACGTCGTCCGCGAGCTTCTCCCGCACCGCGGTTCGTGGCGGGAGGAGCCCCTCCTCGAGCACCCTGCGGAAGCGCTCTGCCGGAAGCGCGCGGGACTCGGCGACCAGGCCCTCGTAGCGGCGGGACTCGACGTCGAGGAATGCGTCGAGCGACTCGCGCTGCTCGCGGCTCATGGTCGCCCGGGTGAGCGAGTCCGGCGCGTCCTTGTAGGGCCCGACACGTGCGACATCCCACTTGATGCCGAGCTTCTGCATCGTCTCCCCGAGGAAGATGACGTTCGCCGAGAGGCCGTTCACCTCGAGGAAGGACTGGGGGGCCACCCAGATGCGGTCGGCCCCGGTCGCGACCAGGTACTCCTTGTCGCCGCCCGAGAGGAGCATCGCCGCGACGCGCTTGCCACGCTGGCGGAGCCGGACCAGCTCGGCGCGGAGCTCCTCGGCCTCCGCCATCCCGATGGACAGCCGGTCGATCTTCACCACCAGGCCCGCGAGGGTGCGGTCCCCGCCGGCGCGCTGCAGCCGGCGGAGCAGCTTGAAGTGGGGATCCTCGTCCTGGATCCCGAGCAGCCCGAGCGCCGAGCCGCCGCCGGCGAGCGCCGACTCGAGATCGATCAGCCCCACCTGGCCGCCGAACAGCTCGACGCCGCGGTAGCGGGAGGCCGAGAGCCGGGCCTGGACCACGTGGTCCGTGCCGTCCGGGCCTCCTCCCAGGGCGTAGCCGATGCCGGCGTGCCCTCCGTTCAGGGTGAGCGACACCTGCCAGAACCACGGGTCGCCCGCCTCGCGCCAGCTCTTGGTCACCGAGGTCCCGAGCAGCACGCCGCGCACCACCTCGGCCTGGACCACCGCGCCGACCCGGCTCTCGCCGAGGGTGTTGAACCCGGGGAACTGCCAGTTCGCGCCCAGGGTCAGCCAGTCGCCCCAGGGCCGGACGCCGAAGGCCAGCTCCCAGGTGCGGGTGTGAGCCTCGTCGCCGATGTCCTTGAGCGCGAGCCCGAGCGAGAGCGTCCGGCTCGGCCGGCTGGCGAGCCCCAGGTCCCAGGTGTTCGGTCCGGGCGCCGTGCCGAGGTTCGGGGTGTAGACGTTGAGGCTGCTTCCCAGGCTCAGCCACTGCCCGCCGACCGAGAAGGTGTACGAGGTCTTCCGGTAGCCGCCGCGCTCCGAGCCCACGGGCGGTCCGCGCACCCAGTCCAGCCCGACGCCGAAGCCGATCCAGTCGAAGAAGGTGCTGCCGAAGTAGAGGCCGTCGACGATGGAGTCGAGGTGGAGATTCCGCTCGTGCTGGTAGATGAGCATCGGCCCCCCGATGAACTGGAGTCCGGCGGGGTTCACCTCGGGGGCGGTCACCTCGTCGGCCAGCGCGGCGTTGGTGGGGGGGAGCGTGGGGCGGAGCTCGCCGATGGCCGAGGCCTGGGCGCGGGCGAGCGCGGGGACGAGCAGGAGGACGAGCGCGGCGGCGGAGCGAGTCACCCCCACTGCTTCCTCCAGATGCGGGGCTCCGGGCAGCAACAAAGCGACGGGTGGGCTCCCTTTCTTGCCTCGTGGGTCTCGGCCGTTAGGATGCTGGCGCTGCGTCAGGGTGCTACAGGGGAGAACCGCGCGGATTTCCTCGCCTTCTTCCCCGGCAAGCGGGCGCCCGGAGCGAGGCGATGGCACGACAGAACACGGCAGTGAAGGCGCGCGGCAAGGCGCCACCGGGCGGAAACGGCGAGCTGGACCTCGGCGGAGGCGGCGGGAGCGACACGCCCGCGGCGCTCCACGAGGAGGCCCGGCGCCGCTACCTCAACTACGCGCTGAGCGTCATTACCTCGCGCGCGCTGCCCGACGTGCGCGACGGCCTGAAGCCGGTGCAGCGGCGGATCCTCTACGGGATGTGGCACGACCACCGGCTCACCAGCGACGCCAAGTACGCCAAGTGCGCCAAGGTCGTCGGCACCATCCTCGGGAGCTACCACCCGCACGGCGACACCGCGGTCTACGACGCGCTGGTCCGGCTGGCCCAGGACTTCTCGCTCCGCTACCCGCTGGTCGACGGGCACGGCAACTTCGGCTCGCTCGACGGCGATGCCGCCGCGGCGATGCGCTACACCGAGTGCCGGCTCGCGCCGCTGTCGACCGACCTCCTGGCCGAGCTGGAAAAGAACGTCGTTCCTTACCGGCCCACCTACGATGCGAGCACGCGGGAGCCGGTGGTCCTGCCGGCGCTGGTCCCGCAGCTCCTGATGAACGGCACCACTGGAATCGCGGTGGGAATGGCCACCAACATCCCGCCGCACAACGTGGGCGAGCTGTGCGAGGCGCTCGCCGCGCTGATCAAGGATCCGAAGCTCGAGACCAAAGATCTCGTGCGGTTCGTGAAGGGCCCGGACTTCCCCACCGGTGCCCAGGTGCTGAACGGCAAGAAGGAGCTCCGGGAGATCTACGAGACCGGCCAGGGCTCGGTGCGGGTGCGCGGGGAGTGGAAGCTGGAGCAGCTCCCCCGCGGGGGGCAGCAGATCGTCATCACCTCCATCCCGTACACGGTGAACAAGTCGAGCCTGGTGGCGAAGATCGGCGACCTGGTGCGCGAGCGGAAGCTGGCCCCGCTCACCGACGTGCGCGACGAGAGCACCGACGACGTGCGCATCGTGCTGGAGATCAAGCGCGACGCGGGCGCCGAGATGGTCATGGCGTACCTGTTCAAGCACACCCCGCTGCAGACGAACTTCAACGTGAACATGACCGCCCTGGTCCCCGGCCGGGACCCGGAGGTCGGCACACCGGAGCGGCTCGACCTCAAGACGATGCTCCAGCACTTCCTGGACTTCCGCTTCGAGGTGGTGACCAGACGGCACGAGTTCGAGCTCGCCCAGGTCAAGAAGCGGCTCCACGTCCTCGAGGGCTTGGAGAAGGTCTACGACGCGCTCGACGAGATGGTCCGCATCATCCGCAAGTCGGACGGCAAGCAGGACGCCGCAGGCAAGCTGATGAAGCGCTTCGAGCTGGACGCCGAGCAGGTGGACGCCATCCTCGAGCTCAAGCTCTACAAGCTCGCCCGGCTGGAGATCCTGGTCATCCAGAAGGAGGCCAAGGAGAAGCGGGCCGAGGCGGTGCGGCTGGCCGGTGTGCTCAAGGACCCCAGGAAGCGCTGGGCGGTGGTGACCGACGAGCTCGGCCAGGTGAAGTCGAAGTACGCCGACGCGCGCCGGACCAAGTTCGGTGGCGGTGGCGACGACGTGGAGTACTCGGAGGAGGCCTTCATCGCCGACGAGGACGCGCACGTGGTGCTCACCCGCGACGGCTGGGTGAAGCGGGTCCGGGAGATGAAGGACCCGAGCACCACCCGGCTCCGCGAGGGGGACGAGGTGATGGCGGTGGTCGCCGGGTCGCTGAAGAGCAACCTGGTGTTCTTCTCCAACTTCGGCTCGGCGTACGTCACGCGGTTCAACGACGTCCCTCCCTCCACCGGCTACGGCGACCCGGTGCAGAAGCTGTTCAAGTTCGACGACGGCGAGCGGGTGGTCGGCGCACTGTCGCTCGACCCGAGGCTGGCCCGGCCCGAGCTAATGATCGGCGTGAGCCAGCGCGGCTACGGGCTGCGCTTCCCGCTGGCCGCGCACACCGAGGCCTCCACCCGCTCGGGGCGCCGCTACGCCCGGCCGGGCGAGGGCGACGAGCTGCTGGGCGTCGTCCCGGTGGGCAATCGAGACCTCCTGGCGGTGGTGACCGAGCACGCCCGGGCCCTGGTGACCAGGGCGAACGAGATCAACGAGCTCGCCGGACCCGGCCGTGGAGTGACCGTGATCAAGGTCGAGCCGGATGACCGGGTGCTGGCCTTCCTCTGCACCGCGGACAAGGAGGCCCGCCTGGAGCTCGAGACGTCGAAGGGGAGGAAGCTCGTGCTCTCGCCCACGAGGTACGAGGTGAGCGCGCGCGGGGGCCGGGGACGGGAGATGGCGCGGAAGGAGACGGTGAAGCTGTTGCCGGCGCCGCTGCAGTGGACGCCGCTGCCGGAAGAGAAGAAGGAGGAGCGCTGACCATGGCCACCGCGAAGAAGGCCACCGCCCGCGGCGGGAGCTACAGCGCCAGTGACATCCAGGTCCTCGAGGGCCTGGAGCCGGTCCGCAAGCGCCCTGCGATGTACATCGGCGGGACCGACCTCTCCGGGTACCACCACCTGCTCTGGGAGATCGTCGACAACAGCGTCGACGAGGTGATCAACGGCTACGCCGAGAAGATCGAGGTGACCCTCCACAAGGACGGAAAGACGGTCACCGTCACCGACGACGGCCGGGGCATCCCGGTGGACGTGCACCCGCGCTACCGCAAGCCGGCACTGGAGATCATCCTCACCACGCTGCATTCGGGCGGAAAGTTCGAGCAGGGGAACTACCTGCACTCCGGCGGTCTGCACGGGGTGGGCAGCTCGGTGGTCAACGCGCTCTCCAGCAAGCTGGTGGCCGAGGTCAAGCGCGAGTCGAAGCGATGGGTCCAGACCTTCTCCCGTGGCAAGCCCACGTCCCCTCTGAAGTCGACGGGGCCGGCGCGGGGGACGGGCACCGCGATCACCTTCACCCCGGACCCGGAGATCTTCGGAGAGAAGGCCCGGTTCGACCCCGAGCTGATCCGCGACCGGCTGGAGGCCAAGAGCTACCTCCACAAGGGCATGGAGGTGGTCTTCCGCGACGAGTCCGCCTCACCGGCCACCGAGGTGAGCTACCGGCACGACGGGGGCATCGAGGAGTACCTGGCGAAGGTCGTGGCCGAGCGCGGCAAGGCGCTGGTCCCGGCCGGGGCCGCGCCGTTCTACGTCTCACGGGAGGAGCCACGCCTGGAGCTGGCCGTGGCCTGGACCGAGGCCACCGACGAGCACGTCCGCAGCTACGTCAACGGCATCCCCACCGCGAATGGCGGAACGCACGAGGCGGGCCTTCGCTCCGGCCTGGTGAAGGCGATCCGGAACTACATCGAGACCCACGAGCTGACGCCCAAGGGGGTGACCCTCACCGCGGAGGACATCCGCGAGGGGATGGTGGCCATTCTCTCGACGTACGTGATCGAGCCTCAGTTCCAGGGCCAGACCAAGGGACGGCTGAACAACCCGGAGATGGCGGGCCTGGTGGACAACGCCGTCCGGCCGGCGCTGGAGAAGTGGCTGAACGACAACCAGTCGGTGGCCGAGTCCATCGTGGCCCGCATCACCCTGGCCGCCCGGGCGCGGGAGGCCAGCCGCGCGGCGTCGCTGGAGGTGACCCGCAAGAGCGCGGTGAGCCACAAGCTCAACCTTCCCGGGAAGCTCGCCGACTGCGCCTCGACGAACCCCCACGAGAGCGAGCTGTTCATCGTCGAGGGCGACTCGGCCGGCGGCTCGGCCAAGCAGGGCCGTGACCGCCGGACCCAGGCCATCCTTCCGCTCCGCGGGAAGGTGCTGAACGCCGAGCAGGCCTCGACCGACAAGGTGGCGAGCAACAAGGAGCTGCAGGACATCGTCAGCGCGCTCGGCTGCGGCATCGGCCCGGACCTGAACCTCGAGAAGCTCCGCTACGGCCGGGTGTTCCTCCTGATGGACGCCGACAGCGACGGGCACCACATCGCCACCTTGCTCCTGACGTTCTTCTACCGGCACCTCCGGCCGCTCATCCAGAACGGCGTGGTGCACATCGCCCAGCCGCCCCTGTACCGGATCGACATCGGCAAGGAGACCTACTGGGCCCTGGACGAAGCGGACCGTGACCGAATCATCAAGGAGAAGGCCAGGGGCAACGCCAAGCCCAACGTGATGCGGTTCAAGGGTCTTGGCGAGATGCAGCCCGAGGACCTCAAGGCCACCACGCTCGATCCGCGGCGCCGCCAGTCGCTCCGGGTGAGCATCGTCAACGAGCTCGAGACCGACCGGGTGATCAACGACCTGCTCGGCAAGGACGTGTCGGCGCGCTTCAAGTTCATCATGGAGCGGGCGCGCGAGGTCGAGGGCGAGGAGCTGGACATCTGAGCGGCGAACGGCTGGCGCTCATCGAGCTCGGCGCGCCCGAGTACGCGCAGGAGCTCGACCTGCGCTGGCGGGTGCTGCGAAGGCCGCTCGGCCACGGTCGTGGCGCGGTGACGTTTCCGTTCGAGGCCGAGAGCTTGCACCTGGTCGCGCTCGACGGGGACCGGGTGGTCGGCTGCGTGCTGTTCCACCCGGAGGGCCCGGGGACCGGGCGGCTATTCCAGATGGCCGTCGAGCCCGAGCGACAGGGGACCGGGCTCGGGACCCGCCTGGTCCGCGCGCTGGAGGGAGAGGTGACCGAGCGGGGATTCCGCGAGATCACCCTCCATGCGCGGGACACCGCGGTCGGCTTCTACGCCCGGCTCGGGTACGTCTCGTTCGGCGCGCCGTACGCCGAGGTCGGGGTTCCGCACCAGAACATGCGCCGGGCCCTTCGAATGGATCCCGAACCGGCGCGGAGGTGAGGCGGCCCGGGCCCGGCCGCCGCGGGTGTCAGAGCCTCTCGCGGACGTTGGCGATCGTCATCAAGGTGAGATCCGCGGCGTTCCGGGCCGAGGCCGGGTTCTGTCCCGTGACCAGCCGCCCGTCGGCGATGGCGAATGGCTGGAAGTTCGGCGCGGTCTCGACCCTGGCGCCCAGAGACTCGAGGCGGGTCTGGAGCAGGAACGGGACGGCCTTCGTCAGGCCGACGGCCTCCTCCTCGGCGTTGGTGAATGCCGTCAACTGGCGGCCAGCCACCACGGGACGCCGGTCCGAGTCCACCGCGCGCACCAGCCCCGCCGGGCCGTGGCAGACGGCGGCCACCACGCGCCCCGAGGTCCAGGCCCGCGAGACCGCGCTGGCCAGGGCGATGCTCACCGGAAAGTCGAACATCGTGCCGTGGCCGCCCGGGAGGAAAACCGCGTCGAAGCGGGTCGCGTCCACGGACTCGATCGGGACCGAATGCGTCAAGGTCCGTACCGCTGTCGGGTCTGCCAGGAACCGCTCCACCACCGGCGCCTCGGCCCCGGTCGGGGGGGTCGAGCGCGGGTCCACCGGAATCTTGCCGCCCTGGATCGAGGCCACCGTCACCCCGGCGCCGGCGTCCACGAACGTCATGTAAGGGACCGCGAGCTCTTCCAGCCAGACCCCGGTGGGCTTCCCCGTGTCCCCCATCACTGCGTGTGACGTCGCCACCATCAAGATCCTGGGTGCCACCATCCGAGCTCTCCTTCGTCGGGCGAGGAGGTAACGGCGGACCGGCGTCCGCGCCCGCTTGCGGAGGAACGGAGGGGACGCGGGCGCCACGGTGGTGGCACAATGCTTCTCCGGAGGTCGTCGGTCGGCCCATGCCCCCTCAGCTCTTCCTGCACCAGCTCCAGCTCGGGCCGATGCAGAACTTCGTGTACCTGGTCGGCACCGAGGGGGAGCGCGACGTGGTGGTCGTCGACCCGGCGTGGGATGTCGACGCGATCGAGAAGACCTGCGTCATCCACGGGAAGCGGCTGTGCGGCATCCTGCTGACCCACTCACACAAGGACCACACCAACGGGGTGGGGGAGCTGCTCGCCCGGCGCGACCTGCCGGTCTACGTGAACCGGACCGAGGTCGAGTTCTCCGAGGACCTGAAGGCGTTCGCTGGTGCGCTCCGGCCCCTCGGCCCGGGCGACCCGGTCCCGCTCGGGGGCGTGACCGCCCGGGTCATCCACACTCCAGGCCACACGCCGGGCTCGCAGTGCCTCCATGCCGCGGACGCGCTCCTCTCCGGCGACACCCTGTTCGTCAACGGCTGCGGCCGCTGCGACCTGCGCGGCGGTGACCCGGGCCAGATGTACGGCACGCTGACCCAGACACTGCGCAAGCTGCCCGGGGTGACCCGCCTCTTCCCTGGGCATGACTACGGCGACGTCCCGGTCTCCTCGCTGGAGCGCGAGGCCTCCCGCAATCCGTACTTCCAGTTCAAGGATTCGGCGTCGTTCGTTGCATACCGGATGCGGCCGCGGACCTGACCGCCTCGAGCGCATCCATCGGCTCGGGCGCCGCTCGCCGGAGCGAGATGGCCGCGGCCAGGGCCAGCACGGCCAGCGAGGCCACCGACCACAGCAGCGACCAGATCAACGCCGGGACGTGCGTCTGTGATGCCAGCAACACCGCGTCGCTTGGTCCCCCGCCGCCCGGGCGCCAGAGGTCGTCGCGCAGGTCGAACAGCGCGTAGAGCCCGGTGAAGGCCGCGATGACCATCACCAGGGCCCGCACCGCTGCGCCGGGCAGCGCCCGCGCGAGGACCAGCAGCACCGCGCCCATCACCAGGCAGTAGCCGACGGTGAACGCGTTCCCCGCGTAGATCAGCCCCATCGCCGTCACCCAGACGCCCATGGCGTAGAGCACCGGCCGGTGCAGCCGGAAGCGGAAGGCGAGCACCAGCTGGAGCGCGCCCGACACGGCGCTCCCCAGGTAGCCGGCAGAGTAGACGGCGATCTGCGGGAGCCAGCCCGCCGGAAGCGAGGACAGGCACTGCCCCGACTCGTCGGCCCCGACGATGACCCGCTCCACCCGGCCGCCGAAGAGCAGCGTGGCGAGCGCGTGCCCGGTCTCGTGCACCAGCACGACGAGCAGCCGCAGCGGTGCGAGCCAAGGGGCGCTCCAGAACCACAGGCCGGCCATCACCAGGACGGCCAGGACGACGAGTCGCCCGGCGTCGAGGCCGGAGCGGGGGCGGAGAGGGTCGGGCACGGAGGGGTGCGCTCTGGACGTTCGAGACCCGCCGTCTATTCCACGGGTCCGTGCGCGGCGCCTGGCGACGGTCCGCCCGGAATGCAGCGCCGTTGCACCTGCCCCGTCGAGGGCTAGAGCTGCTCCTGCACGTGCTCCTGCTCGTCCTGGCGGGTCATGCCCCAGTCCTTCAGCCGCTTGAAGAGCGTCGAGCGTGCGACCCCGAGCTCCTTCGCCACCCGCTCGCGGTTGTTGTTGAACTGGCGCAGCGCGGATTCGACGATCTGCCGCTCGGCCAGCTCGAGCATCTCCTCCAGCTTCCGGCCGGGGAGGTACTGCCCGGCCAGGGTGCCGTTCTCCCGGTGACGGGGAGAGGGGTCCGGATCGAACGAGAGATCTGCCTCGTCGATGGCCGTCCCACGGCGCAGGAGCAGCGCCCGGTGGACGACATTGCGCAGCTCGCGCACGTTTCCCGGCCAGGGGTGGGCCTCGAGCCGCGCCAGCGCCGCCGGGGTGAGCCGGACCGTCTGTCCGCGCGGGGAGAACTGCGACAGCAGATGTTCTGCCAGCGTCGCGATGTCGCCGCGGCGATTGCGGAGCGGCGGGAGGGTCAGCGGGACGACGCAGAGCCGGTAGTACAGGTCGTCGCGGAACTGTCCCATCCGGCTCGCCGCGAGGAGGTCGCGGTTGGTCGCGGCCACCACCCGCACGTCCACGTGGCTGGGACGGCTCGACCCCACTCGCTTGATCTCGCCCGACTCGAGCGCCCGGAGCAGCTTCGCCTGCAGGTCCAGCGGGAGCTCGCCGATCTCGTCGAGGAAGAGCGTGCCGCCGTCCGCCTCCTCGAACGCGCCCTTGTGCGCGCCGACCGCCCCGGTGAAGGCGCCCTTCTCGTGGCCGAACAGCTCGCTCTCGATGAGCTCCTTGCTGATCGCCGCGCAGTTCACCGGGACGAAGGGACGCTCGGCGCGCGGGCTGCGGGCGTGGATCGCACGGGCCACCAGCTCCTTGCCGGTCCCGGACTCGCCGAGGAGGGTGACCGCCGCCGCCGAGGGCGCGACCCGCTCGATCAGGTCGATGAGCTGGCGCATGGCCGGGTCCTGGCCGACCAGCCCCTCCCACGCGGCCGGAGCGTCCTTGCGCACGGGCGTGGCGGGCTCGAGCAGCACGTCCGTCTCGCCGATGCGGAGCTGGGTGTGCAGCGGCACCTCGGCCTCGAACAGCCGCACCGCGCCGAGCCAGGTGCCGTTGGTGCTCGCGTGATCGAGCACCAGGAACCGGGCGCCCCGGCGGGTGAGGCGAAGGTGCTTGCCGGAGATGAACCGGTCGTCCAGCACCAGGTCGCTCCCCGGGTCCTTCCCGATGGTGGCGCCCTCGCCCACCAGCCGGTGCACCGACTCGCTGCCGCCGTGCCGGAGACGGATCTGCGCCACCTGCCACCGCTCGGAGCCGCCGTCGGCGCGCGGTTGGGCGACCGTGCCCCGCACCTCGGTCTCGGGCACGTCGTTGGTGCTCGCCGCGTGCGCCCGGAAGATGGCCCGCCACTGCCCGAGCGCGATCTCCGCGCCGTCGCCGAGGGGCGCTCTCGGCGCGCGTGTGCCTCCGACCACGGTTCCCTTGCCCGAGAGGTCCTCGACCAGTGCCGAGTCCCCGGAGAGGAGGACCGCCGCCTGCTGTCTGCTCACCTCCGGATCCGGGATGACCACGTCACACCGGTCCCCGCGCCCGAGCACGATCCTCGGCCGATCCAGCGTGAAGCGGAGCACCTCCTCGCCACGCCGCAAAAACACCAGTTCCGGCATCCGACGGCCCCCCCCCCGTACGTGCCATGCAACGCTAGCAGCGGGCTGCCCCGGAGTTCAACGGCACCCGACGCGGGGTGAAACCCGCTCAGCGGCCGGGGCGGAGGTTCGGCTTCCCCAGGTAGCCGGTGAGCTTCGCGTTCCGGTACGCCGAGTCCTGCGGGTCCACCGGGAGCTGGGTGAAGCCGGCAGCGATCATCCCCATCCGGCGGAGGAAGTCCGCGGCGGGGCGGATCCGCAAGGTCAGGTCGGGCTCGGAATAGGGCAGGGCGCGCGCGAGCCGCACCGTCCCGGACGCCTGGATGTCCAGCTCGGGCCCCTCGAGCCGAAGCGCCTTCAGCGTTCCGGTGCCGCGCTCGATGGGAAGCTCGGCCTCGAGCTTCCCAAAGTTGATCGGCGGGAGGTCCACCGGGGTCATCTGCCCCATCAAGGGAACGGTCACCGTGCCGCCCTTCACCTCGAGGCCGCTCCCGCCGAGGCGCAGCCGTCCGGAGGCCTGCGAGAGATCCGGCTGCCCACCCTGGGGCCCGCTGGTGGGGATGTCGAGCGAGAGCTCGCCGTCGATCGTCCCCACCACGTCCACCCCGGTGAGCGCGGCCACCCCTGCCCTCGCGAGCGCCAGGTGATCGAAGTGCAACCGGAGCTTCGGTGCGCTGCCGGTGCCGATGGCGCCCCCCGCGTCGCCGCCGAACAGCGCGGCAGAGAAGCCCACCCCCCAGGGGAAGAGGGAGGGACGGAGCGTGAGCCGGTCCACCCGCACCGTCTGGTCCGGGGGCAGGAGCCCGTCGGGGCGCTCACCCACCCGCACCCCCCGCGCGCTCACTCCGAGGAACGCCGGGCCCATCGAGTCGATGCGCACCCAGAGGCCTGCCGCGTCGGCCTCGGACGCGATGCGCGCCCGGACCGCGTCGTAGGGGAAGGTGAGCGCCAGGAACAGCGCGAAGAGGAAGACCCCCAGCCCGACCCAGGCCGCGGTGCGCTGCCAGCCGACGAGCGGCGACATCCTGAACGTGCGGAGGCGCTCGGTCAGGTCGGCCAGCTGCATCAGTTCCCCGCCTTGAGCCGGTAGGCGGTGACGGTGGTCCAGGCGGTGAGGACGCCGTCCTTGGGCCTGGGCTCGATGCGCAGGAAGGTCACCCGCACCACCCCCGGACCCTGCTCCAGCGAGCCGAGGAAGTCCACCAGCTTGGGGAGCGAGACGTCGGTCAGCGTGAGCTCCACGCTGCTCTCGATGATCCTCCCGTCACCCACCGGGACGTCGCCCTTGGGGGTGAGCGAGGGGATGTCGAGGCCGGCCTTGGTGCCCTTCTCGTTGACGTAGGTGAGAAGGCTCACGTCGCTGGCGGTGAGCGCCGCCTCGGCCTGCTTCCTGGCCCGCTCGGCCTCGGCGTACCCGGCGGCGAGCTGCTCGGCCTCGGCCAGCCGCTGGAGCTTCCCCTCGGTCCGGCGCCGGGTGGCGTCGGCCGAGCTCGAGAGGAGGAAGAGGACGATGAAGCTGACCACCACCACCGTCGCCGCGCCGGCGCTGGTCACCATCACCCGCTCGCGGGGGTTGAGCCGGAGAAACCAGGCCTGGAGGTCGCTCCACAGGAGCCGGAGGCGGTCCATCATGAGCCGGACCCCGCGCTGGCCACCGCGTCGCCGCACTCCACCTGGACGTCGAGCTGGAACTGCACCCGCGAAGACTCGCGCGCGCGCTCCACCTTGCCCTCCTTCACCTCGCGGAAGCAGCGGTAGGTCTTCAGTGCCGCGGCGATCTTGTCGATGCTGCGCGTGGAGTCGGTCTCGCCGCGGAGCTGCACCCGGTTGAGGTCGAACACCATCTGGTTGAAGTTGACGGTGACCTCGGGGGGGACCCGCTGGGCCACCTCGGCGAGGAGCCGGGTCGCCGAGACGGGCGGCACCGCCGTCGCGGGGCTCTGCTGTCCGCGGAGGAGGTTCAGCGCCCGGTCGTAGTTCTTCTCGCAGCCCCCGAGGACCCTCTGGGTCAGCGCACAGAGCCGGGCGTCCACCGCCGCCTCGCGCCGCCCGAGCAGGACGCCGCGGGTGACGTTGAAGACGCAGAGGAGGAGCGCGAGCACCGCGGCGAATGCGGCCACCCGGACCAGGCGCTGGCGCAGGTAGTCCACGTGGCCGCGGAACGCGAACTCCCCCTGCCGGAGGTTGAAGCGGGGCGCGCGGCCGCTGGCCATGGTCCCCCGGAGCGACAGGGCGTACGCCTGGGCGGCGCGCGGCTGGACCTCGGGCGGCACCACCCCGGCGGCGTTGGCGGGGAGCAGCAGCACGTCGGCAGGGAGTCCCAGCTCCGTGCCCAGGTGCTCGATCAGGCCGGGGAGCTGCGCGGTCCCGCCGGCGAGCAGGAGACGAGCCACCGGGACGCGCTCTCGGCCCGAGGCGGCCTTCAGCGTGGCCCGGATCTCGCGGACGAGGGGAGCCAGCGCCCGGACGAGCACCGCACGGGCGCGCACGTGCTCCGGTCCACCGCCGGTGGTGAGCGAGCCGTCGCGCTCCTTCCACGCCTCGGCCTCGGCGAGCGGTACCTGGAACTCGGCGGCCAGGGCTCGCGAGAGGTCGCGGCCGCCGCCGGGGAAGGTGCGGGCGAAGAGCAGCCCCTCCGCGGGCCGTCCCACCGCGATGCTGGTCCGGCGGTGGCCGATGTCGAGCACCGCCACCGCCGCCCCCGGCGCGACCTCGAAGCGCTCCGGCGCGGCGAGGAAGAGGTTCTGGTAGGCGATGGCGGGGTGGGTGACCACCCGCGGGTCGAGCCCGCGCGCGGCGAGCGCCCGGAGCAGCTCGGCCAGCTCCTCGCGGCGGACCAGGCCGACGACGAGGTCGGTCGCGTTCGCCCGGCGCCGCGTCACCTGGTGGTCGAACACCACCTGCGACAGCTCGAAGGGAAGCTCGCCCTCGACCTCGAAGGGCAGGGTGGCGCCGATGCGCTTGGCGTCGGTGAAGGGCAGGGTGAAGGCGTGCGTGGCGAGCGACGGGCCGGGCAATGCCACCACCACCTGGTCTGGCGCCCAGGGGTTCTCGGCGAGGAACACCGCCAGGGCCTCGTCCAGCGGCGCCTCCTCCCTCCGGCGGGTCTCGGCGTAGTGGAGCACCGACGTTCCCCGTCCGGTCGCCTCGAGCAACATGCCCTTCAGCGAGTGACTCCCGAGGTCCAGCCCCAGCACCCGCGCCATCAGTCCGCCCTCCAGTACAGCACCCGTCCGAGGCCGTCCTGCTGCGGATCGGACAGCCGGATGACCGCCGTCACCCGCCGCTCGACGTCCCCGGCGTTGCCGGTGGCCACGATGCGGAAGGTGTCGCTCTTGTCGCCGAGGAAGCTGTTCGCCGTGGTGCCGCCGGCGCCCTGTCGCTGGGTGACCTGCGTGTTCACCGCGATGCCCGCGGCCTGGACCACCGCGGTGAAGTCCTGGACCGAGAAGCCCATCGGCATCATCGCCTTGGCGGCGCGGATCTTCTGCACGATGCCGTCGAGGAACACCGGATCGGCGAGCCGCGGGTCCGGCCGCGAGGGATCGCCGATGCTGCGGATGGCGAGCGCGATGATCAGGGGATCGTCGCTGTTCACGTTCAGGGGCGCGTTCGGGTCGGGGTACACTGTCAGCCGGTCGCCGAAGGCGGCCATGAAGCGGTCGGTGACCCCGTTGACCAGATACAGCTCGCCCAGCGAGTCGAACCAGGCGTTCTTCGGCCGGTACCGCGGGGTGTAGCGCGAGTAGAGCCCGGCCTCGTCCGAGAAGCCGTTCTGCAGCGCCACCTGACCCAGGGCGGTGACGTTGAGCGCGGACTGGGTGTCGTCGTCGTCCACCCAGTCCTTCAGGGCGATGAGCACGTCGTTGGGGTTGGCGCGGATGCGGTTGGCGTCCTCGCGGTCGAAGACGAACTCGAACCGCTTGTCGGAGACCAGGTTGTAGAGCCGCTGCACCGCGCCCTGGGCGGTGCCGGTCTGGAGGCCCGCCAGCGCGTTGACGTTGAGCTTCTCTTGCTCGTCCTCGATGCGGGCGTCGAAGCAGCCGGCGAAGCCGCCGTACTGGATGCGGCCCTGCTCGTCGATGCCGCCGGCGCCCGCGGTGGAGAACTTCGCGCGCCGCCCCTGCCCGGCCTGGGGCACCACGCTCTGCAGCAGGTGGCAGTCCAGCTTCGCCATCCGCCACAGCTGGAGGTTGATCCCCTGGGCTGCGCCGGGGAGCGCGGCGGCGCTCCGGTCGAGCTGCTTCTGGAAGAGGAGGAGCATCCGGGCCAGGCCGATGCTGCTCTTCGCCAGGTACTCGGCGCGGAGGGCGTCCCGCTGGTGGGTGGCCAGCTCGAGGTCCACCCGCGTCTGGAAGGCGAACTCGGCGGCCACCGCGGTGAGGATGGCGATGGACACCGTGACCATCAGGAGGGTGACGCCCCGCTCGTATCTAGCTCTCCGACCGGGGTGTCCCGAGCGCTGCGGCGGACGATCCTCTCGCTGCGACACGCAGCCTCGTTCCTGCGCTGCTCGACGTGCCACGAGGCACGCCTCCGCTGCTCGCTCCTGGAGTGCGCCGTCTCGCATCGGTCTCGGCCGCCTCGCGGTGCTCGGGACACCCCGGTCGGAACGCTCGGGCCGTCGCATCAGAACCTCGGGATCTCCGTGTTGAGCACGATGCGGGCCTGGGTCACGTAGCGCGCCTCGCGTCCGTTCTCGTCGAGGGCGGAGATGGAGATGCGCACCCGTACCGGGAGGATGGACTTCTTCTCGATCCGCCGGGTGTCCCACTCGTCCACCCAGTCCTTCTTGTCCGAGTCCCAGTAGGCGAAGTCAACCCGCTTGACGTTCTCCACCAGCACGTCCTCGGTCCCCCCGCGGTCGATTCGGTCGTCGAGGAGCGAGTCCTCGCGGCGCATCAGGTTCAGCCGCGACTGGCCGCCGGGCGCCGGGGTGGACTTGGTGTAGTACTCCACCACCATCTGATCGGACTCCTTGGCGTCGGCGTAGAGCCGCTGGTGGGCCATGGAGGTGAAGAGCAGCCGGTCGCGCAGGCCGATGAAGTTGGTGGGCCGGTCGTTCTGGTCGCGGAAGCGGCGGGTGTCGTAGTGGTCGCTGACGAACGCGGCGGAGATCTCGCGGACCATCCGGTCGGTGCCGGTGCGCAGCGCGCGGTAGCGGTCCGCCTCGCCCTCCACCAGCTCCTTGGCCCGGTAGCCGCTCTGGAAGGCGGCGCCGATCAGCACCCCGATCATCGCGGTGATGCCCACCGCGACGACCACCTCGATCAGGGTGAATCCGCGCGCCGGTCTCATCGGATGGGCCGTCCGTTGGGGTCGAGCGCGGTGCCGGGAGGGGTGTTGCCGCGGATGGGACCGAAGATCGGCTGCCCGCCGGTGTTGACCCCGGGGATGCCGCCGCCGGGGAAGGGGAGCTGGCCCGGAGCCCCGGGAGTGCCCGGCGCGCCGGGGAGACCGGTGGTGGTGGACAGGGCCGCGCCCGGGGTGCCGTTCCGGTCCGAGCCCTGCCGGAGCGAGAAGACGTCGTTCACCAGGTCGATGCTCTCCTCGCGCTTGCCGTCCTTCCAGCTGACGGTGAGGTGCACTTCGCGGACGCTCTTCTGGATCTGCTGGAGCAGCTGCTGCATCTGGGTCTGGGCGAGGCCGGCGAAGGGCCCCAGCGCCGAGAGGCCGGAGGCGGCGGTGGCGCCGGGCGGGAGCGCGCCGAGGCTCGGGCCGGACTGCCCGGAGGCGAGGTTCCCCAGGCTCTGCTGGAGCTGCGAGAAGCTCCCGAGCCCGGCCGCGCCCCCGTCGCGCCCGCCGCCGAGCAGCGCGGCCAGGCCCGAGGCGCCGTCCTTGCCCGGCGGGATGTTGAACAAGGCCTCGAGGAGCTTGTCCGGCGATACCTCGGTGGTGCGGGGGGCGAGGATCTGCGCCCTCCAGGTGTAGGCCTCCCAGCCCTCGGCGCGGAAGTCGCCCTGGATCTCCCGGTCGTCGGTGTCGAAGCCCTTGTCGTAGAGTTCCTGCTCGATGTCGGTCATCTTCGAGCGGGCGAGCATGGTGGCGACGGTGAGCCGCTTGGCGTAGGCGTGGCTGGCCACCGCGCCGGCGTTCATGTCGAAGATGGCCATCAGCGCCAGGCCGAGGATGGCCAGCGCGACGACGACCTCGAGCAGGGTGAAGCCGCGCCTCATGACCTCGGGACCTCCGGCTCACCGTCGACGATGGAGGTCTTCCCGGTGAGCGGCGAGACCAGCAGGGTCCAGACGTTGTTGCCCTGGCGGACGGTCACCTGAGCCCGCTCGGTGTAGCCCTGGGGGAAGAAGTAGAGGTAGGCGAGGCCGCTGTCGATCTTCGCTCGCTGGTGTGAGGTCCAGACCGAGACCCGGACCCCGCTCATCTTCCGCGGCTGGATCTCGGGGGTGGTGAAGGCGGAGAACGCGGCGGCCTTCTCCACCCGGGCCTTCTCCGAGTCGAGCAGGTCGAGGAGCGTGGAGCCCGACGAGCTCGAGCCGTAGGACCCGTAGGAGCTGGCGCCTGGAGCCGGGGGCGGAGCGTCGCGCGCGCTCCCCCGGCTCTTCTTCCGGTAGGCCTCGACCGCCGCCCTGGTCGCGTCGCGGATCTCCTGGTCGCGGTCCATGGCGCTGGTGACCGGGCCGCTGGCGCACTCGGCGCGGTAGGCGAACTCGGCCGAGTCGTCCTTCGGCAGCAGGAGCACCAGCCGGCAGGTGTTCCCGCTCAGCGCCGCGGTGTCGTAGAGCGAGCGCGCCGCCGCCCCGAGCTCCCCCATCGCCTTGCGCGCCCGAGCGCCGGTGAGCGCGCCGAGGCCGAGGATGAGCGCGGAGAAGAGCCCTGCCGCGATGGCGATGGCCACCGTGAGCTCGATGAGGGTGAAGCCTCTGGCGGGGCGGCGGGACATCCGTTCACGGCTTCGCGGCGGTGGTCTGCGGGCGATTGGTGATGTCCGCGTTCACCCCGTCACCGCCCGGTGCGCCGTCGGCGCCATACGAGGTGATGATCGGCCGGCCGTTCTCGAGCAGGTAGATGTAGTCGTTGCCCCAGGCGTCCTTGGGCGGGCGATCCACGATCTGCATGTCCATCAGTGCCTTGAACCCGGTCGCGGTGTCCGGGTACTTCCCAGTCCGGGCATAGATGAGCTTGAGCCCGTTCTCGAGGTTCCCGATGTCGAGCCGGGTCCGGTCGACGCGTGCCTCGTTGATCCGCGGGATGACGGCCACCGTCACCGCCCCGGCGATCAGCCCGAGGATCACCAGCACCACCATGATCTCGATCAACGTCATGCCACGTGGGGCGCGGCGGCCCTGGAACTTGCGCTTCATGGAGTGACTCCCTCCGCCACGGGGCGGATCTGGGGATGAAGGGCCCGCGCCTGCGCGCCGGGTCCGTAAAAGGCGATGCCCAGCCCGAGCAGCGCGGCGACCACCGCGATCACCGTCGCCGCGGTGAGCCGGGTGATCCACCTCTCGAAGCTGGAGCTCGACGGGTTCATCGGATGGAGGTGTTGAGCTGGAGGATGGGCATCAGGATGCTGAAGGCGACGAAGGCCACCGCCACGCCCATGGCGACGATGATCAGCGGCTCCATCAGCGCGGTCAGCGCGCCGATCCGCACGCCGACCTGCGTCTCGTAGCTGTCGGCGACGTTGAGCAGCATCTCCTCCAGCTGCCCGCTTCGCTCGCCGATGGCGATCATGTGGTGCACCAGCGGTGGGAACTCGCCCGAGCGCTTCAGCGGCCCGGCGATGCTCTCGCCCTCGCGGATGGCGTCGCGGGCGTTCTCCACCACCTGCGAGAGCACGACGTTGCTGATCACGTTCTTGGTGATGTCCATCGCGGTGAGCAGCGGGACGCCGCTCCGGAGCAGCGTGGCCAGCGTCCGGCTGAAGCGGGCGATGGCCAGCATCCGCACCAGGCTCCCGAACACCGGTGCCCGGAGCACGAAGCGGTCCCAGACCGGGCGCCCGCTGGGGCTGGCCTTCCAGCGGAAGAAGGAGAAGATGGCGCCGCCGATCAGCGGGAAGATCAGCCACCACCAGTCGGCGAAGGCGTTGCTGGTGAAGATGAGCAGCCGGGTGGTCCAGGGCAGCGTCACCTTCATGCTCTCGAAGATCTTGGTGACCTTCGGAACCACCACCGTCATCAGGAGGGCGAGGATGCCCGACCCGATGATGCTCATGATCACCGGGTAGATGAGGGTGCCGAGGACCTTCTGCCGCAGCTTCGCCTGCCCCTCGGTGAAGTCGGCGAGGCGGGCGAGCACCGCGTCCAGCGCGCCCGAGGCCTCGCCGGCCCTCACCATGTTCACGTAGAGCGAGCCGAAGACCTTCCCGTGCTGGGCCAGCGCGTCGGCCAGCGAGCTGCCCTCGTTCACCCGGGTCCGTACGTCGGAGGTGATGCGCTTCAGCCGCTCCTTCTCCGTCTGGTCCACCAGCGCGGCCAGCGCCTCCACCAGGGTCACTCCGGCGTGGAGCAGGGTGGAGAGCTGGCGGGTGAAGATGGCCACGTCGTCCGAGCTGACCCGGCCCCGGAGCAGCTTCCCCAGGTGGACCTCGCGGCTGCCCAGCGACTGCAGGGGCTGGGCGGCGGTGGTCCCGTTGGTCCGGCGAGGAGCGGTGGCCTCCCGCTCGGCCAGCACGTCGGTGAGGAACACCCCCGAGCGCTTGAGCTGCTGGCGCAGGGACCGGCTGCTGTCCGCCTCGAGCAGGCCCTTGACCTGCTTCCCCGCGGGGGTGAGACCTCTGTACTCGAAGACCGGCATGGGACGTCAGATGTCTTCCTGGGTGACGCTCAGCACCTCGGCCAGGGTGGTCTCCCCGGCCAGGACCTTGCGTGCGCCGTCATCGAGCAGGGTGCGCATCCCCTTGTGGACACCGGCGCGCTTGATGGTGCTGGAGTCGGTGTTCTTCAGCGCCAGCTGGCGGATGTCGTCGTCCACCAGGAGCAGCTCGTAGATCCCGGTGCGGCCCCGGTAGCCGTTGCGCCCGCAGACCTCGCAGCCCTTCGCCCGGTAGATGGGAGGGTTGCCTGCCCGGGCCACCGCCTCGGGGGTCAACCCCACCTCCTTCAGCTCCTCGGCCGTGGGCTGGTACGCCTCGCGGCACTCGCGGCACACCCGGCGGACCAGCCGCTGGGCCATCACCGCGGTGAGTGAGGAGGCGACCAGGAACGGCTCGACGCCCATGTCCACCAGACGGGTGATGGCGCTGGCCGCGTCGTTGGTGTGGACGGTGGAGAAGACCAGGTGGCCGGTGAGCGAGGCCTGGATGGCGATCTCCGCCGTCTCCCGGTCGCGGATCTCGCCCACCATGATCACGTCCGGGTCCTGGCGGAGGAAGCTGCGCAGCCCGGCGGCGAAGGTCAGGCCGATCTTGGGGTTGATCGCCATCTGCCCGATACCCTGGAGCTGGTACTCGACCGGATCTTCGACGGTGAGGATGTTCAGGTCCGGGGTGTTGATCCGGCTCAGCGCGGCATAGAGCGTGGTGGTCTTCCCCGATCCGGTGGGGCCGGTGACCAGGATGATCCCGTGCGAGCGCTTGATGACCTGATCCATGCCGTGCATCGTGTCCTGGGACATGCCGATGTCGTGCAGGTCGAGCAGGGTGGTGTTCTTGTCCAGGAGCCGCATCACGATCCGCTCGCCGAAGGTGCAAGGGATGGTCGAGAGGCGGATGTCGATGTCGCGGCCGGCGAGCTTGATCCGGATCCTTCCGTCCTGCGGGAGCCGCTTCTCGGCGATGTTCAGCTGCCCCATCACCTTGACCCGGCTGACGATGCTGTTCTGGTAGCGCTTGGGCGGCTTGATGATCTCCTCGAGCACGCCGTCGATCCGGAAGCGCACCAGCAGCTCGCGCTCCATCGGCTCGATGTGGATGTCGCTGGCCCGCTCCTTCGCCGCGCGGAAGAGCAGCGAGTTCACCAGCCGGATGATCGGCGCCTCGTCGTCGGTGTCGAGGAGGTCCTGCGGCTCCTCCAGCTCGTGCGCCAGGCTCTGGAGGTCCTGGGCCTCCATCTCGCCCACCAGCTGCTCGGCCTCGTTCACCGCCCGGTCGTAGACCCCGTTGATCGCGTCGACGATCACCGCCCCGGTGGCCACGTGCGGCGAGACGTTGCGCTGGAGCAGCATCCGGGCGTGGTCCAGCACCGTGGTGTCCAGCGGGTCGGCCACCAGCAGCGCCACCGACTCTCCCTCGAGCCCCAGGGGGAGGATCAGCGCCTGCTTGGCGAAGTTGATCGGCACCTGCCGGACCAGCTCGGCGTCCACCGCGTCGAGCGTGATCTGGGCGTGGTAGGGCAAGTCCAGCTGCAGGGCGAGCGCCCTGGCCACCTCCTCGGCCGGGACCGCCTTCCGGGCGACCAGCACCTCACCGAGGCGCCCACCCTCGTCGGCCTGGGCGCGGAGCGCCTCCTCGAGCGCGGCCTCGCTCAGACCGGCGACGGCGCGGAGGATCTCCCCGAGCGGACGGCCGACCAGCGCGGGCTGTGCGGTGGAGGGAGCAGGACGAAGATCGACGGGTTCACGCATGACGGGTACGTCTAACGGGCCTGCCCCCCGGGTTGAACGTTGAGGCGCTCGCCCTGCGGCTGGGGCGTGGTCTGGGCCGGCGGTGGGGCCTGCTGCACGCCGCCGGAGGGCGGAGTGGGCGGAGCGGGGGTCACCGTCCCCTCCGGACCCAGCGGGCCGGCCGGCGTGGGCGCGGGCGTGGGCGTCGGTGCTGGCTGACCGGATTGGAGGAGCTGGCGCCCGATGTCGGCCGGCGAGGTCGGCGCCTGTCCCGGCGTGGGAGCGGCGTTCGGACCGAGCGTGCCGGGCCGGAACACCTGCTCTCCCGGCAGCCCGGGGCCGCCGTTCTCGACCTTCATCTCCTCGCGCATGACGATCTGGTTCATCTTCGCCAGCGGCCCCGGCTTGCGGCCGAAGTCGATGGGCACGTCGTAGCCCGGCACCTGCCCGTAGAACTCCTCCACGAAGCGCTGCCGCTCGGCCATCTTCTTCTCGAAGATCCGCCGGAAGTCCGAGGCGTCCCGGATGATGTACGGCGTCAGGAACAACAGGAGATTGGTCTTCACCTTGCGCTTGGTGGTCTCGCGGAAGAGGTACCCGAGGATCGGAATGTCGCCGAGCACCGGCACCTTCCCGATCGACTCGATGCTCCGCTCCTGCATGATGCCGCCGATGACCACGGTCTCCTGGTCCTTGGCGACCACGGTGGTCTTGGCGGTGCGCTTGGCGGTGGTGGGACCGAGCACCGGGTCGGTGGAGGCGATCTCCTCGGTGCTCTCGTTGATCACCATCCGGATGTAGTCGCTGGCGTTGATCTGCGGCTTGATGTTCAGCTTCAGCTCGACGTTCTGACGGTTGATCGGCGCGTAGTAGGAGCCGATGCCGCCCAGCAGCGAGCCGGCGGTGGCCAGCGACCCGGTCGGCAAGGTGGTGCCGGTCCCGGTGGGGAGCTGCGGCGCGAAGCCGGCCTGGAACGGGACGTTCTGCCCCACGGTGATCTCCGCCTCCTCGTTGTCGCTGGTGAGGAGGTGCGGCGTGCTGAGCACGTTCACGTCCGAGCTCTGCTGGAGGGCGTGGAGCACGATGCCGAACGAGGGGATGGAGAGCCCGAGCTTGTCGAACGCGGGGATGGTCGGCCCTTGCAGCCCGGCGAGGAACCCGCCGTACGAGGCCAGGTTGGTGAGCGAGAACGACGGAGGCACGCCGTTGGTCGTGTACTTGGTCCCCACGATGCCCGCCGCCTGCCCCTGCGAGGTGTTGACCGTGTAGCCCTGGTGGAGGCTGACGCCGAAGCTGGTGTTCCGATCGAGGTCGACCTCCATGATCACCGCCTCGATGAAGACCTGCCGGCGAGCGATGTCGAGCCTCTCGATGACCCGGACCAGGTTCCGGAAATCCGACTGGCTCGCCACCACCACCAGCGAGTTGGTCGCCTTGTCCGGAGAGATCTTCACCTCGCCCTGGAAGAGCTCGGCGGCGTTGACCCCGCCCGGCCCGGCCGGACGGCCCGGTGCTGGCGCGCCGGGGATGTTCGGGATCGGCGCGTTCCCGCCGGTGGTCCGGGGGCGGTTGGCGGTGCCCTGGGCCAGCGACTGGAGCGTCGCCGCCATGTCCTCGGCGTTCGCGTTCTGCAGCGAGTAGACGTTGATCCGGCCCTCCCCGCTGATCGGGACGTCGATCTCCTTGAGCAGCGAGTCGATGCGCTCGTTCGCCGCTGGCGTGGCCACCACCACCAGCTTGTTGGTGCGTTCGTCGGCGATCAGGGTGGTGACCGTGGCCGGCCCGCCGGGGATGGCCGCTCCGGGGGCCGCGCCGGGCTGCGGAGGGGGCGCTCCGGGAGTCGGCACCGGCGTCGCGGTCAACCCTGGACGGGCTCCGGGGCGGTTGGCCTTGGCGTCGAACAGCTTCTGGATGGTGGTGGCCAGGTCCTGGGCGTTGGCGTACCGGATCTGGATGACCCGCATCTCGTCGGAGCTGGAGCGGCTGTCCAGCTGCTCGATGATCCGCTCCAGCCGGTGCATGTTCGAGCCGATGTCGTTGACGATCAGCGTGTCCGGCTGGAAGGGGATGGTGTCGCCGTTCTGGCTCACCAATTGCTGCACCACACCCCGCAGCGGCTCGAGGTCCGCGTAGCGGATCTTGAACATCCGGGTGAGCATCTGCTCGTTGGTGGTGTAGGGCTCGTCCGGGCCGACGACCGGGATGCTGTTCTGCTTGGCCTTGGCCTTCTCGACGATCTTCGAGAACCGGCCCTGGGGCACGACGGCCAGCTGGTTGGCGTCGAGGGCGGCGAGGAAGGCGGCGTAGAACTCGTCCGCGCTCACCTCCACCTTCCCGTTGTCCGGGCCGATGATCGAGATCTTCCCGCGGACGTTGTCGCCGAGGATGAAGGTGCGGCAGGTGGCGTCGGAGACGGTCTGGACCAGCTTCTCGATGTCCACCTTGTCGAAGTAGACGTTGAACCGCGCCTTCTTCCGGACCTCGGAGCAGTTGGGCGTGGTGGCCGCGGTGGTGCCTTCACCGGCCGGCGGCATCGAGGGATTGGTCGCCTGCCGCCCCGGCGCCGGCGCCGGCACCGGCCGCGGCGGCGTGGCGGCCTGGGTCGGGGTGGGCTGGGCGGGCGGCGCGACGGGCGTCCCGGTGGGGCTCGGATACGGCCGACCGGTCCGCATCGGACGTCCGGGCGATCCCGGTGGTGGCTGCGGCAGCGGCGTGCCGGCCTGGGCGAGCAGGCCAAGCGCAAGGCAGGGCAGGAGAGCGGTCATGGGTCAGCGGACGTTGTACGTCTTGCGAAGCGTGGAGCCGTTTCGGTCGAGCTCGATGTCGATGCGGTTGGCGTCCTTCAGCTTGGTGTAGACCTCGAGCGCCTTCTCGGGGCTGTTCATCTCGAAGCCGTTGATGCGCTTGATGACGTCGCCGTTGACGATCCCGATCTTCGAGTAGAGCGAGTCCGGCCGGATGGAGAAGAGCTTGAACCCCTCCGCCTGGCCGTCCTTGAAGGCGGGCACGATGCGGGCCTGCATCGCCAGGTCGTTGAGGTTGGCCAGCGCGCGGTCCACCTCGTTGCGGGGGACGTCGTAGTTGTTGTCGTCCAGCGCCTTGATGCCTGCGCCGTAGGCCCCGGCGGGCTCGGCCACCGGGCGGGTGGTGGCGATGGGTGGCGGTGGCGGCGCGCCGTCGCCCGCCTCGGCGCCGATGAACTCGCGCCGTCCGTTGTTGGCGATGATCACCCGGTCGCGCTCGATGCTCAGCACCTCGGCGTTCTGCACCCGGTCGCCCACCATCACCGTGGAGGACCTCTGGTTGCCGAGGTCCAGGATGGAGCCGATCGACCAGCCGGGCGCGGTGCTCAGCAGGGTCCCGAGCAGCTTCACCCGGAGCGAGGTGCGCACCGGCTCGGCGCTCATGTCCGGCTTCTGCTCCTCCTGCTCCGTCTGCGGGCTGGGCAAGGGCAGGTTGGTGAGCTGGGCGAGCTTGGCCAGGTCGAGCGCGGCCGGCGGCTCCGCCTGGGCCGTCCGGGTGGTTCCCCGGGCAGTGGGCGCGGACGGGGCCGGAGCGATGGCCGCCTCGAGGAAGAGGTTGACGGTCTTCGCCGCGAGGAGGGCCGCCAGCGCCACGAAGCACAGGTTGACGGCCCAGAAGTACTTCCGGATGACGAATTCCATGTGCGTTGCCCGCGGCGGGGCCCATGACACTTACAGCAAGCCGGGTGCCAGCGGCGAAAGGCCGCGGGACGGCGGGGTCCCCCGGAAGATTCCCGGCCCGCGCGGCCCCTCGGCCCGGGCGGCGGCGCAGCGAGACAAAATGTCACTCCATCGGGCGGGAGGCGGGGCGGAACGTCAGCGACACGGCGTGGGACGCCGGGAGGCACCGGGCCGCATCCAGGCATCTCAGCTCTCTCCGGCCTCGTCCTCGTCCTCGTCGCGCCGCGTGCCGTCGCGCTCGAGCTTCCGGTAGATGGTGCGGGTGGCGATGCCCAGGAGGCGGGCGGCCATGCTCTTGTCGCCTCCGGTGTGGCGGAGCGTCTCGTGGAGGACCCGCCGCTCCACCTCCTCGAGCGGCGTGCCGATCGGGATGACCACGTGCCCCGCCGCGCCGCGCGGGCCCTTGCGGACGTTGTCCGGAAGGTCCCCCACGTCGAGCACCTCGCCGCGGGCGAGCACCACCGCGCGCTCCACCGCGTGCTCCAGCTCACGCACGTTCCCCGGCCAGGCGTAGTCCTCGAGCGCGGCGAGCGCCTCGGGGCTGAAGCCGCGCACCGACTTGCCGTTCTTCGCCGCGAAGCGACGGAGGAAGTGGTCGGCGAGCAGCGGGATGTCCTCGCGGCGCCAGGAGAGCGGTGGGAGGCGGATCTCCACCACGTTGAGCCGGTAGTAGAGGTCCTCGCGGAACCGCCCCTCGGCCACCTCGCGGCCCAGGTCCTTCGAGGTGGCGGCCACCAGCCGCACATCCACCTTCACCGTCTGGGTCCCGCCCAGCCGCTCGATCTCTCCCTCCTGGAGCGCGCGCAGCAGCTTCACCTGCGCACCGACGGGCATCTCGCCGACCTCGTCGAGCAGCAGGGTCCCGCCGTGCGCCCGCTCGAACCGGCCCGGCTTCCGGGCGGTTGCCCCGGTGAAGGCGCCCTTCTCCACGCCGAACAGCTCCGCCTCGAGGAGGGTCTCGGGGAAGCCGACGCAGTTCACCGCCACCAACGGGCCGGCGGCGCGAGCGGAGAGCTCGTGCAGTGCCCGCGCGGCGAGCTCCTTGCCGGTGCCCGATTCGCCGAGGAGCAGCACGGTGGCGGTGGACGGAGCGGCCTGCTTCAGCGTGTCGAGGAACGAGCGGAACGCCGGCGACTGGCCGACCAGGCTTCGTTGCGCGCCGAGGTCCGCCAGGCGGGCCTTGAGCTCCTGGTTCTCGGCGCGCAACGCGTGGCGCTCGAGCGCCTTCTCGACGGTCTTCACCAGGACGTGGCGCTTGAGCGGCTTGGTGAGGAAGTCGTACGCGCCGTCCTTCATCGCGCTGACCGCCGCCTCCACCGTGCCGTAGGCGGTCATCAGCACCACCTCCACGTCGGGCCGCAGCGCGCGCGCGGTGGCCAGCAGCTCCTGGCCGTCCATCCCCGGCATCATGAGGTCGGTCAGGAGCACCGCCACCTCTGGACGGCGCAGCAGCTCCAGTGCCGCCCCTCCGTCGGAGGCGGTGAGGGGGCTCCAGCCCTCGTGCTGGAAGATGCGCGCCACCGACTCGAGGTTGGCGCGGTCGTCGTCGACGACGAGAACGGTGGCGGCGGACATCGCGGAAGCCAGCAGTGTACCGCAGAGTCGGCAGCACGCCGGACGGCGGCCTGCCCGAAGGGCGACTTTGCGAAGGGCGGCGAACCCACGTCGCCCCCCCCAGGTCTCTCCGCGGCGGTTTTCTTCCCGGAGCGCAGGGTACCCTGCGAGAGTGCGGCCGCCACGTCCTCACCGGAGCACCGATCGATGTCGCGCCCCGTTCCCGTCCCGTTCTTCCTCGCCGTCATGCTGGCGCTCGCCTGTGATTCGTCGACGCCCGGTCCTGGCCAGCTCCGGGTCGCCCACCTGATTCCCGACGGGCCCGCGATCGACGTCTGCCTCAAGCCGGACACCGCCGCGGCGTTCGGGACGCCGCTGGTCGGCGGGGGAGGTCTTTCGTACCCGTCGCTCTCGACGCGCTCGGGGTTCGACGCCGGCACTTACTCCGTGCGGCTCGTTCAGGGTGGGTCCACCAGCTGCTCGAGCACGCTCAATGGGCTGGGGGACGTGAGCGCGTCGATCTCCGCGGACGCTCCCCAGACCCTCATGCTCACCGGCCGCCTCACGGGCAGCGGCAGTCCCTCGCTGATGGCCAAGGTCATCGGGGATCGGACCGCGGCGGCTCCCAGCGGCAGCGTGCTCTTCCGCGCGATGAACGCCGCCCCCGGGTCGAACCCGCAGGACATGGGCGTGGTCGCCAGCCAGCTCTTCTCGCCCTTCGCCACCAACGTCGGCTACGGGGCGGCCTCCGACTACCAGCAGATTGGCGGTATCACGCCCGGATCGACGAACGTCACCGCCCCACTGGCCTCGCGCGACACGATCTCGCAGACGCTCTGGGCCTCGGGCACGTTCAACAACGTCTCCGACACCGGCGTCTACACGCTCTTCGTCATCGGGGTTCCCGGCCAGACGGGGACGCCGCGCCCCTCGCTGCTGCTCTGCTCGGACGGCTCGGTGAACTGCGCCCAGAGGCCCTGAGCGAGGCTCAGCCCTCCTCGGCCTCGGCTGGTCCGCCCACCCGGATGTCGGATTCCTTCACCTTCTCCGCGTTGAACTTCTCCGCGGCGCGAGTCAGCTTCTCCAGCGTGGCGTCGAACTCCGGCGGCGGCGCGCCGGGCTTGGGCTTCACGAAGCGCAGGTAGTTGATCCGCGCCACGACGAACGGCCGCAGGTACGGACTGGTCATGCCCCGCGCCTTCAGCCGGTCCACCGCGCCGCTGACAGCGTCGTCCAGCTTCAGCAGCACGTCCGCGCGCTCCTCGCGGATGGCGAGCGCCTCGGCGAGCGGCTCGTCCAGGAAGCCGTCGATGCGCTTGATGATGGAGTGGTACGCCCCGCCGGAGAGCCGCAGCCGCTTCTCATAGGCCGCGCCGAGCGTGGCGAACGCCGGTTCCTCGAGCAGCGGCGCGACGTCCAGCTCGGTCCCCTTCCGCGTCTCCACCAGTCCCCGCAGCATCCGGATGACCTCGAGCGAGCGCTCCTTCAGGTTGTGCGCCTTCTCGGTGTTCAGGGCGAGGATCTGGAACGCCACCTCCGGCTCGGGGAGGAGCAGCGCCAGCACCGTCTTGCCTCCCAGCGCCCGGGTGGCCGCGAGGCGGTGGTTTCCGTTGGGCGTCCAGTAGCTCCGCTCGTGCCGCACGGCGATGAGCGGGTCGAGGAAGCGGTCCACCCGCTCCATGGCCGAGACCAGCCGCTTCACGTGCGGCTCGGAGAGGTCTCGCTGGTACGGGGTGGGCTGCACCTTGTCCACCGGGAGCGCGGCGAAGAGCACCGCGTGCCCGCCGAGCGGCTCGCGGTAGGTGGCCAGCACCCGCCCGCCGTCCGCCTCCACCTCGGCAGCGAGCGCGCGCGCCGAGTCCGGCACGTTCTCGCCGGTCTCGGCGGGCGAGAGTCCGCGCTGGGCAGTCGTCGCCTTGCGGCGGCGGGGTCCCTTGCGCTTCCGGGCAACCTGGCGGGCGGTCCTGGAGGTGGCGGGCATGGTCGGGTGGGTGGGAGATTGCCGCGCCAGGGCCCCCCGGGTCGAGGAGCTTCCATGCGGGTGTCGACGATCGCGCTGGTGCTGGCTGGGCTCACCGCGGCGGTGTGGTTGCTGCGGCCGGCGCCGGCCTCGCCCGAGGCGCAGGTCCGTGGGGTGGTCGACGCAATGACCCGGGCGGCACGCGAGCACGACGCCGCGGGGGTGCTGGCCCACGTCTCCGAGCGCTTCCAGTCCCCCGAGCTGGGCGGCAAGCCCGAGCTCCGGTCATACCTGCTCGCCGAGCTGCTCCGCGGGGGCGTGGTGGAGGCGCGGGTGCTCGAGGCGCACGCCGAGGCGACGGGTCCGGGCGAGGTGCGCTTCACCGGTCGGCTGCTGCTCGGGCGCACCGCCGGAGGGGTGGACCTGGGGCAGCGCGCGGTGGAGGCGACCTTCGCCGACGAGCGGGGAACGTGGCGGGTGGTCCGCGCACACCTCGAGGCGGTGCACTGACCGGCTAGATGCCGCTGAGGATCTTCCAGCCGTCGGCCTCGCGCTTGAGCTCCATGCGCTTGATGTCCGACTCGGTCATCGGCTTCCCGCCGAGCTTGAACTGCGAGACCCAGGTGTAGACCGCGTTCGCCCGGTCTCCTTTCACCTCGATGGTCTTGATCTCGATGCGCACCGCCACGTCCTGAAGCTTGGCCAGGCGCTGGGGCAGCACGGTCTTGAGCCGCTGGATGTCGATGTCGTCGTCCGGGGTGAGGGTCCCGGCGTTGTCGTGGAAGGCCGGGTCGACCAGGGCCAGGATGCCGTTGGCGTCCCGGGCCTCGAGCGCCGAGTTGTAGCGGGAGATGGTGTCGATGATCGCCCGGGTGTCGCCGGTGTCCTCCAGGTCGGTCCCGGGGATGCGGTGCGGGCCGCAGCCCGCTCCGGCGAGCAGCAGCAGCAGCGGGAGAACCGCGCGCCTCACGCCTGCCCCGCCCGGAGCTCGGCCAGGTACCGGTTGAGCACCGGCGCCTCGGCGTCGAGGATCTTCAGGCCCTCGGCGTGGATGAGCCGCTCGCCGATCATCGCCAGCGGCTTGAGGAGGAAGGGCAACTGCAGCTTGATCTCGCCCTCGAGCGTGCGCTCGGTGCGACCGCCGGAGGGGCGGAGCCGCAGGCTCCCGGTGTTCACCAGCATCCTGGAGATGGCGTGGCTGGTCGGCACGTTGCTGAAGGTCATCTCCTTGCGATTCCGGTCGTAGGTGGACTGCTCCACGAAGGCGAACCACTCCGGGGGCACCTGCTTGGGGCCCACCGAGGGAATGACGGGGCGGGGGCGGTACCGGACCCGCCGGCGAACCAGTGAACCTTCCTCGGTGCGCTCCAGTGCCTGCACCTCCAGCAGGACCCCGTGGTGCTGCAAGAGGTAGTCCAGGTAGCGGGGATCAAGCATCGCCCGCTCGACCTCCTCCACCGTCCCGTCCAGGAACTGCCGCTTTTCGAAGCGCATGGCGGCGGTGCGGCTTAGCGGAAAGGACCGCGAGGCACCAGGGGACCGTTGAACGTCCGCTCTTCGAAGGCGCAGCGCGCCTGCCATTCTGTCACCTCGGCCCGCACGGCGTCGGACAGATCCGGCATTCGACCGAGGTCGGAGCGAACCGCGGCGCAGTCACCGGCCCGGTAGTGCGCGGCCACGAGCAGGCGCCAGGCCTCGCGGCTCACCTGCTCGGGAAGGGTGGCGGACAGCGCCCGGGTGAGCGCCTCGCCCGCCTCGCCCGGGATGCCCAGCGCGAGCAGCCGCCGCCCGAGGAGGTAGTTGACCACGCCGTCCTCGGGGGCGACCTCCCGCGCGCGCTCCAGCGCCCAGAGGCGCAGCTCGTCGGTGCTCGCGTCGAAGAAGGCGTGGAGCGCCGGGCGGACGCGGTCGTCGGAGAGCGCGGCGCGCTTCACCTCCGCCTCGCGCTCCAGGTCCCGCCCGGGGCGCAGCGACGTGGCCTGCTGGAGCGCGGCTCCCGCGGACTGGAGATCGCCATTGCTCCACGCCAGGTCGGCCCGGGCGAGCGCCACCTGCGCCTCGAGCGAGGGGCGGCCCGAGACCAGCGCGTCGGCGCGCTCGAGCGCCTCGGCGGCCTCGGCGGGGCGCTCCATCCGGCGGAGCAGGCTCGCCTCGGCGAGCAAGAAGTCCGGCTCGGTCGGCTGGAGGCGAGCGCAGGCGCGGAGCAGCTGCAGCGCGCGAGAGGGGTTGGTGCTCGCCGCCGCGCGCGCCTCCTCGGCCAGCCCCGCCACCTCCCGCACGCAGGGTCGGCGGAAGAGGCTCGGCTGGCGGAAGCGGGCGAAGGCGCGGTTCACCGCGCTCTCGTCGAGGGGGAGCGCGTCGAGCATCCGCTCCCACTCGGAGACCAGGGTGTCGAGGCTGCGGCCGTACGTCCCGGCGAAGTCGCCATGGGCGAGCAGCTGCTGGAGCCGCTCCGTGCCCTGGGTCTCCTGGAGGTAGCGCAGGAAGCTGCCGGCCGCGGTGTACGCGCGCGCAGGGGGGGTGCTCCAGAACCCGGCGGGACCGAGCAGCCCGCGAAGGTCCGGCAGCAGCCCCAGCCGTCGCATCCCGGCCGCCCAGGCGTGCAGGGTCAGCTCGCCCGTGGGATCGTCCGCGGCGACCGCCACGCCCTCCACCACGCCCATCACCGGCAGCAGCCACCGCGAGGTGACGCGGAACGGCGCGCTGCCGAACGTGCCCGCGGCGACGTGCGCCAGCTCGTGCTTCAGCGTGGGGTGGGGGAAGGGCGCGTCGTTGAGGAAGACGCTGCCGAGCCAGGGCTTAGCGAACTGCGTCCCGCCCGCGCCCACCCAGCGCTGCTTCTCCTCGGGTGAGCGAAAGACGACCACCCGCACGCTCGGCGGCGGCGCTCCGAAGAAGCGGGAGAGCTGCGAGAGCCGGAACTCGACGTCGCGGCGCAGCCGCTCGAGCTCCTCGGGCGACTTCTCGCGCGGATAGAGGATCTCCGCGTGCTCGGTCTCGGCCCGTCCTCCGAGCACCGCGCGGATCGCCGCGTCCGAGCTGCGGAATCCGAGTCGCACCGCGCTCATCTCCAGTGCGGCGATGGCCAGGGCGAGCACGACGAGCGTGGACAGCACCCGGGTCCGGAGGCGAGGATGCCCCGGGCCGGGCGCGGGGAAGATCGCCGCGGTGCAGGTGCCGAGCACCGCCGCCCAGAGCACCGTCTCCAGCCGGAACCAGGCCAGCGATGCGGGCAGGTGCAGCGCCTCGTCGTAGAGCGGCCCCGGAAACAGCCCGAGGAAGAAGTTGAAGACGAAGACCTGTGGCCCGAGGACCAGCGGCCAGACCGTCCAGGCCACCGACGCCAGCAGCAAGAGGCCGTACAGCGCGATGGCCCGGCCCCGGGCGGGGAACGCGGTGCGGCAGAAGACGCCCGCCGCGGCGGCGAGGAGCGCGGCCGGCAACACCAGCAACGGAAAGAAGCCAGCCTGGGCGAACGGGCTGCACCGGGTGCTGAGCACCGCCCGGAGCGCCGCGGCGAGGAACGGGACGGCGGCGGCGGCCCAGAGCGCGAGCGTCGCCGCTCCGATGGCGCGGGCCGCGGCGGTCCCCGGCCCAGGCGGCAGGATGCGGGGCACGCTCGGGCGGGGGACCTTGCGCAGCTCGTCGGCGGCGCCCGCTCCGGTCCACCCGCCGAGGAGGGTGCAGAGCGCCGAGACCGCCAGGCCCAGCTCCAGGCCCGGGAGCTCGAAGAGCGGGAGGAGGACCAGCAGCGATCCCCCTGCCCCCACCAGGGCCGCCGGGACCCATCCGGCAGGTCGTCGGAGCAGATCGCGGGTCGTGCGCACGACGGGCGACATCGGATGTCCGTATACTCTGGCTTGCCCCCCGTGACGGAAACGAAGACCGAAGGGCGCTCCCACCCCCGAGCGCCGATCGAGCTGAAGGTCGACTACAAGAAGCTGAACAGCTTCTTCGCCGACTACACCCGGAACATCAGCAAGGGCGGCACCTTCATCAAGACGCGGAAGCCGCTGCCGGCGGGGACGCGCTTCCTCTTCAAGCTCTTCATTCCCGGTCGCGACGAGGCGTTCGAGCTGCTGGGCGAGGTGGCCTGGAGCGCCGCCGAGGGTGACGATGCGGGCATGGGCATCCGCTTCGTCTACGCCGACGACACGCAGCGCTTCGCCTTCGAGGACGTGGTGGAGCGGCTGATGAGCGACAGCCTCGGGCGGGAGCTGACGCTCAGGCTCCTGAACAAGGTGGGGGCCTAGTTGCGGGGGCTGCTGGCGGTGGCCCTCCTGGCCTCGCTGCCCGCGGCCGCGGAACGGACGGTGGCGCGCTCGACGGTGGTGGATCCCACCACCGAGAGCTACGACGGGCCGCTCCCGGATCGCGGGGCGCTGGTGGTCCGCGACGCGTTCGGCGGCGCGCACCGGCTCACGGTGGAGATCGCCGACACCAGCCCGCTTCGCACCCGCGGCCTGATGTGGCGCACCGAGCTGCCGGAGGGCACGGGGATGCTGTTCATCTTCCCCGCCGAGGTGGTGCAGAGCTTCTGGATGCGCAACACGCTCATCCCGCTGGACATGGTGTTCATCGACCGTGGGCTGCGGGTGGTGGGGGTGGTGCAGTGGGCCGAGCCGCGGACGCTCGGCTCGCGGTCGGTGGGCAAGCCCTCGCTCTACGTGCTCGAGGTGCCGGGCGGCTGGACGTCGCGCAACGGCGTACGGGCCGGGTCCACCGTCGAGCTGGAGGGTGCGCTGAAGAACCGCCCGGGACAGCCCTGAGCCGCCACCCTGCCCGGGTCAGGTCCCGCCGTCGCCGCGGGCGCAGAAGAAGGCCGAGCGGCTGTTGTTGAAGTATTCCTGGCACTTCACCGGGTCCTTGCAGATCTCGGCGATGGTGTCGTTGTCCAGCACCAGCGCCCGGCAGCTCATCACCAGCGTCGGATCGTTCTGGAGCTCCTGGTACTGCGGCGTGCAGCCGCTGGTGTTGCCCTGCGCGCAGGCGTGGCTGCAGTACCCCGTGGCCGGATCGGCCAGCACCGCGGGGTTGGCGGTGGCCTGCGCCAGCAGGTTGCCGACCCCGTCTTGATCGAGCACGCAGATCAGGTCCTCGCACTCCACCGAGCCGAAGCTGAGGAAGTCCTTCCCTGCGCTGAGCTCGGCGACGATCACGTTGGTCGCCCCGCCATCCGGCAGTGCCTTGAGCAGGTGGCAGCCCGGTTTTCCGAGGTCGGTGTCGGCCTTGCAAGCCATCATCGAGAGAGCGACTGCGGCGACGACCAGGAGCAAGCGCGCGCGGAGGGATGCAGCCATTCGCTCTGGCACGGTAGCACATCGGTTCCCGAGGTCAGCTTCGCGCGACCCGTGGTGGCAGCCGGTGTCTACGAACGTCCCACCTTTGGTGCGGCGTCACGCACTTCCGCGAGAGTGGAACGATGGTAGAGTCCGCGCAGCGTTGCCAACGACGGATGCGACACGCCGCACCGTAGTCCTGGACGGAGATTCTTCACCTTGACGCGACCTCTGGCAGCGGTCACGTGCCTGCTCCTCGTGCTGTCCGTGCCCACCGCACGCGCGCAGGCCTCGTCACCACCCCAGCCTCAACCTCCGCCCCCCTCGAGCGGACAGGAGAAGCCGCCGGAGCCCACCACCGAAGGGCTCGGGCTGGACCTCACCGAGGAGGCGAAGAAGCCTGCGCCGTCCACGGTGGCCCTCCCCAGCGACAAGGTGAGGTCGGACGCGCCGGTGCTCGACGAGCAGTCGCTGGTCGAGGACGACCGGGTGAAGAGCATCCAGCGCAAGGTCTTCCTCAAGACCCATCGCTTCGAGCTGCTCCCCACCATCTTCGTCTCGGTCAACGACCCGTACTATTCGAAGTGGGGCGGGAGCCTGCGGGGCTCCTTCTTCCTCTCCGACACCCTGGCACTGGCGGTGCACGCGTCGATTTACGACCTGCTCCCGACCGACGACGTGAAGACCGCCAAGGCGAGCTTCCAGAGCCGCATCTTCTACTCGGTGCCCAAGTGGTCGGTGCTCGGGGCGGTGGAGTGGAGCCCGATCTACGGCAAGGCAACCATCTTCAACAGCATCATCCACTTCGACGGGTTCATCCTCGCCGGGCTCGGCGCGCTCTGGAGCGACACCTCGTCCACGCCGCTCGACTCCAAGAACCCCAGCGGGCCGACGCGCGGGCCGAACATCGCCGCGGAGTTCGGGATCGGCTTCCGCTTCATGACCACTGACTGGCTGAGCGTGAACCTCGCCCTGATCGACACCAGCTACGTGGACCAGCCGGCGGGCACCAACAAGGGGGCCATCCAGAACGTCCTGGCCCTGAACGCCGGTATCTCGCTGTTCTTCCCGTTCCGCAGCACCGGCAGGGAGTCCGAGTGAACGCCCGCCTCCTGCTGCTCGTCCTGCTCGCGCTCGCGCCAGTCGCCCGGGCCCAGCAGGACCTCGCCCCCTCCCGCGAGGCCGGGGACACCTCCGCGCTCGACCGCGACATCGGTCCGCTCAAGGACCGCGTTCCGCCGGTGACCGGGTACACCTTCCTGATGGCCCGGCGCTTCGAGATCGCGCCCACCTTCAGCCTGAGCTTCCGCGACGCCTTCTGGACCAAGTACGTGATCGGGGCGACCGCCACCTACCACTTCACCGAGACCATCGGCCTCGCGCTACGCGCGGGCTACGCCTTCACCTCGATCAGCAACTCGGCGCAGATCTGCCCACCCAGCGAGGCCTGCCGCAAGCCCACCTTCGAGGAGCTCGACGGGAAGGGGCCGGGGCAGATCAAGCTGATCACCGGGCTGGACTTCGAGTGGGCTCCGCTCTACGGGAAGATTTCGCTCCTCGCCGAGGGTTTCGCCCACTTCAACCTGTACCTGATCGGCGGCCCGGTGGCGATCCAGTACCAGGCGCCGAAGGACGGCAACGCGCCCGGCAGCGACGCGGCGTGGGCGGTGGGCGGGGAGGCCGGCCTGGGGATGCGCTTCGTCTTCAACCGCTGGATGGCGCTGCGCTTCGAGCTTCGCGACGCGATCTACCGGGAGAAGACCAAGGGAGCCACCGAGACCACCGGCGCCTCGTACCAGATCCGCAACCAGCTCTTCTTCGACATCGGGCTGTCGTTCTTCTTCCCGAACAGCTTCACCGAGGGGTAGGGAGGGCTCGCCGACATGTTCCGCTCGCTCCGCCCCGTCGCCCTGCTCCTTCCGCTGCTGCTCGCCGGCAGCGCGCTGGGGCAGGCGTTCCAGGGCCTGGACTCGCCCCCGCCGAAGAAGAAGGCGGCCAAGAAGAGCAGCTCCTCGACCAAGACCGCCTCCTCGTCCGCGCCGGCCGCCGCCTCGAGCGGCCAGGACCTGGGGCTCGATCTCTCCACCCCGGCGCCGGCGGCGAAGAAGCAGGACCTGCCGATGCCCCCGCCGCCCCCGTCGAAGAAGGGCACGGCGCCGACCACCACCTTCGAGGCGCTGGACGTCACCGGCCGCACCGCGGACCGGCAGCGGCTCGAGGCGGCCAACGCCTCGTTCAACCGCGGCGAGTACGACAAGGCGGCCCTGGCGGCCTGGGAGCTGATGAACGACCCGAAGATGGCGCCGCTCCAGCTCGAGTCGCAATATCTCCTGGGGAAGACGCTCTACCGCATGGGCCAGTACCATGCCGCGCTCGGCGAGTTCAGCCAGATCCTGGCCAAGGGCAAGGACACCAGGTTCTTCAGCAAGTCCCTGGAGTGGCTCTTCTTCATCAGCCACAAGACGGTGAACGAGTCGGTCATCCTCGACGAGGTCGCCCGTTACGCCAACGCCGACTGGCCGGAGCGCTACCAGGACGAGTTCCACTACCTGCTCGCGCGCTACCACTTCGTGCGTGGCCGGGCGCTGGACACCGTGGAGCAGAAGGCCGAGGCGGCCAAGAGCTTCGAGGACACGCGGAAGCTGACCGCGCAGATCCCCAAGAGCGACCGCTTCTACGCCCAGGCCAAGTACCTGGAGGGGCTCACCTGGTTCCGTGACGGGAACATGCCGCAGGCGCTGGAGGCGATGAAGGAGGTGGTCCGGGTCACCCGCCCCACCGCCGAGCGCCCCCCGGCCGAGGCGAAGGTGGCGGATGCGACGCGCGACCTGGCGTTCATGCAGCTGGCGCGCATCCACTACGGGGCCCGGCAGAACCGGTTCGCCCTCTACTACTATGCGAAGATCGAACGCGGGAAGCCGCAGTGGCTGGAGGCGCTGTTCGAGTCCGCCTGGGCCAACTACCGCATCGGGCAGTACGAGCAAGCGCTGGGCAACCTCATCACCCTCTCCAGCCCGTTCTTCCGCGACGAGTACTTCCCCGAGGCGCTGATCCTCAAGGCGGTCATCTACTACGAGAACTGCCGCTATGCGGAGTCGACGGCGATCGTTCGGGAGTTCGAGCGGCGCTACAAGCCGGTCTACGACGCGCTGGACGACCTCACCAGGAAGAACATGGAGGCGGCCGACTACTACGCGGTTCTCTCCGACATCCAGAAGAAGAACCGGGCAGCGAAGAAGGCGGGCCAGAGCCCGGACCTGATCCTCGAGCGGGTGCTGAAGCTCGCCCTGAGCGACAAGGATCTGAAGAACACCAACGAGTCCATCCTCGAGCTGGAGAACGAGCTGGACTCGGAGAAGAGCCACCCCAGCCTGAACGGCACCGAGCTGGCGCGCCACCTCCAGGACGTCCTGAAGAAGCAGCGCACCGCGCTCATCCAGAAGGCCGGGCTGATGGCCAAGGCGAAGCTGGAGCAGGAGCAGAACGAGCTCCGGACGCTGCTGGGCAACGGCGAGCGCATCAAGTTCGAGACGACCACCAAGGAGAAGGAGTTCCTGGAGGAGCAGCTCCAGGCCGGTGGGCGCCGGGCGATCATCAAGAAGTACCGGTACTCGGTGGCGGTGAACGACGACCAGCTCTACTGGCCGTTCCAGGGCGAGTTCTGGCGCGACGAGCTGGGCACGTACCAGTACACGCTCACCAAGGGCTGCATCGAGCGGAAGACCGCGAACCAGAACGTCTCCGACGCGAGCGCGCCGGCCGCGAAGTAGCTCGGCAGGCCACCCCAGAGGACGCTCCAGTCGGCGCCGGCGGGCGCGAGGGCGTGCCGGTTCGGAGCGTGATGAGCACCCGACGTTGCTCCGTCTCGCTCTCCCCCTGGGGGGGGTGGGGCGCGATCGGGCTCGGTCGGAGGGCCAGGACTCCACTAGGATGCGGCGTTCCCGTCCGATGCCTCCCCGCGCCACCACCATCGCCTTCGACGTCATGGGAAGCGACCACGGGCCGGCCGAGGTGGTCCGCGGTGCGGCCGCTCTCTCGCTCGAGGCGCCGCACATCCACGCGCTCCTGGTGGGCGACGGCCACCAGATCGACCAGATCCTCGCCGAGACCCGCCACAGCGGCGAACGCATCAGCGTTTACCACGCGCCGGACTTCGTGGGGATGCACGAGAAGCCCTCCGAGGCCCTGGGGCGCACCCCGAACGCATCGATCGTGGTCGCCACCCGGCTGGTGGCAGACGGGGAGGCGGATGCAGTGGTGACGGCCGGGAACACCGGGGCCGGGGTGCTCGCCTGCGCCCGGACCTTCCAGCTGATTCCCGGCGTGCGGCGGGCGGCGCTGGCCAGCGTCTACCCGACCCGCACCTGGCACGGCGCGAAGCAGGATCCGTTCAGCCTCATCCTCGACGTGGGGGCGACGGTCGACGCCACCGCCGACGATCTGGTGGTCTTCGCGGTGATGGGCTCGGCGTACGCGCGGATCATCAGCAAGAACCCCCACCCCTCGGTGGCCCTGCTCTCGAACGGGACCGAGGCCACCAAAGGGCCGCCCCGCGTCGTGGAGGCCCACGCCAGGCTCGCCCAGCACCCGGGCGTCCGCTTCGTGGGGAACGTCGAGGGAGTGGACATCCCCAAGGGCACGGCCGACGTCATCTGCTGCGATGGCTTCGTGGGCAACGTCTGCCTGAAGATGCTCGAGGGCGTGGCGGAGACGGTGGTGGAGCTGGCGAACTACGCCTACCACTCGGCCCTGCGCTGGAAGATCGGCCTGGCCATGCTCAGCAACGGCCTGAAGCAGCTGAAGGACGTCACCGACTGGCAGCAGTACGGCGGGGCCCCGGTGCTCGGGTTCGACCGGCTGTTCATCAAGGCCCACGGTCGCTCGAAGGCACGGGCCATCGCCAACGCGGGGAAGGTCGCCGCCAAGGCGGTCACCTCCGACCTCGCCCACGCCATCCGGGAGGGGCTCTCGCTGGCCGGTTCCTGACCGATGGCTCTTCCGGACCGCATCGACCCGCGGCCGCCCCGTCGCATCTACCGCTGGGACCTGGACAAGACCTACCTCCAGACGGAGTTCGACACCTTCGCCCAGCTCGTCCGGACGGCGCTGCAGAAGGCGAGCGAGAAGCAGGCGGTGCCCGGCGCGGCGGCGCTCATCCGCGAGCTGCGCGCCCAGGGCGACACCCGGCTGTGCATCATCTCCGGCAGCCCCACCCAGATGCGCAACGTGCTCGAGGCCAAGCTCAAGCTCGACGGCGTCGAGTGGGACGAGCTGGTGCTCAAGGACAACGTGCGCAACCTGCTCCGGGGGCGCTTCCGCGCGCTCCGGGGGCAGGTCGGCTACAAGCTGCCCGTCCTGCTCGAGAGCCGGATCCACGCTCCGGTCGAGGCCGAGGAGGTGCTCTTCGGCGACGACGCCGAGGCCGACGCCTTCATCTACTCGCTCTACGCGGACCTCATCGCCGGACGGGTGGACGAGGCGGTGCTCGGGCAGGTGCTCGAGGCGGCGCAGGTCTACCCGGACGACCGGGCCCGCATCGTCAGCGCCTGGCGCGCGGTCCCCCGGGCGGATCCGGTGCGGCGGATCTTCATCCACCTCGACCGGCTGACGCCGCCGGCGTACTTCGCGCGCTACGGCTCGCGGGTGGTCCCGGTGTTCAACTACTTCCAGGCGGCCCTGGTGCTGCTCGCCGACGGGCACCTCAACCCCGGCCAGGTGGCCCGGGTGGCGGTGGAGATGGTGCAGACCGCCGGGCACAACCTGCTCACCTTGAGCAACTCGTTCCAGGACCTCGTCCGCCGCGGGCTGCCCATCCAGGCAGTGGCGGCTCCGCTGCTCCAGGCCCTCGAGGGCGCGCTTCAGGGGCCCGGGGCCGTGCTGCAGGCGTTCCGCCCGCTGCCGGACATCGTCAAGGCCTTCACCCGCCGGGTGGCGGCGCTCGGCGGTACCCCTCCGCCGCCGGAGCCGCGGGCCATCGACTACCTCAGCGTGCTCGACGACGCGCGCCCCAGGACGCACCGCGCGCGGAAGCGGTCGTCCTGATCCCTCACTTGAGCGGCGTGGCCGGGCAGAGGCACGCTCCTCCCCGGGTTCCATCCGCATGCGCGCGCACACCTCGTCCCGTCGTCGGCGTCTCTGGCCGTGGCTCGTCGTGCTCGCAGCGCTCGTCGCGGTGGTGCTCGTCCTCCTCCGCGGCCGGGAGCCCGCGCCCGGACCCGACGCGAGCCGGGTGCGCGCGGCCGCACCCCCGCCGTCGACCCCCACGGGCCCCGCCTCGGTGCCGGGTCCGGCCTCGCCCGTGCCGCCCCGCGGACCCCGGGTGGAGCCCGCAGCCGCGCTCTCCCCGTTCACCGGGCGCGTCGTCTCGGCCGACGACGGCCGGCCCGTCGTCGGGGCGGAGGTGACCTTCTCCGCCCCCGAGGGCGCCACGTCGGTGCGGTCGGGACCGGAAGGGCGCTTCCGGCTCGTTCCCTCGCGCCCGGGCCCCCATCAGCTGGCGGCGGTGCTCGCCGAGGGCTACGTGCCCTTCGGCCCCGAGTGGGGGCAGAGCCCCATCCGGCTGGTCGCGCCGGCGCCCCCCGGGACGCCCGAGCTCGTGGTGTCGCTCGACCCCGAGGTCCGCCTGAGCGGACGGGTGGAGGCCGCCGAGGGGGGAGCGCCCATCGCCGGTGCCACGGTGGTGCTCCGCGTCCCGGGCACCCAGCCAGGCCTGGTGAGCCCGGACCGGCAGTGGACCACCGACGCGCGGGGCGCCTTCTCCGGCACGGCGCCGCCCGAGGCGGTGCTGGTGGCGCGTGCGCCCGGCTTCTCGCCCGCGGCCGAGGCGCTCCGCGGCGGTGGGCGGACCCGGACCGTCACTCTCCGGCTCAAGCCGTCGCCCGAGGACGCCGCACCGGAGAAGCCGCTCGCCGGCCGGGTGCTGGAGGCCAGCGGCGTCCCGATGCCCGAGGCGGTGGTGACGCTCGGCGTGGGGCGAGGCAGAGGACGCGGCGGTGGGGTGCTCCTCCCCGCGCCGGTGAGGACCGATGTGCAGGGCCGCTTCCGCTTCGAGGGGGTGCCGGCGCAGGTCGGCTGGGCGCAGGCCTTCTCGGGGGAGCTCCTCTCGGACCGGGTGGCGGTCGAGCCGGGCGACCAAGAGGTGGTCCTCACCGCCCGGCCGGGTGGCGTGCTCGCCGGCAGGGTCGTGCACGCCGACGGCCGACCGGCCACGGCCTTCGCGCTGCAGCTGGTGCGGCTGCGGCGCTCCGAGCCGGTGCGCACCCTGTCCATCGTGGACCCCGAGGGGCGCTGGGAGGTGCAGGGCCTCGGCGCCGGGCCGTGGGAGCTGCAGGCGCTCGCCGCGGACAGCGGGCCCTCGGGGAGGGTGCGGGTGGAGCTTCCGGCCACCCCCGGCGCACGGGTGGAGAAGGAGCTCCGGCTGGGTACAGGCCGCCGGCTCACGGGCGTGGTCCAGGACGCGAGCAGCCACGCCGCGGTGGCGGGCGCGCGGGTGGCGATGGAGTCCTCGCCGGGTGAGGACTCGGTGCTGGTCCGCACCGGAGCGTTCACCGCCTCCGACGGCAGGTTCGAGCTCGATGGCCTGCCCGACGCGCCGGTGAGCGTCTCGGTCGAGGCGGACCGGTACAACCGCCGGATCGTCACCCTGGCCCGCGGACGGACCGAGGTCGAGGTCGCGCTGCGGCCCCTGGCCACGGACCAGACCCCCGCCACGGACCTGGTGGGGATCGGCGCCGTGGTGAACCGCTCGGACGACGGGCTCGTGCTCGGGAATCTCGTCGCCTCGGGCGGGGCGGCGGCGGCGGGGCTCCACCCGGGCGACGTCGTGCTGCGGGTGGACGGACGGAGCGTGTCCGAGCTCGGCTTCGTCGACGCCATCCAGCACCTGCGGGGCGAGGAGGGGACCGTGGTCCGGCTCGAGGTCCGCCGCGCCGACGGAACCACCGCGACGGTGGACGTCCTGCGCCGGCCGATCAGCTTTTGACCAGCACCCCCCGCGGGGTGAGCGGCCGGTCGCGCGGGAGCAGCTGCTGCTCCTGGTACCAGCGGAGCGCGTCGCGGATGCCGTGGCGGACCGGGCGCGGGCGGTAGCCGAGCGTGCGCTGGGCGCGCGCCGAGCTCACGTAGGTGGGCTCGAAGAGCTGGCGCAGGAAGGGGGTGTTCACCCATCCCAGCCGGGCAGAGGAGAGGGTCCCCAGCACGTCGCCGGTGCGCCCCAGAGCCCGTGCCGCCCAGCCGGGGAGGGCAACGGCGGGTGCGCGCTGTCCGCACTCCTCTGCAATCTGGGCGAGAAACTCACGGTGGGTGAGGTTCTCGCCTCCGAGGATGTACCGCGTCCGCGGCCGGCCGGCGCGCATCGCCAGCACCAGGCCGTCGGCGACGTCTTCGGCGTTGACGAAGTTCGCGCCCCCGGGAGGGTAGGCCCGCACGATGCCGGTGGCGACCAGCCGGACCACCTCGGCGCTGGTGGCGCCCGTCCCGTAGGCGCCCACGACGAAGGTGGGGTTGCAGACGACGACCTGGAGCTCTCCCCAGTCATCGAGCGCGAGCTCCTCGGCGGCACGCTTGCTCTGGGCGTAGGGCGTGCTGTGCACGGGGGGAGACGCCTCCTCGGCGGCGGGCCGGTCCAGCGTACCGTGCCCCACCGCGACGCTGGAGGAGACGTGCACCAGCCGGCGCACCCCGGCGCCTCGGGCCGCCTGGAGCACCTGGCGCGTCCCCTCGACGTTGATGGTCCAGAGCAGGAGCCTGCCCGCGTCATCGAACCGGACGTGCCCGGCGGCGTGGAACACCCGCTGCACCCCGCTCATCGCCTTGGCGAGCGAGTGCGCGTCACGCACGTCCCCCGACACTCGCTCCACGTCCAGCCCGGCGAGGGAACGGGCGTCCGAACCGGGCGTGAGCAGCACGCGCGGCCGCTCGCCGGCCCGGAGGAGGGTGCGGACCAGGTTTGCTCCGATGAGTCCGGTGGCGCCCGTCAGGAGCGTTCGCATGGTATAGACGCCTGCCCTTCAAAGCCCGCTCCGACCCGGGGCGTCAATCGCTGATGACGGACGATCCCAACGCCCCAGAACCACCCGTCGCTTCCGGACGCCCCGACGACGCGGTGCCCGAGGACTCCGGCGAGCCCGAGCTGGAGCCGGCGCTCGAGGGAGAGGCGGAGCTTGAGGCCACCGAGGACGACGAGGAGGCGGACGACGAGGAGGGGGCGGATCCACTCGCCGGTCCGGTGCCGGAGCCGCCGCCTCCGCACGACGAGAAGGAGCCCGAGCCGGTTCCACCCTCGCTCTGGGAGAGCGACGCGGACCATCTCGATCCGACCGCGCCGGTGCCGAGGGACCACGCCCCGGACATCGACCCGAAGAAGCTGGACCCCGACGCGCTCAAGGTGGTGAACCGCCTGCTGCAGTACGGGCATCAGGCGTACCTCGTCGGCGGCTGCGTGCGCGATCTCCTGGTCGGCCGGACGCCCAAGGACTTCGACGTGGCGGCGAGCGCGGTGCCGAGCGAGGTGCGAGGCATCTTCCGCAATTGCCGGCTCATCGGGCGGCGGTTCCGGCTGGCCCACGTGTACTTCAAGGGCGGGAAGATCGTGGAGGTGTCCACCTTCCGCGCCAATCCGAGCGAGATGGAGGACACCACCGCGGAGAGCGGCGAGGGCGAGGAGCAGGACGACCTTCTCATCAGCGACGACAACGTGTTCGGCACCGCGGAGCAGGATGCGCGCCGCCGCGACTTCACCATCAACGGCCTCTTCTACGACGTCGCCGGGGGCCGGGTGATCGACTTCGTCGGTGGGCTCCGGGACCTTCGGGCGCGCGAGGTGCGGACCATCGGGGACCCGGAGATCCGGGTGCGCGAGGATCCGATCCGCATCCTGCGCGCGGTCCGCTTCGCCTGCCGGCTCGAGTTCGACATCGAGTCGCGGACCTACGCGGCGATGGAGGGCGCGGTGGACGACCTCCCGCGCTGCGCGCCGCCGCGGCTGCTCGAGGACACGTTCCGCATCCTCCGCGGAGGGGTCAGCGCCGGGGGACTCCATCTCCTCTCGGCGCTCGACGCGCTGAAGTTCCTGCTTCCTCCGGTGGACGCATGGCTGAAGGAGCGCGGGCCAGAGGGAGCGGCCCTGCTGCGCGCGCACGCCGAGCGGCTGGATGCACGGGTGCGCTCGGGGGCGGTGCTCGAGGATGCGGTTCTCCTCGCCACGCTCCTGCTCCCGCTCTTGCGCTCGGATCCCGGTCCATCCGCCCCCGCGGGTGCTGGACCGGAGGAGCGGCCTCCTGAGGCCGGCACTCCTGCCGACGACGCGGGGCCGTCGGTGCCCCCGGCGATCGAGGACCTCCTCCAGGAGCTGGTGCGGACGGCCCGGCTTCCGAGGCGCATCGCCGAGCGGTGCCGGATGATCCTCCTGGCGCAGGCGACCCTGTCGGGGAAGCGCCGCCGCCGCGGCGGCCTGGCGAGCTTCCGGCGGCACCCGCTGTTCAACGAGGCGCTCACCGTCTTCGAGCTTTCGGTCGAGGCCACGGGCGAGCACCGCGACGCGCTCGAAGCGTGGAAGGCAGGCGGGGCGCCGATGCCTACAGCCGGCGGTCCGGCGTCCGAGGGTGGCCGGCGTCGGCGGCGGCGTCGCAGGAGGGGGCCGCGTCCTGGGCCCCCCTCCGGGCAGGGCGGAGGCGGGCCCGCGGCCTGACGCCGCGAGTCAACGCCTTGGGGTTGCGCGGCGCCTGCTTCCGCGCCAATGGGAGCGCTTCCCGTGCTGAATCCCTCCTTCCTCGAAGCTCCCCTCGGACCGTCTCGGCCGGTGCCGGTGACCGTGCCCGGCGTGCTCGGGGAGGCGGAGCTGGGGGCGTTCCTCGAGCTGCTCGCCGTCCGCCGCGAGCGTCCCTCGCTCCCCTTCTTGCGACGCCTGCAGCGGCGCTGCCTCACCACGGTGGCGTTCGAGAACCTCGACATCCACTGGAAGGTGCCGATCGAACTCGATGTCGGGCACGCCTGGGAGAAGATCGTCCGGCGTCGCCGGGGCGGCTTCTGTTACGAGCTGAACGGCCTCTTCGGCTGGGCGCTGGATCGGCTGGGCTTCGACGTCGCGCTGCTCTCGGGGAAGGTGTGGCGCAAACCAGCACGGGTCTGGGGCCCTGAGTACGACCATCTCGCGCTCCATGTGCGAATCGATGGCGGGGACTACCTGGTGGACGTGGGCTACGGCGACTCATTCCGGACGCCGCTGCCACTCCCCTCGGCGGAGCGGAGCGACGTGAGCGGCGCGTACCGGCTCTTCCCCGACAGTGGCGAGTTGCAGCTCGAGCACTCCACAGTGCGGGGACACTGGCGGCCGCTCTACCGGGTGTCGCTGCGTCCGCGGGCCCTGGCCGAGTTCGCGCCGATGTTCCACTGGCACCAGACGAGCCCCGAGTCTCCGTTCACCAACCACACCGTCTTCACCCTGGCGCGCCCATGGGGGCGGAGCACGGTGACCGAGCGGTACCGGATGGAGACCAGGGGGTCGCACACCGTGCGTCACCGGTACCGCCACGAGGGCCAGTGGCTGGAGGAGCTCCGCACCCGCTTCGGGGTGAAGGGCCCGCTCGGCCCGCGCGCGGCGGCCTGAGCCGTCCCCCTGGTGGGGGGCTGAGCGGTCAATCCGGGACGTCGAGGCGCGAGGCGCCGGCCCGGGCCCGCGCCTCGTCGAGCGGGTCGTCCCTCTCGAGCGAGAGCACGTCGGCCGGCGCCACCGCGCCCTGGCCGAAGCGGAGGGCGATGGCGTCGAGCGCCCGGTTCAGCGCCTCGGAGCGGCGGGGCGTCTCGCCGAAGAGGGCGAGCTGCGCCTCGCCGGCATCGTCGAGCTCCTGCGCCGAGACCCCCGTCAGGCGCACCGGCCGCTGCAGCGGCGCGCGCTCGAGCAGCTCGAGCGCGTGGCGGTACAGCTCCTGGCCGTCGTCGGTGGGGCGGTCCAGGGTGCAGCGCCGCGTCTGCAAGGTGAAGTCGTCGAGCTTCAGCTTGAGCTGCACCACGCGCGTCCGCAGCCCCGCCCTCCGCAACCGCCGGGCGACCCGGAGTGCCTGCGCGTGGAGCCGCGGCCGGAGGACACCCGGATCCGACACGTCCTCCTCGAAGGTGTCCTCGGCCCCGATGCTCTTGCTGCTCCGGTCCGGCACCACCGGCCGGTCGTCTTCCCCGCGGGCGAGCGACGCGAGGTGGGTCCCCATGTCGCCGAGTCGCGCGGTGAGCCACTCCGGGTCGCGGCCGGCGAGATCGCCGACCCGCCGCAACCCGAGCTGCTGCAGCCGTGCCTCCAGCTTGGGCCCCACGCCCCAGAGGCGGGAGACGGGGAGGTCTGCGAGGAAGCTCCGCGTGTCCTCGGGCTGGACCTCGCGCTGCCCGGCGGGCTTCGCGAGGTCCGAGGCGATCTTCGCCACGAACTTGCAGGAGGCGATGCCCGCGGACGCCGGGAGTCCGACCTCGGCGGCGATCTCTCCGCGGAGCCGGCGGGCAATCTCTACCGGCGAGCCGAAGAGCCCCCGCGACGCGGTCACGTCCAGGAAGGCCTCGTCGAGCGAGAGCGGCTCGATGAGCGGCGTGTAGCGCTCGAGGATCGAGAACACCTGCTCGCTGGCCTCGGCGTATGCGGCGAACCGCGGCGGGACGACGGTGGCGTCCGGCGCCAGCACCAGCGCCCGGGCCATGGGGATTGCGCTCCGGACGCCGAACGGCCGCACCTCGTAGCTCGCGGCCAGCACCACACCGCGGCGGGGATGCCCGCCCACGATGACCGGACGGCCGCGGAGCTCGGGCCGGTCGCGCTGCTCGACGGACGCGTAGAAGGCGTCCATGTCCACGTGGAGGATGGCCCGCATGCGACTGACCCGGGGGGGGGGCGCACACCCTACCGCGACGGACCCATCCCGCGGCCGGCGGGCGTGTCCTGGGCCCAGAGCAGGGCGACGATCCCCCCGGTGTGCGGACGCGCCGTCCTCGTTCGGCGGTCGGGCGAGCAGGTCGCAGAATCCGGTCCGCCCGGAACGATCCAGGGGGCTCGTACCCGCCGAAGAGCGGGTGGTGGGAGACCTCCATTCCTGCAGCGAGCTTGGCCATGCCCCTTGAGTGAAGGGCTGAGCTGAGCTCGCTCGATGCGCCGCACACTGCGGCGATCCAGGGCGTGGAGAGTTGATCGGCGCACCCGGCGTGCCAGCCGGACGATGTCCATCACTCGACGCCGCC